>Ga0134128_10002044_pt1 | contig 25245 bp, 47 predicted proteins | sample KB31754_FD_96462 | JGI IMG/M metagenome (GOLD analysis project Ga0134128, IMG submission 96462) | Terrestrial soil microbial communities with excess Nitrogen fertilizer from Kellogg Biological Station, Michigan, USA - KB3-175-4 | ecosystem: Environmental > Terrestrial > Soil > Unclassified ...
CGGTGCCACTGGGGCCGACCTTTCTGCCGACGATGCAGGACTTCTTGTCCGGGAAGCTGCCCGCGCAGACATCCTACGAACTGCCCTTGGGCAATGCCAAGCTCAATACGATGCCGCTGTCAAGGCCGTGAACGGGGCTCAAGCTGCCGGGGACGCGCTGAAGTAGTCAGGGCTTCGCGGCTGCGACTGTCTCTTGATAGAGCTTGTCCGCGCGGAATCTAACGTGACCGGCTGCGCCCATCGCCGCGCGCATAGCGTCTATGTCGCGGCTCAGGCAGTTGGCAGCATCCTCCAACGATGCGGCAGCGTTTACCGCGAGTGCCCACCATGCCGCGTTGTAGGGCTGTTGCTCGGTGCCGATGGCGGCGCGCGCCTGCCAGCAAGACCACAGCAGCTTATCGACCCAGCCGATGCCCTGAGTGTTTTCGCCGTGCGTGTAATGCCACGCCTTGAACGCTTTGCGCTCTTCCGATTCGTTCGCCGTATCTTCCATATCATTCTCCTTTTTTAAGCTTCGCCCGGTCAATCCGCGCCCGTATCCACTTCGCCCCACCCAGCGCCGCTAGCTTTGTCCACTGCGCAGCCGTCAGGCGGATAGAGCCGATGCGCAGGGTTTGCTCGGGTGGGGCCGGCGGGCGACCTTGGGGGCGCTTTGGTGTCGCTGTCATTGCACAAGCATTTCGTCGTACTTGGCAAGACAGGCCGATGCTTGGGCGTAATGCTCGCCCATACAGAGAGACGTTGAGACGCGACGCAGCGCCCAGCGCAGGTGCTCCGCCATCTCATCCCTGTCTTTGCGGAGCGCGTCGCACTCCTCGGCCTCGGCACTCCATGCGCGGGCATAGTCAATCTCATCCTCCGTATTTCTGGTGACGCTCGGGATTTGCGAGCGCAGCGTGTACATGGCCGCAGCTACTTCGCTCTCGGTCGCCGGCTTCATTCCATCGGGCAGGTCCGACCTAATGAACCGCTCCACCAGAAGGGTGAAGTCCATGGATTGCTTGTAAATATTCATGCTATCTCCGGTTGGTTGATGTACTTATTGTAATACGCAAACCAAGCATTGCAAGCGAATTAATGTAACACCGATAAGGATAAACCCTAATGCAGCGCAAAGAGCACGTTTATGTTCGCCTCGACAACATCGAACGCTACCTGGCCGAGCTGGCCCGGTTCCACGCTGACGCCGGCCGGCCTGCGCATGTGGCCGGGGTGCGGTCTGCGCTGCACAAAATCAAACGGGAAGTAGCACGGTCGGAAACGGTAAAATCCGTGGTAATCAACCTTGGCAAACCCGCATGCAGCCGTGCTTAAACAGCAGGCAATCGTTACCACGAATCGGGCTACAGGCCGCGCTAGTTCTGGATAGATGCATAAGATTGTGATTCCTGTTGTCGTGGGTTCGAGCCCCATCAGCCACCCCAGATTTATTGAACTCCTCGGTAAGCGCCGACTAACTTATAGGCTCTGTGGGAACTTTAAAGTTACCGGCGGTAATTGACCCATCACAACGACCGTCTTTTTTCCTCGATTGACCTGTCGTAAATCCGCGCCGTGGTGGCGGGGTTTTTGTGCAGGTTGGCTTGGTCGCCGGTGCGCACCTTGTGCTGTGTTGCGTAGAACGCACGCAAGTCATGGAAAGTGAAGCGCTGACTGATCGCCCCCGCGGCGGTCGCTGCTTTCCTCAGTTTTGCCCACATGCTCTTAAACCCGGATCGCGTGTACGGGTTTCCGTGTCGGTTGGCAAAGACCGTCTGGCAATCGTTCTTTCGCTGCGCTCGCAGCCGCCCCAGCAGTTCTTGCATGGCTGGCGATATCTCCACCTTGTCCACAATTTCCGGCGCACCCTGGCGCTGTTTTGCCCGCTTGATGCGGATTTCGGTCGGCCCAATGAAGGGCCACGTCAACGGCAAAAACTCGACTTGTCGCGGGCCGGCCAGCGATGCGAACTCAGCCGCCATGACAATCACCGGCCACTGACCTCCCTTGTCAAACGCGAATTTCACCAGCGACTGGATCTGCTGTGACTCGGGCTCGACGTGCCGCGGCATTTCGCGGTTTCTACGAACCTGTTTGCAGGGGTTCGTTTCAATTTCGCCGCGCTCGATCGCGACATTCATCAGGTTGGACAACAGGGAGTTTTCCCGGTTCGCCCGAACGGGTGCCCCCGCGCGCTCGATACGCAGATAGCGCGCAATGTCTGCGGGCTTGATGGCTGACGCCGGCACGTCGCCGAACACGGCCAGCAGGGGCTTGGCGCACTGGGCATAGTCCCGGCGTGTGTCGTCTTTCAGGCGCGCCCAATCGGCCGTATCCTGATAAATCCGCCACAGGCCCTTGATGGTGCCTTCGTCGGGCGCGCGGCCCAGCAGGTCCAGCACATGGCGAACTGCTGCGGTTTTGTCGGTGCCCAGGTTGATCGCTTTGCCCGCAATCGTGTGATAGCGGTACGTGGTCAGGCCATCTTTGCGCGGGCGCGCCTCCATGCGAGGCAGCAGCCCTTGCGCAGATTGGCGATCACGCTGTTTCATTTTGTCCACTTCGGCCCGGCCGCAGGCACAGTCTTGCCGCGGGTCAGCGCCTGGTTGATGGCGTCCCATGTTACGCGCACTCGGCCATCGGGACGCCGCGGCACGTTCAGGCCGTAGGCTCGTTGCAGAAACTTTGCCTGCGCTGCGCCCTGTTTCAAGCCGGACAGCTCTTGCAGGTCGGCGTCGGTCAGGATCGCGCTCATGGCGTCCTGCCTCCAATCTCGGCAGCAGCGCGAACAGCGGCCCGGCGCGATGCCTTTCGGGGATCGCCCAGCACCTCTTCGCACAACGTCTTTCTAAGATTGACGCCATCGGCGAATGGGAAACTGGCGATCACCATGCCGACGTGCTGAGCTAACCTTATGTCAAGGTCAACGCAGAGACGGAACACGTCGCCATCATCGATGAGCGGGTTCCAATCGATGCATTGGCTCTCACCGGACCATACAAGACCACCCTTGCTCGTGGGGCCACCTTCCCCTCCTTCCATCCCATCGGGTGGAAGCCGGGCCGCCTTAGCCGCCAGTTCCAACATTTCACGATCTGTGTTCATGGCGTCTCTCCCGTCCTGATCCAATTCGCGCAATCAGTGGCTGTTATCTCATAACTAGGCCTGTCAATGCGGTCCAATTCATCGCACACCTTTGCAGCGCGCTCCCGCTCGGCCAAAGTGGCGGCTTGCCAGGCGTTAAAGGCGAAGGTTTTCTCGTATTCGCCCCCGCCAGCCCGGCCAAACTGACCGTTTGTTTCCCACCACGCCTCAAACGCTGCCCGCATAGCTTCGTCGCTCATGATCTATCTCCTGCGGCGTGTCGTTTAATCGCTGCGACGAGCTTTTCGGCCTGCTCAAACGTCATGTACTGCGCCCATCGTCTTGCGCGTCGCGAATATCGGTTTTGCATTGGAGACGGCTCTTTATTCAGTCGCCGCTTGATGTGTCTGACTTTCATTTCAGCGCCACCAGTGCTTCGCTCATATCGGCGCGAAGCAAATACACGCTGACCGGAAAAGCATCCTCAGCCTGCGCCGTCATGAAGTGCTCGCCCCATCCGCAAATTCGGCCTGTGGTATCAATGCACAAGCTCCGCCCCGACGAAACTCCTGCGCGCTTGAATTTGCGCTTTGCGGTGTCGCACCAGTTGTCGAAACTTGTGAACTCAAACAACTTCGGGCCGAGTAGAACGGTCGGTATTGCAGCCTCTGCCGCCCGCTCGATTTTGTCGATGTCAACCATGGTGCGGCCCCTTTGCGTCATCAATGGCGTGGCGCAAGGTGCGAACTAATAACCCAGGCCGCAAACCCAGGCCCAGGCCATAGGCATTGTTGCCGTCATGCAGATGGATCGCGCCGTGTTTGTTGATCTGCGCTTCTAGCCAGTCCAGCCGCGCCGCGTCCCCCTCAAGCTCGGCCACACGGGCAGTCGCGACTTGCAAAGCGCTCCACCATTGATGCGCTTCGCGGCTGCGATCTTCAATCACCTTTTCGTGGTGGGCCTTGTCCAGTTTGAGCGCATCCCGCTCCTGCACGAGGGCGGTGATGGCAGCATAGATGTCCTTCCCCCATTCAGTACCAAGCACGGCATGAATATCCATTAGCACCTGTTCTTTGGCTTGCAGGTTCGCAATGTCGGGAAGTGCATTGCGCAAAACAGTGGGGCCAGCTCCGGTATTTGATACGTGCATGTTTTCAATGCCGAGCGCGTCACGTTGATGGATCATCATTGCAAAATTTGCCACGTCCACGGGGTCGCCTTTTGGGATGTGCTCAATCAGCATCCGAGCTAGGTCGGGGCTACGAACAGCCTCTTGATCGTCCCATCCGCCGTAGCCATCGTCACGCTTGCGCGCCAGCTTGTTCTTCATAGCGACCGCAAAACGGTCGACTGCTATGTCATCAGAATGTTGTTTTGTCGAACGAGAGATGATCTCTCGGATGTCCTCAATAGATGCCTCAAGCTTCGTCATGACATTCGCATATCCTGTTGCGGCCACTTGGCATCGCAACAATTCTCGGCCTAACGTCATCGCATCTAGCGATTTCTCCATCACCTCCGCCACTCCCTGCGGCGCCGGTGCTGCTTTGGCGATCTTCGCGGCGATGAACTCATCCATCATCTGGCCAACGTCATCCCAGTTGTCGGCGTGACGCTTGATAAGGTGCCACGCGGTGACGCCATCGGTATTGGCCCAGTCCTGCGAATCTTTAAGAACCGTCGGTTTCGCGCTCATGCCCGGCCTCCCAGCTTGTCGATTTCGGCCAGCACGTCTGACAGGAGCACGACGGCGCCTCCACCACTTGCAAACCCCCGCGCCTCCACCTTGGCCCGCAGGGCGGCGATGGATGTGTACCGATACACGGGAAATGCGTTGTCGGTGTCTGGGGTGCATACTGAATATCCGCCCCACAACAGCGATGACTTAGCGTGAAGCCACGCCACCGGCTCCTGCTCTCCCTGCTGCTCCCGCACAGGCCATGCTGCACTACCGACCACGGTACGCCCGCAATGACCGCAGTGCTCTCCCTGCTGCTCGGCTGGTGGTGTGGGCGCGGCGGCGAGCATGGCTTTGTAGGCCGGACCCACCCTAAAGGGAAACTTAGGCCATTCGCGCAGTGACTCTTGGGCCGCTTGGCACATTGCCTGAGTTGGTTCAATCGGCACCCACTTCCACCCTTCGGGCGCCTGCCGCATCACATCCCGGTCAGCCGCGTTGAGGGCGAGTGCCGCCTGCCATGCGGACCAGCTCTCAGCTTCGCGGCTTGAGCCGTCGGTATGTTGGACTCGCTTCGCGTACCATGATTCAAACTTTGCGCGCTGTTCGTCTTTCATCCCATCTCCTTTTGCGTTAAATTCCCCGTCATACAGCCCCATCTCTTCGCTGATTCGCACGAGGTCTTGCAGGGCGTCTTGTCGGGGTTTCGCGGTCATGGCTTCATTCCCTCGATTGCCAGCAGGTTCGAACTGATGGCTGTTTCCAAAACTGTCTTGCCGGTCGGCAAAAGAATCTGGCCAAGGAATGCGCCCTCGAACGTCAGCACGCCCGTTTCAATCGCCATCACCTGGCCCTTGATCCAGTCGCGCAAGATGCTGCACACGCTGATTTCTGCCTGCTTCATGGCTTTGGCCTCGTGCTGCGATTTCAGGCCGCGTGTACGGGCACCATAGGGATGCTCCTTGAGCCATGCGGCGGCATAGCCTCGGTAGCTAGCCTTGGCGGTCACGTCATGGCCGCGATAGGTGAACTGCACGACCATCTCGCCGTTTTCGGAGTCGGTCATGGTGCCGAAACGTGCGCAGCCGAACTTGGTCAACAGCTTGCGAATGTCTTCCAGTGCAGCCCCGCCGCTGGTGGCATTTTCATAAGGAAGGCTCATGATTTCTTTCGATGTTGGTGGCCCCGCAAGCTGCAGCCGGTGCGCTCCCCCTGGAATCCCATGGGGCCGACCATCCGCCGCGGGGCCGTAATTCGTTACTTGATGTCCAGTCGCTGCCCATGCACCAGCTTCGCGCCGGGCACGTCAAAACCGTCTTTCAGCGCCTTACCAATCAGCGTCTTGTCAGGCGTGTAGGTAGCCGGCACTTCACGCATGTAATCAGCCGGCAATTGCGCCTGATCGAACACCTCCACCGATGCCGGGTTATCCCGAATCGACAGTTTGAAGTGTGGGCATTCGATCTTGCTGATGCCCGCGAATTTCATGTTCTCGAACACGTATTTCTTGAGTGCATCGGCGCGGTTTTCCAGCGCCTTGCGCCGGGCCGCCATCTTTGCCTCGGCCTCCTTGATCGCCGCAGCCGTCGCGGCCAGGTTCTGGCAAAAATAGATAACATTGACGGCCTTCACTTCCAACTCGCCTACTATTGACTCCAGAGTGTCGGCCACTGTTTGATCGTCTAAATCCAAATCCATCAGGAGGTCCGCATCCTTTCGGAACGCGGCGGAGATTTCATAGAGACTTGTCATAGCATCCCCTTCGGATGAAATACACGCTTTTCAGCGATATAGGCAGCGTGTGCCTGTTGTGGGGTGTCGAATGTCCCTATGTGACGCATCACGCCATTGCGCTTAATACGGGCCATCCACCGACCTTTGTTCGCGCTGACGCCAAGCAGCCCGATGCGACTATTCCCCTTGGCCTTTCGTTGGTTCTGCATGTTTTCAGCACGAGTAACAATGCGAAGGTTCGACAATTTGTTGTTTGATCGGTCGCCGTCGATGTGATCAATGTCTCCGTCTGGCAATCGCCCGGTAGACAAGAGCCAAGCCAACCGGTGCGCCCTGTGCAAAACTCCTTTAACGGAGACTTGGATGTACCCGTTTGACCCAATACTTCCTGCAACAGAGCCCACAAACTTTCCGCCCATTGAGTAGCGTCGGATGAGGTGTCCAGTTTCCACGTCATATCTGTACATGGTATTAACAAGCTCATAGAGTGCGGTCATGATTAATCCTTTGGCCATGCGGCCGTGAGTTTGTCTTGCGTCGGGCCATCGATCAGCGCCCAAACAGCATCAAGCCGGGCACGCGGCATTCCCGCGAGATAGATGGCCGCGCCTGCCGCATCACCTGCTGACACGCCCGTGCACAAGCGCCGTGCAACAGCCTTGGGGCTGTCGTCAATAGCGCCGCTTGATGCGTGGGCTGCAACGTCATGCGTTTGCGAATCGGCATCGTTGTCGCCCTCGGTGGGGATGGCGAACATCTGGAAAGCGGCATATTTGTAAGCCGCGCTCATGGCTTTGTTGGTGGCTTTATCGCCGCTATCCATGGCCTCGCCGAACGTGCGAATAGTATGCTTCGACCCATCCTTGGCCGACACCACATCGAATTCAGCCTCGACCGTCACGTAAAACAGGTTGCCCCCCGCCTTTGTCAGTCGGTCCTCACAGCTTCGCGCCAGCATCCGGGGCAGAATGCAAAGCCCCTGCTCGGCCAGCAGCGGGGCGATGGCGTTGTATACATCATCAATACCCCGGAATTTGTAGCCAGAGCCTTGCGTATTGGTCCGGTCTTTGGATATGCCAGTCTTTGCCAGTGCAGACTGCACGGCGTTGATTGCTTTGTAGACTTCCATTTCATTCCCCTTAAAACGGTGACTGATCGGGATTGCCGCCAGCCTGCATGTAGCGCACAAAGCGCCATTGCTTGAGCGCTGCCTTGACGGCTTCGTACAGAGCTTCAAAAATGTTTCTCATGATTTCCTCAGTTAAAAATGTGGTGGATGACGGCGCCGAATCGCGGCCAGGTCACAACGGCGGCGCACAGGCCCACGGCGCACAGGCACAGCGCGAACTTGAAAGCAGCCTCGACCAAGTTGATCGGCGTGAAGATGGGCCTGTCGGCCTCCTCAGAAGGCTCGGGCGTGTTGTAGAGGGGCGGCTGCACCCACTGCGATTGCGCGGCGTTGAAGTGGTCCTTGAAGGACATCGGCTCGCCCTCGTTGCGCGCAACCCACGCCCGATGCGTGCGTTCATAGGCGGCGTTGACGTGCTGCGCTTCTTCTTCGCGGATCAAGCGCCAGTCGGTGCCGGCCAGCAGCTTCTCGGTGTGGATGGGGTCGCGGGCGCTCATAGCATCGTCCCCAACACCACCACCAGAGCCAGCAGCGCAGCCACAGCCAGCGCCAGGTCTTCCCACTTGCGCCGGGGCGATTGTTGGTACTCAGTCATGACCGCCCCCCGCTTTCATGATGGCTTCCATGTTCTCGCGTGCCACGTTGCGTAGGGCCTCTCGGCGTTCCTTCACAGAAAGAATCTGCTTAACATCTGTAGAAATTTCCGCCGCCATGTGGTTGACGATCCTGTCCGCCAATTCGGCCTCGATTCTCTTGGCCAATTCTGATTTCAGCTTGTCGGAATCAACCAGCTTCCACACGTCGGCCAGAAAATCCGCCGGGATTTTGAAGCGGTTTGCGTAGTCCGGTGCAATCCAGCCACCTTCCGAAATCGTGTGGAGAACAGCCTTTTCAGCAGCCGTCTTGATAGCCAGTTCAAAATCAATCATTCTTTTCCCCTTTGGCCAGAAACTTGCGCAGCCGGGTAATGCGCGTGCTGTTGTAGTCAACAACGCTGGCCGCGAACTCCATGGCCGTCTGCGCCTGCAGCTTGGCCAGTTCGGCATCGGCCAGCTCGGCAGACGCAACCTCGATTGGTGTGAGCTTGCGGAACATGCGCTTGATGTCGTGGGCGAGCTTCATGCAGCACTCTCGATGCAAAGCAGCTTCGCGCGGTCGTCTGCCAGTTCCATCATGGCTTTGGCAAACGCAGCCTTAAGCTCCAGTTCCTTTGCATTGAGCTTTTCGAGTTGTGCGGGGCGTGGGTCGAAGTTGTCGGGAACTTCGACGGTGAACGTGTGCGGCGTAACCGGGATATAGCCGCAGTGCTTCGCAGTCTCCACGCTCAAGTTAACGAACCTGAATTCGCAATCGCCCTTGTAAACCGGCTCAGCCCACACAATGCAGCCGTCAATTTCAATAGTCCGCTTCATGCTCATGCTCCCCGCGCAACTGCTTCATTGCGCATGTCTTGACGATAAAAAGCCGAACGCCGGTAGGCTTCGGCGGCCATTTCGAGCGCATCGTTTTCGACGATGGCCTGCAGCGATTCGCACAGGTCCAGCAGCGCCTCACCAGCCGGCGTATTGGCACTGATGCGAACCAGCATGGCGCGGGCAATGTCCAATGCATCCTGCTCGTTGAAACCAGCGGTCAACCTGATTGCGTTGATCGCGTCCTGTGCGGTTTTCATGGCTGTTCTCCTTGGTGTTTAAATCGTGCAGCCGGCGTGCAATTCGCGCTTGGCTTTTACGTAGGCTTCATGTGCTTGCTCTGGCGTTTGAAACTGACCCAAACGAATATTTTTCCCACCGGCCTTGATGCGCGCCACATAGGGTCGCGGAATGCAAGACCGGTCTACCGATACGCCAAGAAATCCGGTTAGATTCCTCTTGGTTGCTTTGCGCTGGTTTTGAGAGTTCTTCTGGTGATCTGATTCGCGAAGGTTTTCAATCCTGTTGTCGGACTTGTTGCCATTTATGTGGTCAAGAATTCCGTTCGGGAATCCGCCGTGAAACATGGCCCATATCAATCGATGAGCTGCATAGGCGGAACCGTCCAACGTAATTGATACATATCCATACCCGTCTATGCATCCACAAGGCCGCACACGGACATACGGATGATCTGGGCTCGCTATCCATGTCAGCGTCCCCGTCAGCTCTTCGTAGCTGAATCTTGACTTGAGGTACGCGGCGCTAATCTGTGGTTTTTCCATTTGCATCCAATCTGTCGCTGGTTGGGCGAGTGAATGAATTACATCATTCAATGAATCAACTGTCAACACTATTTAATGAAGCAAAGCAAAATCAAGGGTAAATACTTAGAAAAAAGCAACAAAAAAGCCACCCGAAGGTGGCTGATTGCGGAGGCGCGGCGGCTTATCTGAGCAAAAGTTCGATGGCGCGTACCACGCCGATGATGTTGGATGCTCCCAGGGGCTTGATCGGATAGCGCTCATTCAGCGGCTTGAGATACCAATCGGCGCCGTCTTTGATCAACTGCTTGAACGTAGTTTCATCGTTGCCGTTCTTGACGATCACATAGTCACCAGGATTCGCGTCCATTTCAGGCTCGACGATCAGGATGGTCCCTTCCTGAAACTTCGGCTCCATGCTGTCCCCTATCACGCGCAGCGCAAACGTGTGCTGCCGTACGGGGGCAATCGTGGGGTACCGCTCAATGCTGGTGTCCCCAGGATGAAAGTTATCAACGAATTCTTTGTACATGCCGGCCTGAACGTTAGAGAGTAGGGGAACCCTACCGTGGATCGCTGGGCCTGGCTCGGTGTTTTCATCCGAACCAACGTGATCGAGCCAGTTGATCGGAAGTCCCGCGTGAGCCTCTATGGACCGCGCCAACTTTTCACCGAAAGACGCCGTACCGGCCAATATGTCCGACGTTTGGCTTGGTGATTTTCCAATCACGGCGCCCAGCGCAACAGGTCCAACTAGTCCGCGATCAGCGGCGAGCTGTTTCAACCTGTTAATTCTAATGAGTTTCTGTGACATGCGCCGTGAGCGTGCCACATCTTTTTCATTGAACAGTGTTGACAACTCTTTCATTGTTTGATGTAATCTCGCAATGCAGTTCAAAAACTATTTCTTCGGGCTTCCGCCGCAAGACCGAAAAGACTTCGCGGAGAAGGTCGGCACATCAGTCGGGCACCTCACGAATCACGCCTACGGTTATACGCCGCTGGCGCCCGCTGTGTGTGTGTTGGTTGAAAAAGAATCCGGCGCGGCAGTCACGCGCCAAGAGCTGCGCGAAGACTGGGCAGCAATTTGGCCCGAGCTGGTGACCGACAAGGTGGCGTCCTAAATGGCCGACACCAAAGAGCTGCGCGGCGAGGCACCTGCCGACCTGGTGCGCGCTCTCGATGCGCTGGCGCTCTCCCACGATCTCACGCGCCACGCCTACTGCTTGATGGTGCTGGAAAAACATGTCAAAGCCGAGATGCATAGGCACAGTTTGATCGTTGCAATGATGCGCGGCAATCCGATGCTGCCGGATGCTGACGGAGCCTCTGGAAAATCATGACCAAACCACGCACCACCCGCACCGCCGCCGTGCTCGCACTGAAACAGGTGTTCGAGCGGCGCGATGAAGTGACTTTTGATGAGCCGGTCATCCGGCACTGCAACGCGAGCCAGCGCACCCTCTACACCGGCAACCGCATGCAATCAGCTCGCGGGGAAGCGGCTGAGCAGGCGCAGAGGATTGCGTCCGTCGGATTGGGATGCTGAATGAACTACTCTGACTTTGTCTCGCGCAAGCTGAGCACTGTTTGCCCGACTGGCATCGCTGGATCGCTGGCGCTTCCTCCGTCCCTGTTTGATCATCAGCGCGCGCTGACGACCTGGGCGCTGCGTCGGGGGCGCTCTGCCATCTTTGCCGATACCGGCCTCGGCAAGTCGCGCATGGAGCTGGCGTGGGCTGATGCTGTGCACCGGGAAACCGGAATGCCTGTGCTGATTCTCGCGCCGCTGGCTGTGGCCGCGCAAACTGCCATTGAGGGCGCACAGATCGGCATTGACGTGAGCGTATGCCGCGATGCGCAGGATGTGAACGACCGCGGCATCAACATCACGAACTATGACCGGCTGCATCGGTTTGACCCGGCCATGTTCGGCGGGGTGGTGCTCGACGAATCTTCCATCATTAAGCACCACGACGCCAAGACATTCTCGACGCTGACAGCGGCGTTTCGCGATACCCCATTCAAGCTGCCCGCCACAGCGACGCCGGCGCCGAACGATTGGACCGAACTGGGCACGCATGCCGAATTCCTGGGCATCTGCACGCGCCAGGAAATGCTGGCCGAGTTTTTCACGCATGACGGTGGCGACACCAGCGTCTGGCGGCTCAAGGGTCACGCCCGGCAACTGTTCTGGCAATGGGTGGTGTCGTGGGGTGCGCTGATCCGTAAGCCGTCCGATCTTGGCTTCGACGACGCGCTGTACAACCTGCCGCCTCTGCATATTCATGAGCATCAGGTTGAATTCGAAATGCCCCTGAACGGCATGTTATTTGCCGCCAATGCGCAGACGTTGAGCGAGCGCAGGGACGCGCGCCGGGCCTCGATGGCGGATCGGGTGACCGCCTGCGCCGCCATGGTCAACAGCCAGCCCGGCGAGTCCTGGGTGGTCTGGTGCGACCTCAACGCGGAAAGCGAAGCCTTGACCAAGACCATTCATGGCGCGATCGAAATTCGCGGCTCCGACGATACCGACACGAAAGAAGAACGCCTGCGCGCATTCTCATCCGGTGCGGCTCGCGTCTTGGTCACAAAGCCATCCATCGCTGGATGGGGCCTCAACTGGCAGCACGCGGCCCGCATGGCCTTTGTCGGCGTCACCGACAGCTACGAAGCCTATTACCAGGCCGTGCGCCGCTGCTGGCGCTTTGGTCAGACGCGCGACGTGCACGTTCACATTTTTTCCAGCAAGGCCGAGGGCGCTGTGGTGTCCAACCTCAAGCGCAAGGAGCGCGAGGCCGGGCAGATGGCGGATTCGCTGAGCGCAGAGACCCGCGATGCCGTGATGACCGAAGTCACGGGATCAACCCGACAAACCAATGCACACGATGCGGCCAAGGCCGTGGCTGTGCCAGCTTTTCTAAAGGCGGCGTGACATGAATTGCATTGACCAAGTGACCAAAGATCGCTACACAGCCATTCACGGCGATTGCGTGGAATCCCTCAAGGGCCTGCCGGATCATTGCATCGGCTACAGCATATTCTCGCCGCCGTTCGCATCGCTCTACACCTACAGCAACAGCCCGCGCGACATGGGTAACTGCCGCACGCATGATGAGTTTTTCGAGCACTTCGATTTTCTGATCGCCGAACTGCGCCGCGTGATGATGCCGGGGCGCGATGTGTCGTTCCACTGCATGGACATGCCGGCCAGCAAGGAGCGCGACGGCTACATCGGCCTGAAAGACTTCCCCGGCGATCTGATCCGCGCGTTTCAAAAGCACGGCTTTATTTTCCACGCCAAGGTGACGATCTGGAAAGACCCGGTAACCGCCATGCAGCGCACGAAGGCGCTCGGGCTACTGCATAAGTCGGTGCGCGAAAACGCAGCAATGTGCCGTCAAGGCATTCCCGACTATCTGGTGACCATGCGCGCGCCAGGTGAATCGACGCGCATCACCCACGACCGAGATGAATACCCCGTTGACCTCTGGCAAAAGGTCGCCAGCCCGGTCTGGATGGATATCAACCCATCGGACACGCTGCAATATCGCAGCGCGCGCGAGCACGACGATGAGCGTCATATCTGCCCGCTTCAACTCGACGTGATTCGCCGCGGCGTGATGCTGTGGACGAACCCTGATGACATTGTGCTGAGCCCGTTCATGGGTATTGGCTCTGAGGGTTTTGTCGCGCTTGAACTGGGCCGCAAGTTTGTTGGCATCGAACTCAAGGAAAGCTATTACCAGCAGGCCGTCAGGAATCTCGACGCCGCCACCAAGGAAGCCACGCAAGACCTGTTTGCGGAGGCCGCATGAATCAACTCGCCATCGACTTCACCCCCTCGCCGGCACCTTACCAACGCCACTCCCGCACCAGTGCAGCAGCAGCCGAGCGCGTCGAGCCCACCACAGGCACCAAGCGCGCCCTGGTGCTGGCGTTTCTGCGCGGGCGCGGGGCTGCCGGTGCGACGGACGAGGAAATGCAGCAGCAGATCCCCATGAGCGCGAACACCCAGCGGCCGCGCCGCGTGGAGCTGGTAACCGGGCGCCTGATCTGCAACAGCGGGCGCGAGCGCGACACGGCTGGCGGGGATGCGGCTGTGGTGTGGGTGGCGGTTGAGCACGGGAGGTCAAAGCTATGACAGATATTGCCAAACTTATCGACGATCGCCGTGCGCTGGCTGCGCAACTGGCCGGCAAGGATATGGAGATTTCGATGGCGCTGGGCGATCGTGATTCCGCCTATCGGGCCATGCGCGAGATGAATGCGCAGACCATGGCGCGCCAGGCTGCACGGACGGCGGGTTGCTACTTTGTCGAACAAGGCGATGCCGATCGCGTGGCCAGGGAGTCAACTGCAAATGCGTGATTACGGGATCGTTTCCCCGAAGTTCTGGATTGGCGGAACGGGCAAGAGCCTGCGTGGTAATGCGCCAGCCCAAGTGCTCGCGCTGTACCTGATGACATGCCCGCATGCCAACATGATCGGCGTGTTTCATTGCCCGATGGTCTACATGATGCACGAGACCGGGCTTGATGCAGAAGGGGCTTCGAAGGCCCTTGCAAGCCTCATTGAAGCCCAGTTCTGCACCTACGAAGAGGCATCAGAGACTGTCTTTGTGCATCGCATGGCCGCATTCCAGATCGCGGAGAGGCTGAAGCCCGATGACAAGCGCGTCAAAGGGGTTGAACGTGAGTGGTCAAACATTGACTCAAGTCCCATCAAGGCTAAGTTCTTTGCTATTTATTCGATAGTGTTTCACTTACCAAAAGAAGGCGAAGTACAAAGCCCCATTGAAGCCCCTTATAAGCCCCTTGCAAGCCAAGAACAGGATCAGGATCAAGAACAGGAACAAATACCCCCTACCCCCAAGGGGGTTGAGGTACCGTCCGGCTTCGCCGAATTCTGGAAAACATGGCCGTCCACCGACCGGAAACAAGCCAAGGGCAAATGCCTGGACGCTTGGAAAAAGGCGCACGCTGAGCGTGACGCTGCGGTGATCCTGGCCCATGTTGAAAAACTGAAATCGTCGGGCGACTGGAAGCGCGACAGCGGGCAGTACATTCCGGCGCCGCTGGTGTACCTCAACGGCCGGCGATGGGAGGGCTCCGACGAAGCGGTAGACGCGCCGCAGGAGTCGTTTGTATGACCGGCCATGAGCCCATCATTGCCATGCGCCGGGCGGGAAATTCGCCAAGCCACGTTTGGGTAACCCGTCATCTTGACCAGCTACCGAATTTCCCAATGGTTTTCATTGCGCCGGGCGATGTTCCTGAACTGCTGGACCTGCGTTTCCTGGTGGGCCTTACCGCGCTTGTTGAGGGGCCAGACGACGACCCGATGGTGCCGCGGCTGGCCGCCGCCTGTGCGAAGGTCGCACGCCGCACCGTCTGCAGCGTGGGCCATTACTTGACGCCCTACGGTTTTGAAACAACCCGAATTACCGACACCGAAGGAATCATGCAATGGCCGAATTGATCACAGATGACATGATCGATTTCAATGTCTACATGCGCGAAACCGATGCGCAGCAAAAGGTCAAACCTGCTTCGATGTACGTTCAGGAACTGATTGACCGCATCAAGTCTCCGATCAAACAAAAACGCGCCGTGATGCCGTGGCGCAAGACCCACGCGCTGGTGCAGTTCCGACCCGGCGAGGTGACGGTTTGGGGTGGTGCGAACGGTGGCGGAAAGAGCCTTGTTACGGGACAGATTGCATTGAGCCTGTGCAGCCAGGGTGAGAAGGTCTGCATCGCCAGCTTTGAAATGAAGCCCATGAAGACGCTGGAACGCATGGGGCGGCAGTGGTCAACCTTCAATGTTTCCGACCCCGCGTTTTACGGCGATGAACGCGCGAAGGCGCAGTTTCTCGACCTATACGAACAATTTCGCGACTGGACCGATGGCAAGCTGTGGTTGTACGACCAGCAGGGCACCGTCACAACGTCTCAGGTCTGCGCGGTGGTTCGCTACTGCGCGAAAGAAAAGGGCATCACACATTTTTTCATCGATAGTCTGATGAAATGCGTTGGTGCCGAGGACGATTACAACGGCCAGAAGATGTTTGTGGACGAACTGACCGCAATCGCGCGCGATCACAACATCCACGTCCACCTGGTGCACCACATCCGCAAGCCAACCGACGAAAGCCACAAGCCGACCAAGTACGACTACAAGGGCACGGGCGCCATTACCGATCAAGTGGACAACGTCATCAGCGTGTGGCGCAACAAGGCTAAAGAGCGCAAGCGCGAGGCCAACGCCATGCTTTCCGACACCGAGCCCGACGCGTTGCTGATCTGCGACAAGCAGCGCAACGGTGAATGGGAGGGGAACATCGGGCTCTGGTTCGATCCGGGCAGCCTGCAATATCTTGGTGTTTGCGGTGATGAACCGCTATCTCTCTACATCCATCCGGAGGCGCCATGAGCTGCCCCGACTGCCAGCACTTCGCGCAAAACCCCGCATGGGCCGGGTATCGCGCCAGCTGTCATGAGTGCCAGGCCCGCTCGATTGCACAGAGCCCCGTGTTTCACGACGCGCTCATGGATCGGCAAAAGGGCGGCAATGGCTTCCCACCGCAATACAAGGCCGCGCTGCAACGAGCGTTTCGGGGTGACTGGCAGACGTTTCACATCCGCGTGAAGCACTACGCCGGGCTGATCAAGAAAGTGAAGGTGGAAGCGTGACTCCAGAAAAAGCACTAGAACTTGTCGGCCGCTATGCGCGCCTGCAAAAAGAAATCAAGCTTTGCAAATCTCGCATTGGCGACAACCTGGAAAAGTGCAACGGCCTAAGAGGGCATCGCAAGGAGCGGGACTCAGATGGAACCCCGTCAGAGGCGGCATGCCTCGATCAAGAAACCCACCTGAAGGATTGGTACACGTACATCACCTCAGATTATGAATATGGTGAAAGTGGCGGCTATCTTGACATTGGGATAGACGAATTAAAGGAATGCCCTCATTGCTACGCAGCCCATAAGGTGGTTCTTGAACGCAAGATCATGAAGCGAAAGCTGGCGGCGGTGAAGGCTGCAATGACAAGAGGTGGAGCATGAAAACCATCGGCAGCGCCATCATCTTCGTGCTCGACCTCATCGCCACTGTGCTGGTGGGCATCCTGTTTTTCATCACGTTTGTCGGCGTGCAAGTGGCATCTTGGACGGGGAGCAAGTCGTGATTGTTCGCCTCGCATGGCCGAATCCCGCCCTCGCGCCGAACCGCAGCAATGGCAAGCACTGGAGCGGCGTGGCCGCGATCAAGGCCAAAGCCAAGGCAGACGCCTACATGCTGGCGAAAGCTGCGCCAAAGGGACGCTTTGACAAGGCCACGCGCTATCCCATCAGCATCCTCTTCGTTGCGCCCGACAAACGTAGGCGGGACTTGGACGGGCTGCACGGGAGCATGAAGCACGCGCTTGATGGCATCGCGCAGGCCATCGGCGTCGACGATAGCCAGTTCGGGCCGGTGCTGCTCGACATGGTGCCGGGTGACAAGCCGGGATCTGTGATCGTGGCCGTTGGCGTGACCATCAATCAATTGCATGGGGCGGTGCTCGCATGAGCGAACGCGTCACATTCACCCTTTGGAACGCCCAGCAGGGTTTTGAGCAACTCAACAAAGCCTGGCACCACGCAAAACCGCATCTTATCGCCGGCCGGCGCATGACGCTTGAGTTGCGCGAGGAAAAGCGCAGCAATGCGGAAAACCGTCTGCTGCATTCGCTGATCGGCGAGATCGCCGCGCAAAAGGAGTGGGCCGGGCGCAAGCGAGACGCTGAAATCTGGAAACGCCTGTTGGTGGCCGCATGGTGTCGCGTGCGTGGCGAGTCGGTGGAAATCCTGCCGGCGCTGGACGGCCACGGCGTTGACATTGTGCCGGCGCGCACCAGCAAATTGACCAAGGCGGAATGCGCCGACCTGATCGAGTTCGTCTATGCGTGGGCGACGGAGAACGATGTCCGGTTTACTGCGCAGGCGGAATGGGCATGAAACATCGCATCTACAGCGCCGAAATGATCGCACCCGATGGACGGTGTTATTCCGTGCGCTACCTGCAAACCGCCGATGAGCTGGCAGGCCTGCAGGCGGTCGGGTTGATTCCGTCGAACGTGTGCGAGGTGGTTGGCATGCAGGATGCTGCGGATCAACTGGTGGCGTCGCTGGAAATGCAGTCGGAGCTGATGCAGGGTGGGTTGCTGCAATGACCAAAGCCGAGAAAGCCCACAAAGCCGCGCTCGCCCGGGTCGGCTGCACTGTCTGCCGGCGCGTGTTCGGCATCACTGACACCCCCGCGGTCTTTCATCATCTGCGCTCGGGCGGCTGGGGCAAAGGCGGTTACCAGACATTGATCCCGCTGTGCCCTGAACACCACGTCGGCAAGACCGGTGTGCACGGCATGGGCACCAAAGCATTCGAGCGCCACTACGGATTTACCCAGCTCGATTTATTGAATGACGCTATTCGATTGATGAGGGAGGCACGATGAGCGGGAATGTAAAAACCATCTGGAAATACGTCTATGACTATGGCGCCAGTTTTGTCGATGAGATTTCCAGCGGAACCGGTATTGAGAAAAAAAAGGTGCAGTGCGTGATTGACAACATCGTCAAGCGCCGATCCATGGTGCGCTATCCCGGCGAGCAGCGCGGCCAGCCGAGCCGCTATGGCGTCACACCAGACTGCCATCCGGTCATCGGGGTGACGGTGGGGGAAATAATCGAATGAGCAATCCAACAGGGCGCCCCAACCACAGTCACAAACCCGGCGCCAGGATCATCGCAGTGTGCGAAGTGCTTTCCAACGGCCCCGCTGATGTCTACGAAATCGACGAATGCACAGGCCTGCATGACCTCAACGCCACCCGCAAAGCGACAAGCCGGGGCGCTCTGATGGGACTTTTCACGCGGGATCAGACGTGCAAGCCGCAACGTTGGAGCGTGCGCCCGGACTGGCGCGAGGCGATCGAGCGGGGTTTGCTCAAGACCATCCCGAAGGCCAAACCGCGCAACGGCACGCCCAGCCCGCGCTATGAGCGGGAAAAGAGCCACAGGCCCGACCGCAAGGGTCCGCTGGTGCTGCAGCGCGTGTGGAATGCCGCGGTCGGTCAATCTTTATAAAAAGGGGAATGCATGCTTGATACCAGTGAACGTCCGAACGTCGAAGAAACGTACATCAGTGCGGGGAACACCTCGAATCTAGTGATGGACACGCGGGAAGGTGCGCCAGCGCGCGCGGCGGACATCCTGGTCGCCGCTGGCTGGTCGGCAAGCATCTTGGGCTCGGCCCTGATGCGTCTGCACAGCGAATACGACGGCGCCGAACGGCTGCGCATTGCAGAACCTGCGCAGTTCATAAATGACGCCGCACCGCGCAGGCCTTTGGCAGGGAAGGCGACAGCGTCAGAAGTCGCCGCCAAGGCAAAAGCACTGGCCGACCGTGCGAATGAACAGTCAGTGTTGCTGCTCATGGGCCAGCTCAAGAGCTTTCGTGGTGTGCAGGCCATGGCGCAGCACGTCGCGCGGCTGTGGCAGTTGCACAAGCCAGAGGAAACGGCGGACGCGGTTGTGTGGTGGTGGCTCGATAAAACCTGCCGCGCCTGCTCGGGTTTGAAGTTCGAGCGCGCGCCGGGTGCGCCGGCCCTGTCTGCCAAGGCTTGCCGGAGCTGCAAGGCGAGCGGCGAACTGCCGCTACCTGGTGGCGATGGCGGCTACCGGCTGGCGCGCATGTTGGATGAATCTGTGGAGCGCGCCCGGGCCTCGATCAAGAAACGCTTGCGCAATATGTAAAAGTGTGCATAATGCGCACAGGAATGCAGTGGGAGCTTTCCCACTCGCGCCAGAATCTCCGCTGAAAGTTTGATGCTGGTTCGCCGGCACCATCCAAGATCGTAGCGGAGTCGCCTCCAGAATTTGCCAGTTGCCGCACAAAACGGTGGCTGTCCAGAGGTTGAAAACCTGACTTGCCAACCGGGTGTAAGGCTCCCGGTGCTAAATCCCCAAAGCCACCCCAGCGGTGGCTTTTCCGTTTCCGATGCGTGCCGAACAAAGGCGACGCAGCGAGAGCTGGCTACGCCATCAAAGAGGTGGCACAGCTTGGGCCTGGCGAGCCCTTAATGGCGTAAATCCAGCCTTAAACCAAGACCGCCTCAGATCGGAGCTATCGAGCAGGAACCAGGCGACGGCAGGCTATCGACGCTTGCAATGGCCCCTGCGGCATACATCGGGCATAACTCGGGTGCAATACCGCCGGATCGCGTAACCGGCATCTTTTCGCCCTTCCGAGATCATTCCGGTGGGGCTTTTTCGTTTCTGCCCGCAGTCGATCCACCATCCACGCTATACGCCAGAGGGATCGCACTGCCGGGCGAATCCATGTAGAGCTAACGGGCTATGTCGAGTCAAGGCTCGACACCTAGAACATCCACCATCTAAATCCCGCGCTATCCAGCCACACGACCGCATTCCCTCCCGCGGCGCTGTGTGGTGCGCTGGCCCCAGCGTAGCAGTGGGCAAACTGCACGCCCCAGGCCGCCCCGGCAATAGCTCCCTACACCTGGGGACTGCCGGGGCGTGTCTGGCCAACCCCAAGGAAACATCATGAGCATTGCAGAAATAAAGGCCTATGTGGAAGGGCACCTGGCCAGCGCAGGGGGCGACCTCAAGGCCAAATTCGCCGAAGTCGTCGCTTTCGTTGAGGGCAAGGAAACCGAAGCCGCGACCATCGCCGCTGAAGTGGCCGACCTGACCGCGCGCGGGTACACCGTGACGGCACCTGAAACACCTGCGGCCTGAATCATGAGCCTGCTGACGTTTTGGGCGATTTTGCTGGGCGTCATGGGGTTGTTCTGGTATGGGGCGTAAGTCAGCCCTGACGCCTGAACAATGGGCTGAAGTAGAGCGCAGACACTTGGTTGAAGGGGAATCGATCAACTCCCTGGCGAAGGAGTTCGGCGTAGTTGAATCCGTGATTCGGCGGAAAATAAAGCCGAATAAAGCCGAACAGGAAAAATTCGGTAAGTCGTTGTCGGTATTGGCTTTTGAGAAGGTCGAAGCCGACAAGAAATCGAAGGCAATAGCCGAACATATAGCCGAACTGCCGATGGTCAGGCAGACGACGTTCAACGACCTAACGGAGCAACTGCGGTCAATCTCAAGCCATCTAGCCGGCGCGGCCAATTTCGGCGCTGCCACGTCGCATCGTCTGGCCGGCATAGCGCACGCAAAGGTGCAGGAGATTGATGACGCGGCACCGCTGAGCCCCGCGAGCATCGAAGCGCTCAAAGGAGTCGCAGCGCTCACCAGGCTGGCAAACGATGCAGCCAGCACTGGTCTAAACCTGCTGGCAGCAAACAAGGATCAGGCCAAGGCGCAAGCGCCAGAAGTGCCGACTGGCTTGGGCTTCCTGTATGGAGAAACTAGCGACGACAAGGCCGGGGCTTAATCCAACTCTGCGGCCATTCTGGGAAACCAGAGCGGACAACTTCGTTTTGTACGGCGGCCGGTCCTCTTCGAAGTCATGGGACGCCGCTGGTCGGGTGATTGGCCTGTCTCGGGTTGCAAAGATTCGTGTCTGCTGTGCCCGGCAGTTCCAGAACAAGATCGCTGAGAGCGTTTATACGCTGCTCAAGATTCAGATCGCTCGGTTTGGCTTGGGAGCCGAATTCAAGATTCTGGACAGCAGCATCACGCACCTGCGTACCGGCAGCGAGTTCCTGTTTTACGGCTTGTGGCGCTCGATTGACGAAGTGAAGTCGCTTGAAGGCATTGACATCCTCTGGCTAGAAGAGGCGCACAACCTCACCGAAGAGCAGTGGAAGATTCTTGAGCCCACGATCCGAAAAGACTTTTCGCAGGTTTGGGTCATCTTCAATCCGCGGCTGGCAACGGATTTTGCCTACAAGCGGTTTGTGGTCAACCCGCCGCCGAAGACCGTAGTCCGCAAGATCAACTATGACGAGAACCCATTCTTGTCGCAGAAGATGCGCGACATCATCGAGGCCCTCAAAGCCGAGGATTACGACGAATACGCGCACATCTACCTGGGCGAGCCCCGGCAGGACGACGACGCGGTCATCATTAAGCGCTCGTGGATTCTGGCGGCGATTGACGCGCATGTGAAGCTCGGGTTCGAGGCATCTGGTGCTCGCCGTATCGGCTACGACGTGGCCGACGGCGGACAGGACAAGTGCGCCAATGTCTACGCGCACGGCTCTGTGGTGAGCTGGGCCGACGAATGGAAGGCTGGCGAGGATGAGCTGCTGAAAAGCTGCTCGCGCACCTACAACGCGGCCAGGGACCGGCAAGCATCGGTGGCTTATGACTCGATTGGCGTGGGCGCCGGTTCCGGCGCGAAGTTCAATGAGATCAACGAGCAACGCCAGTGCGAAGGCGAGACGTTCGCCGTGCAGCATGAGGGCTTCAATGCCGGCGGCGCGGTGTGTGACCCAGACTCGACGTATCTGCCGGGACGCACGAACAAAGACATGTTCAGCAACATTAAGGCTCAGGCCTGGTGGATGCTGGCGGACCGGTTCCGCAATACCTACAACGCGGTACAGCGCGGCGAGAAGTTCAGCGACGACCAGCTGATCAGCATCGCCAGCGATTGCCCACACCTGGACAAGATCATCGATGAACTCTCGACACCTCGCCGCGACTATGACCAGAACGGGCGCGTGAAAGTGGAAAGCAAAAAGGATCTGGCTAAGCGTGACGTGGCATCGCCGAATCTGGCGGATGCGTTCGTCATGTGCTTCCCGCCGAGCGCGCGCGCCATTGAAATCTGGCAGAGGCTGGCATGAAGCGGAGAACACGCGCACAGCAGCCGACCCGTACCGCCGACAGCTTCCAGAACTTCGCCGCGCGCGTCGGCCTGGGAACAGGTACCCAGAACGATGGCGCCGGCTATGGCTTTTCTCCAATGTCGCGCAACCGCCTGCAGATGGAGTTTATCTACCGCTCCAGCTGGATTGCCGGCCAGGCGGTGGACACCTACGCCGAGGACATGACGCGCGAAGGCATTGTGCTCAAGGGCGAGATTGATCCCGACGACATGGAGTCGCAGGAAAAGGCCTCGGGCCGTCTGCGGCTGTGGGACGCCATTTGCGATACGGTGAAGTGGGCCAGGCTGTATGGCGGCTGCGTCGGCGTACTGATGATCGATGGCCAGAAGATGGATACACCACTGCGCCTGGACACCATCGGCAAGGGCCAGTTCAAGGGCGTGCTGCCGCTGGATCGATGGGTGGTGCAGCCGACCCTTCAGGACCTGATCACCGATTTCGGCCCGGACATGGGCAAGCCAAAGTATTACGACGTGATCGCCGATGCGCAGGCGCTGGTGAACATGCGCATTCACCATTCTCGCGTCATCCGCGTGGAGGGCGTGGACCTGCCCTACTGGCAGCGCATCGCCGAGAACGGCTGGGGCCAGTCGGTGATCGAGCGCCTGTGGGATCGCCTGGTGGCGTTCGACAGCACCACGCAGGGCGCCGCGCAGCTGGTGTTCAAGGCGCACTTGAGGACGTACAAGGTCGATGGCCTGCGCGAGATCATCGCTACCGGCGGCAAGGCGTTCGAGGGCCTGATCAAGCAGATCGACATGATCCGCATGTACCAGTCCAACGAGGGCATGACCCTCATGGACGGCAAGGATGAATTCGAGGCACATCAATACAGCTTTGCCGGTCTGAACGACGTACTGCTGCAGTTTGGCCAGCAGATCAGCGGCGCGCTCGGGATTCCGCTGGTGCGCCTGTTCGGCCAGTCCCCGGCCGGGCTCTCCAGCACCGGCGAGAGCGACATCCGCAACTATTACGACAACGTCAAGCAGCAGCAGGAACGCCGACTGCGCACGGGGGTGGGCAAAGTCTACAGCGCGCTGTACCGCAGCGAACTGGGCGAGGCGCCCCCCGAGTCGTTCGACTTCGATTTCCGCCCGCTATGGCAGCTCTCCGACACGGAAAAAGGCACGATTGCCTCACAGATCACGACCGCCATCGTTGGGGCATCGGATGCCGGGATTATCGACCGCGCCACGGCGCTCAAGGAATTGCGCCAGTCGTCGCACATCACGGGAGTGTTCTCCAATGTGAGCGACGAAGACATCAAAGAGGCCGAGGACGAACCACCGCCAGCGCCCGAGGAAACGCCGAATGAAACCGCTGACCCTGGATCGAATGGCATCTCCGCGAAGGCTGACGAAGCCGCAGCAGGCGGAGCGGGTGTACGTAAGACAGCTGCGGCGCCTGGCTGAGCACGTCGGGCACATCATCGGCGGTTTTCCGCCCGGCGACCCGGCCACTGTGCCGACGATCACGCAGATGCTGTCGGCCTATGCCGATGCTCTGATGCCGTGGGCCACGGCGACGGCTAAGCGGATGGTCGAAGACGTGAACCAGCGTGACCTGGCCGGCTGGAAAACGGCTAGCGCCGAACTGTCCAAGGGGCTGCAGCGAGAGATTCAGAGCGCCAATGTCGGCGAGACGATGCGCAGCCTGATGGCCGAGCAGGTAACGCTGATCCGCAGCATCCCGATAGGCGCGGCGCAGCGGGTGCACGACTTGACCATCAAGGGACTGGAGGACAGCAGCCGGGCCAAGCAAGTCGCTGCCGAGATCATGCGCTCCGGCGAGGTGACCAAGAGCCGAGCCGTGATGATTGCGCAAACCGAAACCTCCAGAACGGCGGAGACGCTTACGGAGGCTCGGGCGCTGCATGTCGGCAGCACACATTACATCTGGCACACGAGCGAAGACAGCGACGTAAGAGAGGATCACAAGATTCTCGATGGAAAGATATTCGCATGGAGCGATCCACCAATAGCCGATAGGCGTAGTGGAGCGAGAGCCCACCCTGGGCGAATTTATCGCTGCCGCTGCTTTAGCGAGCCCATCATCCCCGAGTAGCCATGAAGCATCAAACCAAAGACCGAGGCCGGTTCTATACGACGAGCGACCTGGGCGCCAAGCGCAGCACCACCCCCGAGGGTTTCCTGGTGTGCCAGGACGTGCCGATTGCGCGCATCGGCGAGCAGCGCTACACCGATGAAGAACTGCCACTCGACGCGGTGAATGGCGAGATTCGCATCGATCGCCTGCCCGAGGAAGTGTTCCGCGCCGAGACCATCGCCAGCTTCGAGGGCAAGGCGGTCACGGTGGAGCATCCAAACGAGTTTGTCAGTCCCGAAAACTGGCAGCAGCTTGCCATCGGCACCGTGCAGAACGTGCGCCGTGGCGAGGGAATACAGGATGACCTGTTGATTGCCGACCTGGTGATTACCGACAAGGCGGCCATTGATTACGTCAACAAAGAATTGCCCGAAGTGAGCGCCGGTTACGAGGCCTCATACGAGCAGACAGAACCCGGACGCGGGGTACAGCGTGACATCGTGGGGAACCACGTTGCCTTAGTTGAGCGTGGCCGCGCCGGCCCGCGTTGTTCAATCCAAGATGAGGAA
>Ga0134128_10002045_pt1 | contig 25240 bp, 20 predicted proteins | sample KB31754_FD_96462 | JGI IMG/M metagenome (GOLD analysis project Ga0134128, IMG submission 96462) | Terrestrial soil microbial communities with excess Nitrogen fertilizer from Kellogg Biological Station, Michigan, USA - KB3-175-4 | ecosystem: Environmental > Terrestrial > Soil > Unclassified ...
TCAGGCGCAATCCACGCTGTGGAGGCGCGATCTTCGGGTATAGCTGCATTTGCACTTCACGGGCAATCTCAAGCTCGGCCTGCAGCCGCTCTTTTTCTTTCTCGACAGATAAGAGACGCTCGAGATTGCCGGTCATCTGGTTGAACGATGTGGTCAGCTCGCCGATTTGATCCCCACCGCGAACCGGAATCCGGTGACGGAAGTCTCCATAGATAACCCGCCGCGTGCCCTCGTACAATTCATTGACCGCGCGCATGATTCTGCGCGAGAGGGACACTCCGATGACAAGCGCGACGATTTCCACCAGGAGGAACAGGATCGCGACCGCGATCATGGCGCCGACCAGGACCGATCGCAATTGATCTGTTCCGGTGAAGATTGCGGAGAGCACGGCGGACGGACGGCTCCTTACCAGCAGCACCGCCGAGTATTTGCGGTTCGGATCGTTCCAGTCGTAGTGCGGATAAAACGCCACCCAGGGGACATCGATGTCGAAGCGATTTATGGGCGGAGGAATAACGCCCGCATTGTGGATCGCGAGAGGATGCGGCTGAGGCTTGGTATCTTTTCCCGGCTTCCGGCTGGGCTGCCAACCACGCTGTTTCTCAAAAGAGAAACTATCGAAATTCTCGCCGCGATGAGGCGTTTCCGTGAGAACAATCTGTCCAAGGTTGGGCACCAGGTCCGCGATCAACGCATCCGTTAGCGGCGCGAGAGCCGTAATGGTTTCACCGGGTTTCACAATATGGGACCAGCCATAGAACTTGCCGTCGCGTTCGAGCAAGCCGTGCGCGGCCTGCCAGCCAGGTGGCAGATTCAAAGGCGGGCTGTCCGGCGGATAGCCGTGTTCACCACTCGCATCTGACGTATAAAGGCGAATGCCGGGAAAGCGCACCTTGAAGTACGCGAGAATGTTCGGCGCGGCATACTTCCGGTCGTCCGGAGTAGTTTTCTCCAGGGCTTCCGCCGCCGCCTGGATTGTCCCCAGACGCCGGTCCAGTTCGGAGCTTGCAAGATGGATAGCTAGTTCGCTTGTCAGGGCCCATCCGCATAGCCCGACCAGCACGAGGATCAGCAGGATAGGCAACACACCGGTCAAGGCATATACCGTCAGCAGCCGGTTCCGCAGGCTCCAGAGGGACCGGCTCATCAAGTACCGCAGGGAACGGATGGCCAGCCAGATTCCGGTGACCGCAAGGACAATGATGTCGAGCACCAGAAAGAATCCGGTGTTCCCGGCCAGCAGCAGTACGATGAACAACGCCAGCGCGATCGCAAAGATCAGGCCAACACGTCGCACGCTGCCATAGAGGTTCCGCATTGATGCCCGCATGCGATTCGAATCGGCCATATTCTACTGCTCTCGCGGTGCTTGCATTCTCAGGATAGCCGTGAGCGCGCGATCTCGGGCGCTTCCTCGCTCTTCGGCAGCGTCTCTTCGGGCTCCAGGTAGTACTTCGTCAAGCCTTCCTTCAGTATTTGCAACGCGGTCGCGGGATCGTCCGCGAATCGGAAAAGATCCAAATCCGATTCCGCGATCATGCCGTGATCCACCAGCGCCTGCCAGTTGATGACCTCGTTCCAGAACTTCGAGCCATACAGCACAATCAGGATTTTGCCCTCGAGCTTTTTGGTTTGCGCAAGCGTCAGGATTTCGCCCATTTCGTCCAAGGTCCCAAAGCCGCCCGGAAAGACGACCAGCGCCTTCGCAAGGTAGGCGAACCAGAACTTGCGCATGAAGAAGTAATGAAATTCGAACGACAACTCCGGCGTAATGTAAGGATTTGGCCGCTGTTCGAAGGGCAAGCCAATGTTGAGGCCGACGGTTTTGCCGCCTGCTTCGTAGGCTCCTCGATTCGCCGCCTCCATGATGCCCGGACCGCCCCCTGAGCAAACGACAAACCTGTTCATGCTCTGGTTCAAACTGGCGGACCATTCCGTGACCAGGCGTGCGAGCTCGCGTGCTTCTTCGTAATACTTGCCCAGCGGGCCATCTTCTTTCAGGCGCGCCGACCCGAAAAATACGATCGTGTCCTGGATCTTTTCTTCTTCCAGATGCACCAACGGCCAGAGGTATTCGGAAAGGATTCGCAGCGGACGCGCCTCATGACTTTCGATGAAAGCGTCGTCCTTATACGCTACGGGGCGATGGAAATAGTCTGGTGGGACCGTGGCCATAAATAAATGCGTTTACCCAATCACGGAGTACACCGTCCCAGAATACTGGACCGCTGGATTTACTCGGGTTCGCCGCCCGCATTGGGGCTGTTCCGGTTACGCATCTGGCGGTCGAGTTGACGCACCAGTTTCCACATTTCGGGCAATTTGGTGAACGCGGTGCAGGCTCGTAGCCAATCCCGGACTTCGAATGCGGGCGAGCCGCCGACTACCGTATTTTCCGGAACGTCATGTCCTACTCCCGCCTGTGCATACACGGTCGCTCCCTTGTGAATGGTGATGTGTCCGGCCGAGCCGGATTGCCCGGCCATAATGACATTCGCCTCGAGAATTGTGCTGCCGGCCAGCCCGGCCTGTGCGCAGATGATGTTATCTTCGCCGACGATGCACCCGTGGCCGATTTGGACTAGGCTGTCGATCTTAGCTCCCCGTTTTACTCTTGTTTCGCCCATGCTGGCACGGTCCACGGACGTAAGGGTCTGTATTTCGACGTCGTCCTCAATCACTGTCACGCCCGACTGAACAATTTTGAATTGGGATCCGTCGGCATGTTTGGCGAACCCGAAGCCGTCTCCGCCCACGACCACCCCGTTGTGCAGGGTCACTCGATCGCCAATTCGGCAGAACTCGCGAACCGACGAGTGCGAATGAGCGGTGAAATTGTCGCCGATCGTGCAGCCATCGTAAATCACTGCGTGTGGGTAAATCGCCGCATGCGCGCCTATCGTAACGTTCTCCCCGATAACGGCATAAGCGCCGACTGAGGCCCCCGCGCCGACCCTGGAGGAAGGTGCAATAATCGCGGTCGGATGAATGCCAGGTTTCTGCTTGGGAGGCTGATAAAAGATCGCCAGCGCGCGGGCAAAGTCGTAATAAGGATTCCCGGAAATCAGTGTGGCGGCGGCGATCCCGGCCAGCCGCTCGGTCGCAAATACAGCGGCGGCGCGAGTCTGTTTCACCTTCGGCGCATACTTCAGGTTTGCCAGGAAGGTGACTTCGCCGGGCCCGGCCTTTTCGAGCGTCGAAACGCCGGCAATTTGAATGCTCGGGTCGCCGGCGAGTTCACAGCCGAGTTGTTCGGCGAGAGCACCGAGAGAAATGGAGCGCATAGAACTAGATTAGAGAACAGAGCCGCACGCGGTTGCGGACGCCAGCTTGCTCACGCAAGGCGGCTCCGTGTGGAGGCAACTTGGAAACGGAGCCGCCGCACGCGAGCGCGGGGGATGCGCGGTGCTTGGAAACGCCGGTTCGATCCACCCTACTTTGTAACCAGAGCGTGCTTTTCCCGGCAGGCGTTCGAGCAATAGTAGAACGTTTGATCGCCTAGCCGGCGTTGGAAAGCAGTGCTTTCCGCGACGAAGGTACCGCAAACCGGATCGCGGTGCAGATCGCCGCCGAGTTGCGCGCTCGACTGACGGCCTTTCGCCCGCGGTGGCGCGTCCGGACGCCCCGCAAAGTTCCCGAAACTCTTCATCACCGCGCCGACCACCGATTTCACAATCGAGATCACGATGATGAGGAGAAGCGTGTACAGGATAAATCGAAACATCTGCGGCTACTACCACAATACAAAGAAAGGTGAGGCAGCCGGGACCGCCTCACCTTTCTTGACGCAAAGCTGCGCGCGAATTACTGCTTTTTCTTGGTTTTCGACTTCGAGGCGCTGGGAGCTTTGTACGTCGTATTCACGGAAGAGCCGAGTTGGGTCAACATATCCTTTGACGATTGCGCGTACGGACCATCCGGCTTTAAATCCAGGTATTTCTGGAATTGATCGGCGGTGCCTTCCGGCGGCGTGATCTTTCCGCTCGAATCCACCTGCGCTTTTGCCATCAGGCAGATGCCGTATTGATAATGGGCGTCGGCATAGTTCGGGTCGGCATCGATCGCCTTCTTAAAGAAATCCGCGGCTTCGTCCGATTTCCCGGTGTTGACCAGATTCGCGCCGAGATTGTAGTATGCCTTCGCCGCCATCTGCGGGTCGAGCTGAGCCGCCTTTGTCAATGCCTCTGTCGCTTCCGGAATCTTGCCTTCCGCGCCGTAAACGTTGCCGAGTTGGTTGTACAACGCCGCATCGTCCGGTTTCAATGCCAGGGCTTTTTTGTAGGCTTCGGCAGCCTTATCCAATGTTGCGTTGCGTTGCGTTGCAGGCTGCGACATGCCCCACTGATACTCCACATCCCCCAGGCCCGCCCAAATCGCGATCTGATTCGGATCGATCTCGCCGGCCTTTTGGAAATGTTGCTCAGCCGTCGCGTAATCCTTGGCCTGCGCGGCCGTTTTGGCCGCATTGAACTCGTCGTTCAACGCTTTGTTCTTCTTGATTGACTCCGACTGCTCCTTCATCTGCTTTTCGAGAGCAGCCTTTTGTTCGGCGCTTAGACCGCGCTCCTGCTCTTTTGTCAACGTGCCGCTTTGGGCCGCCTGCTGCATCGCAGCCTGTTGCTGTTGAGCTTTTTGTGCGTCGAAATCAACCACGGTCGTGTCGCCGTATTTCGATCGGACGCCCTTAACGGAGTCGACGACTTTGCCGTCGATCTCGCAGTTGATGTCATATGTTCCGAGCGGCAGGCCGGTGTAGAACCAGTGGCCTTTCTTGTCGGACTTCACTTGGTAATGGCCTTTGATGTCGGTGCGCTGCAGTTTGATGAGAGCGCCTTTTACCGGCTGGCCGTCTGTTCCTTTGACGTGTCCTTCAAGTGTGGTCACCTGAGCCCACGCTGCGCTGGCGCACAGCAAAATGAACCCGGCGAACAGAAGGAGACGCCGCAACTGGACGAGCATATCGATCCACCTCTAATACGTATTCTGGAATAAGAATACTACACAAAAGGACGGGCGCTGGAGCGGGCGTGTTACCAGGCGCGGCAAATGGCGCGGAACCTACAAAGCACTTGCTCGTATCCTGAGCAGGGCATGGCACATCTGACTACTAGGCCTTTTTATCAGGCCGGGCATACGGTCGTTCAGTTTCGGGTGTAGAGTTATGATGGGATCAACTAGGGGTGTCTTTTTTTTGAGGAGTTTGCCGGTCGTTGCGGTGCTATTTGCGCTTTCTTTCCCGCTATTTAGCGCGGCAGCCTTCGCGCAGGTCAATCCAAAAGCGGAAGAGCTTTATAGCAGGACAGAGTACGAATCGTCACTCGCGCTGCTGGATAAGAACAGCGGGGATGGCGCGGTCAACAATTTGATCGGCCGCGACTACTTCATGATGGGAGATTTCAAAAAGGCGGTGGATTTCTTTAGCAACGCGGCGGCTATCGATCCAACGAACAGCAACTACGCGCTATGGCTAGGCCGCGGCTGGGGCCGCCGGGCGGAGACGTCCACCCCTTTGCTGGCCCCGGTGTACGCCTCGAAAGCCCGGCAATGGTTTGAAAAGTCCGTTCAGCTTAACAACCGCAACCAGGAAGCGCTCAGCGATTTGTTCGATTACTATCTGGAAGCTCCCGGGTTCCTCGGTGGCGGCTTTGACAAGGCTCAGCGCGTGGCCGCTCAGATTGCAAGCATCGATGCGGCGGAAGGTTATTTTGCGCGCGCTCGCCTTGCCGAGCAGCGGCGCGAATACGAAACGGCTGAGTCGCAGTTGCGACATGCCATTGCGCTCGCCCCGCTCCAAGTCGGCCGCGTGCTGGACCTTGCCAAATTTTTGGCAAAGCAGGGCCGGGTACAAGAGAGCGATGCGCTGTTCAACAAGGCGGACCAGATGGCCCCGAACACACCCAAGGTATGGTATGCCCGCGCCGATGCGCTGATTAAGCAAAAGCGGAACCTGGTGGAAGCGAGAGAACTGCTCCAAAAATACCTGCAGTCTCAGGTCACGCCGGACGATCCTTCGAAGCACGATGCGGAACGGCTCCTGAAGCAGGCCAACGGAGCGTAATGGCGTCTATGCGGCTGGAACAGAACCGCGCGGTATTGGCGGGCGGCGGAGCCGGGCGCACCCGGGCCGGACAGTAGCGTATGGAATACGCAGAGGCTGTCCGGTTTAGTCTTCAATCGCTTAAATCGAACCCTCTTCGCACCTTCCTGACCGCTCTCGGACTCATTATCGGGAATGCGTCGGTCATTCTGGTCGTAACCATTTCGCTCGTCGGCAAGGACTTTATCCTCGATCAGATTCGAGGCATCGGCTCCAACCTGGTCTACGCGAATTACGAGATGTCGGGGTCCAATTACGCCGCTGCGGAAGCCGACTTCATTAAGATCGCCGACCTCAACGCAATCCGCGACGCTCTTGGTTCGGAGATTGTCGCCGCCACGGGCGTGATGCAGACAAGCAGCCGCATCGTGATCAATGGCCGAGAGCGGGATGTCACCATCAACGGCACGGACGACCAGTACGCAAGGGTCCGCAACATCGTGCTTGTGGCCGGCCGCAAGTTCGACCCGAGCGATATCCAGTTACGGGAGCGGGTCGCAATGATCACCGAAAAACTCGCTCTTCGTTTATTTCCCTCCGCTACCGCGGCCGTCGGACAAAGCGTGAGGCTTTTCCAACTCAAGTTCAGCATCATTGGCGTTTTTAAGGAAAAGACCAGCACGTTCGGTATATCCGAGATTACAGACGACACCGTGATGATTCCGATCACGGTGGCGAAATATTTTCTCCCCTATGAACGGGTGGACCCGCTCTATATCCAGGTGCGTTACGCGGAAAACGTGCCGCGCGTGACGCGTGAAGTGAAGCAGATTCTCGAGGCCCGTCATCGTCCCGGCGCCCGGTACAGCGTCGCGAATCTATCCGCAATCCTGGATGCGGCGAAATCAATCGCGCTGATTCTCGAAATTGTGTTAATTGTCGTCTCGGCGCTCGCCCTCATCATTTCCGGCATCGGCATTATGAACATCATGCTGGTGACCGTGACGGAACGAACGCGGGAAATCGGCCTGCGTAAAGCGGTCGGAGCATCGAGGAAAGAAGTTCTCGGACAGTTTCTGACCGAGTCCATCATGATCAGTGTCGGCGGCGGATTCATCGGCATTCTCATCGGTATTGCCGCCCCGCTCAGCGTCAGTCTGCTGACGAGCGTCAAAATTCCGATCTCGTCCCTCTCCATTGTGATCGCCTTTGCGGCCTCGGTATCCGTGGGCGTCGGGTTCGGCATGCTTCCAGCAAACCGGGCAGCCAACCTGAACCCGACGGAAGCGCTCCGGTACGAATAATCCGAGGTCGTCCCGATGCCGGCAAGCACGCGCTTGCGGATAGTGATACAACAGAACGAATGTCCAGCAAAGTTAACGTTACCCGACGCGGCTTGCTCAGCTCCTTCGGCGCGGCAGCCGCGATTTCGTCGATATCTCCCGCACCCCTGTTTGCACAGCCGGAGAACACCGGGCCGGCCACGTCGACGGTCGCTGATCGCGACCGCCGCATGAAATGGTGGCACGAAGCGCGTTTCGGAATGTTCGTCCATTTCGGGCTTTACAGCGTGCTCGGACGGCACGAGTGGGCCATGGAAGAGGAAGGGATTCCGGTCGCCGAATACCAACAACTCGCGAAAGTTTTCAACCCGAAGCCTCATGCCGCGCGCGCCTGGGCAAAACTCGCCAAGCAGGCGGGCATGAAATACATGGTAATGACCACCAAACATCATGAGGGCTTCTGCAACTTCGATACAAAACTGACGAACTATTGCGCTCCGAAACAGGCGGCCGGGCGCGACCTGGTTGCTGAGTACTACGAGGCAGCCCGCAGCGAAGGTCTGAACGTTGGCTTCTATTATTCGCTGATGGACTGGCATCACCCGGACGGCGCCCGCTGCGCGGATGATGAAGCCGCCCGCCGCCGGTTTGTCGATTACACGCATGGCCTCGTTCGCGAGCTATGCACGAACTACGGCAAGCTCGACATTCTCTGGTACGACGTCGCGTGGCCGCTTTCGCCAGAGGGCTGGGAATCGGTCAAGATGAACAAGATGGTGCGGCAGCTTCAGCCGGACATTCTCATCAATAATCGCGCCAAGATTCCGGAAGATTTCACCACGCCGGAACAGCACATCCAGGCGTTTGCCGAACCTTGGGAATCGTGCATGACTATGAACGATAGCTGGGGCTATCAGGCTGCCGACGACGACTGGAAATCTCCAAAGACGATTACGCGGAATCTGGTTACCTGCGCGCGTGGATATGGCAATTATCTTTTGAATATCGGGCCCAAAGGCGATGGCTCCATTCCCGACGAATCGGTCGAGGTTCTCACGAACGTTGGCCGGTGGATGGATAAGAACGCGGACCTGATCCATAAAGCGGAACTCTGCAAGGTCAGAAGCTCCAATTTCGCGAACTTCACACGAACCGGCAATAAGCTGTACGTTCACGTCCATTTCTGGCCGGGCCAGACGGTGGCCGTCGGCGGCTTGACGAACAGGGTGCTCTCGGCGAAGCTCTACCCCTCCGGGCAGCCGGTGCAATTTCATCAGGAAGATTTCCGAGTGCAGTTCTTGGGCCTGCCGGAGACTTCGCCCGACCCGCTGGTGAGCGTCATTGAAGTGGAATGCGATGGCGAGCCGAACCAGGACACGCTGAGCATTCGCAAGAACCGGAAGCGCGAAGGAGTTGGAATATAACGGCGGTCTTCAACCGAGTGTGGATGGCTCAGCCGGCGCCTGTGAAACGCGCGCTGCAGTCGGTGCTTGACCCTGGTGTTCTGAAACAGGAAGTGTTAGATTTTGGTACACCCCTGTCGTTTTGAGGAGATGACGGCAAGACGATTGAAACAGCACTTTCCTTCGTTACGTCGAAACTGCTATATATTCTAGGGATATCCAATACTGGGCTCTCGCACCGGCTGGAGAGTCCGAAAGATATCGCATGCCATCCAGGCTCGTTTCAGAACTGGCGAGGATGTCCGTGTATTCCCTACACGCTTGAAGGAGAACGGTAAGTAATATGAGTACAGCACCGCAGCAGCCCAGCTACATCATCCCGCCGCCCCAGGCCCCGAATTGGAAAACGCCCTTGATTATCGGTGCGTTCCTCCTGCTTGTGGCCTTCAATGTCTACCTTTACATGCAAATGGAGCATCTGCGGAACGACACCAAGGCGGAAATGGCGAAGCTGGGCACCGATCTCTCGGCGACGGTGGAACAGATTCGGATCGATTCAAATGCGTCGGTCCGCCAGGCAACGAAGCGCGTCCAAGGCGTGCAGGAACAGCTCGAAGAGGAGCGCCGCGCCGCCGACCGGGCGGTTGGACAGGCCAAGATCGACGCCCAGCGGAAAGTCGATCAACTGCAAAAGCAGGTGCAGACAGAGCAGACGCGCCAGCAGCAGGTGATCGATCAGGTGAAACAGTCGGCTGAGACGGCAAATACGAAGCTCGATTCGGTCTCAACCGATGTTGGCACGGTGAAGACGGATCTCGGGACTACAAAGAGCCAACTGGAGCAGACGATTGCGAACTTGAAGCGCGTGACCGGCGATGTCGATTCACACGCCAGCCTTATCGCCACGAATGGCAAGGAACTGGATGCATTGCGGGCGCTCGGCGAGAAGAACTACTTCCAATTTACGATCGCCAAGTCGAAAAAACCGCAGAGGGTCGGCGATATCACCGTGCAATTGAAAAAGGCGGACGTCAAGCATAACCGCTACACCATCCAGGTGCTGGCCGACGATAAGAAAGTGGAGAAGAAGGACAAAACGATCGATGAACCGGTCCAGTTCTACACGTCGAAATCTCATCAGCCATACGAGATCGTAGTCAATCAAGTCCACAAGAACGAAATCGTCGGCTATCTCGCGACGCCTAAAGTTCAGGACGTGGCACGGTAGCGCGGCGGGGCATGCCCCCCGGTTCTTCGGCTTCTTTGCCTCGTACTGTTGTCCCCTGTTGGTTACGTCCAATTCAGTGAGCTGGAGCATCGTCCGATACGACGGCTCTCCTCCTGTGAAGTGCTGGAGTGCGGAGTTGAATGCCGCACTCCATCCTTTTTTCGTGCCCCGCGCTTTTATTTCGCGATGGATTGAAGGCGTCCGTTGCATCCTGAAGGTATGAAGGTTATCTCCTCGAAAGAGATTCTCAAGAACAAGCTGTTTACCGTCACCGAGGAACGCGCGGTCGATCCCGATGGCTTCGAAATCCATCGCTCTATCGTCCGCCACCCCGGTTCGGCTGTCATGATGCCGGTAGACGACAAGGGCCGGGTGTTGCTGGTTCAACAATACCGGCTGCCAGCCCAGCAAAAGCTATGGGAAATCGCGGCCGGCCGCATCGATCCCGGCGAAACGGCGTTGAAGGCGGCGAAACGAGAACTGCGAGAAGAAACCGGATACTCCGCCAAGAAATGGGTGAAACTTGCTTCGTTCTATCCAAGCCCTGGGTACGTAGGGGAAAAGATGAATTTGTTTCTGGCGCTGGACCTTACGGAAGGCAAACCGGAATTAATGGAAGACGAGCGCATCGAGACGCGCTGGTTCAGCCGCAAGGAACTCGGGGAGATGATCCGATCCGGCAAAATCATGGACGGCAAGACAATGGTGGGCTATTTCTTCTGGCTCGACTGGTTAAAGCACGCGGCGCGGCCCTAAATTCGCTTGAAAGCCGCACGGCGGCAACGTTTACTTTCGCGATTCTGTATGCTTTATTGTGATGCAGTCAGTTACCCTTATCGCCAGCGGCGACCTGCGCCTTTCCGCGAATCAGAAGTGTTGGGCCGCCCAGAATCGTACCGAAGAGGCCGTTACCAAGGCCATCCAAAGTTTTGGCGTTGATGTGAAGCGGGGACACCCGTATGTTGCCGCCAAACAGCACGGGTTCATCGATTCGCAGAAGTATGGCATGGAGGTGTTTCGCCAGATTCCGGCCGAAGCGCCGCTTGTGGTCGTCGAAGCTGTTTGGCAGTACAGCCATCACGTGCTTGCGGGTTTGATCAGCCACCGCGGGCCTATTTTGACCGTCGCCAACTGGAGCGGGGAATGGCCAGGGCTCGTCGGCATGCTGAATCTCAACGGATCGCTCACCAAGGCTGAGGTGAACTACTCCACGCTGTGGTCCGAAGATTTCACCGATGAATACTTCCTGAGCCGCCTGAAGGCTTGGCTGAGCGGAAAGGCGGTTACTCACGACGCGAGCCACGTTCGTAGTCTCTCGACCGTCAAACTGCCCGGCGACGCGGAGAATGTTGGATTTTCCGAAGCGCGGCGGTTGCATCGGGACAAGGCGATTTTGGGAGTGTTCGATGAAGGCTGCATGGGCATGTTCAACGCGATTGTGCCCGATCATCTGCTGAACCCGACCGGCGTCTACAAAGAGCGGTTGAGCCAGTCGGCTCTTTACGCCGCGATGCGGGCCGTGCCTGACGATGAGGCTAACGCCGTGCGCCAATGGCTCGACGCGAAAGGCATGAAGTTCAAAACCGGTCCGAATCCCGAGACCGATTTGACTGATGGCCAGATTCACGACCAGTGCCGCATGTATATCGCCGCTCTCAGGATTGCGGACGATTTCGGCTGCGATGCGATCGGCATTCAATATCAACAGGGTTTGAAGGATCTCGCGCCGGCCTCCGACCTTGTCGAAGGATTGCTGAATAATAGCGACCGGCCGCCGGTGAAATCGGCCGACGGCAGCCGCGTTTTATACGAAGGACAGCCGCTCCCGCACTTTAACGAAGTGGATGAATGCGCCGGTCTGGATGGAATTGTCACGAACCGCATCTGGAATGCGCTCGGCTACTCGCCCGAGAATACGCTTCACGATCTTCGGTACGGCGAACAATACAACGGCGACTTCGTCTGGGTGTTCGAGATTTCGGGCTCCGTGCCTCCAGCGCATTTCGCGGACGGCTACAAGGGCGCCGTGAGCGAGCGACAGCCGCCAATGTACTTCCGGCTGGGCGGCGGAACCGTGAAGGGAGTCAGCAAGCCTGGCGAAATCGTGTGGAGCCGCGTGTTCATCGAAGATGGCAAACTGAAAGCCGACCTTGGCCGTGCCAAAGTTGCGAAGTTGCCGCAAGAGGAGACGGAACGCCGCTGGCAGATCACGACTCCACAATGGCCCATCATGCACGCCATCACGTACGGCGTGTCCCGCGACCAAATGATGGGACGACATAAAGCGAACCACATTCAGGTGGCGTATGCGCCGGACGCGGCGGCGGCCAACAAGGCGCTGGCGGCCAAAGCGGCCTGTTTCCGGGAGCTTGGGCTGGATGTAAGCATCTGCGGTACGGAGAACGGGCTCTAGAGAGCGCGGCTATTCAGCGGGTTGAAGAACCTCTCCCTGACACGAGGCGGCTCCGTGTGGAGCAAACCCGGAAGCGGAGCCGTCCGAAAATCCGCTCGCTGACGCGCGGCGCCTCTGTGCGGAGGCAGAGCAGAGCGCCGGCCGAACGGTTACGGTTGGAAAATGAGTCCATACACTGATGATTCATTTTTCCCACCTGTTCCGGCGGTCGGTCGTCTTTCTGGCCGTTCTGTTGGGAGCCGGTTTTAGTGTATTGGGGGCTTCCGCGGACGACCCCGAAGATTTTAGGATTGAGGTCACCGGTGACGCCTGGATTCTGAACACGGCGGGGCACATACAATCGGGTAGCCTGCCGATCGACTTGAAAGGCGATCTAGGCGTCGAAGAAAACAAGCCTACCTTTTTGGGAAGATTCGTTCTAAAACCGGCCCGGCGGCACCGCATTATTCTCGAAGGCACGCCTTATACTCTCGATGGCCGGAACCAGATCGTCCGCTCGATTGTTTACAACGGCCAGACCTTCAATGTTTCGGATACAGTTGTCTCCAAAGCGAGCCTGGACTATCTCTTTGCCGGATATCAGTACGACGTGATCAGCAACCCTAGAGGCCACCTTGGCTTCGAGGTGGGCGGCGCCTACCTGAGCGCGGATGGATCTCTGCACGGCCTCGCGAGCGGAGTAACGGCATCGAAGTCGCAAACGATCGGACTGCCGCTGGTAGGCACGGAATTTCGTGTGTTCCCGGTTCCTGCCAGTCATTTGTTCGAATTGAACGGCGAAGTAAAAGGGATGGCGCTTGGCGACTATGGACATTATTTGCAAGCCGATTTGAATGCCGGCCTCCAGGTCAAGCTCATTACGTTCGAAGCGGGATACCGCTTTGTGGATGCGAACGTCCATCAGACCGGCGCAAGCCCAAGCGGAGTGAGTCCGCGATTTAAAGGCATAGTGGCCGGGTTGGTATTCCGGTACTAGCGGCATCGGCGGCGCTTCACTGGCTGCCGCCTAGCGGGGTTCATAGGCCATCGCGCAAACCGGATCGGACGCGCTGACCTAAGTAAACCATTGCCGATGCGATAAACTTCTCGACTTGGGCATGTGGCGACAGAATCATGTGAGAATACTTCCGCTGATCTGCCTGACGCTTTTTGCAGTGGCCAGCTCAGGGGCCGAGGAGTACGCGCTCGGTCCCGATTCGCAACGTCAGGCCGGAGTTCCCGAAGGCACAGTCACGAAATATAGCTGGACGAGCAAAGTGTTCCCCGGCACGGTGCGCGATTACTGGGTCTATGTGCCCGCGGAATACGACCAGAGTACGCCTGCCTGCCTGATGGTGTTTCAAGATGGCTCCGGTTTCGTGAACGAGAAGGGAAGCTGGCGTGTGCCCGTGGTGTTCGATAACTTGATTCACAAGCACGAAATGCCGGTGACCATCGGCGTTTTCATCGACCCAGGTGTGTTGCCGGTAAAGGAGCCGGGGCAGCGCGAGCGATACAACCGAAGTTTGGAATACGACGGTCTAGGCAGCCGGTACGCTCACCTGTTGCTGGACGAAATTTTGCCTGAGGTCGCAAAACACTATAACGTTTCCACTGATCCGAACGACCGGGCGATTGCCGGTTCGAGTTCCGGTGGAATCGCAGCGTTCACGGTCGCGTGGAGTCATCCGGAAGCCTTCCATCGCGTGTTGAGCTTCATCGGGAGTTACACGGATCTTCGCGGCGGCGATATCTATCCCGCGCTGATCCGCAAGTCGGAGCCGAAGCCTCTCCGCGTCTTTTTGCAGGATGGCGATCACGATCTGAACATTTATGCGGGCAACTGGTACCTGGGCAATCAGGGCATGGCGTCCGCGCTGAAATACGCCGGGTACGACGTCAAATTTGTTGTTGGAACGGAAGGTCACAACGCGAAGCAAGGCGGGGCCATCCTCCCGGAGGCGCTTCGCTGGTCGTGGCGCGACTATCCTCGAAAGATTGTGGCGTCTACCGCCGGCGGCGATCGCATGTTTGTGACGGAGATTTCCGATCCCGACAACCCTTGGCAGAAAATAGCCCAAGGCCATCAATTTACCGATGGGCCTGCCGTGGATCGCTCCGGCGATGTCTACTACACAGACGTGCCCGCGGGCAAGATATACAAGATCTCAACGGCCGGAAAGGTATCGGTCTTTAAAGACCATGCCGGGCAGGTCACCGGCTTGATGTTCGGCGCGGATGGCCGCTTGTATGCTTGCGAGGACAGCCGGCGGGAAATCGTGTCGTATGGCCTCGATGGTTCGGAGCAGATCCTGGCTAAAGGAGTTCACTCGAACGATCTGGCGGTGAGTAAGAACGGCGGCGTATACTTCACCAATATTGCGGATCATTCCATCGGATACATCAGCCCGAAGGGCGAGACGCGCGTTGTCTACCGCGGCATTGAGTTCCCGAACGGCATTGTATTGTCGCCGGATGAATCCCTGCTTGCGGTTGACGACTCAAAAGGCCGATGGGTGTGGTCGTTCCAAGTCGAGCCGGACGGATCGCTCAGCAATGGCGAGCCGTTTTACCGGCTGGAAACTCCGGATGAGTCGTCCGCCACGGGAGCCGATGGCATGACGTTCGACAGCCTTGGTTATTTGTACGTCACAACGAAGCTGGGCGTTCAGATCTGCGATCAGCCCGGGCGCGTTGTGGCCATATTGAGCAAGCCCCAACCGGGTTCACTGTCGAACATCTCATTCGGCAGTCCCAATATGGATTACCTGTACGTGACGTCGGGAGATAAGGTGTATCGCCGCCGCTTGCGCCGCACGGGAGTGCGGCCGGGGGATCTGATTATGCCGCCCAAACCGCAGCTTTAATCGGAGTCTCCGCTGCCTCGCTAGGGCTTCGCCGTCGCCCGTGCTGCCGCGGCAAACGCCTCGAACAGCTTTCGATCCGCCGCGCTGATTTCGATGCGGTCTTCAGGGTGCCACTGAACGGCGACAACAAAAGGCGCAGATGCGAGTTCAAGCCCCTCGATGACTCCATCCGTTCCGCGAGCGGAAATTTTCAGATCGTTTCCCACCCGGTCCACTGCCTGGTGGTGCCGGGAATTGACCTGGTGACAGCCCGGGCCGATGATGCTCGCGAGATGCGTTCCGCCGTCCACCACAACCGAGTGCGCCGCCGGGTGCTGTCGAGGCACATCGTCAGGCATCCTTCGCTTCACGTGGACCGACGATGAATCAAGATGCTGGTGGAGCGTGCCGCCCAGGTGAATGTTCATCAATTGCAGGCCGCGGCAGATGGCGAGCACCGGGACCTGGCGGCGAAGCGCCTCGGAGAGAAGATCGCACTCCATTCGGTCGCGCGGGTCGTCGGGCGCGTCAGTCTCCGGGCCGCGCTCCTGACCGTAACGCGCGGGATTTACGTCGACACCGCCGGTGAGCAGCAATCCATCGAGGGCTTCCAGGCAGGGGCTGCCATCGACCGTTAGCCTCACGGGCTCGAGACCCGCGGCGGCTACTGCAAATTCGTACGGAGCTATCTTGCTCTCGCCGCAAAACGTAACTCCGATCCGGTTGCCCATTGCTTCCAGGATAGCTGGGTGTTGGTAAACGGCTTAGGGGTGCTCTGAAGTGCGGAGCGTTTAGCGCCGACAGTGCGCGGTTTGTACGGTTGTCCGAATCCGCTCGCTCACGCGATCCGGCTCCGGGTGGAGGCAAACTGGAAACGGAGCCGCCACACGACGGTGCGCGGGTTACGCGGGTGTGCGAAAGAACCCGCTTTGTTCGGCTCTAAAACCGCGGCATACACTTGATGAGATGATGCCTCTTTCTTCTCGCCGTTCGTTACTCACCGGGATGACGGGCGCCGCGACTCTGCCGCTTCTATCGCGAGCGGCAGCGAGCCGGCGCATCCGCCTCGGCGGTCCCATCTTCCTCAAGTCCAACGATCCTCGTGAACTTGCCCGCGAGCACCGGCGCCTTGGGTACAGCGCCGCGTATTGTCCGGTCGTGGAGGTCACCGACCGCGATCGCATTCGAGCGATTGAAAAGGCATTCGCCGCCGAAAATGTCGTGATTGCGGAAGTAGGCGCCTGGAAGAACATTCTCGATCCCGATCCGGCGAAGCGGAAGGCGAATCTGGATTATGTCATCTCCCGCTGTCATCTTGCGGAAGCGGTGGGGGCGAAGTGTTGCGTCGATATAGCCGGTTCTTATAATCCAACCGTCTGGTATGGCCCCGATCCCAGAAATCTGTCAAAAGAGTTCTTTGACGCGACCGTGGATAACTGCCGCCATGTTATTGATTCAGTGCGCCCGAAGCGGACTAAGTTCACGATTGAGATCATGCCCTGGAATCTGCCGGATGGTCCGGATTCCTATGTGGAATTGGTGCGAGCGGTAGACCGCCCCGCGTTCGGAGTGCATTTGGACGTTTGTAACGCGGTTAATAGTCCACGCCACTTTTACAATAATGGTCGTTTAATTCGCGAGTGTTTTCAGAAGCTCGGGCAGTGGATTGTTTCTTGTCACGCGAAAGACCTTCAATGGGTTCCGGAATACAACGTACATTTCCGGGAAGTAGTCCCCGGCCGCGGTCAAATAGACTATGCCACTTATTTGCGGGAGTTAGCCAGCCTTCCGCGAGACGCTCCACTTATGCTGGAGCACCTAAAAACCTCGCAAGACTACGAGGAAGGTAAACTGCATATCCAAACTGTAGCGTCAAAAATTGGTATTTCGTTCGCATAAACTTCCCTCAGCCCGATTGTGCAGGCCAACACACTATGAGAGTATGGTTGTGTCGTTTGAGGCGTTGTCGCTTTTGCCGCTGGATGAGTCCCCCCGTTTCCGGTCTTTCCCGCAGAAAGCTTGCATCCCGGATGACACCACTGATCTGCTGTTCGGGGAAGTGGAACGAGTACCGAGTTCGGGAGCTAACCTGCACCATTCGCTCCCTAGGCTCGGGCGAAGGAGAGTGAAGGAAGTGTCCAGATTGTTCGTAGGGAATCTGCCATACAAGGCAACTGAAACGGATATCCAATCGTTTTTTTCAGAGGCAGGAGTTCAGGTCGATAGCGTGAATCTCATGCGCGACCGATTTAGCGGCGAAGCACGCGGTTTTGGCTTTGTCGAAATCAACGATGAGAACCTCGCCACTCAGGCGATTCAAGCATGTAACGGCCGGCAACTGATGGGTCGTGCTTTAGTTGTGAACGAAGCTCGTCCGGCCGAACGCCGTGAACGCTCCGATCGTAGCTTCGGCAACGAAGGCGGAGGAAGGCAGCAGCGCGACTTTGGCGGCAGCCGGAATCGCTGGTAACTCCTCGAAAGCAACTTATCGAGATTACGCCCGGACCGTGCCTATCCGCTCGCGGATGAGGCAATGCTTCGCCCTTACCGCAGATTATGCGTTCGTTTAGGGGCGGACATATCCAATCCGTCGTAGGCGTTACAGTTTTGTCAACATACCTACCACTGCGTCCGCATCGGCCGTCACTTCAACCGGCTTATTGCCGTAAGTGGAGGTAATCGGTTTGCCTCCCGGCGTCTTTAGTTGCCCTGTGTGATAGCGGTAAATATAGTCCGGGTCTTTCAGTACGTTACCTGTCAGTACGCCGACAACATGATCTTCCCGCCGGATAATATGGCTGGCGACTAGCTTCCTGATTCCGGCAAGTGTTGCTGCCGAGGCGGGCTCGCAACCAATGCCCGCGCGCCCGATGACCGCCTTCGCATCCGCAATCTCCTGCTCGCTAGCGCGTTCGACTGTGCCGTTCGTCCGGCGTAACACCGACCACGCCTTGGGCCACGAAACCGGATTGCCGATGCGAATGGCCGTGGCGAGCGTCTCGGGCGATTCCACCGCCCGGAATTTGTCCTCCCCCGGCGCTTTCATGAATTCGTAGAATGGAGCCGCGCCCGCCGATTGGATCACCGCGATTCGGGGTAGTCGGTCGATGAGCCCAAGCTCGTGCATTTCGAGGAAGCCTTTGCCGATGGCGGCGCAGTTGCCTAGATTGCCGCCGGGCATCACCACCCAATCGGGCGCCCGCCAATCCAATTGATCGAGCATTTCGATCGCGATGGTTTTTTGTCCTTCGATCCGGAATGGATTGATGGAGTTCAACAAATACAAGCCGGCGCGATCGGCGATCTGCCGAACGAACGCCAGGATTTGGTCGAAATTCGCATGCACCTGTAGTGTTAAGGCGCCGTATTCCAGCGCCTGCGATAGTTTGCCGAAAGAGATGTTGCCATGTGGCAGGAAGATCACTGGTTTCAAGCCGGCGGCACTAGCATAGGCTGCCATTGAGGCAGACGTATTTCCGGTGGAAACGCAGCCAACAAGCGTTCTCCCAAGCTGCACTGCCTGAGAAACTCCGCACGTCATCCCGTTGTCTTTGAACGATCCGGTGGGATTGAATCCCTGGTGTTTGAACGTAAGAGCGTCGAGCCCCGCATATTGGGCGGCGAGTGGAGCCGGCAGCAGAGGAGTGTTCCCCTCGCGCAGAGTGACGACCCGGCTGATGTCCTGCAGAAACGGTATCGATTCTCGGTAGCGCCAGACGCCGCTCTGCTCAAGGGCGGAGTTGTCGAGGCGTCGGTTGCGCCAAAGAGTCTTCCAACCGGAGACGCCGGCGGCGTCCCAGCGATAGCTCGCTTCGAGCAAACCGCCGCATCGCGGGCATTGGTAAAGCACGGAGTCGATAGGGTACTTCTCACGACAGTTATCGCGGAAGCAGACCAAATAAGAACACATGAGCCTTCATTATAGAAATGGCTTTGAAGACGCCAGCGGAGTGGACGTATTTGGCATCGCTGATTGCGACGAAGATAGAATTTTAGAACGGTCGAATGAGAAAAATAGGGGGCTTAGGCAACGGGGAATCTGAGGTTGTGCCTGCCCCCTGTCCACGGTCGTTATAGGGCTGTTTGAACTATACTCCGGTAATGCCGGTTTTGGACCCGGAGTACTACTACAGTGCGATTACGAGCAATAGAAAGCGAAGGTAAGTAGCTGGCTGCGTCGCCGTGACTCGCGCCTTTGGAGTCGATCGGCCCCCGGCGGGCACTCGACTTCACAGTACGGAAGAGTTGCACCGTCTATGCTGTGACTGAATGGACCCGCTCGAAGAGTACACGGCGCGGAGCGACCGGTGGCGCGCCGCGCACCGCCTGCTGGCAGGCAAATTCATACGGATCAGCAACTGGCGCCTGGCCGTGATTGCGACGGCAATTATTCTGGCGTGGCTCGCCGTGGCCCGCTCGGCTGCTTTGGGTGGACTTCTTCTGATCCCGCTTGCCGCGTTTGTGTTTCTAGCCGTCTGGCACGAGCGTGTATTTCGGAAACAGCAGTTTACCGCGCGTGCGCTTGCCTATTATGAACGAGCAATCGCCCGGATGAAGGGCGCCTGGGTGGGAACCGGGAATGCCGGCGAACGCTTCCGGGACAGCGCTCACATTTATTCCGAAGATCTGGATGTGTTCGGAAAGGGATCGTTATTCGAACTCATCGCTTCGGCCCGCACCGCAGCCGGAGAGCGTACGCTCGCCGATTGGCTGCTTGCGCCCGCTTGCCGTGACGAGGCGGCCGCCAGGCAAGCGGCCGTGCAGGAGCTTCGCGAGCGCCTCGATCTCCGGGAGGATATCGCCCTATTAGGTGAAGATGTCAGGGCAAGTGTGCATGCCGACGTGCTCGATCGCTGGGGCTCTGCTCCCCCGGCGGGATTCAGTTCGCTTGTCCGCTGGATCGCTTTACTGTTAGCGATCGCCGGCATCGCTTCTCTCCTTGCGTTTCTCGCTCATATTACTCCCCTTTCTGTATTCATCGTGATTCTCGGGCTCGACTTCGTGTTTATCGCCATCCATCGGAAACGGATCGCAACTGCAATTGGGGGAGTTGAGACTCCCGCGGTGGATCTGCAGATTCTGGCGCTATTACTCGAACGCCTGGAGGCAGAGGACTTCAACAGCCCAAAACTGAAGCAGATCCGCGCGAATCTCGAAGTGCATGGCCTGCCCGCGTCGAAGCGCATCGCGCGGCTCAAGCGATGGATTGAAATGCTGGATTCGAGCGAGCACCTGTTCCTGCGCGTCGTGAATCCGGTGGTGCTTTGGAAAGAGCAGTTGGCGATGGCGGTGGAGGCGTGGCGGGTCGAAAGCGGCCCCTTCATTCACGGCTGGATTTCGGCGGTTGGCGAGTTTGAGGCGCTCTCTTCGTTCGCATCGCTCGCGTTTGAACGGCCTGAATGGATTTTTCCCAGCCTGGTTGAGATTGCGAGTCCACGTTTTGAAGCGCAAGACCTGCGGCACCCCCTGCTTCCGCCCTCAAAGTGTGTTCCGAACGACGTGGCGCTTGGCGGAGATACGCGGGTGTTGATCGTCAGTGGTTCGAATATGTCCGGGAAGAGCACCTTACTGCGGGCCATCGGTTTGAACGCCGTGCTGGCGTGGGCCGGCGCCCCGGTCGCGGCCGCTTCGATGCATATCTCATCCATTCGGGTGGGAGCCTCCATTCGTGTTCTCGATTCATTGCAGGATGGGCGCTCCCGCTTTTATAGCGAGATCGTGCGCCTGCGGCAGATTGTGGATCTTGCCGGCAACACCCCTGGCGCTCTGTTCCTGCTCGATGAAGTTTTGAGTGGCACCAACTCACACGACCGGAGGATCGGCGCTGCGGCCGTAGTCCGGGCGCTGGTTGCTCATGGAGCGATCGGACTGATCACCACTCACGATCTTGCTCTGGCGACGCTCGATCAGGACAAAGGCCTCGGTATTGTAAACGTGCATTTCGACGACGAGATCGAGGATGGACGCATCGAATTCGACTATCGCTTGAGGCCTGGTGTGGTCGTCCGCAGTAACGCGCTAGAGCTGATGCGCGCAGTCGGGCTACAGGTTTAGCCCATCGCAACGTTTATGCCGATAGCCTCAACAATGCAAGCCGTCCATCTCGAAGACGGCAAGGTAATGGTTCGCGATGTGCCGGTTCCGGAGCGTCCTCCGGGCTTTGCACGAATACGGCTGGTGAAAGCCGGAATTTGCAACACGGATTTGGAGCTGCAGCGCGGTTATTATGGATTTTCGGGAATTCCGGGACATGAATTCACCGGTGAAGTGGTTGAGGCGGACACGCCGGAATGGATCGGCGAACGCATCGCCGGCGAAATCAACCTGGCTTGCGGGAATTGTGAGTGGTGCCGCCGGGGCCTGGGCCGCCACTGCCCGACCCGCACCGTACTGGGCATCGTAAATCACCCTGGCGCTTTCGCGGAGTATATTCTATTGCCCGAACGGAACCTGCATCGTATCCCCGCCAACATTTCGACCGATTGCGCTGTTTTCATTGAGCCGCTGGCCGCCGCCTGCGAAATTCTGGACCAGGTTCGTATTGAGCAAGGGACGAGAGTGGCGGTTCTCGGCGACGGCAAGCTGGGCCTGCTGATTTCGCAAGTGCTCCAGCAGCATGGAGCGAGAGTTGTCCTGTACGGGCGGCACGCCGATAAGCTGCAAATCGCAGCCGCTGCCGGCGTCGAAACCTACGCTGGCGGTGAGCGGCCACAAAAGCAATTTGAATTTGTGGTCGATTCCACGGGCTCGCCTGCCGGGCTGCGCGAGGCCGTATCGATGGCCCGGCCTCGTGGAACCGTAATCCTGAAATCGACAATACACGGTGAGGTCGCGGTGGATACCGCGCCGATTATCGTCGATGAAGTGACGCTTGTCGGTTCCCGCTGCGGCCGTTTCGAGCCGGCGATCGAGTTGTTACGCCAAGGTCGAATCAACGTCACGGCCATGCTGTCCACCGAGTTTCCGCTGGAGAAAGCGCCGGATGCCTTTGCCGAAGCCGCGAAACGTGGCGTGCTGAAGGTATTGCTGACAGCGGGCTCCTAATAACACCTTTACTCTTGCCAGGCGGCAAACACTTATGTAAAATACCCATAATAGATTTATGCCTAAGAAAGAAATGCCTTCAGGAGCACTGCTGCTGCTCATTCTGCGAGTTCTTCGCTCGGGCCCGCTGCATGGCTACGCTATTGCCCAGCGGATTCACATCCTCTCGTCCGAAGTGCTGCACGTGGAGGAAGGGGCGCTCTATCCCGCGCTTCAGAAGATTCTGCTCAAGGGCTGGGCGACATCCGAATGGGGTGTTTCCGAGACGAATCGCAAGGTCCGCTTCTATCGGCTCACATCCGCCGGCCGCAAGCAGCTCGAAGCCGAATTATCCAGCTACGACCGGGTGAATAAAGCGATCCAAGACGTTCTACGCACGGCCTGAAGGGAATCCATGAACGAGATATTCCGCCGCCTCCGCTATCTGCTGCACCGCCGCCGCTTCGACCGGGAGTTAGCCAACGATATGGAGTTTCATCGCGAAATGGCGGTGCGCGAAGGCGTCCGGTTTGGCAGCACACTCCGGCTCCGCGAAGAGGCGCGCGACGCATGGGGCTGGACGTGGATCGATCGCTTGTGCCAGGACGTCCGCTACGCGGCTCGAAAGTTGCGAAAGTCGCCCGGCTTCACGCTCGCGGCGGTGCTGATGCTTGCTATCGGCATCGGCGTCAACGTCGCGGCTTTCGGCTTCTTCGATTTGATGGTCCTGCGGCCGCTGCCCGTCGACGATCCGGGTACACTCGTGCGATTTCATCGACGTTCCGTGCAGCGTTATGCGTACGCTCTGCCCTATCCGGAAATGGCGTTCTTCCGCGAATACTCCACAACGCTTTCAGCCGTACTGGCTGTGAACGCGACCAGGCTTGCGGTCGAGGGTGAGGAGAAACCGCTCAACGCAAGCTTTGTGACCGCCAATCTCTTTCAGGAACTCGGCGCTCGCGCGCGGCTCGGGCGGATGCTCGATCCGGCGCGAGACTCGGCGCCCGGTGCGGCGCCCGTGGTTGTTCTCGGTTATGGATTCTGGCGACACCACTTCGGCGCCGATCCGTCGGTCATTGGAAAAACAATTCGCCTAAATGACAAGCCGGCAACGGTGGTCGGCGTTGTTCCCCCGGAATTCAGCGGCCTCAGTTTGGATGCGCCCGATTTGTGGGCGCCGATCGCTCAACAGCCTTACTTCGCGAGCGGTAGCCATCTGTTGACAGACTTCTCCGAAGATGGCAGTGGCGTGCAGATGTGGGGTAGGTTGCGGGAAGGCGTTACTCCGAAGACGGCCGAGGAGGAATTGAAGTCGCTGGCGGCGGAATTGCGCCGGCAGCATCCCAATGATATTTGGGAAAACGAGAACCTGCCCGGCGAGCCGGGCGGCTACGCAAAAAGTTTGCGAATCCGTAACCGCCGTGGGACCGGGGCGGAAGGTCGCGACGAGATGTTTCCCATTTTCGCTTTGGCGGGAGCCTTGTGCCTCCTGATTCTTGCCGTTGCCTGCGGCAATCTGGGAGGCTTGCTGCTGGCCCGAGGCGTTGCCAGGCGCCGGGAGATCGCGATTCGCGTTGCGGTGGGGGCCGGAAGCGGCCGGCTGATTCGCCAGTTATTTGCTGAAAGCGTTTTGCTCGCTTTGCTCGGATCGGCCGTGGGCCTGGCATTGGGTTACGTTGTCTTGCGGGGCCTGATGCTCGTGACCGAAGCTCCGGCGTGGCTCAGTCCATTGCCGGATTGGCGGGTGGTTCTCTTCGCCGCCGGCATTGGATTCGTGGCGGCGGTCTTATTTGGCCTGACGCCGGCCTTGCAGGCCGTCCGCCAGCGCCACAGAGCAGCTTTCACCCGGCAATTCCTGATCGGAGCGCAAGTCGCAGCCAGTTGTGTGCTGCTGATTGTGGCGGGCCTCCTGGTTCGGGCTCTGGACCATGCGACCTCCACCCATCCTGGTTTCGAATACCGGCAAGTGATTTCGATAGACCCGGGCCTCTCCACTCACGGCTACTCACCGGCGAAGGCGCGGGCTTATCTCGACACGCTCCAGAGCCGTCTCCGCACTCTTCCTGGCGTAGAATCTGTTTCGCTCACGGATACTCCTCCTTTGGGAAACAGGGTGTCCGCGGCAAATATCGACGTCGATGGCCGCTCTGCTGAGATCCTCATCAATCACGTCGATCCGCAATTCTTTCAAACCATGACGATCCCGATCCTGCGCGGTCGCAACCTGACGCGCGGCGAAACACACGCGATTATCGTAAGCCAGTCAATGGCTCGCTTTCTATGGCCTGCGGAGGGTCCGTTGGGGAAACAATTCACGGCGGGGTACGGCGCTAGTGGAACGCCGGTCAACTATACGGTAGTGGGAGTCGCGGGCAGTGCGCGGTTAGTCAAGCTCGAGGATTCCGATTTTGTGGAAGTCTATTTCCCCATCGAGGCAGATGAGCTTCCTTCACTATTTGTCCTGGTAAAGACGTCTGCTCCGCCGGAAGAGGTTATTCGCCCGGTGGCATCGATTGCGAAATCGATTGACCCCGGAACTTTTCCCGAAGTTCAAATGATGAAAACGTCATTCCGGCGGAAATTGCGTGGCGCGGAATACAGCGCGGCCTCCGTAGGCCTGCTGGGTTTCGTCGCGCTTTTTCTTGCGTGCCTCGGTATTGTCGGATCGGTGGCCTATGCGATCTCGCAGCGCACCAAGGAAATTGGGATACGAATGGCTCTCGGCGCGAAACCTTTGCAGATACTGTCGGCGGTTGTGCGCCAGCTTTCACTGCCGGTCGCTGTCGGTCTGCTCTCGGGAGTTGCGGGAGCAGCCGCTCTATCGCAACTCCTGCGCCAGGAACTTTATGGCATCAGCAATCTCGATCCCATCGCTTATCTGGGCGCCATTGGAATTTTTGCAGCCACCGCCGTCTTGGCCGCGCTGTTGCCGGCTAGACGCGCGTTGCGTATCGATCCGTTGCGTGCCCTTCGTTACGACTGAAGCCTTATTAATAGACGAAGCGGGGAAGTGACCGACGTCCGA
>Ga0134128_10002047_pt1 | contig 25211 bp, 19 predicted proteins | sample KB31754_FD_96462 | JGI IMG/M metagenome (GOLD analysis project Ga0134128, IMG submission 96462) | Terrestrial soil microbial communities with excess Nitrogen fertilizer from Kellogg Biological Station, Michigan, USA - KB3-175-4 | ecosystem: Environmental > Terrestrial > Soil > Unclassified ...
CAAAAGAACATGACACCCAGGAAAAGGATCAATATCCTTGTAAAGATGAGCGTCGGCGCCACCAGCACCAGCGCGCTATAGCCGATACAGAACCAAACCAACCCATCGGTGACAGGGCGATTGATATCGTCCGGATACAGATACTTCGTGTACAGACAAAAGAACACCATTGCCAGCGAAAGCGAAAGATATTCGAGCCGGATCGTGATAAACCAGTTGAGATCGACGAATAACGAATGCAACACATAATGGTTGGTGCCCACCATTCGGTAGCTGAACACGATACAAAAAAGTGAAAAGAAAAAGATCGTCTTATCCTGGCGGCCGAATAGGAAAAGCCCCAGAAAAAACAACCCGCCCATGAACATACACCCTGCCAGCATGAAGTCATAGGCCTCATCGCGGTTCTTCTTCAAAAAGAGTACGTCTTTATCGCCGATAAGCAGATCCTTGTAGGGACCGGCACGGTTATGCCAGAAATTGGCGATCTGCAGGACGAGAACAAGGGTATCCGGTTCTCCCGGGGGGATGGCGAAATACTTTGTCGACCAAAAGGGAATCGCCGCTTCTTTGGTCGTTGCCGGCTGGCCGTTCTGGGCCTGTACAATGCCGTTTACGTATAATTTTGAAGCGCAATAGGTGTCCGGTAGCTGAATCCCCAGTCGCGGGCGTTTCGCGGGCAGTAAAATGGTGAGTCTATAGGTAGCGTAGCCTATTGTCGGCAATTTTTGTCCATTTAATTTGAGGCCATTCCATAGCTCGGGGAAAGGCTCATAGTCGGATGGAGCTGAAGAAATACTGTCAGGCGGCAGGAGCCGGTTCCAATAAAAAGCCCATTCGCCATTGGTATTCAGTGAGTTATTAAAAAGATTTGAGTTCCGTAAGTCGAGCACGCCTTTGCGGGCAACAGGCTGCCCCTCGTTTGCACGACAGAAAAGACCCAGGGGTATACACAGGGTGAGCAGAAGTATTTTCTGCAGCATCTTCATTCGGAGGATAACGAAAAAAGACGGCTCACCTTGTGTGAGCCGTCTGAATGTTTTATGGAATACAAATTATTTCTTCTCGAGGAGCTTGAAGAACTGATCCAGTTGGGGCAGGATCACGATACGCGTGCGGCGGTTGGCGGCGCGTCCTTCTTCGGTATCATTACCCGCAACGGGTACATATTCGCTACGGCCGGCGGCAGTGATATGTGCCGGGTCGAGGCCATATTGTTTCTGGAGGATGCGGACAACGGAAGTAGCACGTTTAACGCTAAGATCCCAGTTGTCTTCCAGGTTCGGACGGAAGAACTTCTTGTTATCGGTATGACCTTCTACCATGAATTCGATGTCGGGTTGTGCTTTCAGTACGGCAGCTACTTTACCCAGCACCGTTTTAGCGGCTTCGGTTACCGTCCAGCTACCGCTCTTGAACAGCAGCTTGTCGGAGATATCGATATAGACGACACCTTTGTCAACCTTGATGTTGATGTCCTTGTCATCCATGTTACCGATAGCACCTTTGAGGTTCATCACGAGGGCCATGTTGAGCGAGTCCTTGTGAGCCAGCTGATCCTGCAGGTTCTTGATGAACTCGTCTTTGGCGCCGATGTTATCCAAAGATTTCTTAATGCTTTCTGCCTGAGAGTTTGAAATTACGCTCAGGTCTTCGAGTTGTTTCAGGGTAGCGTCGTGATTTTGTTTCAGGAAATCGATCTGCTTGTTGAGGGCGTCGATCTGATTCTGGAGCGCAGCGGCTTTGCTGGCATCCGAGGCGGTGAGATCATTACAGTTCTTGAGGTCACCGGCTAATTTGGCGTTGGCGTTGGTTAAGGAGTCGATCTTCGCTTCAGCGGCTTTGTACTTTTTTTGACTTACGCAAGAGAACAATACCAAAGGAAAAGCCGCGAAAAGCAATGTTTGTTTAAGCTTCATAGTAATATCATTTATTTAAAAAATAATATCCTTCTACGCGTGTTACTTGTGCGATAGGAGAAGAATAATGTGCCAAAGATAAATCAACAAACGAAAAAAGCTAATTTGTTTGTGGAAAAAGATAGGCTAATATGATGCCAATTTCGCGGAATATGTTGTATTTACTATATTTTGAGCCGCCTTGTACGATACGACAAACCGTTAGAAGGTTACCCGGACTCCCGGTGTCACCCCCTTTAAAAAGTCATTAAAATACATACATGGCTGGATGGAGACCATGTTCCTTGCCAGATTTACCGAGCCGACGGACAACCGAAAGGTGTGCTTGACGAAGTTGTCACCCTGGTTATGGATCAGGTAGCCGATGGAGAAATCGAGGTCGAGATTCAAGGCGTTTCGGGGTTGATAAGTAGGACCGATGCTAAACTTTGTGCCCGGCGGTTTTGCTTTCCGGTTGGAGTATCCCAGGACCAGGAAATCGTTCCGGTAGGTCTGAAGCCGGCCGTCGGCGTCATGGGCAAAAAGGAATACCGGCTCCCAATCGACCGAAAACGTGTTCTGGTTATCCTTGTTTATAAGGGAAATGGCCATGCCAAGGTCAAAAGAGGGTGTAAAATAATTCTTGTAGTTCTGGATCGAGACATGGTATCGAAGGGATAGTTCGACCTGGCGACCGGCGGAAAAAAAGTGTCTTGCCGAGATCGTCGGGTCGGTTTTGAGATAGGCCCGGCCCCTCTTGTAGGTCCAGTTCTCCTCGCCTTCGCTGGTTTGCATCTTTGCTACGATGCGGTTGAGCCCGGCGGTGATGAGACCGTTGAGCTCATCGTACCGGTTGAGAAAGAATCCCAGCCTATCATACCGCAGCCCGCTTTCTCCTTCCGCCGGCAACGCGATCAGCAGGAATACCGTGTCTTGTTGAAGTTTCAGCAAGGCCGGCTCTCCATCCCCTACGAGGTAGGTAGAGGCAGCGAGTTTTGTTTGGCGGATGCGTAGTTTTTTATGGCCCTGCGCATCGATGAGGTAATCGATCCGTTTGGCTGTCTGCGGGTCTGCAAGTGAATCCTGCAGCGATTTGATATCGGTGAAAAATACGAGAAGCAGCGAGTCGATATTTTGAAAACGGGCCAGTTCTTGCCGGCTCGTGAGCTCGAGCCGCATGCTATTGCCTTGGCCCAGCCCGGCCCAGGCCTTGTACTTCGTGCTATACGGCGGCAATTCGAACACCTTGTCGTCCGGCGAACCAGCGTCGGCGTTTTCCCGGTACTGCTGGGCATACGATGCCCCCGTGATGCTCAGCAGGAGGCCGAGCAGGACAATGATCTTTCGCATAATGGTCAGTTTGATGAAGAGAGTCTAATTTTTAATAATGCGGCGTCGGTCGCCGGCGGCGGCGGCGGCAACGCCATCCGGGTTTGCCCCGGCACCAAAAAGAATTCGAACCGTTTAGCTGCATCGGAGGCCGTTATGGCTGCAGGCAATGGTCCTGAAGCCCCCGACAGCTCGTTGATATGAATAACACGTAAAGTTTTGTTTTTCAATGGCTTTGGTGTCATGGCGGCCACCGAATCCGGCATCCTTTCCGGTGTGACGAAAGGCGGCGTTGTCAATCCGGCGATCTGTACCGGCTGCTGTTGAGCGGGTTGCCCATGTCGCGCGCGTCTCTGTCCCGGTACCACGTGCCCCCGAAGCTCCTGCGATGCCCGCGCCATGTGTGTCGCAGGCACATCCCCCGACCCGGCGTTTTCCCTTGAAGTAGCCACAACGGGCGCGTCGCCAGCCGGGGTATGCTTCGCCGAACCCGCGCCGGTGGCGGCTCCCGGGGAGTATATCGACACCGCCGGCGCAACGAGGCGCTGCTGTTCGACAGGCCGCAACGCGACGACGCGGTTATGCCGGTCATAGAAAAATCCTGCGGCGGGGGCCAGCGCCAGCAGCACGCATGCTGCGGCCATCCGGTATACGAAGTACCGCCGCCGCCGCGGCTTTCCCGCGATCTTGTCCATCAGACGTTCCCAGGTAGCCTCGCGGTCATCGAGTCCCTGGCCGGGAACCCCGCTGGGATCGTCCAGCCGGCTGCGCCAGGACAAGAACTCATCTATTCTTTCGTTGGACATACTGCACTCCCTTTAAAGACAACATTTTTCTCAATAGAATTTTCGCCTTCCGCAACTGCGATTTCGATGTGCCTTCCGCAATCCCCAGCAGCTGCGCGATCTCCCGGTGTTCCATGCCCTCTATCACGTGCAGATTGAAGACCGTCCGGTAACCCACCGGCAGCCGCACGATGAGCTCAAAGATCTCGGCCGCGGAAAGGCCGGCCAGCGGCTCTTCCTCCTGCGAAACCGCCTCCGCGGCATCCTCGCCGACGACGACAAACGAATGATGCCGCCGCAGGAACATCAAACACTCGTTGACCATGATCCTTTTGATCCATGCAAACAAAGCCGCCTCGCCCTGGTACCGGAAGCGTGGCAAATGCGCAAAAAATTTACAGAACCCGTCCAGCAGGATCTCTTCCGCATCCGCGCGGTTTTTGACATACCGGCTGCAAACCGCCATCATGGGATCCGCCAGCGCGTTGAACAACGCCTTCTGCGCTGCGGCATTTCCTGTTCTGGCATCCTCGATCTGATCCGATATATTCATGAGACAAAAACCTAAATGCAGGACCGTCCATCCGGGTTGCCCGCTGCCCCGGAAAAGGTAAATATTTGTATCAGGCCCAAAAATATTAGTCAGAAAATGCTAAAAACATTAGGTGTGTATAAGTTAATTACCGTACCTTTATCGAATCAATAAATTTGGGAACACTAAACAATACGATTATGTCAAATGCAGAAAAACTCAAGGCTCTGAAGCTGACGATGGACAAAATAGACAAGGATTTCGGGAAAGGCAGTGTCATGATGATGAACGAGAAAAGCCAGGACCCTATGGAGGTTATCTCCACCGGCTCTATCGGTCTTGACATGGCGCTGGGAGTCGGAGGACTGCCCAAAGGCAGGATCGTCGAAATATATGGCCCCGAATCTTCCGGTAAAACGACCGTCGCCACACATATTATTGCCGAAGCCCAGAAAAAAGGCGGCATGTGCGCGATCATCGACGCCGAGCATGCTTTCGACAGCGGTTACGCGCAGAAACTAGGGGTCGACGTCGACAATCTCCTGATCTCTCAACCCGACTATGGCGAGCAGGCACTGGAGATCGCGGACCGGCTGATCCTCTCCGGCGCGCTCGATGTCGTCGTCATCGACTCTGTCGCGGCCCTCGTTCCCAAAGGAGAACTCGAAGGCGAGATGGGCGATAGCAAAATGGGTCTGCAAGCCCGCCTGATGTCCCAGGCGCTGCGGAAACTCACGGCAACCATCAGCAAGACCAACACCATCTGTATCTTCATCAACCAGCTTCGTGAGAAGATCGGCGTTATGTTCGGAAACCCCGAAACGACCACAGGTGGTAATGCGCTCAAATTCTATGCTTCCGTCCGCCTCGACATCCGCCGCATGGCGCAGATCAAAGACGGCGATGAAGCGATAGGTAACCGTGTAAAAGTAAAAGTCGTGAAGAATAAGGTCGCTCCCCCCTTTCGGGCTGCCGAGTTCGACATCGTCTTCGGCGAAGGGATATCCAAAATGGGTGAGATCGTCGACATGGGCGTCGAGTTGGCTATCGTTCAAAAAAGCGGCAGCTGGTTCAGCTATGGTACCGATAAATTAGGCCAGGGTCGTGATACGGTAAAACAATTGCTACACGACAATCCTGAATTGGCTACAGACATCGAGAATAAGATCCGCGAGAAAGTTAAAGAGATGCAAACGAGTTAGCCACTCAAACGACGTTAGGTTGTTTTTAATTTAAATTGGGTTAGTAAGTACCGGCCTCGATGTCTATCGAGGCTTTTTTTATTAAAAACGCGGGACGCGTTTGTCCACGAGCGAGCAACGCGAAGCCCGCGAATAAGGGCCGCTCCAGTGGAGCGGGCCGAAATTCTACAGACATCAGCTTTTATGCAGTGAATGCGCTACTTTTTCCCGATGCGCATTCGCGGCATATCCTACACTAACGTACATATGCTGTGTGAGAGTACGTATAACTACGCATTCATGAGGCACCGGTGCGTGAGTATTGACGCGGCCTCCAGCTGATCAACCCCTAAAAATAAAAAAGGGGTCTGAATAGAAATTCAACCCCGTTTTAAAATCCAATATCCTATGAAAAACCAAGTTAAAGGTAGAGGAATAAAATCAAATCTGCAATACCATTTTCAGGTAATATTTATTTTAAGTGGTTTTTAATTCTTCACCAATTGCCTTGAAATCGCTCTATTGCTTTCTTTATCAGTTACTCGCAGAATATAGACCCCATGCTCCAAAGATGTCGCATTAATAACCTGTATCCCGGGTTGTAACCGTTTACTTATCCGCACCGCGCCGGAGGGATCCAGAACGTCCAACTCGATACTGTGCTCTGTGCGCACGATGAACAACTTGTCTACCGGATTTGGGTAAAATTTGAAATCGACTTCCCCCGACATACTCAACCCTTCAGCTTTTGAATAGAGGTTAGCACCCTCTGCGCTGGTATAACGGATGCGGTAAAGATCGCTGCCATTCGGCGGCGCCTGGTCCACCAGCTCATAATGAAGTTTTCCGCTGTTGGATACCTCGGCGCCCACGGTTTCAAAAGGCCCGCCTTCCGAGCTCCGCTCGACAACAAAATAATCCCCCTCCGTGGAGCTGTCGACATCCCATTCCAATATGACTTTGTTTGTTTCTTTAGCCGTGGCGGAGAAATGAACGAATAACCGATCACCATCGTGAGATATACCCCGTCCTTCCGTGGAATCCGGCGACTCGGGACCAGGTTGCCCGACGCAGACGACGACGCTGGCTAGCACCAGCAGTAGACAGGCTAGCTGTTTCATTTTAATGGATCAGTAAGTAATGTGACCTTCAGCCTGGGGAGCCTTAAGTCGATAGTAGAATTTAATGTCGGGGACGGGGGGGTGCGTGAACAAATTCTATGCCTATTCTTAAAAACGCTGCACGGCAATTAAAATTATTTTCCTTTTGTTATAATAATCTTAAAGCCAGCTATCTTTCCAACATGCAAACTCCCATCAGGAAAATGAGCGGCACCAAACGAATAGCCCTCGTAGCACACGACAACAAGAAAAGCGAACTCATCGAATGGGCCATCTATAATAAGACGGCCCTTGCCAGGCACAAGCTCTTCGGGACCGGCACCACCGGCGCCCTCGTTCAGGAGGCGTTGGAACAAACCGTCACCAGGTTCCTGAGCGGCCCGCTCGGCGGCGACCAGCAGATCGGGGCCAGCATTGCAGAAGGAAAGATCGACGTCCTCATCTTCTTCTGGGACCCCATGGAAGCCCAGCCTCATGATCCCGATATCAAGGCCCTTCTTCGCCTGGCCGTAACCTGGAATATCCCCTTTGCCTGCGACCGCGCCACCGCCGATTTCCTGCTGACATCCCCGCTGATGCATGACGATTACGAGGTGGTCGTGCCGGATTATTCGCTTTACAATAACCGCCTGCGCAATCCCAATCAATCACCAAAATAAAGATGTACGACACATGAGAAAACTACTGATCGCCGGAAGCCTGCTGCTGGCCTGCACCGCCGCCTGGTCACAGCCCAAAACCCTTTCCGGTTTCGGCGAGACCGACGCCAAACAGGAACTCCAGCTGGAATCGAATTTCGACGGCTATCTGAAAGCCGCCAACATCGACAGCAATCTCCGTATCATGTCCTCGCACCCTCACCACGTGGGTTCACCCGGAGACAAGGCCGTGGCGGAGTACATCTTTAATAAGTTCAAGTCATGGGGGTATGACGTACAGATCGAGACCTTCTACGTACTCTTCCCTACCCCCAAAGAACGACTGCTGGAGATGACGGGTCCCGTGAATTTTAAAGCCTCCCTCGCCGAACCACCGCTCAAGGAAGACGCTACCAGCGACCAGACCAGGGAACAGCTGCCGACCTACAACTGTTTTTCCGCCGACGGCGACGTCACGGGCGAACTCGTATTCGTCAACTACGGTATCCCCGAAGACTACGAAAGACTCGAGCGAATGGGCATCTCGGTAAAAGGCAAGATCGTCATCGCCAAATACGGCCACTCCTGGCGCGGCATCAAGCCCAAGGTGGCGCAGGAACACGGCGCCATCGGCTGCATCATCTACTCCGACCCAAGGGATGACGGATATTTCGAAGGTGATGTCTATCCCAAAGGCGCGTTCAAAAATGAGTACGGCGTTCAACGCGGCTCGGTGCTGGACATGCCTATCTACCCCGGCGACCCGCTGACCCCGGGCGTCGGCGCTACCAAAGACGCCAAACGTCTCGACCGCAAAGATGCCGCCACCCTCCTCAAGATACCCGTACTGCCCATCAGCTACCACGACGCCGAACCCCTGCTCCGGGCGCTCGACGGCCCCGTCGCCCCGGAAGAATGGCGCGGCGCGCTTCCCATTACCTATCATGTGGGACCTGGCAAGACGAAAGTGCATCTCAAACTGGCCTTCAACTGGGACATCAAGCCCGTGAACGACGTCATCGCCAAACTCCCGGGCGCCGAATGGCCCGATGAATGGGTCATCCGCGGCAACCACCACGACGGCTGGGTCAACGGCGCCGGCGACCCCCTGAGCGGCCAGAGCGCCATGCTGGAAGAAGCCCGTGCCGTGGCCGAACTCCATAAGACCGGCTGGTCACCCAAACGTACGATCGTCTACTGCGCCTGGGACGGAGAAGAACCCGGCCTGCTCGGCAGCACCGAATGGGTCGAAACACACGCCCCCGAACTCCGGCAAAAAGCCGTAGTCTATATCAACTCGGACGGCAACGGCCGCGGCTATCTCGGCGCCGAAGGATCGCATGCCCTGGAACCTTTTATGAACGAGGTCGCCCGCGATGTCATCGACCCCGAAACCCATATCAGCGTCGCCGAGCGTAAACATGCCCGCGAGCTGATCAGCGCCGCCGAAGGCAACCGGCTCAAAAAAGACCTGTTCCAGAAGAAGACCTTTAGCCTGGGTGCCCTCGGCTCGGGCTCTGACTATTCCCCCTTCCTTCAGCACCTCGGTATCCCCAGCTTCAACCTGGGTTATGGTGGCGAAGACCCCGGCGGTGAATATCACAGCATCTACGACTCTTACGACGACTACCGCCGTTTCAAAGACCCCAGCTTCCAGTACGGCGTAGCCCTCGCCCAGACCGCCGGCCGGACCACGCTGCGTATGGCCGACGCCCCGCTCCTGCCTTTCGACTTTCGCGCGCTCGCCAAAACCATCGACGAATATGCCACCGACCTGATGACACAGCTGGACAACCTGCGCGAGACCACTGCACTCAAAGATCAGCTGATCAAAGCCGGCGACTATGGCTATGCAACCGACACCGCCCTGCATCTTCAGCCCCCGCCGGCACACGATCTGGTCCCCTACCTGAACTTCTCGCCGTTGCAAAACGCGCTTAACCTGCTGGACCACGCCGCCAACCATCTTGCCGACACCCTGGCCCGCATGCATCTTACCGGCAGCAAAGAACAATCGGTAAATGAGGCGATTTATAGGGCGGAACAACAATTGCTATCTGATAACGGGCTGCCCCGCCGACCCTGGTACCGGCACACCATCTACGCTCCCGGCTTCTATACCGGCTATGGCGTAAAGACCCTGCCGGGTATCCGTGAAGCGATAGAACAACGCAACTTCGCCGAGGCACAACAGCAGATAGAGCTCGACGCCGCCGTCATTACCCGGTTCGCCGACTATCTGGCCTCGATCGTCTTGTGAGGACCCCTGCCGCATTATGACCTTGAAGATCCTACGATATTTTCTCCGCATAGCAGGCACTATCTTGTGCCTGCTATTTCTTGCCTGGATCGCCCTGGCGGTCTACGTTCAGCTCCATAAGCGATCCATCCTGGATCGCGCCCAGGATGCCGTTAAAACCCATCTGCTGGGCGACGCCCACATCGGCTCGCTGGAGATCTCCTTTTTTCGCAATTTCCCCTCGATCACCGTCCGTCTCTCCGACGTCTGGCTGCGCGATAGCGCCTGGCAGCAACACCATCACGATCTCCTCAAGGCGACCGACGTATTCGTCTCGTGCAATCTCTGGAAAAGCCTGATCCATCGTGACGTCGCACTCGGCAGGGTCACCCTCCAACACGGTACGATCTATCTCTATACCGACAGCACCGGCTACACCAATACCTATCTGCTCCACGAACGGAAATCCGCCGAAGCGAGGAAACCCGGTGGATCGCGCGACGTGCCGGACATCGAGCTCATCGACATGCATTTCGTCATGGAGCGGCAGGACAAACACAAGCTCTTCGATCTCGACATCCGGCATCTTACCTGCGGCATCCAAAAGGACGACCGTCAGCTGCGGCTCGACGTCCGGCCCCGCATCCATGTCAACAGCTTTTCGTTCAACACCGAAAAAGGCAGCTTTATAAAGGACAAGCTTCTTTCGGGTCATTTTGCGGTCGAATACAATACCGCCAGCAAGATCGTCCAGTTCGCAAAAGCCACCGTCGACATCGACGGCCATCCCTTCACCTTTACCGGCCGCTTCTTCCCCTCCGTGGTTCCCGACCCTTTCTTCCTGGAGATCCAAACGGACAACATCCGCTTCCATGATGCCGCCGCGCTCCTCACACCCAATATCCAGCAGAAGGTCGATGTATACGATATCGACAAACCTGTGGACGTACACACCACCGTCGACGCCGGCGCCGCCGACGACCCCACTCCACAGATCCATGTCCAGCTGAACCTGGATCATGGAAGCGTGCTGACGCCTCCCGGGCGTTTTACCGGCGCATCCTTTAAAGCCACCTTTAGCAACGAATGGAAAAAGGGGGAGAAACGCGGCGATGAAAATTCTGCCATTCGAATCCTGGCCTTTACCGGCACATTTGAAAATATTCCGCTCCGCAGTGACACCATCCTTATCACGAATCTGAAACATCCGCAGATGAAGGGTGACCTGCACGCACAGTTCGATCTCGCGCGGCTCAATGATCTCACCGGCAGCCAAACGCTCCAGTTCACCAAGGGCTCCGGCAACATGGACCTCGTCTACGCCGGCCCGCTCTCGGAAAACGATACTGCCGGAACTACGGTTAACGGTCATTTGGATATCGACTCCGCCGGTCTGATCTATCTGCCCAACCAATTCCGGCTTAGCGGCGGCAAAGGGCGGCTGCTCTTCAAAGACCAGGATCTCGTGATCGAGTCGCTGGCTGTTCACTCCGGCGATAGCCGGATAACTGCGTCGGGTGTCGCCCGGAATCTCATCGCCCTGCTCGACCGCAACGCGGAGAACGTTTCTATGAACTGGCATCTCACTACACCCTCGCTCGACCTCGAAGATCTCCTACCGTTGATCAATCGTCCCACCGGCGCCCCCGCCCGCCGGAATACCAAAAGCGCCTTTGGCGAGACCTTTGGCCGCATCGACAACCTCCTGAAGGAAGGCGCTATCCATGTCGACGTCGACGCAGCCGATCTGCGGTTCAGAAAATTCGTGGGCGCCCATGCCAAAGCAGATCTTTTGTTCGACAACCACGAGATCCGGCTGAACAAGCTGACCGTCGAACAGGGCGGAGGTTCGCTGCGGGTGAAAGCCACCCTCAGCCATAAGGACGATGGCGAAGTGAGCCCCCTGAATGTCGATACGCATCTGGACGGCGTAGACCTGCCGCACATCTTCTCAGCCTTCAACAATTTCGGTCAGGATGCAGTGACCGCCAAGAATCTAAAGGGTAACCTCACGGCCGATATCCATCTCACGGGCGATCTCAACGACAGGGCCAAGATCGTGACCCGGAGCCTCAAAGGGACCGTCACTTTTACCATCCGCAAGGGGCAGCTGGTGGATTTTGCCCCGATGGAGAAGGTGAGCGTGTCGGTGCTTAAAAAAAGGGACCTCTCCGAGATCAAGTTCGCGGAGCTGCAAAATCAGCTGGATGTGGACTCGACAACCATTTTTGTTCACCGGATGGAGATCAACTCAACGGCATTCACCCTTTTTGTCGAAGGGTTTTATAGTCTTAAGACCGGGGTCGATATGAGTCTCCAGGTCCCGCTCAGCAATCTGTCCAAGGATCGCAACCAGGACATTCCGCCGACCAGCAGGGGGAACGAAGGGAAGGCCGGCCCCAGCGTCCATCTCCGCGCCAAGACCGGCGACGACGGGAAGGTGAAGATCAGCTGGGACCCGTTTAGAAAAGCTTTGAAAAAAGTTCGGTAATTTTACCCGTTTACGAAACTTCCTAAAGCCGCACATTTACCTACCATGCCTTTCAATATCCATGCTCCATTTCCCCCCAGTGGTGACCAGCCGGAAGCGATCCGGCAGCTCACGGAAGGTATCCTGGCCGGGGAACAATATCATACTCTGCTGGGGGTCACCGGCTCGGGGAAGACCTTTACCGTCGCCAATGTCATCCAGAACGTACAGCGTCCCACCCTGGTACTGACCCATAATAAGACACTTGTCGCGCAGCTTTACGGTGAATTCAAACAGTTCTTTCCGGATAACGCCGTAGGCTATTTCGTGAGCTATTACGACTATTATCAACCGGAAGCCTATATGCCGGTGAGCAATACCTATATCGAAAAAGATCTCTCGATCAATGAAGAGCTGGAAAAACTCCGGCTGCAGGCCACAACTCAATTGTTAAGCGGCCGCCGGGATATCATCGTCGTCGCGTCGGTGAGTTGCATCTATGGTATCGGTAACCCTGCCGATTTCGAGAACGGCATCATCCGGCTGCAACAGGGTCAGATGATCTCGCGGCAGGGTTTTCTGCATGCGCTGGTCAACAGCCTGTACAAACGCAGCGAGGTGGAGTTTGCCCGGGGTAACTTCCGTGTCAAGGGCGATACCGTCGACATCAACCTGCCTTATGTCGACTACGGCTATCGCATCAGCTTCTTCGGTGACGAGATCGATTCGATAGAAAGCTTCGACGTGTCGACCGGGAAACGCATCGGTCCTATGGACAATATCGCGATCTTCCCCGCCAATCTATACCTGGCGCCCAAGGATATCCTCCAGCAGGTGATCTATGAGATCCAGGACGAGCTGACGGAACAGGTGGCGTATTTCAAGAACATCGGGAAATACATCGAGGCGCAACGATTGAGCGAGCGGGTGAACTATGACGTCGAGATGATCCGTGAACTGGGTTACTGTAACGGCGTCGAGAACTATTCGCGTTTCTTCGACCGCCGCCAGCCCGGCACGCGGCCCTTTTGTCTACTGGATTATTTCCCTAAAGATTTTTTGTTGGTGCTTGACGAAAGCCATCAAACCGTCCCGCAGATCAGCGGGATGTATGGCGGCGACCGCAGCCGGAAACTCGTGTTGGTCGACTATGGCTTCCGGCTTCCCAGCGCGCTGGACAACCGGCCGCTTAATTTCCGTGAGTTCGAACAGATAACGGGTCAAACGATCTTCGTCTCTGCTACGCCGGGAGACTATGAGCTCGAGCAAACCGGCGGTGTGGTAGTGGAACAAGTGGTGCGACCTACGGGGTTATTAGACCCGCCTATCGAGATCCGGCCCAGCACCAACCAGATCGACGACCTCCTCGATGAGATCGACAAACGCGTGACGAAAGGGGACCGCGTTCTTGTGACCACGCTGACGAAGCGTATGGCCGAAGAGATGGACAAATACCTGCATCGCATCGATATCAAATCCAAATACATCCACAGCGAGGTCGACACGCTCGAACGCGTCGAGATCCTGCGGCAGCTGCGGCTTGGCGAGATCGATGTCCTTGTAGGCGTAAACCTGCTTCGCGAGGGGCTGGATCTCCCCGAAGTATCACTCGTCGCTATTTTGGATGCCGACAAGGAGGGGTTTCTGCGGAACGAGAAATCATTGACGCAGACGGCCGGCCGCGCCGCGCGTAATGTCGACGGGCTGGTGATCTTCTATGCCGATACGATGACCGAGAGCATGCAACGGACGATCGACGAGACCAACCGCCGCCGCGAGAAGCAGATCGCCCACAACGAAAAACACGGCATCATTCCCCGCACGATAATCAAGTCCAAGGACCAGGTCTTTGCGCAGACGGCGGTGCTCGACGTCAAGGGTTACAACCCCGGCGACCCTTATGCCGTTGCGCCCGACGGCGAACTGGTGACCGCCGCTGTGGCGGAGGATCAGGAGGTCTATCAAACCATTCCCCAGGTGGAAAAGGCGATAGCCCGCACCAAAAAAGACATGGAAAAGGCCGCCCGCGATCTCGACTTCATGGAAGCCGCGCGGCTCCGTGATGAGATGTTTGGGTTGCAGGAAAAGCTCAAGAAAATGAAGGCGTGAGCTAAAAATATTAGCCCGGCCTTACCTTTCGCATAGCACTTAAATCGCTAAATTCGCGGCTATGGAAAATACCGACAAAAGACTATTTCTCCTCGACGCGATGGCCCTGATCTTCCGCGCCTATTACGCACTGATCAGCAATCCGCGCGTCACGACGAAAGGCCGCAATACCAATGCACAATTCGGTTTCACGAACGCGCTCGTCGACCTGATCAACAATCAGAAACCGACGCATATGGCCGTGTGTTTCGACACCGAGGCGCCCACGGAAAGGCATACCGATTTCTCCGACTATAAGGCCAACCGCCAGGAGGCGCCAGAAGACCTGCTGAGCGCGCTGCCGGATATCAAAGCCATCGTCAAAGGCTTCAATATCCCCTGTATCGAGCTCGACGGCTATGAGGCCGACGACGTCATCGGCACTTTGAGCAAGCAGGCTTCCGCGGCGGGCTATGAGGTGTATATGGTCACTCCCGACAAGGACTATGGCCAGCTGGTCGACGAGCGGGTCAGGATCTATAAACCCCCCTACCAGGGTGGCATCGCCGAGATCTATGGCCCCAAAGAGGTCTGTGAAAAATGGAATATCAAGGACGTTTCGCAGGTGATAGATATCCTCGGGCTCATGGGCGACGCCGTCGACAATATCCCCGGCATAAAGGGCGTGGGTGAGAAGACCGCCGCCAAACTGTTGAACGAATACCAGACGCTGGAGAACGTCCTCGCCAATGCCGACAGCATCAAAGGCGCATTGGGAGAAAAAGTTCGCGCCGGCAAGGACCTGGCCATCCTGAGCAAGAAGCTCGCGACGATCATTACCACTGTCCCTGTGGAGTTCCACGAGGAGAATTTCCGGCTCAAAGAGTGGAATAAAGATGTCCTCAACGAGGTCTTTAATGCGCTCGAATTCCGCACGCTAAGCAAACGCCTCCTTGGCGACAGCGCCACACCCACTTACTCCGCGCCCGAAGGCGTGCAGAAAGACCTTTTCGGCAATGCGGTGACGCCGCCGGCTGCGGCAAAAAAACGCGCAGGGGCAGCGGGGCAACCGGGAGGCACAGCGGGCGGGGGGGCACCGGGATCAGCCGGGGCCACGGCAGGAGGCGCAGGGCAAGCCGCAGGCCAGCTCGAAAAATTAGAAGAAGCCAGCACCCGGCTCGAGGCCGCGGTAGAAAGAGGCGAGGAGGAAGGTGAGACCGGTGACGAAACAGCCGAAGGCGCCGCCCCCCACGCAGCCAAAACCATTGCCAATACCCCCCACACCTACCTCTCCGTTGTCGGCGAAACCGCAATAAACGAGGTGGTCGCTAAATTAAAAGCCCACAGAGAGATCTGTTTCGACACCGAAACCACCGGCATCGATGCCAACGACGTGGAGATCGTGGGTATGAGCTTCTCCGTCACACCCGGCGAAGCCTGGTATGTGCCGACACCGCCCGACCAGAAAGCCGCGCAGGCCATCATCGATGCTTTTCGCCCGCTATTCGACTCGCCGGACATCACCTGGATCGGTCAGAATCTCAAATATGACCTGCTGGTCATGAAATGGTACGGCGTCAGCCTAAAAGGTCAGCTTTTCGACACGATGCTGGCACATTATGTCATCGAGCCGGAAGGCAAACGTGGTATGGACCAGCTGAGCGCTCAATACCTGGCCTACGAGCCCGTGCACATCGAAGAGCTCATAGGCAAAAAAGGGAAGACACAGGGCAATATGCGCGACGTTCAACTCGGCAAGATCACCGAATATGCTGCTGAAGACGCCGACATTACTCTGCAGCTGAAACACATCTTCCTTCCCCAGCTCAAGACCAAAGAGGTGGAGCGGGTGTTTTATCAGGTCGAGAATCCGCTGGTAAAAGTCCTCACCGATATGGAGTTCGAAGGCATCCGGGTCGACACCGGATTTTTGCTCGAATATTCAAAAGAGCTCGACCGGGAAGCCCGGCAGGCCGAAGAAAAGGTCTATGAACAGGCCGGCGAACGTTTCAATCTCGCGAGTCCGAAACAGCTCGGCGAGATCCTCTTCGAGCGGATGAAGCTCGACCCCAAGGCCAAGAAGACGAAGACCGGTCAGTATGCCACGGGTGAAGATGTGCTGCTGAAGCTTGCCGCCAAACACCAGATCGTCGACGACATCCTCGCATTCCGCGAGCTCACCAAGCTAAAGTCGACCTATGTGGACGCCCTGCCGACGATGATCAACCGAAAAACGGGACGCGTACACACGAGCTATGCCCAGGCTGTGGCTGTCACGGGAAGATTGAGCTCCAATAATCCCAATCTGCAGAACATTCCCATTCGTACCGAACGGGGCCGCGAGATCCGAAAGGCTTTTATCCCCCGCAATGACGATTACGTCCTCGTTTCCGCCGACTACTCGCAGATCGAGCTGCGTATTGTCGCCGCCATCAGCGGGGACCCCAATATGTGCGCCGCTTTCCTGGAGGGAAAGGACATCCATACCGCGACGGCCGCCAAGGTCTTCGGCGTAGACGAAAAAGACGTTACGAAGGAAATGCGGTACAAGGCCAAAAGCGTCAATTTCGGCAACATTTACGGCCAGGGGGCCTTTGGGCTCGCCGATAACCTAGGTATCAGCCGCGGCGAAGCGAAAGAGATCATCGACAACTACAAGGCGCAGTTTGCGGGCATCCAGCGGTATATGGATAACACCATCAATTTCGCCCGTGAGACCGGTTATGTGGAAACCCTCATGGGCCGGAAAAGATGGCTAAAGGACATCAATTCCGCCAATTTCACCGTCCGCGGATTCGCTGAGCGCAACGCCATTAACTCCCCGATCCAGGGAACGGCGGCCGATATGATCAAATTGGCTATGATCAAAGTGCACGAGGAATTCACCCGCCAGGGGCTCCGATCGAAGATGTTGCTGCAGGTACACGACGAATTGGTCTTCGATGCCTATAAACCTGAATTAGATATAATTAAACCAATAATAACGCGTTGTATGCAGACCGCCCTGCCGCTTCCCCAGGATGTGCCAGCTCTCGCCGAAATGGGTTCGGGCGTCAACTGGCTGGAAGCCCATTAAAGGCGCATTAAGAGGACAATTTTAACAGTTATTAACAACTTATTTATTGCCGGACAACAAACCTTGACGTTCTATTCGAGTCCAACGATTTAAACAAACAATAACAGATAACATATGAGAAGCATGCGTACTATATTCTCTCTGCTGCTCACGGGCGTCCTGGCATCAGGAACTTTGTTGGCGCAGAATGCCCCGCCACCGCAGCAACAAGAGGGTCCCGGCCCGCAGCAGCAGGACTGGCCCCGCAGTTTCACCACGGACGATGGGACGGTGATAAAGATCTACCAGCCCCAGCCCGAAGGGTTTTCGGATAATGTGCTCAAATCCCGCTGGGCCATCTCTGTGCTCCAGCCCGGTAAAAGCGACCCGGTTTTCGGGACCTTTTGGTCTGTCGCCAATGTGGAAACCGATAGGGATAATCGCCGCGTGATCATCCGGGACGCCAAAGTCCCCAATGTGCGTTTCCCCGGTCAAACGGACAATGACTTTACCAACGGCCTCAAAACGGCACTCGAAGCGAATTTACCGCAGGTTGCCGGGGATCTTTCACTCGACCAGGTCCTCGCCGGTCTGGACGAGAATACCGAACAGAAGAAATTATCCAAAGATCTGAACACCCAGGCGCCGCGTATTATTTATTCGAATCGGCCTTCGCTGCTGGTGAGCATCGACGGTCAACCCAAGCTGCAGAATAACAAGGATTGGAACCTCGATATCGTCGTCAATTCGCCCTTCACTATCGTTAAGGCAAATGACGGCAATTTCTATCTCTATGGTGGAAAACACTGGTACCAGGCTCAGCAGGCCACGGGTCCTTATTCCCCCGCCGGCAATATTCCATCCGAGCTCAACCAGGTGCAAAGCGCTGTCGACAATGCCGCCAGCTCCAGCCCCGGTTACCAGGATTCCGCTACAGCCTCCCAGGACAAGGAGATCTCGAATATCATCGTGAGCACCTCGCCTGCCGAGCTGGTCCAGACCAACGGCGCGCCTAACTGGACGCCCATCTCCGGCACCGGTCTGTCGTATGCGGCCAATAGTACCAACGATATTTTCCAGGATGGTTCGGGCAAATATTATGTGCTGATCTCCGGCCGCTGGTATGCTTCCAGTTCACTGGATGGCGGCTGGCATTATGTTGCCGCCAATGCCCTCCCCGGAGACTTCGCGAAGATCCCCGAAGGCAGCCCCAAGGATAATGTACTGTCCAGTGTAGCCGGCACCGACGCGGCCCGCGAAGCGATCATGGACGCCCAGATCCCCCAGACTGCCAAGGTCGACCGGAACACAGCATCCACCACTGTCAACTACAATGGTGATCCCCAGTTTGCGCCGCTGCAGGGAACGGATATGCAATATGCTACCAACACCGGTTCGAATGTGATCGAAGACAATGGGGTATATTATACTGTCGACAACGGTGTATGGTTCCAAGGTCCCGGCCCCAATGGTCCCTGGACGGTAGCAACCGAGCGTCCCGACGAGGTCGACCGTATCCCGCCGACTTCCCCGCTATACAACACAAAATATGTTTATATCTATGATGTAACCCCCGATTATATATACACGGGCTATACGCCGGGTTATCTGAATACCTATATCTACGGCCCAACGGTCGTTTATGGTACCGGGTTCTACTACAATCCCTGGTTCAACGGGTACTATTATCCCCGGCCTTGCACCTGGGGTTTCAACGTTTTCTATAATCCCTGGGCCGGCTGGTCCCTGGGCTATGGTTATGGTTTCGGCTGGTTCCACTTTGGCATCGGCGGTGGCTGGCACGGCTACTGGGGTGGCTGGGGCGGCGGCGGCTGGTGGGGCCCGCGTATGTATCATCCCGCTTATGGCTGGGGTGGTTACAGGAGTTATGGCTTCTATGGCGCGAACGCCTATCGCAACAGGAGTATCTATTACAACACCAGTTTCCACACGAATATCTATGCCGGTCGTGGTGGTGTCGTCACCCGGGACAACCATTCGTTCTACAACCGGACAAGCGTACGGCCGGGTGGTGTGGGCGGTTTCGGTCGCCCGATAGGGACCGGCGGTGCTGGCAGACCGGGCGTTGGACGTCCCGGCAATGTGTTCTCGGACCGTCAGGGTAATGTTTACCAGCGTAACCAGTCCAACAATCAATGGCAGCAGCGGTCGACAAATAATTCCTGGCGGCCGGTACAGAACACGGGTACGACGCAGAGTCTTAACCGGCAACAGCAGATGTACAACCGCGGCCAGGTCCGCACCCAGAACTTCCAGCAAGCCCGCAGCTTTGCTCCTTCCCGTCCATCGGGTGGCTTCAGCAGGCCTTCCGGCGGTAGCTTCAGCAGACCTTCCGGCGGTGGGTTTAGCCGGCCTTCCGGCGGTGGCGGCAGACCTTCGGGTGGCGGCGGTGGCGGCCGGCGACACTAAGAAATTTCAATGAGCCTGCGAGTCAAATAACTTAAAGAGCCTTCGGGCTCTTTATTTTTGTATATGACACCGACTGTTTATTACTGTTACGACGCCTACTGTGGCTGGTGCTATGGGTTCAGCCCCGTTATCCGGCGCATTTTTGAAGAGTATCGCCAATCTCTGGCCTTTGAAGTCCTCTCGGGCGGTATGATCCTTCCGGAAAAACCCCAGCCCATCAGCGTTATGGCCGGTTATATCCAAAAAGCCTACAAAACCGTCGAAGAGCGCACCGGCATCCGGTTCGGTGACGATTGGCTCTGGCATATCTTTCATCCCGAAGAAAGCGATTGGTTCCCTTACTCGGAAAAACCGGCGGTCGCGCTTTGCATATTCAAGGAATACTATCCCGATCTTGCCGTGCCTTTCGCGGGGGAGCTGCAATATGCGCTTCATTGGGAGGGGCGCGATCTTTGCGACGATGAGGGATACCGGCATCTGCTGGAAAAATACAATATCCCCGAAAAAGAATTTTATGGCAAGTTGCACCACCCCGCCTATAAAGAGAAAGCTTATGACGAGTTCGCCCTGGTGAGACAATTGAATGTCTCCGGTTTTCCCACCGTATTTTTACAGGTCAGTGACACGAAATTCTACTTGCTGACCCGGGGATATACCGATTATGCAACGATGAAAAATGCCATCGCGCAGGCCCTTCAAAAAGCGGCGGAATAAGGCGGGCAATGATGTGCTAATGCCGGGGGTTCGGCCTACGGCCTCAAAGGCTTCCCAACCAGCAGTGATCCAGCTTTGCAGTGAAAATATTTGCCCCCAAATCGTCGATTAACATTAACTTGCATGTCCCTAAAATTTCATTCATGCGCTTCATGCGCGAATAAAATGATTGCATGGAATATAACAAGATCATAGCCGTTACCGGATTGCCGGGATTGTACGAATTACTGAGCAGCAAAAGCGATGGCGCCATCGTCCGCTCGCTGGATGATAAAACTACCCGTTTCGTCGCGAGCCGCGTCCACAATTTTTCCCATTTGGAAAGCATCGAAGTCTACACCGTGAGGGATAACGTGAACCTGGTCGATGTGCTCAAGGCCATGGAGGCTTCGGCGGAAAAACTACCCGACGAAAAGGACAACGCTGCCTTGAAAACCTATTTCAGCAAAGTCTATCCCGATCTGGATTTCGACCGGGTCTACAGCAGTGATCTCAAGAAAATGGTAAAATGGTTTACCGTTTTAAGATCGAACAATATCGAGATTAAATTGTCTGAACCTGAGGAGGCGGTCGAAGAAGTGACCGAGTCCGCCGAGGCAGAAGAGACGCCGGCGCCGAAGGCCAGAAAGACAGCAGCAGAAAAACCGGCGGCGAAGGAAGAGAAAGAACCCGCTAAGGAAAAGGCTCCAGCCGCCAGGAAAGCGGCTCCAAAGGCTGAAAAGGAAGAAGAAAAGCCAAAGGCCGCAGCCAAAAAATCTGCCGCTGCTGAGAAGCCGGCAGCCAAGAAAGCAGCTCCAAAAGCCGAAAAGAAGGAAGCCGCTGACAAGCCTAAGAAGACAGCTACTAAAAAGAAAAGTTAATGACGCCTACAGCAGATCTGATAAAAGCAGCCAGCGAGTTGAAGAAGCCCGTGCGGCATTTCCTGCCCGCCGATTATGTGATCACCGATTGGAAGAGTTTAGAGCCCTATTTTCAGGATCTGGATAAACGCCCGCTCGATACTAGGGAGCAGTTGGAAAAATGGCTGCTGGACATGAGCGAGCTGGAAGCCGTGGTGAGCGAAGATTCATCCTGGCGCCAGATCAAAATGACCTGCGATACCGAAAACAAAGCCCTCGAAGAGGCCTTTAATTATTTCTTCCTGCAGATACAACCCGAGATCCAGCCCTACGCCGACCGGCTCAACCGGCGGCTGGTAGAAAACCCGCATACCCGCGAGTTGGACCAAAAGGAATATTTCACCTATCTCCGCGGTGTCCGTAAAAGGATCGAGCTGTTCCGGGAGGCGAATATTCCCCTTTATGCCGAATCAAGCGTGCTTGGCCAGCAATATGGCGTTATCTCCGGCAAAATGACGGTCGAGGTGAACGGAAAGGAGTATACGCTTCAACAGGCTGCCAAATTCCTGGAAAACCCCGACCGCTCGCTACGGGAAAACGTTTTCCGGAAGGTCCAGGAACGCCGCACGCAGGATAAAGATGCTCTCAACGACCTGTTCTCCAAATTGATCGCCATCCGGAACCAAATGGCCCTGAACACCGGATTTGCCAACTACCGCGACTTCAAATTTGAAGAACTCGGCCGTTTCGACTATACCAAAGAAGACTGCTTCCGTTTCCACGATGCCGTCAAGGAATATGTAGTCCCCCTTGTCAGCAAGATCAACGAGAAAAAAAGAAAGAAGCTGGGACTCGACACACTGCGGCCCTGGGACACCGAAGCCGAGCCGGCAGGGATAGAACCCCTCCGCCCCTTCACCAATGGACAGGATCTGCTGACCAAGACGATCACCTGTTTCGACGATCTCAACCCCTTTTTCGGTGACTGTCTGCGCACTATGCAGAAAATGGGCCGCTTCGATCTCGAAAGCCGTAAAGGCAAATCACCTGGCGGTTATAACTGTCCGTTAGCTGAAACGGGTGCGCCGTTCATTTTTATGAACGCGTCGGGTCAAATGGGCGACCTCACCACGATGGTACACGAAGGTGGACACGCTATCCACTCCTTCCTCTCCCACCCCTTGAAACTGAGTAGCTTTAAAGACTATCCCATGGAGATCGCGGAAGTGGCGAGTATGTCGATGGAGCTGTTCACCATGGACCACTGGGATTTATTCTTCAGCGATAAAAACGATTTAGCACGTGCGAGAGAACATCAGCTCGAAAGAGTGATCACCATCTTCCCGTGGATCGCGACGATCGATAAGTTTCAGCATTGGATATACGAAAACCCTAGTCACACACTAGAGCAGAGAAAACAAAAATGGGTCGAGATCCTCAATGAATTCTCTTCACAATCGGTGGACTGGAGCGGTTTGGAACACTATCGGGAATTCGGCTGGCAGCGACAGTTGCACCTTTTCGAAGTTCCTTTCTACTATATCGAATACGGGATCGCACAGCTAGGTGCAATCGGTCTCTATATGCAGTATAAAAAGAACAAAGAGAAGGCGTTAAGCAACTACATTCAAGCATTGTCGCTTGGCGGCACCCGGACGCTGCCGGAATTATATGCAGCAGCAGGGCTCCAATTTAACTTTTCAAAAGAGCACATTAGAGAGCTGATGACATTCGTCAGTGAAGAACTCGGATGATGGAGAACAAGAGACCTCCGGTCTCGAATCAAATAATCGTCCTTCGGACAAGAGACCTCCGGTCTCTAATGTAAAAAATACCGGAAAGTAGTAGAAAGAACGCTTGTTCGTATGCTTTTTTCCGGCTATATTTGCAATGATCGATTTTAAAAAATGTAATCACTATATAAAGAAGCTACTAATCAGAGCCTTAACCAAAAGTCCCGGTGTTTCTACATCGGGGCTTTGTTTTTATGGTAATCCTGAGCGGCGCTATGCTCATAGCGGCTCACTGGTTGCAGCTCTTGCAGACGCCGCTGATCAACATATCCACCTGCATGCTCACATAACCGCCCGGTAATTCGATGGTGGGCACGGTCACTCCTTCCAGGCAAACGGTATTGCCGCAGGCATTGCAGATAAAGTGAACATGATCATCGTGATGATGTCCACCGGAACAGTCGTCTTTACACAACGCATAGCGTATTGAATTGTCTGCTGTCGGTATACTGTGGATCAGCCCTTTTTCCAAAAAGGTTTGCAGCGTACGGTAGACTGTAACTCTGTCGAATTTCTCGCCGGCTTTTTTCTCGATGTCGCTATGTGACAAAGCGCCGTCATGCTGCAGGAACAGCTCCAATATTTTTTTGCGACCACCGGTAATGCTCAGATGATTTTTTTTCAGCAGCTCATCTACTTTTTTATTGACCATAAAATGATTATCCGGGATTATTATTAAATAAACCATTGGCGAAACGAGGCACCTCGGCTTTTTCCTTCAGGAGCGTGGCAATATCTTTTTCCAATTCATCCAACTCGTCTTTCTTTAACCCGTCGTAGATCTTTCGAACCCGGCCACCCTTATCCACAAGCGCCAGAAACTGTGTATGTAAGAATTGCTCGTTGATATTGATCGCATTGTTTTTCGGATCGTCCAGCAAATAGCCATTCCGCGCCAAATGGTACAAGCTGTCCTTGCTTCCCGTGAGAAAAAACCATTTGTGTGGATCCGCGCCCAGCGAATCCGCATACCATTTCATCCGCGCAACGCTGTCCGTCTCCGGATCCACCGTATACGAACAGAACCGGATCCCCGGCTCGCCTGCAAAATCCGCCGCCAATTTCTTCATGTTGTTGTTCAGCTTGGGACAGATACCCTTGCAGGTCGTGAAAAAATATTCGGCCACATACACCTTACCCGCCAGATCCCTCGCCGTGATCAGTTTCCCCTCCTGGTTTCGAAAAGCAAAATCCGGAACATAGCTGAGGACCGGCAATACCGGTTTGCCAAAACCCGGAACGATCTGACCCAGGGCAAAATAAAAACCCACGAACAGCAGAACGAAAAACCCGGCCATCCATAAAACCCGTTTCTTATTCATAAGGAAGAATGTTATTTCAGTCCACAAAATTACATCTTCTTCGACAAAACTTATTTGCAACATTGTTGCAAACCGCTTAATTTTGTCGCCCATGTTCAGAAAGCTCAACCTGGACGCCCTGGGCGTCACCGCCTCGATCCTCTGCGCCATCCACTGCGCCGTGCTGCCGCTGGCGGTAGCTTCATTGCCTATCCTGGGAATCAACATTCTCCACAATGCTTTTTTTGAATACGGAATGATCGCCCTGGCCTTCGTCATCGGAACCGCCGCCCTCTGGCACGGCTTCCGCCGCCATCATCACCGCTTTGGTCCCTGGCTGCTTTTTACCGGCGGCATGAGCCTTTTGATAGCCAAGGAGATATGGCCTGATTATGAGCCCGGTCTTCTCCCCTTTGCCGTCCTGCTGATCGTCGGCGCACACTGGCTCAACTACCGCTGGTGCCGGAAGGCGGGCACGCGCCCAAGAGAGAGGGGCGCGGACGGTCCGGCGGGGAGGGGCCCGGATGGTCCGGATGGTGGGCTCCGCTTCCCAGATTTTCCCGATCCGGCATCCGCCACTGGCGGCAATTTGCTAACTTTGCATGAAACGCCAGAAACATCGAGACTATGATAAAGACAGGAAACCCGGTTATCAGCATCTATACCGAAATGACTCCAAACCCTGAAACGATGAAATTCGTGGCCAACAAGTTGTTGTACCCCGGCAAGATCATCGATTTCCCGGACGTCGAATCGGCCAAACCGTCGCCGCTCGCCATCGAGCTCTTCGGCTTCCCC
>Ga0134128_10002048_pt1 | contig 25210 bp, 23 predicted proteins | sample KB31754_FD_96462 | JGI IMG/M metagenome (GOLD analysis project Ga0134128, IMG submission 96462) | Terrestrial soil microbial communities with excess Nitrogen fertilizer from Kellogg Biological Station, Michigan, USA - KB3-175-4 | ecosystem: Environmental > Terrestrial > Soil > Unclassified ...
AGGCGAACATCGCGACGATTTCGGCTTTGGCGTCGCCGTGCAGTGCGTAGAGGAGGCGCGGGACGGTCTTGCGAGCGTCGAAGATCGGAAGCGCCCCGCGAGCGAGCATGGCCGACAGCACGGTCACCGCCCAGCGTGCCGTCACCCGGCTTCGACGGAAGGGCCGCTTGGGGGCGTTGGTGATCTTCGAGTTGTGCGGGATGCCGGCCAGCTTCGGGCACTTCCGCGCGAGCAGCGCCTCGTACGTCTCCCACTTGTAACACGCGGGATCGAGCTGACATTTCATCTGATACAGCTCGAAATTAGCGAACGGGATCAGCGGCTCGCAGATCCCCAGGTGCTCGACGAAGTTGTTGCCGAAGTAGATCCGGTGCCGTCGAAGGTACATGACGGCGGCGAAGACGTTGGCGGTGTGCGCGTAGCGCTCAACCTGCCGACGACAGGCAGGCAGCGTGCGCTCGTCGCAGCGCCGAAGAACTTCAGGCTTAATCAGGTCAAAACGCGCAAACGTGTGCTTGTAGTTTTGCGCGCGCTGCAGGACTTTTGCATGCTCTTCAGTCGTTTCGGAAGGCAGCTTGTCCTCCAGCCGATCAACGGGACCGCGCAGCAGCGCATCGCCCACGAACCCGTTGAGGCAAGGCAGCCCAGGGTGGCGTATGGCGACGAGGTGCGTCTGCTGCTTGCTGATCGGGAACCCGCTTGGCGCGAAGTGGAACGGTTCATCGTAAGCATTCCATCGGGAGCCGTCCGTTGGGATGATGTGCAGCGGCAGGCCGAGCTTCTCCGCAACGTCTGCTGCGATCTTCGATTCGCTTGGAAGATCGGCCAGGCAGCTCGTGCGAAGCCGCAGGCCATGGTCGACCGAGAGCGCTGCCAGGTATCGGCTATCAAATCCGCCTGAGAGGGCGAGCTGCGCCTCGCTGAGTTCTCTGGTCGATGCGACAAAGGCTCGCGTCATCGCGTCATGGGCCTGATCGATGAATTCGTCCTGCGTCGGCTTGAGCGCGCCGCCGGCGTAACGCGTGTAGTAAACCACTTCGCCCGCAGCCGTGCCCTTGAAGGTTGTGATCGCGCCCGGTTCGATGAGACGAACGTCGGAAAAGAGGGAGCCTTCGGTGAAGTCATAACCCGCGCGGAGCCATGCGGCGATCGCGTCGTAGTTCAGGAGTGGGCTTATCCACTTTGCTTCCGCCATCGGCCATACGTCCCCGCCGAGCACGAGCCTTTGATTGGCAATGCCCGAAAAAAAGGGACGCGTGCCGCCGACGTCGCTGATGACGCGGACGACGCCAGTTCGGCGGTCATCCAGCAGCGCGACATACGAGCCGACTACTTCCCGAAGCGCAGTGACGCGGCCCGCTGTGACCTGCTCGGCGATCCAGGCCGGCAGGTTCGATCGGCTTACGGACGCATGTCCCGCCAATCCCCAGAGATAGCAGTGCAAATCGGCGCCGCGGGGATCGCTGAAAACTGAAAGGGAAGTGTGGGACCCCGCAAAGACGCGCAGCGCCTGAGGGCCAGAGGGTGCGGCAGGTGCGGTCACCTCGCGAAAGCCCGCTGGCACGGGAAGGTTCGCGCCGTGGCAGGCGAGAATCTGATTGCGCAGCGCGCTCTTGTGACGCGCTTCACGCTCAATTTCCTGAACCATTTGGGTGTGGGGATTGGCGCGCATTCAAGCGTTCGGGCTCAGGGAATGATGCGTGTGGACCGCGAGCCAACGCCCCTCGATCTTCCGCAGGATGTAGGTCGCGCGTCCGAAGCGATCGAACGTCCGCCCGGACGGCTCAACCCCCTCCGAATGCCACGGGATAGCGGCATACGCGAAATCGCTGGACACTTGGATGTCGGCCGCGTCGAAGTTGAACCGATACCCGCGCGTCGCCCGCCAGGTCGGCTGCCACTGCTCGGCCTCGAGCTGGGCCAGGCCGTGCATTGAATCCGCACGCGTGCCAAAGGCCGTCACACCTTCAGCGAAGAGCGCACGTCCCGCGTCGAAATCTCGCGCGCGCACCGCCGCCGAGAAACGTTCAAGCCATTCAATGATCTCGCCATGAGCTTGCGAGCGAGATGACGACATCGAGCGTACCCACCGCGGCATCATCGCCCCCGATTTTTGCGAACGTCTGGAAACCGGCTTCATCTCTCCATGAGATCGGAAGGATGGGCGAAGAATTTCAAGAAATCTGCTGGACAGAGCCCCGTGAACGATGTCATTGGGCCTGTCATTATGCTGCGAACCGTCCGTTGAATCAACGGAGAGGAGCTTCGACCAGCCGCGCTACGTCACCCACGCGAATGCGAAATTTATCACAGAAGAGCAAGGAAATCCCGCATCAGCCAAGCGGCCGAGAAGATGCTTGAGCGGATTGCCCGTAGGTATCCCGTTTTTTAATGCCGGCAACCTGCCATTTCCTCGTCAGTTAATCGGGCAGACGCAAACATTCGCTTAATTGAAACAGTTGTTAACGCTTCAGATAGCGGGCGGCGCATCTTCCATAAATTTTTCGGAAGATGTTTTGTTCCTGGTCCGGTAAATCGTACCGAAGTAGACGGCAGCGGTTACACTCCCCTCGTCGGCACTTGTGACCAAACGCCGCGCCGATGCAGTGGCTTGTGTCCGCGGAGCAAATTAGTCCAGCCGTCCCGGCGTTCGCGCCCGGGCGGTTCCTTGTTGTCACTAATAACGGTTATCAGTGATGGGTTGCCTGCCCTGCTCCAAGACCAAACATACAGACGAAAATCTGTTGTAGTTCCGGCAGGCGTCTCTTGCCAGGCAACGGGGAACTTCTCACTCGCGAATTGCGCACTTTTAAAAGTCGCGGCGGCGGAGGACCGCCGCCTCCAAGAACAGTGATCGCCCACGCGATTCTTGTGACTCAAAATTGCAGTGACGATTTTACCGGCGAAGAAGCCGCATGTAGGTGCGGATGCAGGCTTCGACCTGGTTGGGCTGCCAGCGGTAATGGTTTGGCGTGATCTGATCCACCATGATCGTGAGCGTCCGGTCGGGATGCTCGACGACCTGAATCGTCTGCTCGCCTGCCGAGGACGACATCAGGATCTTGTTGGGCATCTCCGTTTCCTGAACCGGGTGGCTGGTCGTATACTCCATGCGGCCTCCAAATGGCATTCTGAAAAACCTTATAAAGCATTTTCGGTGCCGCCAATGGCGAAAAATCTTAATGGGGACACTCGATTCGGCATTTCTTTGTCGCTTTAACGTCGCCGGAGACAGGGATTTAAGGCCAACCTGCCGAGCGACGAACGGGATTGTTTGGGAGTGCGAGGAAAGCTCCAGCGCTTTGATAAGCATGGACTTAGAGACATCTGAATACGCGAGGCTCTGATGCTCCGTTCCTGAAAGAGATGAGTATCGCCGAGATGCTCACACATCCGCATGTCTGAGTGAAGTCGGCACTGAAAAACTCTTTGACATTGCGCATTCGAAAAGATTGCCCGCAATTGATCGGCGACATTGCGGACAAAAATGGCGCGCCCAACGGCCGCAATGTCGCAATCTACGGGGGAGGCTGATTCAGATTTCACGACCGCTATGGCGCATTGGAAAACATTTCTATCGTTCGCTACCTTCGGCGACGTGAATACTTCAATTGCCGCTCCTGACCTTCCGGAGATGCCAGCCGACATCGCTTCGCGTTGGATGCTCGATCCGCGCGTCACCTTCCTGAATCATGGCTCATTCGGGGCGGTGCCGCGCGTTGTATTCGATGCTCATACTGATTGGCGACGGCGCATCGAGTCGGAGCCAATCGAGCGCATCGCTCCACTTCGCGGCGGCAGGGGATTGCTTGAAGAAGCAAAAAAACCCGTCGCCGCCCTCATGCGGATGCGCAATGAGGATTTCGGCTTTGTGACCAATGCCACAGAAGGCGTGAATGCTGTGCTCCGCTCGCTGGAGTTCAAGCCTGGTGACGAGCTGGTCACCACGAATCACGTCTACAACGCGATTCGAAAGGCCATGCAGTATGTCGCCCGACGGCAGGGGGCGGCGTACCGCGAAGTCGTCGTTCCATTTCCAACGCGTGGCGAAGATGAAATCGCCAACGCCGTTATCGATAGCCTTGGGCAGCGGACGCGCCTGCTGGTGATCGATCATGTCACCTCGCCCACCGCTCTGATCTTTCCCGTGGCGCGAATTGCTCGAGCCTGCATCGAGCGCGGCATCGAAGTTCTGATCGACGGCGCGCACGCGCCGGGCATGCTCGAACTGGATGTGCCGGGGACTGGCGCGACTTATTACGCGGGAAATCTTCACAAATGGTGCTGTGCGCCCAAAGGCAGCGGCTTCCTGTGGGTTGGCCCCAAGCGCCAGCGCGACATCCATCCGCTAATCATCAGCCATCATCTCGATGAAGGATTTGCCATCGAGTTTGGCTGGCAGGGCACGCGCGATGTCAGCGCCTGGCTCGCGGTCCCCGAAGCGTTGAAATTTCTCGCCGATCTCGGCTGGGAACGCGTTCGCAAATATAATCACGCGCTGGCGCTCTGGGCGCATCGCTGGCTGGCGGATCGTCTTAAGGTCCTGCAATGCAGCCCAGCCGACGGAAGCCTCCTGGGATCGATGGTGACTTTGCCGATGCCGGCTCCGCTCGATTCGCTGGATGAAAATCAGGCGCTGGCAATGCAGCGACGGCTCTATGATGAGTACCAGTTGGAGATGCCACTGATGGTCTGGAATGGCCGGTGCTATCTGCGGATCGCGGCGCAGGTCTATAACACGCCGGCACAGATTGAGCGCGCGGCAAGCATCATCGAGAAAGTCGTCAATGAACGTCGTTGAGCTTCTTTTCCTGGGCACCGGCACCAGCGCGGGCGTGCCGATGATCGGCTGCCATTGCGAGGTCTGCACGAGCACCGATCCGCACGACAAGCGGAATCGCCCCTCGGTGGTGATCTCCAGCGGCGAGACGCGCGTGCTGGTCGATACGACGCCGGAACTGCGGATTCAATGCCTCACGCATGGCATCGATCGAATCAATGCAGTTGTGTACACCCACGCCCATGCCGACCACATCATGGGATTGGATGATGTTCGGCGATTCAATGCGATCCTCCAGGGGCCGCTGGATGTTTGGGCCGATGGGAAGACGCATCAGGCGCTCAAGCGATGTTTCGGCTATGCCTTTCAGGAACCTCGGCCTGAGATGAAAGTCTTTCGGCCGCACCTGGTGTCACGATTGATCGAAGGACCGTTCGAAATTGGACAAATGAAGTGGCAGCCCGTCCCTCTTCTTCACGGCGATATGCCGATCCTCGGTTTCCGCATCGGAAAGCTCGCCTACTGCACGGATGTCAGCGAGATCCCGGAATCGTCATTCGGGTTGCTGGAGGATTTGGACGTGCTGGTGCTGGATGCCCTTCAGCCGCAGAGGCACACAACTCACTTTTCGCTGGAAGAAGCGATCGAAGCCGCCCGCCGAATTGGCGCCCGGCAAACCCTTTTCACCCACATTGCCCATCGCATGGCTCACGAGCCGACCAACCGCAGCCTGCCGGAAGCGATGAAGTTGGCCTTTGACGGCCAGCGGGTCGAAGCCCGGTTGTAAGCATCAAATTCTGTTGCATTTCCCGAGCGAGTGGATCAACATCAGCGCCACCGGCGGGTTAATAACGTTGGTCCCCAGGCACAACACGAGGTCACCTCCATCATGCTGAAGAACACTCTTTCGCGGCGCAGTCTGCTCAAGCGCTCGGCGGCGACTGCCGCTGCGCTGGGTCTTTCCGGTCTGACGGCAAAATCCTACGGCGAAGTCGTCGGCTCCAACGAAGACATTCGCATTGCCGTCATCGGCTTCAATGGCCGAGGCGTCAGCCACATCGATGCCTATCGCAGGCTCAAGGGAGTCCGCCTGGTGGCGCTGTGCGACGCGGATGAAGCGGTGCTGAATCGGCAATACAAGCGGCTTGAAAGTGGCGAGGATATGAAGCCGCGCCGTAAGCGCCCCTCGACGCAGCCCACCGCCTCGATCGACGATGCCCTGCTGCAAGAGGAGAAGCGCGAAACACCCAAGACCTTCAAGATGGACAAGTATGGCGATGTCCGAAAGCTCCTCGATAGCCACGATATCGACGCGGTATCCATCGCCACGCCCAATCACTGGCATGCCTTGATGACTGTCTGGGCCTGCCAGGCGGGCAAAGATGTTTACGTGGAAAAGCCGACCTGTCACGAGGTTTGGGAAGGCGAGCAAGCAATCAATGCCTCCCGCAAATACAACCGCATCGTTCAGGCGGGAACGCAGTGGCGCTCGATGTCGGACGTCTTCGAAGCTTTCGAATGGGCCAAGGCAGGCAACATCGGAAAGATCCTGGTATCGCGCGGCTTGTGCTACAAGCGCCGCGCGAGCATCGGCAAAACCGAAGGGCCGCAGCCGATTCCAAAGACGGTTGATTACGACCTTTGGTGTGGACCCTCGCCCAAGGTGCCACTGCGCCGAAAGAACCTGCATTACGATTGGCACTGGGTTTGGCCGACCGGAAACGGAGACGTCGGCAACCAGGGCATCCATCAGATGGACCTGGCCCGCTGGGCGCTTGGCAAGCCAACCCTGGCCCCCAGCGTGATCAGCGTCGGCGGACGTCTGGGTTATGTCGATGACGGCGAAACGCCCAACACCCTGATGGTGGTGCACGACTACAAAGACTCGCTGCTGATTTTCGAGGTTCGAGGTCTCCCGCACAGCACCGACGATAAGAAGATGGACAAATACCGCGGCGCGGACATCGGCAATATTGTCGAATGCGAAGGCGGATACGTGCAGATCACGAACGGGCAAGGGTGCCACGCCTTCGACAAGGATGATCAGAAGATCAAGACGTTCGACGGCAAGAGCGTCGAGCGCGATCGCAACCACTTTGCCAATTTCCTGCGTGCCGTCCGCAGCCGACGCCGCGCCGAACAGAACGCGGAGATCGTAGAAGGCACCATTTCAAGCTGCCTGTGCCACACCGGAAACATTTCCTACCGGCTCGGGAAGCATGAATCGCCCGACAACATTCGCGACGCCTTCAAGGCCGACAAAGCCGCGATGGAAACCTTCGAGCGCATGCAGCAGCATCTGGCCGCCAATGACGTCAATATTTCGATGGATGAACTGAGCCTTGGCGCGCCGCTGCAGATGGACGTGAAGAAGCAGCGTTTCACGAACAATGAAAAGGCCAACGCATTGCTGACCCGCAAATATCGCGCGCCGTATGTGGTTCCAGATCTGGCTTAAGTGCCGTAACGCGTAGACGAACGTATCAATGCACCGAGCCGGTCCACCACGGACCGGCTCGTTCTGCATCGCGATCTATTTGGGTGCCCGCTGCTTTGACCGAATGGAATAATTGGGCAAAACGTCCGAGCTATTTCAAGGTCGATGACAAGCCGCTCCTCTTGATCCACACTGACAAAAATTACCGTCCCGGCGATTCGCCGATCCGCGCTTCACGATGTGCTGGGTCTACAACGGCGACAATTTCGCCGCTATGAAACAGCGAAAGACTTGGGCCTGGAGCGATGCGCCAATCGAAAGGGCGTCAATCTTAATCCCCAAGAGCAACGCTAAGGTTTGCCGTTATCTTCCGATTCCTGATGCGAGATAGCGGTCGGTGCCCGATCGGGGGATCCAGAAGACAGCCGGGGTCGTTCGGCTGCTTGGGGCGGCAGACTATTCAGATATTCTTGCTGCATGATTTGCGGATCGGCCTCCAGGTGTTCAGAAACCTGTTCGATGGCGCGATCGAATTCGGCAGCTCTAGATTCCTCGACTCGCTCCGACAGCCCCTGCAACAGTTGGTATGCGAAGTCGTCAATCTCCTCTTGAGGTCCTCCTTGAAGTGCCGCGCCAGCCATGAGCCGGCAAATCAGCAGATTTTGCCAGGCCGAGAAGAGCTCTGGCGAAGGCTCCTGCCCTCGTTCCAGAAGACGCGACTTTGTTTTCTCAGTGATGTTTTCAGCGAGTGGAGCGACGGTCGTCAGCAGCCCGTCGATCTGCTCATCCGGAATCAAAGAGGCGAGCGTGTCATCGTCCAATTCTTCGTCGTCGTCATTGTCGAGTTCATCCAACACGCCCCAATCGCTGTATGAGCCGGTTTTCTGGTCCTTATAGGGCGCTAAATCGCTGAAGATGATCTGGATGTCCTTCCGCTGGAGAAAGGTTTCGAGCGGCTCGCCGATCAGGCGTTGCCGAAGGTCTTCGGGATGTCCGGCAAATTCTTTGACGAATTGCGAAACGTCGGCGTTGTGCCAGTCGCCGACGCCGTCGATCAGCAGGGCGGCTTTAGCCCAATCCCTGGGAAGGCGCATGCCATTGTCGTGAGCCCATCGAGCTCCAGCAGCCACCCATTTTCGCGCTTCTTCAACGCCACACTGATGAAGTGGAATGCCATTTTGCTCGCTTGTGTCGAGCATCTTTTCAAATTCTTCGGGGATGACGTCCAACCGAGTCCACGCGTCCTTCAAGCCCACCACGCCGCGATCGATCAGAAAGCAGGCGATGCCGCCGAGCCCTCCGCCGTGCTTATAGACAAAGATCTGCAACTGACCAAATGACTTGAAATCTTCCGAGATCCAGCATTCCAGTTCGCCGCGCGCCTCGGCCAGCCGCTTGATCGGGCTGACTGACGCCTTGCGGCGCATTTCCTTTTTCTTCGCTTCCCGTTTGGCCCGATGACGCTGCTTCTTATCTTTTTTGGACACGCGGCCTCCTGTGAGAATCGTCGATCCCTCAACCGCATCTTACGCGAATGGGTCACTTTGGGCAGAGAGATTTTCAAAGCGCGTCGCCTTGTTGAGGAAGGTCAGCTTCACGGTCCCGGTCGGTCCGTTGCGCTGCTTGGCGATGATGATCTCGGCGATGTTGTCCGGCTGAAAATCGGGCTCGGACATGCGGTAATAATCTTCGCGATGCAGCAGCGTGATGACGTCGGCGTCCTGCTCGATGGAGCCGGACTCGCGCAGATCGCTCATGCGCGGGCGATGGCCATCACGACCTTCGCTGGCTCGATTGAGCTGCGAGAGGCAGACGACCGGAATGTTCAGCTCGCGCGCCACCGCCTTGATTCCGCGGGAGATTTCACTGATCTGCTGCTGTCGGCTGTCGGGGCCGGGGTTGTCCATGAGCTGCATGTAGTCGATCATCAGGAGCTTGATATCGTGCTGAAGCTTCAGACGCCGAGCTTTGGCACGCAGCTCCAGGACCGTGAGGCCCGGCGAATCGTCCACCCAGATCTGCGCCTTGGCTAATTCACCAACCACGTTCGCCAAATGTGCAAATTCATGTGACTGGAGCAATCCCTTACGCAGCTTATGCGCATCAATATTTCCCCTGCTGCAAAGCATGCGCTGCGCGAGCTGCTGCTTGCTCATTTCCAGAGAAAACACCGCGCAAGGCAGACGATTATCCGCGGCGACATGTTCGACGATGTTCATCGCGAAGGCTGTCTTACCCATCGAAGGGCGGGCGGCGACAATGATCATTTCGCCGCTCTGCAGGCCATTGAGCATGTCATCGAGCTCGAAGAAGCCGGTTTCGATCCCGCGCTTTCCGCCGCTGTCGATCATCTCGAAGACTTCGTGCAGCACCTTCTCCATCGGCACCATCGCGCCGCTAACCTTCTGCTGCGCGATCTCGAAGATCTTCTTCTCGGCCTTGTCCAGAACCAGATCGGCCTTCTCGTGCGGCGCATACGCATCGCGAAGGATGTCGTTGCTGGCGGCAATCAACTGGCGCAGCAGCGCCTTTTCCCTCACGATTCCCGCGTAATGCACGCCATGCGCTGAAGACGGAACTTTCCCCAGAATCGCGGCGATGTACTCAGTGCCGCCGACTTCTTCGTATAAGTTGCGCTTCTTCAGCTCATCGCGCAGAATGACCGCATCGATCGCGCGGTTCTGCTCGTAAAGCTTCACGACGATATCGAAAATGATCTGATGATCGGCCTGATAAAGCGCCTCACGATCGACGATCTGCACGATGTTGCCGATCATCTCCTTGTCGAGCAGCATCGAAGCCAGCATGCACATTTCGGCTTCGATATCGTGAGGCGGGAGTTTGTCGAACTGGCGAGCGAGAGCAGGATCGATGAGTTGACTCATGGCCGTCTTCCCTGAACCTTTTAAGCCCTTATGTCATCCGAACAACATTCTAACAACAGATCGGCCGAGTCACTACGGGTTCTGCAAAAGTTTGGTCGATGCTGAACGAACGCGGAGCGGCATGCTCGGCCGCGATCCTTCTATGAAAAAAAGTGTCCCCACCAAACTTAAAAGCCTGGCGGGGACAAGTTGTTCACAGCCTATTCACGCGCGCCTGTTCAAAGCGCGATTTGTCGTGCTCTATAGCAGCAGCAAAAGCGATTAGGCATTTTCAGCCGGTGCCGGTTGGGCCTTGGCATGGGCCTCGATCGCAGCCTTGCTCTCGGCATCCGCGTGGACCCAGACCTTCAGGTCGGTCGTCAGGTCCTCGGCAAACTTCACCTGCACCGAGTAATCGCTGATGCGATCGAGCCGGCCCGGAAGGTTGATGTCTTCGGCCAGCACGTTGAAACCCTGAGCCTGAAGCTGCTTGGCGATGTCGGTTGCAGTGACTGAGCCAAACAGGTGACCCTGCTCGTTGGCGCGACGTTCGAGATGAACTTCGACCGCCTTGAGCTGGTCGATCATCTTCTGCTGCTGGTCGCGGCGCTCGCGCTCCTGCTTTTCGATTTCCTGCCGGCGGGCCTCGACCCGCTTCACGTTTGCTGGAGTCGGCTGGACCGCCAAGTCCTTGGGCAGAAGATGATTTCGGGCATAGCCGGACGACACTTCGACGACGTCGCCGACGCGACCGACATGCTTGATCGATTCCTTGAGAAGAAGCTTGACGTTTGCCATGATTGCCTCTGAAAAAACGACTGCGTTTTAAATTTACTGATGTACTTCTCGGATCTTAGAACGGAATATCGTCATCCTTGAACTGCTGTTCATCGCCGAAGGGCGGCTGAGCTTGTGGCTGCGAGGGCGCCTGCCGGCTCGGCCCGCGCTGCGGCGGGGCGGATGGGCCGCCGCCTTCGTCTGCGCCACCTTCGTATCCCTGCGATCGTCCTCCGCCGCCGCCACCACCATCTCGGCCGCCGATGAATTGGAATCCTTCAAGGACGACCGTCAGTTTGCTGCGCTTGCCGCCGCCTTGCTTGTCTTCCCAGGAATCAAATTTCAGTCGGCCTTCGATGAAAATCGGCTTACCCTTCGTGAAATACTGGTTGATCAGCTCCGCCTGTTTTCCAAAGGCGGTGATATCCACGAATGTGACTTCCTCGCGATCTTCGCCAGCCGCGCTTTTGAACTTGCGATTGCAGGCGATGCCAAACTCGGCCACCGCCGTCTGGCTCGGCAGGTACTTTAGCTGCGGGTCGCGCGTGAGGTTGCCCAGCAGGATCACCTTGTTGAAGCTTGCCATCGCAGGACCTCCAAAAATCGCGATTCGATTCCCGGGACTCGGGCCGATTTATTCCTTACCGACTGCCGCCTCGGGCGAAGGAGTCTCATGTCGTGGGGCGCGCGGCGCACGATCTTCGCGTGGCCCACGGTCTTCACGCGGACCGCGATCATCGCGTGGACCACGATCATCACGAGGCCCGCGATCGTCTCGGCGGGGGCGATCGTCGCGCTCCCAGCTCGGCCGCTCTTCGCGGATGATCGGCTGCGGCTCGACCGATTCCATCTCATGCTGATTGAGATGGTCGGCCCGGGTGATCAGCACGCGCAACACCTCTTCGCTGAGGTTGACGTCGCGCTCGATCTGAGTGACAGCCGCGCCCGGTGCCTTGAAGAAGGCGATGATGTATGTGCCGCGCTTCTGGCCCTTGAGCTCATAGGCCAGCTTGCGCTCATCCCATCGCTTGAGCACCAGGATCTTCGCGCCGTGGCGCTCGATCATCGTGCGCACGGTCTGGATCGCATGCTCCAGGTCGGCCGCCGCCGATTGACCGAAGAGGAACATCGCCTCGTATTGATTCTCGATCGCCGCTCGTTTGCTTTTGGATTCTGCCATATTCTAAAGACTCCCTAGCATGGGTTTTGGCCGGTTCATCCGGCCGCCAGGTTAAAACACTCGAACACTTTTCACGTCTGCAACCGGCGCTTCGGCGCCGGATAACCAATGGACTATTTCAAAACCACTCTCAAGCACCGATTGCGTCCTTAGCCGAGTTTAGCCGCGACGCGCCAGCGGAGCGCTTTGCGTCTCCGCGAGCAAGCGCTCCGCTATCGCGTCGCGGCTAAACTGGGCTGACAATGCTCCAACTCATTTTTCAATTCTGTCCTTCCCTCCACCATCTTCCTTATTGTCGTCGGCGTTGAACTTATTCATTGCCGACGCAATGCCACGATCGATCCACTCGATGATCGCCGACGCCGCTCGATCGACGGCCGGATCCATCTTCTCCCGCTGGGCGGGATCGAATCGTCCCAGCACATAATCGCGGCCCGGCACATTCATCGGCGGGGCATCAACGCCCAGCCGAAGCCGCGGATACTGAGCCGTTCCCAGCGCCCGCTCTACATCGCGCAGGCCATTATGTCCGCCACTGCTTCCACCGGCCCGCAGCCGGATCTTTCCGCAGGGCAGCGCCAAGTCGTCCAGCACGAACATCGCATCGGCCGGTCCGAGCTGATAAAACGCCATCGCCGCCTGCGCCGATCGACCGCTGAGGTTCATGTAGGTCAGCGGCTTAAGCAGCAACACCTTTTCGCGGGCGCCATCGGCCAGCGTCATCGTACCATCCATCGTCAACCCTTCGAAATTCGACCGCGAAAGCGAATCGAATTGCGAAGCCGTCGTGATCCATCCCAGCCGGACCGCGAGATGGTCCACCACGTCAAAGCCGATGTTGTGACGCGTGCCCACATACTGGCGACCAGGATTTCCCAATCCGACAACCAGATGCATCGCGACAACTCGATTACTTCTTTTCCGGCTCGGCGGCTGCTTCGGCAGCTTCGCCTTCCTCGGGCTTGCGGCCGATCAACTCTGGCTCGGCTGCTTCCTCGGTCGGAGCCGCCTCGGCCTGCTCCTGAATCTCGCGGACCGTTGCCACGATCAACTCACCATCCTGCAGCGCCCGAACGTTCGGCGGCAGTTGCAGGTCCTTCACGTGCAGCACGCTGTCCAGCGCCAGCTCGGAAACGTTGTGCCGGATGACATTCGGAATGTCGGTCACCAGGCACTCAATTTCCAGATCGCTGATGATCTGCTGCAGCACGCCGCCTTCTTCTTCACCCTTGGGCGTTCCGCGCAGTTCGAGCGGCACGGTCACCGTCACGCGCTCATTCAGATCGACGCGGGCAAAATCGAGATGGATGATCTCGATGCCCAGGTGATCGAACTGCACTTCCTTGATCAGGACCGTTTCGCGCCGGCTGTCCACCGCAAGCTCGAACAGGTGCGCGCCCTGATTCAGGTGATTGGTGATTTCCTTCTTCGGCAGCGTCACGGTCACCACTTCTTCCTTGTGGCCGTAGATGACGCCGGGAATCTGGCCCGAGTCGCGCAGGCGCTTGTTGGCGCGCGAACCGAGTTGGGTACGGGGGCTGGCATTAAGGGTAATCGTCTGTGCCATATTGGCTCCAACTTATCTAAAGTTCTCTCTTGCTCGCTGCTGATTCAAAACCGCAAGTTATTTCGATCGCGTCGTCAGCAGCCGGACGTCGCGAAGTCGGCTCACGTCAATCGCGGCCGCCATCCTTCCCGTCCTTGCGGAACAGGGCGCTGACCGATTCATTGTGGTGAATGCGGTGAATCGCCTCGCCCAACAGGTCGGCTACTTCCAACACAACCAAACGGTCCTTGATCGGCTCGGCGCGGGTGCCGATTGGGATCGTGTCGGTGACGGCAATCTTCGTGAAATCGCAATTAGCCAATCGCTCCAAAGCAGGGGGCGCAAAGACCGCATGCGTGGCGGCGATGTAAATTTCCTTCACGCCGTTGTCGCGCAGAATATCGACCGCCTTGGTCACGGTGCTGGCGGTGGTGATCATGTCGTCGATGATCATCACATTCTTGTCGGCCACGTCGCCGATGATGTGGGCCGCGGTCGTTTCAGAGCCGCTCTTGCGGCGCTTGTCGATGATGCAGATTTCGCCTCCGAGTTTGTTGGCGTAAACCTGCGCCCGCTTCACGTTGCCCACGTCCGGCGAGACAAACACACGATTGGCCAGCTTCAGGCTCTTGAACCACTTGATCAGCACCGGCGAAGCGCTCAGATGATCGACCGGGATATCGAAAAATCCCTGCACCTGGGCCGCGTGAAGATCGACCGATACCACGCGATCGGCTCCGGCACGCTCGAGAAGATTCGCCACCAGTTTCGCCGTAATCGGCGTGCGGCCTTCGTCCTTACGGTCCTGACGGGCGTAGCCGAAGTAGGGGATCACCGCCGTCACGCGCTGCGCACTCGCGCGCTTCAGGCAATCGATCCAGATCATCAGCTCCATCAGGTACGCATTCACCGGATGGCTGGTGGGCTGGATGATATAGCAATCGCGGCCGCGCACATCTTCGTCCACCTTGACGATCAACTCGCCGTCCGGAAACAGCTCCGTGCGCCCGCGTCCCATCGGAATCTGCAGGTAATTGCAAATTCGCTGCGCCAGCTCCGGATGCGCCCGGCCGGTGAACACTTTCAACTTGTCTGCATCAATGTGCGACATTTCAGCCGTTGAACCTCTCGCTGGAAACATGCCCGGCCAAAACCGATCTCTCCGGCACCACGCTTTCGGACGGGATGCTGGCAAACGGTCCGATCACGCAGTCGGGGCCAATGCTCGAATCGCGGCCAATATAAGTGAACGGCTCGATCACCGTGTCGGTGCCGACGCTGACGCCCGCTTCGATGTAGGTATTGACGCCGCTGACGATCGTCGCGCCACTTTGAAGGATCTGCCGCTGGATGCGGTCCTGCATGATGGCGTCGACCTGCGCCTGCTGATCGCGGCTGTTGACCGACAACACGTCTTCGGCGCTGACCGCCTGCACCGCCAGCACTTTTTTCCCAGCGGCGCGAAGGATGCCGTAAACATCAGTCAGGTAATATTCGCCCTTCTTGTTTTCGTTCTTGAGCTTCGAAAGGGCGAAGAGCAACTCTTCATTGCGAACGCAGTAATAGCTGGGGAACACTTCGCGAATGTCGCGCTGCTCCGGCGTGCAGTCGATCTGCTCGACGATCTCGACGAAGTTTCCGTCGCCATCGCGGATGACCCGGCCATAGCCGGTCGGATCTTCGAGGATCGCGGTCGCCATGCTGGCCGCGGCATGATCTTCGTGATGGGCATGCTGAAGCGTCCGCAAGACTTCCGCGCGAATCAGCGGCCCATCGCCGGCCAGGATAAACACATCGCCCTTGCTCTGTTCGCGCAGCCAGGGCTCGCACATCCGCGCAGCATGACCGGTGCCGAGTTGCTCGGTCTGTTCGATCCAGACGATTCGGCGATCACCCTCGAATTGACTGATGACCTCGTCCTTGCCATGGCCGACCACGACCAGCACATGATTGCATCCAGCGCCGTAGCAGGCATCCAATACATAATGCAGCATCGGCTTGCCGCAGATTTCATGCAGCGGCTTGGGCCGGCGCGATTTCATCCGCGTGCTCTTCCCGGCGGCGAGAATGATGGCGACTGAGGACATACCAATTCGACAGCGTTAAATAGCCAAATTGAATTACTGGCCCGCTAGGATTCGAACCTAGACAAGCAGGACCAAAACCTGCTGTGCTACCGTTACACCACGGGCCAATCTGCTGTCTTGAGGGGAATGAGGCAAACGCAGCAGCCTGGCTTTTATATTCGCATGCGATTGAAGACACCCGCATCGGCAAGCATCGCTCGCACGCAAATGCGCTGGGGCATGACCAATCGCGGTCAAACGTTTCGCAGGCTCGAGCCGGTTAAAACCGCGAACCGGCCCGCTTCGCCTACCCTTCCGGCACCGTTGCCGGACCTCTCGACGACGCCCGTCGTTGCGAAACGAGTCGCGGTATCCTACGGCCGGGACAGAAGATGTCAATCCCACGCGATTGGCACTTTTTGCACAGATAGGGCAGCGTATTCCAGACCTGAATTGCCAATGAAAAGGCCAGGCGAGTCATGCTGACTCGCCTGGCCGTCAATTGCCAAAAGGTTTATAGAACCATCAGTTTGCTGACTCTTCCTGCCGGCGGAGGACCATGCGTCGCCATCGCGTTGGCGTCAGTCCAGTGGCCTGCTTGAATCGGCTGGTGAAGTGGCTCTGGTGGGCAAAGCCACATTCCTTGGCGATCGTTGCAAGTTCCTTGTCGCGGCCCAGCAAGTCCGTCTTGGCCTGATGGATCTGGCAATCCAGTAGGAACTGCTTGGGTGTCAGGCCCAGAAGCTCGGTAAACCGGCGATGGAAATGGAATGGGCTCAGGTGCACCGTCTTAGAGATTTCCACCAGCGTCGGTCCCCGGCTGAAATTCTCCTGCATGAACTTCATCGCGGGAATCAGGCGAGCCAACTCCTCATCCGCATGGAAATCCTGCGGCTTGACCGCGCCCCAGTCCTGCACGTCCGGCTGCAAACAGAAGAATGCAAAGGGCCCTTCGCCAAGAGCCGGGTAATGCTTGTAGGTCACCAGGCGGAAGATCCACATGTCGCCATGCGAGTCGGCAATCTGCAGACGGTCGCCGATGAAGCCGTGGCCATTCATCTGATGCATGCGGCGCTTGGCTTGTTCCATCGCCTGCTGCTTGAGGCGAGAATCGAGCGCGTTAAATTCTGCGCCGCCATAATGGGGCCGAAGCTTCGCATCAACGATGCACACGTGGGTAGACGGCATCTGCTCTTCGAAACGGCCGGGCGTCCCCGAGCCACGATTGCGTTGACGGGCTTTATCTCGGCTCTGATCGAAGTGCGAGACAGCCGTCATGAGCTGATGCACCTCGGTCGCGGTGAAGTCACCGTCTTCTTCGGAGCGCAGCACATGGACGACGCCGGGATATCCTTCGAGGACCGGCGCGGCCAACGGAAGCGCGATGGCGTATTTCAATTCCTGGGGTTGGAGCAGTTCCTGAAAATAGGGCGTCGAGGCATATTCCTCGCGGCTGTACACATCCAGTGGGCGCACCGGCTTGTGCTTCAAGATTGCCTGCCAGCTCATCTTGTCGCTGGCATGAAACCCCTTGGCATAAGACTTCAGAAGATCTTCTGGAGCGTTTGCGGGCTGTGCGATCTGCAAGCCCCCTCGGGGAACGGTCGTCAAGACCAGGCCACTGGTAAAGGGAACGGTCTTTTTCAACGTCTCCAGAAGCTGGACGACGGAGTTTTGTTCGCGGGCAATCGCTGTCACTTTCTTCTCTCCTGCAATTGATGATCCGAATTCATTCAATCTTTACAACTATGAAGCTTGTACGAACAAGTAAGGCAGAGGGTCGAACGGAACGCTAATTTATTGAAGAAAATTGCTGCCATCTCCGGCGGACGGATCATGCCCGATGTATCGGCACAAAAACCTGTTGTAAAGCAATTTACAGAATAAATGTACCGCGGCAATCCTTTGATCCCGGTCCAACCTTCCACCCGTACAATTCTAGGACGCTGCATATATGCATGCCAACCCCTCGGACAAAGATTTTGATAGTGCATGTTGTCGAAATGCAACGGCAATGGAGAGGCAGTCGATGAGCATGTTGCGAGTGATCAACATCTGGAATAAATGGCCTGCGACAGGCAGACGGATGGGATCGCTCTGGAGCGGGTTTGCGTGGGAAAAATCGTCATGCTTGGCGAGGATCCCGCCGATATCACCCGCCGCATCGACCATGGCATGCCAATTGATCACTCCGGTTAGGAGTGTTCATGGCTTATCTTTCGACTCGCGTTTTTTGGCAGAAGAAAGTGAAGATCGCCGTTCTCGCCCTCGCCACCTTCATTGCGATGTGTTAATCACGTAGGCTTTGCAGCAAGCTGAGTTAGCGCCGAAGACTATTTCTTTGGAGCATCTGACTCTGCGCCGCCTTCACGTTCCTTCGACTGCTCCGCAGCCGCCTCGGGGCTTAATCCAAAGATATGAAATTGATGCGATAACGGGGAAAAGCCGTGTTCCCGGCAGATCTCTTCGCGCAGCTTGCGAACTTTCTCACTGCTGAACTCGATGACGCGTCCGGTTGCTACGCAGATGAGGTAGTCATAGGCCTGCCGACCCGCGATCACTTCGAAATAGGATTGCTTGTTGTCAAAAAATACCTGCTTCAGGATGCCGGCATCCTGGAGGTGGCTGAGTGTGCGGTAAGTCGTTGCGCGACTGGCGCGATGGCCGAGCCGATCCAGCTCTGAAAGCAGCTTTTCAGCCTCGAACAAACCCTTCTGGCGGAGCACAGCGTCCAGAATCATCGCCCGTTCGGGTGTGAATTTGAGCTTTCGCCCGTGCAGGTATCGTCTGAAGATCGCGCAGACCGGCTCGTATGGCAGCGCATCCTGTTTCACGGCCGCCACGCGCGGAAGATTTGGAAGAATGCTGGGACCCTCAGCCATTGCAAGCGAAGTCTAGTCGGGCAGACAGGCGCATTCCAGACAGATTCAGCGTCCGCTAATCGAGCCCCGCCTAATTGTCCGGTAAAGGTTCTGACGGTTTAAACCGACCTTGTTAACAGGTGGCAAGGTGCTCGGTCCTAAAAGGATTCTGTTTGCAGTGCCACGCCAGCGGAGGGCAAGGGAAATGGCCAGCGCGCAGGAACAAGCTCCAACTCTTGGCACAACGCCCGAGACTCCGGCCATCACACCGCAAGTTATCGACCAGGTCACGCATAATCTCCTCGAAGCACCCACAGCCATCCTGAGCCAGCTTGATGAAGTTCAGCGCGAGATGGACTCGCTGAAGGACGAGCTGACGCTGCTTCGCCGGCGCGACGACACGCTTAATTTCTACATGCACCGGCTGGATGAAGAGCTGCGACTTGCGGCCCGGCTCCAGCAGGATTTTTTGCCCAAGAGTTTGCCGAGGCTCGGAAACGTGCGCTTTCACACGCTCTATCGCCCGGCCGGCTACGTCAGCGGGGATCTGTATGACGTGATGCGCCTCGACGAGCGGCACGTTGGCTTTTACATCGCAGATGCCGTCGGACATGGCATGCCTGCGGCGCTGCTGACGATGTTCATCAAGCATGCATTGGAGACCAAGCAAATCCTCCAGGGCGGCTACCGCCTTCTCGAGCCCGGCGAATCGTTGGCAAAGCTCAACGAAGCGCTGCTGGATCAGCATCTATCGCAAGCCACATTTGCAACTGCACTGTATGGCATGATTGATGTGCAGACGCTTGTCGTGAAACTCGCCTGTGCAGGCCATCCGGCCCCGATTGTGCTGCATGCGGATGGAAGCCATGAAATGGCGCAGACCGAAGGCAGCTTGCTCGGAATTTTTCCCGACGAGCATTTTGCCAATACCTCCATCCAGCTTCATCCCGGCGACAGAATGCTGCTCTTCACCGACGGCATCGAAGTCGCCTTCGGCGATGGCAACAGCGACGACGATGCGCTCCGCTGGCGTCGCGAGTTGCTTGCGCGCAGCAGCATGAACACGCAGGACCTGATGGCGGAATTCGCCCAGAGCGTCGATTCCGAGAGCGGCAGCCTTGAGCCGCGCGACGACCTGACGATGGTGATGCTCGAAGTCGGCCCCGAGTAAATTCGGGAAGCGCTACAGCTCTCCCCCCAGCAGATTCGCAAGGTGGTTGAGGATCTTCTCGCCTAATGGGCGGTTCGCCCAATTATCATAGGTAATCTTCTTCGTGTGGCTCTTGTCATCCTCGAACATGCGGATTTGGCTTTCAGCGAACTTTTGATCGAGCACGTTGAGATTCGCTTCGTCGTTGATGCGGAACGAGCGATTGTCCATGTTTGCCGAGCCGGCTGAGACCCAGCGGTCGTCTACGATCAAAAGTTTGCTGTGAATCATGACCGGCTGGTATTCGTAAATTTCGATCCCCGCGGAGAGCAAACCTCCCCATGTTGCCCGTGAGGCTCTTCGCACGACTTGCTCGTCAATCTTTTTTCCCGGGACGATGATCTGCACGCGCACGCCGCGCTTTTTGGCGCGGATCAGCGCTTTGCGCGTGAGCGCATCCGGGACGAAATAGGGGCTTTCCAAACGCAGATCATGTGCTGCTGCGTCGATTGAAAGCAGCATGATCAATTCCATATTTTCGCTGCCTTCGCGATCGGTGCTCTTGCAGACCTGCGCCAGTTGTTCTCCGGTCGGCACGAGGCTGGGGAAATAATCGTCGCCGGTCAGGACGACCTGCGTGGTAAGCATCCAATTCTGGGCGAATGCAGACTGAAGTTCCGACACGACTGGCCCGGTGACCTGATAATTGGTGTCGCGCCAGCCGCCGGTGCGCGGGCCATCGCCGGCCCATTCGTCGGCGATTCCGGTGCCGCCGGTAAAGGCGAGTTTTCCATCGACAATCAGCAGCTTCCGATGGGTGCGGTGATCGAGTTGCGCATAAGAGAGCGGATCAAACCAGCGAAATGAATGATAAAAGCGCACCTCCACGCTGGCGTCGGTCATCCGTTTGACGGTGGACGGATCGATCTTGCTGGCGCCGACTGCATCCAGCAGCACATGCACCTTGACTCCGGCCCGCGCGCGCTCCGCAAAGGCTTCCGAGAATTGATTGCCAATTTTTGATTTCCAATAGACGTAGGTTTCAAAGTTAATGGTCTTGCGGGCCGATCGAATGCCATCGAGCATAGCAGAAAAACTCGCGTTACCATTGATGAGCGTGACAATCCGATTGCCAGGCACGATCGGCGTTCCGGGCAGGCTGCCCATCGTCCGCTCAAATTGTGGATCACTAACGGAATACTTGGCGTTGATCGTGTAGGCAATTGGCCGATCCTGCTGACAGCCGACGGCAGTCAGCGCGGCAAGAGCCATCCAGACGACCGCATGGAAAGCCGCCGGAATCCTCGCGTTGCCCATAGTTCTTTTGGTTCCTTTCGCCCGCTCGAACGAATCCCTTGATGTGCCTCATCCCCACGCCAGCATGAGTTGCTCGCCTGCGACAGCTTTCACGTATCCCGGCCGCAACCAATCGGTGCGCTCATATTGCTCAGCCAATATTAATCTCGGGCCGATGCGCACGTCACGGCAAAAGATCCGACGTACCAGCTTTGGACAATTGCACTGTCGGCTGCGATGCAGCAGCACGATATACCGCGGGAGCGGTCTGCCGCGCCGCTCGCATTGATCCAAAGCCTGCCGAACTGCGTCGAAGGCCTGCTCGTTCGATAAATGCCCATGGCCTCCCATGATTCGCTGCTTGAGGAACCATGGCCGAGAGCTGTCGAGCTGCATCTGCCGATCGTAATTGCTTTCCAGTGCAAGCAGATCCAGATCGCAAAAATGCTGAAGCAAATGGCGTGGCACGCTGCCCAAGTCGGTCGCGTAGCCGATCCGACTGCCGAACCCTTCCAGCACAAATCCATGCGAGCCTTCCTGATCGTGCTGAAGATGAATAGGCCGCGCCCAGACGCCTTCGATGGGATGGAATGAATCTCCATCGAATGATCGAATGTCAAGTTCATCGCCCGCTTCATCCAGCAAACTGCGCAACACATTAATCTTCGTCGAATGGCAATAAATCGTTGCGTCATTTCGCGCAAGCGTGGCCGCCCATGTCGGGGTGAAATGATCGCGATCGAGATGGGTCAGGAGGACAACCGACACGTCGGCCGGCACTACGCCGGTGCCCTGCATGCGCTGCGCGGCGGTGCGCGGACCGATGCCGGCATCGATCAGCATGACGCCGGCCGGCGTCCGCACGACACTGCAATTTCCCGCCGACCCGCTGGCCAGCACGCATAGCTCGATGGACATCCCTGTCGCCTCCGCGCGAAGAATTTCGCGACGGCTTCTTATACAGAACCCAGCGCGGCCCTCGCAAGGAGAATGGAAGTGTTTTGGACCTATTTATGCCTGTAAAAAATTGATAAAGGAAGGAAATGGGCGATGAGGGATTCGAACCCCCGACTCCGTCGGTGTAAACGACGTACTCTAGCCGCTGAGTTAATCGCCCTGTTTAAAGGCCGCGGGTATTGTAGCGAAGGGCCGGCGATCTGTCTGCCGACTGCGAGCTATAATTGGCGGCATCCGATTTTTAGATGCGCCGTTTTCTGGAGGCTTTGGCCATGGATCGATCCTTTATCGACGCGTATGAAAACAGTGGCCGGCATGTCGCCGAGGCGATCAAGGGGCTTGAGCCCGATGATCTCATGGCCTTCCCCGTTCCCGGCACCTGGTCGATCCAGCAGATCGTGCTGCACCTGGCCGACACGGAGCAGGTTCTGGCCGACCGGATGAAACGCATCATCGCTGAAGACAATCCGACGTTGCTTGCCTTCGACGAAACGCGGTGGACCAAACACCTTGCCTATCACGATCAGTCAGCCGACGACGCAGCAAAGATGATCGAGCTGACTCGCCGGCAGATGGCGCGGGTGCTGCGGTCGCTACCGGATGCAGCCTTCCAGCGAACCGGCAACCACAGCCAGGCCGGTCCACTGCGCTTGCAGGAGATCGTCGAAAAGTCCACTAAACACCTCGAACATCACCTCAAATTCATCGTCGATAAGCGCGAAAAATTGGGGAAGATCCTGTGGTGATTTTTGTGAGTTGCTCGCCCATCGCAAATCACGAATCTAAAGAACCGCGCACGGAGTAAGCGTATTCCGTAGAAGTTGTAAGGTCGCCTTTGCGGCGCGAAGCGTGCGCGCAAAATCCGCTTACTTCGTGCGCGGCTCTTTATTTGCAATGCTTCGCAGCGCGTCGCTCACTTCCGCGATAACGCTCGTCCAGTCACCCGTCTTGGGCTGGCGGAATAGCTTGACAGTGGGATACCAGGGGGAATCGCTGCGATTGCGCAGCCAGCGCCAGTCGGCCGCAAAGGGCACAAGAATCCAGGTTTGCAATCCCATCGCGCCGGCCAGATGAGCCACCGAGGTGTCGCAGGTGATGATCAGATCTATGTTCGCCATCAGGGCAGCAGTGTGGGCAAAGTCTTCGAACTCAGCGAGCAGATTCGAGAGCTCCATACCAAAAGGCGGGCGGAAAGCCTCCGTCGCCGGTGGACCTTTTTGCAAGGAATGGAAACGCACGCCTTCGATTTCCGCTAGGGGAGCGAGAGCAGACAGCGGAAACGATCGACGCCGATCCGGAACCGACTTCCCAGCCCAGTTCAAGCCAACGTTGAATGTATTGAGGTCAATGCGTTTTCGGAACTCTTCCACGAGCGCGGGATCGGCCGACAGATAGGGCACCTTCGCCGGAATCGTCTCCAGCCGCGTCTGAAAGAGATTTGGCAGACTTAAAAGCGGATATTGAACCATGGCCGAAGGCACCGGCTCATTGATTCCCACGATCTGCTCAATCCCACATTGTCCGCGAAGCAGATCAACGAGCGACTGCGGGACCTGCATCACCGGCTTCCCGCCTTTGTCGCGCACCATTGGCACATACCGGACAAATTGAATGATGTCGCCCAGTCCCTGCTCGATCTGCAGAAAAATCCGCTGCCCCTGAAGGTCTTGCCCATCCCAAAGCGGAGCAGGGCTCCTCAAATCGATGGGAGCCCCGACCCTCGCGCGAGATTCGTAAAGAGGAAGACCGCTCGCAAAATCGCCTTTGGCCAGATACGCGTGAGCCAGATTGAGCCTCGCCTCGTGGTAGTCGGGGCGAACCTCGATGGAACGCCGTAATGCATCGATCGATTCATCCAGGCGTCCCTGCGAGCCGAGCGTGCTGCCAAGGCTGTTGTAAATGCTCGGATTGTTAGGCTGTAGCGCCAAAGCGCGATTCAGCGAAGCGAGGGCACCGTCGAATTCGCCCTTTTCCTGGAGTATGTTGGCAAGATTTGTCAGCGCCCCGGCAAAGTCGGGCCTCAGTGCCACAGCCTTTTTGTAATTCTCGATCGCCTCGTCGGTTTGCCCGGCTTGATTCAGCGCGTTCGCCAGATTGTTGTAAGCCTCGGGCGAAGCCGGGCGCAGCGCGATGGCCTGCTGGTAAATCGCCACGGCCTGTCCCGCCATGCCTTGCTGAAGCAGCGCGTTGCCGAGGTTGAGGTGCGCTTCGAAAAAATTGGGCTGCAGCGCGACCGCCTTTTGCCCGGCCTCGATTGCCTCGGCAGTGCGACCGGCCTGCCGAAGAACATGCGTCAGATTATTGAGCGCCTGTGGGTATTGCGGCCGGATCGCGATCGCTTTTTGATAAGCCGCGATCGCTCCATCCCAGCGTCGCGAACGCTCGTAGGCGTAGCCGAGATTGTAATATCCCAGCGAATCGGACGGCTCGGCATCGATCGCGCGAGAGAAGGTGACGATCGCGGCATCCAACTTCCCCTGCATCGCCTGCGCCACGCCCAACTCGTTCTGATAGCGCGCCTTGGAAGGCTCCAACTCGACGGCCTTCTGAAAAGCCTCCTCCGCCTTGTCCGGCTGCCCAGCCGACATGTGCAGCGTGCCTTTAAGATGCCACGCCGGTGCGTACGCCGAGTCATGAGACAATATCTCCCGGCACAACGACTCAGCCTCGGTCAGCCGACCTGCCTTGGCATGTCCCACCGCCGATTGAAACGCCAGATCCAACGTCGGATTACTCATTTGCGCATCCTCATTTGCGGCGGATGATATCCTGCGCGAGGGAAAAGCAAATAACAGGCCTCACCCCGACTCGCTGGCGTCGCATGGTCCTCCGCCGGCAGGAGGAGCCGGCCAACTCTAACTTCCGAAGTCCCGCCGACAATCGATGAGGAATTCGCCCGGCGAGTCAAATAGACCCGCAGGACTTTTTCTTTTGCCCGCCATGCAACGCGATGCAACATAATGCAACAAAATGCAACATTTTTGGCATTTGCGCAGATGTTGCACGACGTAGCACAGCCATCCAGGCTGTGAATCCTGCTTCGCGAAAGGGGGGCAGGACACCAAATGTCCCAAAATGACGCGCGCGGCGAGAAAACCCGTGACATTGGACGCAGACGAATGGCATAACTTATCGTGCTGGATCATCTTATGAATTCCTCCCCGTGGCCCGCGCTTGTGACCTCGACTTTTGCACTTTTCCGCCTCAGGCTGCGGCGGCGAGGTGGGCCAGGAGCCAATCCTGCACGCGGTTGGGTAATTGTGTTACGAGGCTGCCGCCGGGGGCATGTAACAATA
>Ga0134128_10002051_pt1 | contig 25196 bp, 20 predicted proteins | sample KB31754_FD_96462 | JGI IMG/M metagenome (GOLD analysis project Ga0134128, IMG submission 96462) | Terrestrial soil microbial communities with excess Nitrogen fertilizer from Kellogg Biological Station, Michigan, USA - KB3-175-4 | ecosystem: Environmental > Terrestrial > Soil > Unclassified ...
AGCCCTGAGGTCGCGCGCATTGTCCGGCCATCCCGGCGGGGCGATCCGCGTCTTGAGTCCGTCCGAAAGTGTGCGAAATCTGTAGCCGAGGCTGCGGAGCTCGAAGGCTTTCCGTTCACCCGACCTTCTCGCTGACGTTTCCAGCGAAATGCCGATCACGAGCCCGGTCATGAAGACGAGCGCCAGCCGGAACCAGGTCTGTTCGCCGACGGCGGTGAGACGATCCGAAATCGCCGCGGCGAGCGCATTGGGCTCAGCGAACACATTGTCGGCAAGCCACTTCTCAAGGGTCGTGCCGATGAGAGGGATCAGCAGAAGACCCCAGACGCCGAACAGCAGTGCTTTGAGCCATTTGACCATGAATCGCTATTGGGTAGCACAGCGGGGCGGCCGGTTGGAGAGGTTGCGGCCCGCCGATTCATAACGCATCACGGGTTCCACGCCGCGTCATATGCGCGGTATGATCCGGTGCGCTGGCACATGGCATGAGCCAAAGGCGGGGCAAGGCAGGATAACAAGAGGCAGGATGACAAGAGAAGGTGGTTGCCTGTGCGGCGCCGTCCGCTTCAAGGCGGAGGGGGAGCCGATCAATGTTCGCATCTGCCATTGCCGCAATTGCCAGAAGGCGATGGGCTCGCCCTTCTTTGCCCGCGCGCTGTTCGACCAGGATGCGCTCACGGTCGAGGGCGAGACGGCGCGCTTTCCCACCTCCGAGCGGCTAGATCGGGTGTTTTGCCTCCGCTGCGGGACGCGACTGTTCTCCTGGCGGCGCGATGGTTCGGCCGCGGGCGTGGCGCTGGCTGCCTTCGACGATCGGCACGCCTTTGCGCCAACCGAGCATATCTGGGTGTCGGAAAAAATGGGGTGGGTGAAGCTCGACGACGCCCTCCCGCAATTCCCGGAGGGCATCCCCTCATGACGCGGGCATGCTAGCCTGCCCAAACCTCAAGAACTGCTGGATACTTCCGTTGAACTCCTTGTTTTATGGCTTCTCCGTCTGGGCGCTGCCGCTGGTCTTCGCCATCACCTTCCATGAGGCGGCGCACGGCTTTGTCGCTCACCGGCTCGGCGACGACACCGCCTATAATCTCGGGCGCGTCAGCTTCAACCCGATCCGGCACATCGATCCTTTCGGAACCCTGATCCTGCCGGCGATGCTGTTGCTCAGCCACTCGCCGTTCCTGTTCGGCTACGCCAAGCCGGTTCCCGTCAATTTCCGCGCGCTGCGCGAGCCACGGATCGGCATGGTCCTGGTCGCGCTGGCGGGGCCGGCGACCAATATCCTGCTGGCGCTGATCGCCGCGGCGGCGCTGCATCTCTTGCCGCTGGCGCCTGCAAACTACGCACAATGGATCTTCGACAACCTCAGGAATGCGATCCTCATCAATGTCGTGCTCGCGGTCTTCAACATGATGCCGATCCCGCCGCTCGACGGCGGCCGCGTCGCGGTCGGCATCCTGCCACGGCCGCTCGCCCTGCCGCTGGCCCGGCTGGAACCGTTCGGAATGTTGATCCTGATAGCGATTTTGATCCTGCTGCCCTTGGCGGGTTCGCAGTTCGGTCTAAATCTTAATGTTATCTCTGCCATACTTCGGACAGCCACCGATACGATCACTCGCTTCATTCTTTTGTTAACCGGTAACGCCTGATGGCAGGGCGAAGGGAACCTGAGGGGCACTTGGTCAAGGCTGCGGATATGCTGATTGCGCGACGGGCCGATACGAGGGCACGCGCGGACTTTGCGACCTGGAAGATGATGGCCAAGCTCAATGGCGCCTCCGCGCTGCCGGCCGAGGCGCAGAACTTCCTTGCAAGCTACCGCAAGCTGCTCGGCGAAATGACCGAAGCCGAGGCCACAGAAGCCACCATCCTCCTCGTCTACAAGTCCTATTATGCCGAGATGGGCGGCGGCGGCACGCCGCCCGACGTCCGCCCGCGCAAGGCCGAGCCGGTGGCCGACAATGTCACCGCCTTCCGCCGTCCCCCCTCCCGCCCGTCCAAGCCGCAGGGCCAGGCGCCCTTCAACGCGACCGGCAAGTCACAGCTTCCGGTGATGTTGATCTTCACCGGCCTCGTCGTGGTCTATGTCGGGATCAGGTATTTCTGGGGGTAAGGGACCTGACACGGGCGACCTGCGATGATCTCGCGCCGCACCGGCGTGACAAGCGCCCCGCGCTATTTGCCGCCCTTGAAATTGACATCCAGGCTATAGCTGAAGGTGTCGTCGGTCAGCGCCGCAGGCGGGCGCGGCACCGGGTCGGAGCGGCGGATCATCGCCAGCGCAGCCTCGTCATAGGCCGGATCGCCCGATGATCGGGCAACCGACAACTGCACGACATGGCCAAGCCGGTTGAGCACGAGGGCCACCTTCACCTTGGCCTCCCTCGCCCGCGCGACATGCGGATAGCGCTTGTGCAACTCGAAATAGGCGCTGATCTGGCGCGCCCAGGTGGCGGTCAGCCTCTGCTTGTCCTTGCCGATGCCGATATTCGGCGCCGCGGCGAGATTCGCCTCGCGGGCATTTTCCAAGGGCTGCCGCGCCGTCGCGTCCTGAGCCACCGATTCCTGCGAGGCGGCAGTCTGCACTCTCTCGACCTTCGGATCGTCTTCGGTCGGCTCCTTGGCGACGTTCTGGGTCACGATGCGATCGGCATCGTCGGTGTCGGTCGGCTTGTCCTTCGGCAGATCGGTCGGCTTGGTCTCTGCCTGCTGCTCGGCGAGCGCGGGCGAAGCCACGGAGGCATCGGCGTCCGGTCCCGCTGGCAGGTCGGTCTCCTCCGCACTCGGCGAGACCACATCCACGGCGATGTCCGAGACATTGGCGCCGAGCGAGTCGGAATCATCGTTGGAATCGAGATGGCTGAAGGCGAGCGCCAGGCCACCGGCATGCAGCGCGACCGCGGCGAGGGCCGCAATCGTCCAGAGCCGCAGCGGCGGCCGCTGCTCGTCGAGAATGGCGCGCATCGTCGTCACGGTTTTGCAGCCTCCGGAGTTTGCGGCTGCGCCGCATCGTCCGGCACACCCTCCAGCGCGACGAGCTTCATCTTGTAATGGCCCCGGCGGAGCAGCTCCAGGACGTCCATCAGATCGCCATAGGCTACCACGCGGTCGGCGCGCACGAATACCAGCCGCTCCGGATTGCTTTCGGCCTCTGCGTCGAGCGTTGCAATCAGGTCGGCGCGCTTGATCGGCTTCTCGCCGACCGCGAGCGTCAGGTCCGGCTTGATGCTGACATAGACCGGCTTGTCCGGCTTCTTCTGCGGGGTTGCAGTCGATGTCGGCAGATCGATCGGCAGATCGACGGTCGAGAGCGGCGCCGCCACCATGAAGATGATGAGGAGCACGAGCATCACGTCGATGAAAGGCGTCACGTTGATCTCGTGCGCTTCCGCGAACTCCTCGTCGTCGTCAAATCCGCCTTCGGCGATCGAGGCGCCCATGATCCTGCTCCCGGCCCTACTCAGCCGCCCGCGAATGCATCACGCCGCCGGCGCGGTCGAGATCGCGCGACAACAGCCGCGCCGCGGCCCCGGAAGCGCGGCTCACGAGCTCGAGGTAGACCCGCGTGCCGCGCGCAAAATGGTTGTAGATGATGACAGCCGGAATCGCGGCCACAAGCCCGATGGCGGTTGCGAGCAGGGCTTCGGCGATGCCGGGCGCAACGACCGCGAGATTCGTCGTCTGCGACTTCGAGATGCCGATGAAGCTGTTCATGATGCCCCACACCGTGCCGAACAGGCCGACGAAGGGCGAGGTCGCGCCGATGGTCGCAAGCAGGCCCATGCCGATACGGATGCGGCGGGCCGCCGCGCGCTGGATCTCGGCAAAGCTCGTCGCAGCACGTTCCTTGATGCCGGCGTCGGAAGAGATGCCCGCCGACAGCCGCGCCTCGTGCAGGGCGGCGGCGATGAGCGCCGGCAGCACGCCTGATTTCCTGCCGACCGCCATCTGCGCTTCGGCGAGCGAGCGGGCGTCGTCGACCTTGTAGAGCGCGGACTTCAGCTTGCCCCTGGCGATCGAAAGCTCGATCGATTTTGCGATGAAGATGGTCCAGGTCACGAGCGAGGCGAAGGCGAGCCCGATCATCACCACTTTCACGATGATGTCGGCGTTCAGGAACATCGACCACGGCGACATCTCGTGCGGCACCGTCAGGTTTACGGGCTTGGCGGCCCTGAATGTGCTCTCCGCCGCCTCTGCCGGCTGCGTCGGCGCGGCTTCAGCGTGGGCGTCAGGCGCAGCGTTGGATGATGGAGTTGTGGGCGCGGCTTGCGACTGCGCGGCGGCCGCAGCCGGCGGTGCAGGCTGCGCGGCCCGCTGATTGACGTAAGGCACGGGCGGAGCGACCGGCGCGGCGCTTTGCTGGGCAAAGGCGACGGATGCGAGCGACAGCACCGCCGAGGCCAGCCCAAATTTTAGAATGGTTCTCATCATCACCGCATTTGTCACTGGCCGATGCGTCGTCGTTAAGCCGGTTATCCGGACCGTTCAAGGTCATTTCCGGGCGGAGAAAAACAAAAGCGCTTGAGGGAAAAATCCCTAAACCAGCGGGAAAAATCCCGAGCGCGCATCAAGCCCTGTGCCTCGTCGATGCGGTGATGTTTTAAAGCCGATCCGGCTCCGGCTGAACCAGAACCGTTCCAAGTTGGCCTCACCAGCGATAGCGCACCTTGAGCCGCGCGGTGCGCCCTTGCCCCGGCGAGATGTTGTTGTTGGCCTCCGCCGAGGCCCAATAGCCCTTGTTGAAGATGTTCTCAACCGTGAGCTGGGCACGCCAGTTCTTGTCGATGGTCGCGTAGAGCCCGACGTCGAACCGCAGGAAGCCCGGCAGCCTTACAGTGTCGTCCGAGGAGGCGAATGAGTCCGAGAAATAGATGATGCCAAGCGCCGCCGCCCAGATCGGATCAAACTGATATTTGTTCCACCAGGCGAACTGGTTATAAGGCACGAGCTGGACCCGGTTACCCGGCACGATGGTCGTCGACAATGCGCTCGTGATCTTCGCGTCTGTATAGGCGTAGGCCAGCGAGGACTGCCAACGATCGGTGACATAACCGGTCAGACTTGCTTCGAAGCCCCTGGTGACCGAACTGCCGGAGGGAATGAAGAAGCCGGGATTGTTGCCGTCGGCGATCGGCTGGTTGGTTCGGTTCAAATTATAGACGGCGGACGAGAACAGCAGCTTCGGATTGATATTCCACTTCGCACCGACCTCTTCCGTCGCGAACTTCTGCGGCGTGAGGATGACGGTGCCGGCGTTCAGCGACGAGAACTGGTCGCCCGAGGCTGGCAGATAAGACACACTGTACATCGTGTAGAACGACAGCATATCCCTCGGCTTGACGACGATCGCGGCCGAGGGCGAGATCTTGTCGTCGACCCTGCCGCGGTCGATGCCGGTGTTCATGTCGAGCGCCGACATGTCGAAGCGATCGAACCGCGCGCCGCCGATCAACTGCAGCATCCTGCCGAGCTCGGCGGTATCGCGCACATAGCCTGACTCGACGTTGAGACCGTACTTGCTGTTGGAGTCGGCCGTGGAGACGCCGTCGGCATTCACGGCGGTGAAATGATGGACGAAGCTAAGCGGACCGAAATAGGTCGGCGCGAACGGATTCTCCACGATCGTGTTGGTCCCGTTCGGAAAGATGCCGGTGTTGCGGACATCGATGCCGGTCTGCCGGCCGAACTCCGTTCCGAAGGCGAGCGTATGGAACACCGGACCGAGCGCCGTCTTGTAGACGAAGTCGGTCTGGTTGAAGACGTTGTCGCGGTTGGTCGTGTGCTGATAGGCCGCGAGGTTGAACATGGTGTCGGCGGGATCGACCGCGCCCGACAGCGCGCCGTTGCCCGGATAGACATTCTGATAGAACTTCTTGTAATCGACGACGATGGTGCCGTTGTGCACGGTGAGCCCGTTGCCGAAATCATGATCGACGATCGCCATGCCGGTCTGCACATCGGCCCTGGCCACGTTCAGGCTCGGGCTGCCGAAGAATGTCTGGTAATCGCCATTGGGTGCAAACGGCGCCGCCGGATTGAACCGCATCGCGCCGCCGACCGGCGTTTGCGAGGGATTGCCGCGATCGGAGGTCCGCTCGTCGTGGAAATATTCGTATGAGAGCCTGACCTTCGTGTCGTCGTCGGGCCGCAGCGTCACCGTCGGATTGATGCCATAGCGCTCCGGATGGTTGAAGTCGCGGAAGGCGTCGGCGCCCTCATAGAACAGGTTGAGTCGCGCGGCGACGTTCTCGTTGATCGCCTGGCCGGCATCAAGGGTGACGCGGCGATCGCCCCAGGAGCCGGTCTGTGCGGTCGCTTCATAGATGCTCGTGCCGTCGGCCTCTTTGAGCGTGCGGTTGACGATGCCGCCGCCGGCGCCGCGGCCAAAGGTCAGCGCGGACGGCCCCTTAAGCACCTCGACGCTCTGGGCGTTGTAGAAATCGCGGAAATACTGCACGTCGTCGCGAAAGCCGTTGACGAAGAAGTTGGCGCTGGAATCGACGCCGCGGATCACCAGCTCGTCGCGATTGCCCTCGCCCTGGTGCACGGCGACGCCCGGCACGTAGCGCGTCACATCGGTCAGGTTCTGGAAGTTCTGGTCGCGGATGAAATCCTTGGTGATGACGCTGAGCGACTGCGGAACGTTCACCAGCGGCGTGTTGGTCTTGGTCGCGACCGACGTGGAGTTGGAATAGATCCCGACCGTGCCGGTGCGCGCATCCTGCGTTTGTGCGAGCTCCTTCGGCGGCGGCGCCTGCTCCGGCCGCAGCGCCGCTTGCGGCCGCGATCGCTGCGAGCCGCCGTGGGCGCGCCGCGATGGCGCGTTGCGTGCCAAACGATGCGTCGCGGGCGGTGCCGTGACGTTGACGGGCGGAAGCTCGGTGCTCGGTGTCGGCGGCGCCTGGGCGGTGGTCGCCTGTGCGCTTGCCGGCGGCGCACTCGCTAGCGAGCCCGCGACGGCCATCGTCGCAGCCGCACTCGCCGCGAGCAGGACTTTCCTGTGCGAGACAGTATCGATCCGACCGCACGAACCAGTCGCGGCAACTCGCCGCGACCTCCTTACGTCCCCCATTCCGCCGCCCCTTAAAGCTGTTCTAAATTTCGCTCGTTCACCGTCATCGGCGGCGAACGATGCGAGGTTGGTATCGGGCGTGGCTTTTCGGATCAACGCGATGAGGCCGTAACAGGCGTTTGAATAGCTCCAGATCAAATCGATTCTAGGAATGGATTGAAATCATTCTAATCTGCGCAAGGCATGCAGCGTGCTTGAAACAATTTCTCGAATGTTTTGCGCCCGCTCATGCCGGGATAGGCGCAGCGCTATTTCGCCACGATGCGATCGTTCTGATCGGACAGCGCCTTGATGCGATCCTTGACGGCGCGCAGCGCTTCGAGGCTGGTCTGTATCGCCTCCTTGGAGAGGTCGTGCATGACTTCGGTCGCGATCGCATCGCGCAGACTGTCGAGATCGTCGACGAGTTGTTTGCCGCTCGCGGTCAGGAACAGGCGGTTGGCGCGGCGGTCCTTCGGATCGTGGCGTCGTTCCAGCAGACCTTGCTCGACCAGCCGATCGAGCAGCCGCACGAGAGAGATCGGCTGCAACTCAAGCACCTCGGCAAGATCGACCTGCGAAAGGCCTTCGTTCTGGCGCAGCCGAAACAGCACGATCCACTGCGCGCGCGTCGTGCCGCGGCTCTTGGCGCGATGATCAATGAAGTTGCGCAAGAGCCTCGAGCTCTCCACGAGTTGCGCGACAAGCTGGCGCTTCAGATCCAGCGACATGGCCTCAGGTATCCCCCTCAACCTTGCGAATTGTTTAGGATTCTCAAGCTATAGTGTGTTTACACATTAATTGCATGCATACTATAGATGGATATGCAGGAACCGATCTGAAGGGCGGTTATTCTTTTTCTTTTCGCGTCGGGCCAGCCAACACTCTTTCGCGTTGCATGAGCCATTATGAAAAAGTCGCGCATCATCAGGTGGATCCTAGTTGTCGCGGTTGTTACGGGCGGCGGCTATTACACTTGGCACCGGTACTACGGCCCTGAAGCCATTGCCAAGCGCGAGGCCGCCCAGAAGGCCGCATCGCGGCGGCCCGCCATTCCCGTCAGCATCGCCGAGGTGGAAAAGTCGGATTTCCCGGTCTATCTGACCGGCCTTGGCACGGTTCAGGCCTTCAACACTGTCGTTGTGCGGACGCGCGTCGACGGCGAGATCGACAAGATCGCTTTCAAGGAAGGCCAGACGGTCAACAAGGGCGACCTGCTCGCCGAGATCGATCCCCGTCCCTACCAGGCGACGCTCGACCAGGCCAAGGCCAAGAAGGCCCAGGACGAGGCCAACCTCGCCAACGCCAATCTCGATCTGCAGCGCTACACCAAGCTCGGCGAGTTCGCCACGCGCCAGCAGACCGATACCCAGCGCTCGACGGTGGCACAGTTGACCGCGCAGATCGCGGCCGATGACGCCGCGATCTCCAACGCCCAGACCCAGTTCGACTACACCCAGATCAAGTCGCCGATCTCCGGCGTGGTCGGCTTGCGTCAGGTCGACGTCGGCAACATCGTCAACGCTGCGACCCAGACCGGCATCGTGACCGTTACCCAGATCGAGCCGATTACTGTCATCTTCACCGCACCCGAAGAGCAACTGCCGTACATCAGCGAAGCCCAGAAGGTGGCGCCGCTGAAGGTGATTGCAATCACCACCGATGGCAAGAAGCCGCTCGCCGAAGGCAAGCTTTCAGTGATCAACAACCAGGTCGACACGACCAGCGGGACCATTCGGCTGAAGGCGGTGTTCGACAACAAGGACCACGCGCTGTGGCCGGGCCAGTCGGTCTCGACGCGGCTGTTGGTGAGAACGTTGAAGGATGCGACCGTGGTGCCGGATGATGCGATTCAGCACGGCACTGACGGTCTCTATGCCTACGCCGTAAGCGCCGACAACAAGGCGGAGTTGCGCAGGGTCAAGGTCAGCCAGTCCATCGACGGACGGAGCGTGATCGAAGAAGGGTTGAAGCCGGGAGAACGCGTGATCACGGGCGGGCAGTTCAAGGTCCAGCCGGGCGCGCTGGTCACCACGGCGGTGGCAAGCTCGTCTCCGGCGCAAGACAAGGTCAAACCGGAATGAACGGCCAAACCGCCGGCAAAGGCATTTCGGCTCCCTTCATCCGCTTTCCCATCGGCACCTCGCTGTTGATGGCGGGTATCCTTTTCGTCGGTCTCGTCGCCTATCCGCAACTGCCCGTCGCGCCGCTGCCGCAGGTCGACTTCCCCACCATCCAGATCACCGCGAGCCTGCCCGGCGCGAGCCCTGAGACAATGGCCTCCTCGGTGGCCCAGCCGCTGGAGCGGCAGTTCGCGCAGATTCCGGGCATCGCCCAGATGACCTCGACGAGCTATCTCGGCACAGCCTCGGTCACGATCCAGTTCGATCTCAATCGCAACATCGATGGCGCAGCAAACGACGTGCAGGGCGCGATCAACGCCGCCAGCGGACAACTCCCGAAAAATCTCCCCTCCCCTCCGACCTATCGCAAGGTCAACCCGGCGGATGCGCCGATCTTGATTCTGTCGGCGACCTCGGAGGCTTTGCCCCTGACCACCGTCAGTGACGTAGCCGATACCAACCTCGCCCAGCAGATCAGCCAGATTTCCGGTGTGGCCCAGGTCTTTATCGCCGGCCAGCAGAAGCCCTCGATCCGCATTCAGGTCGATCCGGCCAAGCTCGTCGCCAAGGGCCTGTCGCTCGAAGACATCCGCAGCCAGATTGCACTGGCCACTGTCGACAGTCCGAAGGGCAATATCGACGGCGCGAAGCGCGCTTATACGATCTACGCCAACGACCAGTTGCCCGACGCCGACACGTGGAACAACGTCATCATCGCGTACCGTAACGGCGCCCCGTTGCGCATCGGCGATATCGGGCATGCGGTGGCGGGCCCCGAAGATGCCAAGCAGGCCGCCTGGGCCAACGGCAAGCGCGGCGTGTTCCTGGTGGTGTTCAAGCAACCGGGCGCCAACGTCATCGACACCGTCGACAAGGTCAAATCGCTGTTGCCGCGGCTGGAGGCCGGGATACCTCCGACCATCAAGGTCCAGATCATGTCCGATCGGACCCAGACGATCCGCGCGGCCGTGACGGACGTCCAACTCACGCTGCTCGTGACCATTTTGCTCGTGGTCGGAGTGATCTTCGTCTTCCTGCGCAGCTTCTGGGCGACAGTGATCCCCGCTGTGACGGTGCCGCTCGCGCTGCTCGGCGCCTGCGCGCTGATGTGGGTGTTCGGCTATACGCTCGATAATCTCTCGCTGATGGCGCTGACGATCGCGGTCGGCTTCGTGGTCGACGACGCCATCGTGATGCTGGAAAACATATCGCGTTATATCGAGGGGGGCGAACGGCCGCTGGCCGCGGCTTTCAAGGGCGCGCGCGAAATCGGTTTCACCATCGTCTCGATCAGCGTCTCGCTGGTCGCGGTCCTGATTCCGCTCCTGTTGATGGGCGGCATCATCGGCCGGCTGTTCCGCGAATTCGCGATCGTGCTGGCGATGACCATCTTCGTCTCCATGTTGGTGTCGCTGACGCTGACGCCGATGATGGCCTCGCGCTTCCTGCGCTCGCATCACGACGCCCGGCACGGTCGGCTCTATCAATTGAGCGAGCGCGGCTTCGAGGCGATGCTGCGCGGCTATGAGCGCGTGCTCGACCTGGCGCTGAACTGGAAACGCACCACGCTGTTGATGTTCTTCGCCACCCTCTGCTTGTCGGTCTACCTGTTTGTGCTGATCCCGAAGGGATTTTTCCCGCAGCAGGACGTTGGGCTGATCACCGCGACCTCGGAAGCCTCGCAGGACATTTCCTTCGAGGCGATGAAGAGCCGCCAGGAGGCGCTGAGCAAGATCGTCATGGAAGATCCCGACGTCGCCACCGTCGCCATGGCGATCGGCGGCTCGGGGCGCGCGGGCAATAACGGCAATCTCTACATCACGCTGAAGCCGCGCGACGAACGCAAGGCATCCGCCCAGCAGGTCATCGCACGCCTGCGGCCGAAGCTCGCGAAGGTCGAGGGCGCCCGCCTCTATATGCAGGCGGCGCAGGACGTTCGCCTCGGCGGCCGCCCGACCCGCACCCAATTCGAGTTCACGCTGCAGGACGCCAATCTCGACGAGCTCAACGAATGGGCGCCGAAGATTCTCGCCAAGATGCAGACGCTGCCGGAGTTGCGCGACGTCGCAACCGACCAGCAGACCCAGGGCACCACGCTGCAGCTGAAGATCAACCGCGACACAGCCTCGCGCTACGGCATCACTCCGCAGCTCGTCGACGACACGCTCTATGACGCCTTCGGCCAGCGCCAGGTCACGCAGTATTTCACCCAGCTCAACAGCTATCACGTGATCCTCGAGATCCTGCCGAGCCTGCAGGGCAACCTCGACTCGCTCGACAAGATCTACGTCAAGTCGCCGACGACCGGCGACGAGATACCGCTGTCGACCTTTGCGACCTGGACCAGCGACCCGGTCCGCCCGCTCTCGATCAGTCACCAGGGCCAGTTCCCCGCGATCACCATCAGCTTCAATCTCGCCCAGGGCGTGGCGCTGGGACAGGCGACCGCCGCGGTGCAGACGGCGATGACCAATCTCGGCGCGCCGGCGACACTCAATTCAAGCTTCCAGGGCACCGCGCAGGCGTTCCAGCAATCGCTCGGCACGGTGCCGCTGCTGATCATGGCCGCGCTGGTCGTGGTCTATCTGATCCTCGGCATTCTCTACGAAAGCTACATCCACCCGATCACCATTCTCTCGACGTTGCCCTCGGCCGGCGTCGGCGCGCTCGCGATCCTGATGGCCTTCGGTTACGACTTCAGCCTGATCGCGCTGATCGGCATCATCCTGTTGATCGGCATCGTCAAGAAGAACGGCATCATGATGGTCGACTTCGCAATCGCGGCCGAGCGCGACGAGCATCTGACGCCGGAGCAATCGATCCGGAAGGCGGCGCTGTTGCGCTTCCGCCCGATCATGATGACGACGATGGCGGCCTTACTCGGCGGAGTCCCACTGATGCTCGGCACCGGCACGGGTTCGGAGATCCGCCAGCCGCTCGGTTACGCCATGGTCGGCGGCCTGTTGGTCAGCCAGGCGCTGACGCTGTTCACGACGCCGGTGGTCTATCTCTATCTCGACAAGCTCTCCAACGCCTTCGCCGCCTGGGGCCGCTCGGAGGTCGACGAAGACCGCGACGGCGAGCGTCGCGTCCAGGAAGCTGCAGAGTAGCTGCCGAGTAGCCGCAAGTGGCTTGACTTTGTTCCCTTGCCGCCGCATCGGAAGGCGTCGCTAAAGCGCGTTGACCTGAGGATAGGTCATCGCGCCTTAGCTTCTTATTTACGCATGATCTCTACGGAAAACCGCCACACACTTTTCCGGATCATGCTGTGGGAGCGGTCGCGTGAAGATCATCGCGAGGTTTGTGGTTTTTGCTGCTGTCATCTCGTTGTGCGGCTTGAGCGAGGTTTCGGCGCAGGCGCAAAGAAACAAGGCTGCGCCGTCCCCCAGGCACGCCCAGGCCGCGCCGTCGCCGGCGGCGCCTGCGCAACCGACGCAAGCGCAGCCCAGCGCACCGCAGCAGCACGGCTGGGTCGCGCGATGCGCCTCCACCAGCCGCGAGGCGCCGCTGGAATGCGCCGTCGAGGAAACCGCCATCCTGAGCAAGACCGGCCAGCTTATCGTGCTGGTCAACATCCGCGTCGCGAGCGACACTCACAAGCCGGTCGCGCTGGTGCAGTTGCCGCTCGGGCTCAACCTGCCGCTCGGCGCCAAGCTCCAGGTCGATGAGGGCAAGGTCCTCGACCTGCAGATCCAGACCTGCGAACAGCGCGGCTGCTACGCCAACTTGCCAATTGCCCCTGACCTTCTGGCCGCGCTGCGCACAGGCAAGCAGCTCAAGATCTCATTCCAGAATCTCGGCAAGGAAACCATCACGATTCCGCTGCCGCTGACCGACTTCGCCGCGGCTTACGAAAAGATCAAGTAACCAAGCCCGTCATTGCGAGGAGCCGTGGCGAGGAAGCAATCCCGTCTTCGCTTGGCGCTGACGGCGGTCGACCGGCCGCTCGCGCTTCGAACAATAGCCTAAGTCATCCTCGCGCGGCCGACCGCTAACATCTGCCGCTCACCGCCGGACATCGCGCCGCGCGACTACCAGCCCTTGTAGGGCAGGACCGGTGCTTTCGTCGCGCCCTCCTCCTTCGGCCAGACATCGACATAGTTCTCACCGTCCTGAAGCTGGATGATGCGGCCCGAGGCGAGGATGTTCTGGCCCTTGTCGTCGAATTTGACGCCCTTGTAGCCGATCACCAGTTGATCCGGCTTGAGGTCGGTTGCCTTCAGCGCGACCTGGATTTTCGTAGGCTCGGTCGAGCCGGCGCGGTCGATGGCATCGAGCAGCACGAACAGGCCCTGCATCTCGCGCGCAACGGTATCGTCCATCTCGACGCCGCTCTTTTTCCTGTACATGTCGGCAATGATCGCGGTCGGCGAGCCGGCAGGCCCCGGGCTCCACGACGAACGGTTGAAGGCGCCTTGCGAGATCTTGCCGACCGCCTTGATGAAATCGGGATCGGAATATCCGCCATCGTCAGCGAGCAGGATGCCGGGCTTGTAGTCCTTAGCCTGCATCGTCCTGGCGAACAGGATCGCGTCCGACGTATAGGAGATCATCAAGACGACGTCGGGCTTCTTCTCCTTGAGCTGCAGCACCTCGCTCCGCACGTCGGTGGTATTCGACGGATAGGCGACGTCAAGCGCAACGTTGAGTCCCTTGTCCTTGAAAGTCGCGGTGATGGTGTTGGCTACCGAGGTGCCGTATTCGGTGTTGTCGTGCACCAGCGCGATGCTGTCGACCTTGGCGCCCTGGGCCTTCATGTCCGTGAGGAAATCCGAGAAGACCTTGGCGAAGTCGGAGGCGATCGGCGCGGTGCGGAAGAACCATTTGAAGCCGCGCTCGGTGAGGTTGGCCGCGACCGACTCGCCGTTGACATAGGGAATGCCATATTTCTCTGCGACCGCGCTCGAGGTCAGCGTGATGCCGGACTGGTAGGCGCCAGTGAGCGCGACCACCTTCTCTTCCGTGATCAGGCGCAGCGTTTGCTTCTGGCCGACCGCAGGGCTGCCCTGGTTGTCGGCGTAGACGATCTCGACTTTCGCGCCGCCGAGACCGGCGAGGCCTGCGTTCCTCGCAAGCGGCAGGTTGCCGAGCTCGGGATGGGCGTTGTTGACGATGTCGAGCACCACATCGAAGGCAGCCTTGACGTGGGTACCGATCGAAACCGCACCGCCGCTCAGCGGAAACACGGCCCCGATCCTGACGACCTTGTCCTCGGCAAAAGCACTGGTCGCCAGCCCGAGCGAAATCACGCCGGCGCCAACCAGCCCGAGGAGGTTTTTGAATTTCATACGATAGTCTCCAAGCGCGTCGTTCTTGTCAGTCTTCTTGAAGCAGGTCGCGCGCGAAATACAGCCGCCGTTCCTGCCGCGTTTTCGCGGTGTGATCAGCATGACATGTCGCCTGTGTGACCGGCAAGCGAGGCAGGCGGCGCGTATGATGGCGTGCCGCGCGTGGAAATTTGCTGAAGGCGCATTCGTATTTTGCTGATCCGATCGGCCAACGCGAAGGAGACATTCGCGGCAACGGCTCCGAGCGCACGCACCTTGTCGCGACTTGCGCGTCGCAAGTCGCGCGCGATCAACAGCGCGCACGGCACATCGCGAAATGCCGCAGCGGCTCGGAGAACCACGAACAACGAGCCGCGGCCGCAACGCTTGCCAAGGCCGGCTGCTAGCGAGTAGAAGGTCCGGCGCGGAGACGCTCATTTGTGCTGAAGGCAGCGCCGCGGCCGCCGGAACAATTCCTTAAGCACTTGAATTGGTTCGGAAAATCCATTGGGGAATGGTGTAACGGTAGCACAACAGACTCTGACTCTGTTTGTCTTGGTTCGAATCCAGGTTCCCCAGCCAAACTTATAATATTAGCAGAATCAATACCTTAGAAGTAATATGGTAACACCAAGGGGCGAAATCGTAGCAGCCGCTTGTGTTGCTACAACTTTCCTCGCTCGTCCGCCTTTGCGGTCCGATCGCCTCCGCCGGCGCCATTCCCGCTTTCAACTTGAAGGCGCTTTTATGGGCAGCTCGGACAGGATGGAGCGCACCGAGGTCAGTGAAGATCAGTTCCGACGTCGAAGAAAAACGAGGCCATTCACGTTCACACGAAAGCGCGCTGGACTCCCTGTCCAGGCGCCCGGAGCCGGCCCATTACTGGTCCAGGATGCTGGGGTGCGTTCTCCCGATCGAGATGACTTGCTTGCAGGCACGAGGACGTTGAGCCGATCACCACCAAGCTCTCGCGGCAAGCCCGGGAGCAACTATCGGATTCCGATCGGGCTAGCTGCAGATCCGACGGACGACACGGGAGTCCCGACCTGTGCCGGCCAAAGATTGACATTTTCGGTGAGCGTAGATGACACAGTTGGAATTTGTCGGCCCGCAGTTATGGCCGCCACTGCGTTCCGGGTGTTCTTGAAGACGAAGACTTCCTCGGTCCCGTTTGATGAATTCACCCGCGTAAGAAGAGCGGTCATCAGCTCACTATGTGGTTCATCCGGGTCTTCCTTTCGTTATTGGGCGCGTTACCTCCCTCGCCTGGACACTCGGAGGCGGAACGGAGATTTCAAGGGCGGGTTACGTTGCGATGGCACTCGCTGTCCGGAGCGCGACTATGGACAAGGTCGGTCATGCTCTGCTAGGCAGGGGGCAATCCCGCGATCTCGAGTCCCTCTCCGAGGCACGACATGAATCTCGGGGTGAATGGCCATGCCCGCCTGGCCTGCGAAGCCGTCAAATTGGGCTCCTTCCGCATGAGCTGCCGACCCATCCGGCGCGCTTCCGCACGGGCACCCGTCAAGGCAACGGCGGCCACGGCAACGCGTTGCGCCCAATAAGATTGCGGATAAGCCTCCACGCCGCTCCGGACCCACAGCGCGGCACGATCATAGCGTTCGGCAACAAAGTGAGCACAGCCAATGCCGATACAGGTGATATGTCGCAGCGGCTCGAACGGCATTAGATGAAGCGCCATCCTAAGTTCGCGGATGGCTCCGTCGCTGTCCCCGAGATACGCTGACATCCAACCGCGACGGATCCAGCCGTATGCCAACCACGGATCAACCGCCAAAGCTCTTTCTAGCCGCCAATCCGCTGCTTCGAGCTGATGGAGGAGTACGAGCGCGCCGCTGCTCAGCGTCAACGTCAAGGCGTCATCCGGAGCAAGGTCATAGGCTTCCGCGGCGAGCCGAGATGCTCGATTGCGATCGGCGTCGGGAGTTACAGCGAAATCGTGGGCTGCACGCTGTGCCCAACACCAGCCGGCAACCGCCTTTGCCAATCCATAGCTGGGCGCCAGCTCCTGCGGACGGCTCAGCTTTTCGAGGGCCGTATTGCACTGCGTGCGTTCGACCGCGAAGGCAAATGGCAGGGCGTCCAATGTCAGGCGGATCGCCTCATCGAAGTCGTGGTCAAAAGCCTTTGTCGACGAGTTTTTTGCACGCTGGATGGTCGCTGACGGCAGCTCGCCAAAGGCTTTACGATATTCGGCCGCAAACCGACCTAGCTGATTGAAGCCACTGCTAAGCGCAACGGTCGTGACGGTGGAGTTTCGTCCCCGACGGATGAATTCCTGACGCGCCCGTGCCAGCCGCATGCGGCGCACCCAGCCGAGCGGCGTAGTGCCGAGAAACGTCCTGAAATGTGTCTCCAGGGTCCGGGGACGAACGTCGGCGGCCTGGGCAAGCAGATCGAGTTGAACGGGTTCGGAAAGGTGAGTGCGAAGCCAGACTAGAGCGCGCACGAGGTCCGCAGGCAGGGCACTGGAGAATGCCTGCCCGTTCGAGATTCCGCCGTCGGAATCACCTCCGGTCATTTGATCGTCTGTCGATATCACGGCTGCTCACCCGGCAGGACCAGTTCGCACGCCGCATGATAATGCGTTTTCGGCGATTTTTGAACATCGATGCGGAAACTGAATAGCCCAGCTATTGCGATTCGCCGCAATCTTCCATGTCCTCCGAGTTTACCTTCCATCGCTACGACAATCGTGAAAAGGCCCTGGAGAAGCATCAATGATACGCGGTTGGTTCAGTTCCAGACATGCGGCTTTGGTGTGCGGCGCCATCGCTGGCGTGGCACTGACATCATCGTCCGCCTCAGCGCAGAAATTTGAAGTCAAGCCGATAGCGGAGAAGAAAATTCCGCAATTGCCGCCCAGTCCATTGTACTGGCGCATCGACAATTTCCCTACGCTCGCCCAAGCGCAGGCGGCGGCCGGCCCGACTGCGCTCGCCGCCGAAGCGGCGGGAAAGGTTTGGCTGTTCACGCTCGGTGCGAAGGGTGGATCGTCGCCAGACGGTACCAAGGTTGCGGAAGTAGGCCCGGTGCCAACTTTTTCCGCGCCTGAGTATCTGTTGCGTATCAACAGTGCTGGCGGGCCACCCGGGACCAAAACTCCGGTGCACACGCATCCTGGTTCTGAAAGTTTCTACGTGCTGACCGGCGAGCTGAGCCAGAAAACGCCACACGGCGTAGGCCATGCCGACGCCAGTCAGGCCATGCCTGGACATGAGCCTGGCACGCCGATGCAGGTCTCCAGTAGCGGAACCAGCGATTTGAGGGCGCTTGTCATGTTCGTAGCTGACGCCACCAAGCCGTTCTCGTCACCGGCTACGATGCCTTGAAACGTCGGACGTCGCCTTCGGGTCAAAATGTGAAGAACTCTGACTGAGCAAAACTGGCCCGATCTACCGCGGTAAGCTGACCTCAATGAAGCCGGACTTCCACCGGCTGGACCGCACCAGCTTGCGGCTGGCGCACTTATTCGATCACTTCGTCGGCCGTGGCGAGCAGCGTCGCGGGCACCGAGAGGCCAAGCGCCTTGGCGGTTTTCAGATTGATGATCATTTCGACCTTCGTAGCCAGCTGCACCGGCAAATCGGCCGGCTTTTCGCCCCTTAGAACTTGGCCCGTATACATACCAAGCAGTCGATAGGCTTCCGTCAGGCTTGTCCCGTAGCTAACCAAGCCACCGGCCGATGCGAACGCACGAAACTGATAGATCGTGGGCACAGAGTAGCGAATGCTAAGCGCACCAAGCTCCTTGCCTCGGCTGTTGAAGAACGACTCGCCGCCGATAATCATGCCGCCTGCTTCCAGTTGCTTGACCGTCGCAAAAGCAGCCTCAAGGTCGCGATCGGTGCTGGCATTCAGGACGTGAAGTTTCAGACCAAGTACTTTGGCCGCCGTCGTCAAATCGTTTAGTATGATTTTCGCACGAGTTGGGGCGTCCGGATTGAGGAGAACAGCAACTCCGGTTTTCGTGGGGTTCAATTGATGCAGTAGTTCGAGCCGTTTCGCCCCCAGCTTTACGTCCAATATGCTTATGCCTGTGGCGTTCCCGCCCGGCTTATTCAGGCTCGCGACAAGTCCCGTCTCAACTGGATCAGAGCCGACCACAAATACGATCGGAATGGTCGCGGTCGCTTTTTTTGCTATCTGAATGGCGGCACCGTTCGCGACGATGACGGCCACGTTCTTTCGTACGAGACCGGCTGCGAGCGCTGGAAGTCGATCGTAGTGACTGTCGGCCCATCGGTATTCGATCGCCAGGTTCTGCCCTTCGATATAGCCCAACGCCGCCAGGCCACGACGAAAAGCTACCAGAAGCTGTGGGTCATCGCCCGCCCCTCTCGTATTGAGAAATCCGACCACCGCAGCGCTAGACGGCTGCGCGAACGCCACGAGCGGCCGGGCGATAGCCGCGCTAGCGAGCGCAGCAATAAGGTCGCGGCGTTTCACATCAATCCCCAAACGGAAACGGCATAAGCTCGGCACTCAGATTAGAACAATAGAAATTGAAGGCAAACCCGACAATGCTACCAGGTCAATTTTGGGTCAATAAGCGACATCCACGGCCGTCGCACCAGCAAGACCGAGAAATAGCCGTCGCCGCATGCCCATCGCCGACTCCAACAGAACGGCATCCTTGTCTCAATCGGGCTCCACAGAAGGGACGAAATGGGCTGTGCGTCTGGTTCGCCGCAAATGGCCAGAGCCCGCTGGGGCAAAATACGAAGAACTTATCTAGAGCATAACGAGTCCGCTTGTCCACCGTTAGCCATTTTGCGGACCGCGAACCCAGGTTCAATGAAGAGACCAGATGCAGGCCTCTACGCGATCAAAGGGACGTCCGAGAAGGCCGAGATCTAAAGGCGAGGGATCCAACCTGGACGGCTCAACAGGTATTCGACCATTCGCGGAGGAATGCTTAAAGCTTTGGCTATCTCGAGCTCATCCTTCGGCAGTCCCGCAAGGATCGATGCTTCACTCCTACTTCGAACTTTGGAAAGCCACTCTGGATCAACCACCACAGCCCGTCCTACCGCAACCAGGTCAGCTCCCATTTTGATCGCCCCCTCAGCATCTATGCAGGTTTTAATCCCACCGCTTGCCATGACCGCACTGCGGCCCGCTATAACGCGGGCAAATACCGTGATTGGACTCTCTGCCGGGGTATAATTCTTCTCGACCGGACGATCATAGACACGGGTCTCTCCCACAGGTCGGCTCTTCCGGTAATCGTCGAGCGAAACGGAGATGTAGTCGAGATCGAGCCTGGCAAGTTCACCGCAAAGCAGCTTGGCGTCCTCCAGCGTATAGCCGTCGGCCTCGGCCTCGAATGGCGTAACGCGAAACCCTGCGATCAGCTTTGGACCGAGTGCGTCGCGAACGGCCTGCGCGACAGCGAGAGGAAAGTTCATACGCTTTGAAAGCGTGCCTCCCCATTTATCAACGCGATGATTGGCCCGAGGTGAAAAAAACTGATGAACCGCGTAATGATTGGCTCCGTGAATCTCGACGCCGTCGAAACCGGCCTTTCGAGCGAGGGAAGCGGCATCTCGAAAGCTTGCAATCAGGTTTTCCACCTCGTTGGCCGTCATCGCCCTTGGCGTCTCTGCTCCGGGACGCAACGATGCGACCGCAGAAGGCGCACGCAGACCTTGCTCGCCTATCAACTCGGGCTTTGCGATGCGGCCACCATCATAGATCTGGAGGATCGCAAGACCTCCCGCAGCGCGCAGCGCCTCGGCGAGCCGGTTGAGACTGGACAAGTGTCCATCATGTGCCGCACCGATTCCCCGCCAGGAGCGCCCGTCCTGTTCGACGTAGGCGGCGGAAGAAATGCTGGCTCCGAATCCGCTGGCCGCACGCCGTCGGACAAATTCGAGCTCGTTTTCGGCAGCCGTTCCATCTTCATGGGACGAATCGGTCGTCAGCGGCGCCATCGCAAACCGATTTGCCATCTCTCGGCCGCTGTTGAATCTCACAGGAGACCAAACAACCATCAATCAAACCTCCGATATCCTCAAGCTGGGCGGCATCGAATGTTCGCTGCAACTCGATAAAGCGTCTTCAGAAGCGGATGTAAGCAACCGATGAAGTAACGCTCCCATCAACAAAGCTCTCTCAATGCAACCGCTCGATTCCGGCCAGGCACCAACAGCGCTTCGCATGGCAACGCATAATTTCTCAGACCCCTATCGAACAGGCGTTTCTGGGATTCTGCCTCACTCCGTGGAACGAGCCGTTCGAAGCTGTCTGGTTAAGCCCGTCGTCTTAGTGAAAGATGCGTCCAGAGTCGATGACTACGGTCTGGCCGGTCATCGTCTCGGTGCGGCACATGGCGACCACCATGTCGGCGCAATCGTCCTTGTCGGCTGGCTTCTTCAGGAGCGAGCTCGATGCGGAGCGCTCGACCTGCTCGGGCCGGAGATTGGCTGTCGCGCGGGTGCCGTCCAGCAGACCCGGTGCCACGCAGTTGACGAGGATCTCGGGCGCCAGCGCCACCGCCATGCAACGCGTCAGGTGAATGAGCCCCGCCTTCGATACGGCATAGGCGATCGAAGAGCCGGTTGGGCTGAGCCCTGCGACCGAAGCTATATTGACGATGCGGCCTCGCCCCTGGGCCTTCATGACAGGGGCAACGGCCTTGGTCAGGCGCATCGGCCCCGTCAGGTTGGTTTCCATGATCCTGTTCCATACCTCCAGCGTCAGATTGTCGAGATCGCCAAAGGGGATCGAGACGTTGTAAGCGGCGTCATTGATCAGAACATCAAGGCGGCCGTAGGCCTGTTTTACCTCGCCGACCAGCCGATCCACAGCCGCGCCGCCGGTTATGTCACAGGCGAAAGCTCGAGCGTTGATTTGGTAACGCGACGTGAGTTCGCCGGCGACGCTTTCCGCCTGGTCGCGGCTGCGAGCGCACATGACAGCGACATGAGCGCCTTCGTGCGCGAGCGCGTGGCAGATGCGCTGCCCCAGCCCGCCATTGCCGCCCGTCACCAGTGCAACCGCGCCCTTCAGGTCCATCGCTTCTCTCCTTTAATGCGAAGCGCTGTCGCATCGCCGCCACTCCCACCCCTTTTGATACCCTGCCGGGCCATCCGCTAGACCCGGCTACGTCGTCTGTTACTCAACAACTCATGCAAATGGTTAGACGCACTACCGTCGCATTTCGTCTAGCAGTCCGCTGTTTGTTGTGATTTGGTCATTTTCCGGTTATCTCGCTCTGCGGGTGGCGGCTGACAACAATAGCCATCGCTACATTCCTGAGCTACTGCAAGTCCGCAGGCTAAGCTCCTCGACCACGATGAAACGTCTCCTTGTCAGCCTCTTCGATGACCGGTTTCGTCCAAGACGCCGACATTGAAGGCAAGCTTCATCACGTCAGCAAGGGGCCCAAGAGGAGACACTAGTCGGAGCGAATTATCCAAGCCATCGAACCCTCTGCTTTGTCGCTGGATCAGAGACACCTAGACCTCAAGCAGATCGTGTCCGACCACGAGATCGCCCGCGAAGTATGGGCGCACGGCATCGAACCATACCTCGTCCTTGAGGAAAGGATATCCGCCGGGAACGAAGTGCGATAGCACCAGCGTCTTGACACCCGCCTCCGTGGCAATGCGGCCCACCTGTTCAGTCGTCGTGTGGCTTGCAAGCAGGTGCTCGCGCAAAGTCCTGGCATTCGGCTCGGTCGCGATCAATTGCTCGAGCGATGGAAGGTGCATAACCTCATGGACCAGTACGTCAGCGCCTTGCGCAAGCTTGACCAGGTTTTGCGATGGTCGCGTGTCACCTGAAATAACAATCGACCGGTCAGGACAGTCAAATCGGTACGCAAGCGCGGGTTTCACCGGGGGGTGTTCAACCAGCGCGGCGGTGACTTTGATGTTTTCATCCTGCATGACGACCCCGTCGGCTGTGACTTCGTGAGGGACGATCAAGTCCTTGAGGGGTGGTCGGCCCTCGTCGACGATTCGTGTCTGAATATCGTAGTCGTTCAATTCGAGGAACAACCGCGTCATGTTCGCAAGCGGTGGCGGACCATATGTGTCGACAGGCTTGGCGAGGTCAGTCGCCCACGCCAGCAACAGCAAGTTTCCGTAGTCTGCATTGTGATCGGAATGGTGATGCGTCAGAAAGACGTTACGGATCGAGGCGAGCTTGAGCTTTGCAAGAATCATCTGACGAGATACGCCGTTGCCGCAGTCGATGACGTACGATTTGTTGTCGACGACGACGACCTGCGCGGGGGCTGCGCGATTGGGCTTTGGCGTGGGGCCGCCGGCGGTGCCAAGAAGGATTAGGCGCGACTTCTGGGACGTGTTTGCGGCGGGCCGGATCTGGTCATGTGCCGCTTGCACCCGAAGCGGCCGATAGACCGCCGCCGTTCCAGCCATTGCAATGAACTCTCGTCGGTGCATGCTCTTCTCCTACCACCAGGATTGGCGCACTCTTTACCCTAGTCGCTAGATCCTGATCTCGGCAAGTGGCAGGGGTGGATGCGCGCAAGTCAAGCTGAGCATTTCTGGTCCGAGATGCGCTCAGAGCGGACATAAGGAATGGCTGAGCAGGGTCGAGAAGTCGGCATTTTATGCATGAGCCATGACCCCGCATGTGGCCGTCAGCCGGTCGGCGGCAAGGTGCCAGACCGTGGATCGATGGGGACCAGGGAGGAAAGCCCCATCATCTGTTCGAAGAGGACAGCCGCCTGCAGCAGCTCAGCCTCGCCTCGATGAGGGCCGACCATTTGCAAGCCGACCGGGCGGCCATACCGATCGAAACCACATGGCACGGCAATGGACGGCAAAGCCATCATGGTGGTTGCTGCGGTGATCAGGGAGCTCCCCAGATAGTTCTCGAGCTTCTTGCCATCAATCGTTGCCGGCATCCGCAACTCGACATCGAAAGCAGGCGTCGAGGCTCCCGGCGACACGAGAAGATCGTAGGTGTCGAAGAATTCGACGGCACGCCGGAACAGGGCCGCACGCTCGCGCTCGGCGGCGGCGAGCTCGCTGGTCGACTGCCGCAGCCCGTGCTCGGTGTTCAAGATGATATCCGGCTTGATCTGGTCGCGGTGCGTTGCGAGCATCAGCTCGCGCTCGACCACGAAATGTTGTGACCTCAAGGTGAGAAAGGCCCGTGCGACGTCGCCGAGGTCGGGAGCAGCTTCCTCGACCACCGAGCCGAGTTCCTCGAAACGGCGCGCCGCCTCGGCACAGATCTCCCGCGTCTCCCCGTCGACCGGCACCTTGCCGCTGAAATCGGCGGTGTAGGCGACGCGCTTCGGCACAATCGGGCTGCCAACTGCGGCGGCGAACGAACGATGCGGCGCTTCGAAAGTCAGAGGATCATGCGGGCACTGGCCCGCCATGGTATCGAGAAATAGCGCCACATCGGCCACCGTGCGTGCCATCGGCCCCTGGACCGAGAGCGGCGAGAACAGATTGTTAGACGTACCGCGCGTGACCCGGCCCGGCGAGGGCCTCAAGCCGACGACCGAGCAGTAGGTGGCGGGCCGACGCAGGCTTCCCGCATGGTCGGAGCCGTGTGCGAGCCATACCTCGCCGGCAGCGAGCGCGGCTGCGCCGCCGCCGGTCGAGCCGCCCGGGGTCAGCGCAGTATTCCACGGATTGCGGGTGCGGCCAAACACCTCGTTGAACGTCGAGCCGCCGGCGCCGAATTCCGGCGTGTTCGACTTCGCGATGACAATGCCACCTTTGCGCTCGATCCGTTCGACCACCGGGTGTGAACGCTTCGGCACATGGTCGCGGAAGATCGGTGAGCCGTAGGTCGTGCGCACCCCGGCGACATCGGCGAGATCCTTGATTGCAACCGGCAGGCCGCACAGCCAGCCGGGCTCAGCCTCAGCCTCGTGACCTTCGCCGCGCATCAACCTTTCGGCATGGGTACGCGCGCGATCGATACATACGGTCGGCAGCGCATTGATCGCCGGCTCGACTTCCGCAATCCGACGCGCCGCGGCGTCGATGAGCTCGAGCGGCGTGACCTCTCGTCGCTTCAGGCGAAGCACCGCCTCGGTTGCCGTCAGCCGGCACAGTTCATCGTGAGAAGACGACATGGAGGCACCAGTTCTGCCCTGCAAGAAAGCCCTAGGTCCGGCGCCGGGTCAACCGGCCGATCGCGGCTACGCGGATTATCAAAACTGGACTGATCCGCGAGGTCCGCCCCGAGTCATTTGCGTCGATTGGGCAGGCCGGTGGCCAGGTCCCGTCTGCCTCCAGCAGCCGATGCCCAACGGGCTAGCACGTTTAACATGACCTTGGCACGCCGGGCACACATTCGTTAGCGCGGAGCTCGCGAATCTCGTCGCGCAGCAAGTTTGCTCCCAAGGCGAGGCACTTGGCGGCAACATCGTTCTCAATGACATTGACCATAATGTTATGGCCGCCGGTGCTGACGTCGAACTTGTGATCGATACAGGCCTTCACCATCATTTTGAGCTTCGCTGCAGCGTCGGCAGGCCGAGTGCGGACATCCTGCGCCAGCAACCCCATCAGCGTGCGGTAATTGCTTTGCAGAGCCTCATAGGACTCGATGTGCCGCTTGCGCGCGGCGCATTGTTTTTGCGCGGCCTCTTCGATGTCCTCCGTCGACCAACCGTCTGTTTCTGCCTTCACGTCAGCGATGCACGCTTGCGAGCTGGCGTTGATCTCGCCTTCGTCGGCGTAGCCTATTGTCAGGCGCTCGGGCGGCGGGTCCGCGAGGGCCTGTCCGAAT
>Ga0134128_10002052_pt1 | contig 25195 bp, 27 predicted proteins | sample KB31754_FD_96462 | JGI IMG/M metagenome (GOLD analysis project Ga0134128, IMG submission 96462) | Terrestrial soil microbial communities with excess Nitrogen fertilizer from Kellogg Biological Station, Michigan, USA - KB3-175-4 | ecosystem: Environmental > Terrestrial > Soil > Unclassified ...
AGCGGCTTTTTCCTTTCGTGTTTTTGGCACTGCGGCGCTTGCCCGGAAGCGGAAGCTGTCGTTCCCGGTCTCGAGGATATGGCAGTGATGGGTGAGCCGATCGAGTAGAGCCGTTGTCATTTTGGCATCGCCGAACACGTCGGCCCATTCGCTGAAGCTGAGGTTGGTAGTGATGACGCGCTGGTCTGCTCGTAGTGCTTGCTGAGCAGATGGAACAGCAGCGCCCCGCCCGACGGGCTGAACGGCAGATAGCCCAGCTCATCGAGGACGACGAGATCGAGGGCGCAGCAGACGCTCGGCAAGTTGGCCGGCCTTGTTCAAGGCCTTTTCCTGCTCAAGTGCATTGACCAGGTCAACGGTGGCGAAGAAGCGAACCTTCTTGTGGTGATGTCGGACCGCCTGGATGCCGAGTGCAGTGGCGATATGGGTCTTGCCGGTGCCGGGGCCGCCGATCAGCACCACATTGTCCGCGCCCTCGATGAACGTGCCGCGATGAAGTTGCTAGACTGATGCCTCATTGATCTCGTTGGAGGCAAAGTCGAAGCCGGTCAGATCCTTATAGGCGGGGAAGCGGGCACCCTTGAGATGATGGGCGATAGAGCTGACCTACCGCTCGGCGATCTCAGCCTTAAGCAGTTGAGACAGGATCGGCACCGCGCCATCGAAGGCGGGGGCACCCTGTTCGATCAACTCGTCCACGGTCTGGGCCATGCCATACATCTTGAGGCTGCGGAGCATGACTAAGACGGCAGCGCTGGCGGGATCATGACGCATGGCGCACATCCTTGCCGCGCAGCGCGTCGTAGCGGGCGACGTTGGCTTTGGGTTCCTGGCGCAGGGTCAGAGCCTGGGGTGCATCGATCAATGCGACCTGAGCGTCTTTGCCATCGACCCTGCCTCGGCCATCTAGGCGTGCATGCGGTCGGCGCTACGGAAAAACCGCCGCGCCGCCGCGCCGATTTCACGATCGGTAGGGTGGTCGAACGGCTCGATACCCCAGATTCTGCCGGCCAGGACGGCGTGGTGGAGTCGCAGATGGGCGGCAAGCTCTGCCTTGGCCACTCCCGGTCCCACGATGAGGATCGCCGTTGACGCCGACAGCGCCTCGGCGACCCTCTCGAGGAAGACCGTATCGGGCGGCGCCTTGCCCTTGCCGACCTGGTCGGCCTTGCGGTGGATGCGGTGGTGCGGACCGGGCTCGACGAGCCGCTCCTCATCGGCGGTCTCGAGGCCGATCCCGAACAGCTTGGCCTCGCGATGATCGATCCAGACGCAAACATGGGTGTGCTGCATTGGGTGGTCGACGTTCATGGTGTCGTCCTCGTTCTTTCTTGGTGAGGCGAGCCTGAGTGCCAGACCGGCCGGAGTCGACGTCACTCGGCGCGCCATTCTGCGTTCGGGGAGCAGCAGCCGCGGAAGACCGGGTGCGGCCCGATGGCAGCCTTGCCTGGGTTATTGGGCGACATAGCCGCCATCCACCAGATGATAGCTGCCGGTGATGAAGGAGGCAGCGTTCGAAAGGAGAAAACAGGCCAATGCCGATACTTCCTCGGAGCGACCGAGACGTCCGATGGGATGCAGGTCGGCAATGACCTTGAGCGTTGGCTCATCGAGATTCTTCGACAGCAGCGGCGTATCGATAAAGCCCGGGCCCACCGCGTTCACGCGGATGCCGTGCTTGGCATACTCCATGGCCGCCACCTTCGTCAGCCCTACCACTCCATGCTTGGCGGCAACATAGGCCGGCGCGTTGGCGAAGCCGACGCTGCCCAGGATCGACGACATGTTGACAATGGCCCCGCCGCCGGACCGCTGCATCGCGGCCAGCTCGTATCTGGTGCAGAAAAAGACGCTGTTGAGATTGACGTCGATCACCTGCCGCCAGCCGTCGAGCGGATAGTCGGCGGTGGGCGCGCTCGGTCCGCTGATGCCGGCGTTGTTTACCGCGAGGTGCAGCCCACCGCACTCTCGCTCGGCGAAGCCGATCATCGCCTCCACTTCTGCCGCGTTGGCGACATCGATTTCGTAGGAAAGGGCGCTGCCGTGGGCGTTGTTGATCTCGGCCACGATCGCATCGAGCCCGGCTGCATCGCGGTCCGCGACGACGACGCGCGCTCCTTCCTTGGCCAGTTGTCTGGCGATCGCCGCGCCGATGCCGGATGCGCCACCCGTGACGATGGCGACCTTGCCGCCGAATTGTTCACTCATCGTTTTGTCCTTGAGACTGATTGGGGATCTCTTCTGGCGCAAATTCCCCTGCCCGGATTTGACCTGGGTCAAAGCCGCCGCCTCACTTCCGTGCAACGAATTGGTCACCGCAATTCCCAGGAGGGACCCATGCCGGACGAGATTGTTCAGGTGACCGAGGACGCATTTCACCGTCTCCAGGAACCGCTGGAGGACCACGCCGCATCCGACGAAGATCTGACGAACGCCGCGCAGGTCGCGATCTGGAACTGCGACCCCGATCTGCACCGGCGCGTCCGCGCGTCGGCGAACGACGGTCATCTGACGTTGACTGGAACCGTCGCCACCCAGCGGCAGCGCAGTTCGATCGAAGCTGCCGTGCTCGGACTGGGAAACGGGGCGAACCGCCTGACCAACATGATCGAGTGCATCGGCACCGCGCAGAGCGAAGAGGAGAAGCCCACGCCCCCGGCGGCCCATCAGAAGGTCGCCGCAGAGCCGATGCTCTATGTCAGGCGATATTGCGGTACTGAGCCCTATTCGCTGACGGCGGCACTGCATGAAGCGTTGGGGGTTCTGGATCGCCGCTTCCTGGACCTCGGCCTCGCGGTTCCCGGCGAGGCAATCGTCATCTACCGCAATCGGCTGCCGGAGAGCGTAGTGCTCGACGTGGGGTATGCGCTCCCATCATCCGCCCATATGAAAAGCGATGACGAACTGAAGGTCGGCATGACGCCCGAAGGTACGATGCTCTCCGCACCAGCCGCGTTTGGCTCGCGCCGTCTGTTCCAAGTGCATGACCAGCTCATCCAAAGAGCTCGCCTTGGGAACCTTTCGCCGACGAACTTCGCCTGGCAGAGACTTCCCCTCGGTGCCGCTCGGCTTCGGGTCGAGCACCCCGCGGCGCCACTTTACCTGCCGGTCGGCTGAGAACGCCCCCGCCCATTCGCCTGCGTCATTGCGCGGGATCAAATTCCGGCTCGTGGGCAGAGTGTAATGGAGAGGAGCTCGCCCACGCGAGCGAAGCGCGCCTGGCGCGAACGTGATGCGGAAGCCGCCGGCCGCCAACGTAAGGAGCGATCATGATGAGTGCTCAAATCTGTCAAGTCGAGCTCGAGCTCGGACGCGAGCCACAGCATCCGTTCGGCGAGCGAGGGCGCCTCTACCATCTATACCTGCCGCTGAAGGCCGATGGCAGCCTCGACGCCGAAGCGCTCCGTGGCAGTCGCGGCTGTTGCCGCGGCAAGCGCCTGCGGGCTGGCGACGGGCCGGCCGAGGGCAGGATCGTGCTGGGCGCCGAGGGCGGGCTCGTCCTCGAATACGACGACGCGCCGCTTCGGCAGTCAGTCGTCCGGCTTAATTCTGGCCCGCTCGTCGTTGGCGAATCAGTGCCGATCGCTGAGGCCGACGGTGAGCGACACGAATTCCAAGTCATTTCGGTCCGGCACGCCTGAACCAAGCCGGAAAGCCTGCATCACCAATGCCGGCGGCGAGGCCGATCCCGATCGCCATGGAGGCTTCAATGATGGTGCACAGAGCCGAATTCGTACATGGCGTTCCCCCCACTGATGCCAATTCCAGCGATGGGACGGCCGGTCTGCCGGGCAGCGACCTCGAGGCGGAAAAGATGCCGGGACATTGGCTGCTCGCCCGGCTGGGCAAGAGGGTATTGCGCCCCGGCGGCCTCGGCCTCACGCGATCGATGCTTGAGCGGTTGGCGATCGGGCAGGACGACACCGTGGTCGAATTCGCGCCGGGCCTCGGAGTCACGGCGCGCATGATCCTCGAGCGGCGACCACTGCGCTACATCGGCATCGAGTGCGACGGGCGTGCCGCGCGATGGACAAGGCGGCAATTGCCATCCGGGCCGACAGTATCCGTCGCAATCGGCTCAGCCGACGAGATCGACCTTCTCGACGGCGTGGCGTCAGTGGTGGTCGGCGAAGCCATGCTGACGATGCAACCGCAAATCCACAAGCAACGGATCGCGGCTGAGGCATTCCGGGTCCTGCAGCCGGGCGGCCGCTATGGAATTCATGAACTATGCATCTATCCGGACGACATGCCGGAAGAACACAAGCGGCTGGTAGACAAAGATCTTTCCGCCGCGATTCACGTAGGGGCTCGGCCCCTCGCGAGCAAGGAGTGGCGAGAGCTGCTCGAGGGCGCGGGGTTCAACATGACCGCAGTCGGCTACGCGCCGATGCACTTGCTCCACCTCACCCGCATGATGCAGGACGAGGGCTGGCTTGGCGCCCTGCGGATCGTCTGGAACGTCCTTGCCGATCGCAAAGGTCGCCGCCGGGTGCTCGCCATGCGGCGGGTCTTTGGACGCCACGGAGACAACCTGCGGGCCATCTTCATCGTCGGTGAGAAGCCCCTCAACTGACCGGCCGCGTCGACGAGCCGCGGGTCCCAAGAAAAACGCGCGAGATCTTGCGATCCCGCGCGTCACTTCCTCATTCGTCCGCCGTTTGCAAGACCCTTTCGGGCACCGGCTGACGCATGCGGAACCAGAGGCCATCGGCGACCGTGGCAAGTCCCTACAGAACTCGCCGGCTTATTTGCCGAGCTGGGCGAAGATTGCGTCGAAGCGGGCCTGGGGCAGCTTCGGGTTGCGTGCCGCTTTGACGGCATCGAGATTCGACAGATCGTTGCCGACTACCACCACCGCCACCATGCCAAGCCCATAGTGTGGTGTGCACTTGATGGCATAGACGCCGGGCACCGTGAACGTCTCTGTCAGCGGCTGGCTGGTGTCGCCCTTGAACGGGGTGGCGCCGGTCGGGATCAGCCCGTCGATTGACTGCACGTCGTGGCCTTTGTCAGTGGGCTGGAAGGTGACGGTGTCGCCGACGTTGATCTTCACGAGGTCCGGAGCGAAGACCATCGAACCCATGTCCCCCTTGTTGAGGAGTTGCACGTCCACGTTGGCGGCCCATGCCGGCATGGCGCCGGCGGCGACTACCAGGGCAGCGGCGAGGGCGAGCTTGGCGATATTCATGTTGAATTCTCCTGATGCGTATTTAGTTCGGCGCATTTGACGGCCCCTCCTAACCGCCGATAGCGTTCGCCTCTTTGACGCATGTCAAATTGGCCGCAGGTGGTCAAAATGCCCACCCTGACCGCCTCCGGGAGACTTTGCGCCAAATCAAAGATCGCCGACGCCGAGCGCTCTACAGCCTTCCTCAAGACGGGGCGAAGGTCGTTCCGCGAAGTCCGGAGAAGCCGAATGAACTTCCAAGCCATGAACCTCAATCGCCGCATGCTTCTGGCTGGAATCGGCACGACCACGGCCGTCAGCGCAGTCATCGGAGCTGGCACGCTGGGCGCGGTGGCCGAGGCAACCCCCGCCCCCCAGGCGGTGGGACCGGCGCCCGATCTGAGCCCCCTGCCTCGGGTGAAGATCGAGCTCCTGCCGGCCCCCTTCGTGCATCCCCATGACCAGATCGCTGTCGGCGGCCCCAAGATCGTCGAGTTCAGGCTGACGGTGAAAGAGAAGCCGCTCGTCATCGACGATGACGGCACGACCATTCAGGGCATGACCTTCAACGGCTCCGTGCCCGGCCCGATGATGGTGGTGCATCAGGACGACTATGTCGAGCTGACGCTCGCCAACGATCCGAACAATACCATGCAGCACAATATCGACCTGCACGCCACGACCGGCGGCGCGGGCGGCGGCGCGCTGACCATGATCAATCCCGGCGAGCAGACGACACTCAGGTTCAAGGCGACCAAAGTCGGCGCCTTTATCTACCATTGCGCCGTCGGCGGCGAGATGACGCCCTGGCACATCGGTTCGGGCATGAACGGCGCCATCATGGTGCTGCCGCGCGACGGTCTGAAGGACGCCGAGGGCCGACAGCTGAAGTACGACCGCATCTACTATGTTGGCGAGCAGGACTTCTACGTTCCGCGCGACAAGGACGGCAAGTTCAAGAAATACGATAACATCGGCGACGAGTTCGCCGACGCCCTCGAGGTAATGAAGGGCCTCGTCCCCAGCCACGTCGTGTTCAACGGTGCGGTCGGTGCACTCACCGGCAAGAACGCGTTGACCGCCAATGTCGGTGACAATGTGCTGATCGTTCACTCCACGCCGACCCGGGACACCCGTCCGCACATTATAGGCGGACACGGCGACTACGTCTGGGCCGACGGCAAGTTCGGCAACGCGCCCAGCCTCGGTCTTGAGACCTGGCGGGTGGCGGGCGGCTCCGCCGCCGTGGCGCTCTACCGTTTCCTGCAGCCGGGCGTCTATTCCTACGTCAACCACAACCTGATCGAGGCGGTCTATCTCGGGGCAACCGCCCAGTTCAAGATCGAGGGCAAGTGGAACAACGATCTCATGCAGGTCGTCGATGCGCCAAGGCCCATCGCCTGAGCCGATCGCCCTGCCGAATGCGCATTCGAAGGGACGGCGCGGTCCCTCCGAATGCCCGTTGTCCGTAACTTCGCCCTCGAACGGGGGGCGATGCCGGCAACAGGAGAATACCTTGCACGCCATAGCCATCCATCGTGACAGCTTTATCGGACTGGCCCTGCTTGCCGGCCTCGCTGGCATTCTGGCCGTCGAGACGGGCATGCTCCGACCCGTGGCGTCGCTGCCGCCGGCGGCGTTGCCGCTCACCGTAACAATCCCTGCGGCGCCCTTTCCGCACCGGCCGGCCGGCGACTATCTGCAGGGCGGGGTCGCGGTGAGTGCTCCGCTCGAAATGACCTCTCTCGACGGCCCGCTTGTCATCATGACGCATGAAGTGTCGACTGCCGAATATGCTCGCTGCGTAGCGGATGGCGCCTGCACCACGCCGGAGCCGAGCCACGTCGGGGTCGAAGACTTGCCGGTTACCGGCGTCAGCTATGAGGATGCCGCTGCCTATGCCGCGTGGCTCTCTGCGCACACCGGTGAGACCTGGCGTCTGCCAACCGTGGAGGAATGGGATTTCGCGGCGAGCCCCCTCGCGCGCGACCATGGCCTCGAGGGCCTCACCGATACCGCCGATCCCGCGCAGAAGTGGCTCGTCGACTTCGATCGGGCCGCCGCCGAACGGGTTTCCGGCGGCGCGTTACCCCAGCCGCTCGGCACCATCGGCCCCAACGCGAACGGCGTCGACGACCTTGGCGGTAATGTCTGGGAGTGGACGGCGACCTGCAACAGCCGCGTGACGCTCGATGCGGCCAACCTGATCAAGGGCACCATCCAGTCCTGCGGCCTCAGGGTGGTCGAAGGCCGTCACCGCATGCCGATCAATGTCTTCGTTCGCGACGCCTTGCGTGGCGGCTGCTCGGTCGGCGATCCGCCGGACAATCTTGGCTTCCGGCTCGTACTCGAGCAGCCTTGGTACGCGCGCCTGATCGCAGCGGCGAGGTTGCGATGGCTTTGAGAAGCCCGTTGCCACATTTTTGTTCCGCTTGAACCTGTCGATTGGATGCCACCCTTGTCTCAAGCCCTCGATCGCAGCCTCATCCGCCCGCTCTCTTTGTTCGACGGCATGTCTGATGATGAGTTGGACGACGTGCTATCGATGGCCGGCAGCCGTCGCTATGCCCTTGGCGAGACGCTCTTCGAGCAGGGCCAGCAGGCAGACAGGTTCTACGTTCTGCTGCACGGGCGGCTGCGAGTGACCCAGGTTACTCCGCAGGGGCAGCAGGTGGTGATGCGGATGGTCAATCCCGGCGACATCTGCGGCATCGCCAGGGCGCTCCGGCGCCCCGACTACCCCGGCACGGCCACGGCAGTGGCCGACAGCATTGCACTCCACTGGGCGATGAACGACTGGGCGCCAATTCTCGGCCGGCATCCAGCCTTCGCGGTCAACGCCATGCAGATCATCGGCGAACGGTTACAGGAGGCGCAGGCTCGCATTCGGGAGATGTCCACCGAGGCGGTCGAGCGGCGCATTGGTCATACCGTGCTGCGGCTGGCCGGGCAATCCGGCCAGCGGGGCCCTGACGGCATTCGCATCGACTTCCCCATTTCCAAGCAGGACATCGCCGAGATGGCGGGCACCACCCTCCACACCGTGTCTCGGGTCCTCTCGGCCTGGGAGAGTGCTGGCATCGTCGATGGTGGCCGGCAAAAGCTGCTCGTCAAAGACCCGCATCGGCTGCTCTTGATCGCGGAAGGGGTCGAGGCGGGACCATCGCGATAGATCCGTCCTTGATCGCCAGAAGGACGGCCGCCCGGAGATCATCGAGTGGATAGCCGTGCTCCACGGCCGAGTCCGTCAGCTTGTGGAAGCCGGCGATCGGACAGCCCACGCAGTGAAGATGCCAGTCGATGAAGACCCGCAGCACCTGCGGCCAGCGGGTCATGATCTCATCGAGCGTCAGGTCGTCGATGTCCTCGTTGTTCATTTGGGAATCCTCCCGGTACGCCATCAAGCTAATCGGTCAGGTGCCGGGATTCCTTGTCGCGGCGCAAAGACCGGGTCGTATCTGCAGGCTATCGATCGCCCGACGTCATCGAGGAGGAACAGCATGCGCGAAATCAGCCTGAAGGGTCGGGCCACCGCCACGCGTCCCATTCCGCGTGGCATCGCGACGCGAGGGCCCGCCGTGCTGTCCTATGGATTCAGGCCACTCTTCCTGCTCGCCGGTATCTTCGCGACGGCCGCCATGGTGATTTGGATCGGGGCGCTCTCAGGTTATTGGGAAATCGGCGGAAAGGCCGGGCCGATAGACTGGCACGCCCATGAAATGCTGTTCGGCTACGCCAGCGCCGCCCTTTGCGGGTTCGTGTTGACGGCGGTACCAAACTGGACCGGCCGACTTCCCGTGTCCGGCCTGCCGCTGCTCGGCCTTGTCGCGTTGTGGCTGGCGGGCCGGGTTGCCATGGCAGCTCCCGGCCTGTTGGGCGAAGGCCCAAGCGCCCTCATCGACTGCCTGTTCCTATGGGCGCTCGCCTTCGTCGTGGCGCGCGAGGTCATCGTGGGCCGCAACTGGAAGAACCTGCGGGTGGCGATCGGGATCGCCTTCCTCGCTGCGTTGAACGCGACCTTCCACATCGTCGTCCTCGACGGCCGGGACGAGCTGTGGGTCATCCGCCTCGCCCTGTCGCTATACGTGCTGCTTATTTCGCATATCGGGGGGCGTATCGTTCCCAGCTTCACCCGCAACTATCTCGCCAAGACCGGTGCGTCGCGCTTTCCTCGGCAGATGGGTCGGCTCGACCACCTCGCTCTTCTTGCTACCCTCGTCGCGTGCGTGCTGTGGAGCTTCGTCCCGTACGGCCTTCTCACCGCAGCAATCGCGACGCTTGCCGCCGTCCTGCAGGGCGTGCGGCTCGCCGGGTGGCGAGGCTGGACAACGGCTGCAGAGCCGCTACTGCTGGTCTTGCATGTCGGCTACGCCTTCATCCCCATAGGCCTGCTCGCCATCGCTGCGGCGGCAATGGGGCTCCTGGCGGAACCATCGGCACTGCACCTGCTGACGGTCGGCGGCATCGGGATGATGACCCTCGCCGTGATGACGCGCGCCAGCCGCGGCCATACGGGCCGCCCGCTAACCGCGTCTCACACGACCACGGTGTCTTACCTGCTGCTGCTCGCGGTCGCTGTGCTGAGGCCGCTGGCCGAATTCCTGCCGGCCTACTACCACGAAATCCTCGACTTCAGCGGCCTGGCGTGGGTCCTGGCCTACGGGTTGTTCGTCGCCGAGCACGCCCCGATGTTGCTCCGGCCTTCCCTCAGCGTCCGGCGCTGAAGGCCTGTCGGGCGGGAGAGATAGCGATCAACTCGCGAGGATCGACCGCTCGGCAGCGAGTGCCGGTCCTTCGGCAACATCAGTCAGACCTGATAACCGCTTCCCCTCCCTGATCGCGCCCGGCAGCACACCTGACTTTGCGCTGGATCAAGGCGGAAGACGCTCGCCTGCCGCATCAACGGCATTCACCGATGGAGGAGAGCATGGCAACCGACGCTGAAATTCTGTCTCAGGTGATGGCAGCCCTCGCCCGCGACGGCGGTGTCGAGACGACTGCCATCCGGGTCAGCGTCATCGACGCCATCGCGAAGCTCAACGGTCACGTGGGGACCCTGCTGGAGAAACGCGCCGCCCAGAGGATCGCGGCAGGCATTCCTGACGTCAGGGCCGTGATCGACGATCTTATGATCGAGCCCACCGACCGCGCGCTTGCCGCCGACGAAATCCTGGCGGAACGCGCCTATGAGCGGCTCGCCGCCAATCCTTCGGTGCCCCTCGATCGGATTCACGTCTCGGTGCGCGGCGGCATGCTGACGGTTCGAGGGGACGTCGACCACCGCTACCAGTGGCAGTCGCTGCAAACGGATTTGGAATCGCTTGAAGGCGTTCGCGGGATTTGCAACGAGGTATCGACCATCTCCCAGCCGGATCCCGCCGGCCTCGGCAAGGCGAGAAGGTGAGTAACGACACCGGTCAGGGCTTTTGATCGAGGAGTTCGCGCATCTTCTGCGACAATTCTTGCGCGGTATACGGCTTGCGCAGCCAACTGCCGAGCGCGCGCTCGCGGCCGGCGACAGCCGGCTCGGCGTAGCCGGAGGTGAAGAGTATCTTCACGTCCGGTCGTTGGAACCGCACCTCTTTCGCCAGCTCGTCTCCATTCATCCCGCCCGGCATCACCACGTCGGTGAACAACAGCTTCACGTCGGGATTGGCCGCAAGACGCGTCAGCGCTTCGGCCCCCGTTGCCGCCTCGATGATCGCGTACCCCGCGTCGATGAGCCGAGCGACCGCCACGCGTCGCACGCGCGCATCGTCCTCGACGACCAGTATCGTTTCCTTGCCGCCTTGCGGCTGATCCTGCTCCCGATCCGCGGGAACCGGCTTTTTCGACGCCCGCTCGATCTCCGCGGCCGGCAGGAACAGGCGTACGCTGGTGCCTTGTCCTTCGTCGCTGTAGAGCTGCACGTGACCGCCCGACTGCTTCACGAACCCGTAGACCATCGACAATCCCAGCCCGGTTCCCGAGCCTGGCTGCTTGGTAGTGAAGAACGGCTCGAACGCATGCTGCTTCACTTCGGCGCTCATCCCCTCGCCGGTATCCGTAACCGAAATCAGCACGTAGTCGCCGGGCCGCACCTCTGGATACATCTGCGCGTAATCGACGTCGACACGGCTGCGCGAGATCCCGATGGTAAGCCTCCCGCCCTTCGGCATCGCGTCCCGGGCATTGAGGGCGAGGTTGAGGAGCGCGTTCTGGAGCTCCGAGGCGTCGACCTGGGCCCGGTTGGCCGAGCCGCTGATCACGGTGCGCAGTTCCACCGTCTCCCCGAGCGTGCGCCGCATCAGGTCGGAAAAGCCCGACACCAGTGGCCCGATATCGGTCAGCTGCGCGTTGAGCGGCTGGCGCCGGCCGAAGGCCAGCAATTGGCCGGTGAGCTTGGCGCCGTCGTCGGCGGCGGCGCGGGCCTCCCCCAACAGCAGACGCTGCTGGTCGTCGCTGAGCCTCGGCTCCAGCATTTCGAGATTGCCGGTGATGACGGTGAGCAGATTGTTGAAGTCGTGCGCCAGCCCGCCGGTGAGCTGGCCAACCGCCTCCATCTTCTGCGCCTGCCGAAGCTCGGCCTCCATCCGGTGGCGGCTGGTCAGGTCGCGGACGAAGCCGGTGAAGATGCGGGTGCCATTGGCGACCGCCTCGCCGACGGAGAGTTCCATCGGGAAGGTCGAGCCATCCTTGCGCTGCCCGGTGACCACCCTGCCGAGGCCGATGATGCGGCGCTCCCCGGTCCGCAGGTAGCGCGCGAGATAGCCGTCATGGGCTTCCCGATCGGGCGACGGCATCAGCATCTTGACATTCTTTCCCACCACCTCGCCGGCCGCGTAGCCAAAAAGCCGCTCGGCCGCTGCGCTGAACGAGGTGACGATCCCCGTCTCGCCGATCACCACCATCGACTCCGGAACGGTGTCGAGGATCGATCTGAGGTGGGCTTCCCTCGCGGCAAGGTCCTGCTGGGCGAGCCTGAGGTCGCTCACGTCGTTGTTGTTCTCCACGATGAACGAGCCGGTAGCGCCCAGCACCGTGGGTGCGATCCAGCGACTCGCGACATAGAGTCGATGCCCATCCTTGTGGCGGTGGGCCAGTTCACCCTTCCAGGCGCCCCTGGCCCGGACTTTGGCGCGAATCTCATCAATGGGCTCGGGGAACTCCGTGGCCAGCAAGTCGTGGACGACTTGTCCGACCGCTTCCTCGCGCCTCCAGCCGTAAAGCTGCTCGCAGCCGCCCGTCCAGCGCGACACCACCCCGTCGAAGCCGTGCACGATAATGGCGGCACCGTTGAGTACCCTGACGATCTCGTCGAGGTTGTGATCGCTGATCGATCCGGGACCAACTGTGTCGGGCATGTCTGACCTTTTCAATGCGAACGGAGCGGCACCGCGGCGTCCAATCCGTCTTCCTCGTCGTCGGCCGCGAGCATTGCCAGCCGCGCCGGCCGCAGCACCGCAACGGTATGGCGCCCGGTCTGCGAGATCACCTCGGCCGCCTGCAGGCGTGTCATCACCCGCGACACCGTCTCGATGGTAAGACCGAGATAGTCGGCCATGTCTAGTCGCGTCATCGGCAGATTGACGACCGGCGCCGACGGGTGGTTCTTACTCACACGCCTGACCAGAGCAAGCAGGAAGCTGCTGACTCGCTCCTCGGCGCTCTTGCGGGCGAGCAGCACAACCTGCTCGTGGGCCGCGGTCATCTCGTCGCAGAGTTGACCAACGAGCTGCGAGCGGAGCTGGGCCTGCTTGTCGATCGCCTCGTCGAACCGCCGCCGGGCGAGCCTCCGCACGCACGTCGGCTCGATCGCCTCAGCGGTGTAAAGATACCGGTCCCGCTGGCTGACCCCGACGAGGTCGCCGGCGAACAGGAAGCCGGTAATCACTCGCCTCCCGTCGGCCAGAATGCGCACGATCCGCAACGCCCCCTCCGTCACCTCGAAGACCTCGGCGGCACGATCGCCCTGCCAGAACAGCGCGGCCCCGGCATCGATCCCCTCGACGGGCTGGTGCGAAAACAACCCCGCCAGCGTGGGGCGCCCTTCACGCTCGAAGACCGGCGGTACGAAAACGAAGGACTCTCCGAGGGCGACGCTTTCCATCAACATTTTTGGCTCCGGACCTGAATTCGACGGTCGGAGTTGGCGCCGCTTCGGTGACGCCAGAACCCTGCACGTGTTACAAAGAGTGCATATTCGTGACGGACTGTAACAAGGGGCATGGTGGTCGATGACCGATGTCGAAGGTGTCGAAGCCGGCCGCATGCTGGTGGTGGACGACGACCCCCGCATCCGACAGATGCTTTCCCGCTATTTTGAGGACCAGGGGTACCGCGTGACCACGGCGGGCGATGGGCCATCGATGCGCCGTGCCTTTGGCGTGGGCGTCTTCGATGTCATCCTGCTCGATTTGGTGCTGCCCGGTGGCGACGATGGCATCAACCTGGCGCGCGAGGTCCGGACCCATTCTGATGTGCCCATCATTATGCTGACCGGCCGCAACGACGTCACCGATCGGGTGGTGGGCCTCGAGGTCGGTGCCGACGACTATATCGCGAAGCCCTTCCACCTGAGGGAGGTGCTGGCGCGGGTCCGTAGCGTGCTCAGGCGCCGCCGCCCTGCATCAAATGGCGGGGAGCCGTCGCCGGGCGACCTGGTCGAGTTCGAGGGCTGGCGCCTCGATGTCGGGCGGCGTCAATTGCTCTCACCTTCCGGGGAGGAGGTGATATTGACTACTGGCGAATTCGACATGCTCGTCGCCCTGGTCCGCCATCCCGGGCGAGTGATGACGCGCGAAGTACTGATGGACCTTACCCGGGGTCGAGGCCGGGAAGCATTCGACCGCACGATCGACGCCCAGATCGCCCGCCTACGCAAAAAGGTCGAAGGCGGCGGGGGCGCGCCTCATTTGATCAAGTCAGTACGCGGCGTCGGCTACGTGTTCACCGGACGAATTGAGTAAAGCTGATCCCGAATTCCGGACGTGCTGCCCGCGCTGGAGCGGCGGCTGTCGGTTGTGTCGGCTATGAGATAGTCAGCTTGTCGTCGACCGCGGGGACGCCCAGGCCGCCTGTCCGGCGACATGGCGCTCAAACCGAGCCCAGACGTGCCGGCGAGCGTGACCTTGTTGCCGGCGATGTTCACCCGGATCGCATTGGATCCGAGCTGCGCGTTGCGCCTGAGCCCACCTCAATCTGTCAGGCGGCCTTTCCGTGGGCACGGCGCGATCCGTCGAGATAGGCGTCAAAGGCGGTTGCCGCCGCGCGAACCAAAAACCGATGGTCGTGTCGTACACGGATCGTGCCGCCGGCCAAATCCAGCACGCCATCCTGCGCCAGCACCGTAAGTTTCTCGTTGGCATCGAGAAGTTGAGTAGGATCGAAACCATGTCGGGCGCAAATCGCCGGAACGTTGGCCTCGAAATCGCACATCAAGCGCTCTATGATATCCGCTCGAACGCGGTCTTCAATGGTCAGGCGATAACCTTTGGCGGTTGCAAGTCGGCCGGCGACGATGCGCTCTGCATAATGGCCCAGGCCCACCTCGTTTTGCACGTAGCCGCGCGCGGTGCGGCCGATCGCCGACGCCCCCAAACCGATGAGCGTCTGGCAATCGTCGGTGGTATAGCCTTGGAAGTTGCGCCTTAGCCTTCCGGCGTCCTGTGCCTGCGTAAGATCGTCGCCGGGAAGCGCGAAATGGTCGAGGCCGATCTGCCTGTAGCCGGCGGCGACGAGTGTTTCGGCTATCGCTATCGCTTGGTCGTTGCGAGCCGCGCCGTCAGGCAAGACCGCCTCGTCGATCATGCGCTGGTGCTTCTTGAACGACGGCACATGCGCATAACCAAACACGGCCAAGCGGTCGGGTCGCATGGAGGCGGCCGCCATTGCCGTCGCCACACAGGAGCGTATGGTCTGGTACGGCAGTCCATAGATCAGATCGAAATTGATGCGATCAACCCCGCACTCACGTAAGCTTCTCACAGCTTCGAAGGTCTGCTCTTCGGTCTGAATGCGGTTAACCGCTCTTTGGACGACAGGATCGAAACTCTGCACGCCAAGGCTGGCCCGCCCGACGCCGGCATCACCCAGTGTACCGGCCATCTCGGCCGTCAGCGCGCGTGGATCGATCTCGATCGCCAACTCCGCCGTCGGAGTGAAGACGAAGCTCTCACGCAAAAGCTCAACCAGCGTGACAAAGTCGACCGGCTCCACGATGGTGGGCGTGCCGCCACCGAAATGTACCTTTTCGATCCGCAAGGGCTGCACGGTGCGGCGGGCCACCATGCTGATCTCTTCCCTTAACAGCCCCAGATAGTCGACGATAGGCTGGTCCTTGGCCGTGATGGTGGTGTGGCAGCCGCAATACCAGCACATGGCCCGGCAAAACGGGATGTGCAGATAGAGCGATACCGGCTCGTCGGATGGAAGCTTCGACAGCCACCCGGCATAGACATTCTCATCGACAGTTGACGAAAAGACTGGTGCAGTTGGATAACTAGTATAGCGGGGCAGACGCGCTTCGCGGTATTTTTCGAGAATGGACGGGTCCAAAAGCTTTGCTCTCCTTGTGACAGACGGAACCCTTCATGGACTCCGATCCATCGCTTGGTTCGGATCGTTAAGCATCTCGTACGGAACCATCGCGCTTCAACCAGCTGGAAACCGCCCCATCCACCCTGTCCCTGAGCACGAATTAGCGGCCGGCTCTTTGCGCCTCGGCAAAGAGTTACGCAAATCCCCGCGCTAACGACGCGAACAGCGGGCTTCTTGTGTGCCGATGCTTCTGCCCGGGGCCCTCGAAAGCCAGTGGCCCTCGGTCACTTGCCAGAGAACCATGGCCTCAAACTACGCTCTATGGTCTATTTCGGGGGTTAATCAGATCAATGGCTGCAGGTCTGCATGGCCCGCACTCGAACGAGCTCCGGCAGGCCGGTGAGAGAGACAAGCGCACCGACGCTCACCGAGGTGCCGACGCGACTCAGCGACCGCCTGACACGATGGAGGACAGGGTGCGAATATGGCCAGCAGCCTGACCGATTCGGTGACATGCGATAGTTGTGGCCACCCCGCCACTTCTGTGCGACGCCGTCACTATCGCAGTGTATTTCAGCCACCGTGATGTCCTAAATATGCAGAGGGGGACCCGCTACTGCCCGCCCCTTGCTGTTGCCACGCATCCGGAGGATCTGGGCCTTGCGGTGGCATCTTCCATTGCGCCCGGGGTACTTTCGGTGGCGGCCCCCGTCGATCGGTTCCGTGCAAAGCCCCTGCAACGGGGTGTCAGACATAGTAGCCACCTCATCCAAAAGAGACTGAGACCCATGACCATTTCGAATTTTGAGGACCTTCTGCAAGCGGCCGCGCAGCAGCCGGACCCTCAAAGGATGCTGTTTGTATTCGTGGAAAAAGGACCGCCCGAAGACTGGCCTGCCGACAATGCCGGGAACTTTCGCCCCGACTCGGGTGGCACACTGACCCCGGTGGTGTGCGTGGACAAGGCAGTGACCGATGTGAGCAGCTTTGCCGGCCTGGCCAAAGAATCCGAAGCCACGGGACAACACTGGGATATCGTGCTGGTAGCCTGCATTGCTGGCAAGCACGGAGCCGCCCCGAGCGCGTTGGAGGTGGACCAGGGACTGGAGATGATGGTTGATGCGGTCAAGACCGGTAGCAAACTGTCGCGATTTCTTGCGTTCGATCGCCGCGGCGGTCTGCTGCAGATCTTCATATAGTAGGCGCGCCTGGCGGTAGTTTCCAAGCAGGTTGCTCAGCCTGAACTTGGGTATTTGACGAGCGAATGCTGAGTGGGGTTGCAAAAATCGCCCCGTGAAGTGCTCACCGATATGCGTTCGCCTCAATCGCCCATCTATCGACGCCGCAGATCGCGCCTGACAATCGACCCTGGCTGCGAGCGTGCTTCGCCATGCTGACTGAACCTGCGACGGGGCCGCAGGCGCGCTGGCCTCGCCTTGGGGTGCTGGTCGGGGTTCTTGCAGCGCCGAGCAGCCATTTCGGCGGCGTTTACCTGACGCCGGAACTCGCCTTGCTGGTCGGCAATGCCTTCGCCTTCCTCGTAAGCCCCAATGGCAAGTTCGCTCTTGCCTTCACGCGCGTCGAACGCACTGCCGACACCACGTATGATTTTGTCTTCATATCGTCGGGGAGTGAAGCATCCCGACAATCGCGGCAATCGTCGCAGCTCTACCGTCGCATCGGCGCCCACCGAAGATGAAATCCGGCTGGGGGTGAAATTCTACCCAGAGGTGAGCGCCTTCAAACGCTCGCTGGCGGCCACGCCGTTGGGCGACAAGATCTACGCCACCCAGCCGGCCGGCCATTTCGTGCTCCCCCGAACCCGAGCGCCAAACTTGCCTTCGTCGCCGGCATCGCCTACGTCGAAGTGCTCGAGTGCGCCCAGCGAACTCGGCGTCAAGACCGTCTATGCGGTGGAGGCAGAGACCGTGGCCCCGCTGCGGGCATGCATCAGGGCCTCATCGACGCCGACCTGATCCGCCGCGAGGTGCCCGACTTCCGGGAGCGCATCTCGTACGTTTCCGGCTCGCACGCCAAGGTGGTCCTGTTCAAACAGATGCTGCGCGAGATGGGCGTGACCCACTCCGGATCAAGACCGACTTCTTCCCCAATTGGCATGGAGCGCATTGCCTCCGGCGACTTGCGCTAGGTCAAAGACGGGGGCCCGCCAGCTCGATAGTGAGGGACAATGCAGACGCCTCTACCCATCCCCGAACAGACGGCAGCCGCCCCTGTTGACCAACCGGTCGGATCGGCGGCGAGAGGCGCCTTTGTTCTCGGCAGGCGCTTGGCTGCCCTGCCGCGAGCCGCGCTGGCGCTGGCGGCGGTTGCACTGGTAGGTCTTGTTGTCGGTCTTGCCCTCAACCTGCTCGGCGACTCCCGCCTGGCCTCATGGACATGGACGCTCGTCAGCCTGCCGGTGCTGGCGGCGCTGCTGATGCAGATCGCGAGAGCCATTCCGCGCGGCGAGATCGGCCTCGACGTGCTCGCGGCGATCTCTATGGCGATCGCCGTCGTCCTCGGCGAGCCGCTGGCGGCGAACGTCGTGGCGCTGATGTATTCGGGCGGCCAGTTGCTGGAGCGCTATGCCGAGGGCCATGCCCGCCGGGAGATGACTGCTTTGCTCGGCCGCGTCGCAACCAGCGCCATGCGCTACGACGACGGCCGACTCGTCGAAACCCCGATCGAGGCGCTTCGCCCGGGCGACCGGCTGCTCATGCGTCAGGGCGAGGTCATTCCCGTCGACGGCATCGTCGCCGCCGGCAGCGCCAGCATCGATGCGTCCGCGCTCACCGGCGAGCCCCTGCCGGTCGCCCGCCTCGACGGCGACGAGGTGCTGAGCGGCTCGACGCTGGTCGGACCGGCCTTCGATCTCGTCGTCAAGCGCGAGGCCGCCGCCAGCACCTATGCCGGCATCGTGCGGCTGGTTGAAAAGGCGCAGCAGAGCCAGGCGCCGATGGCGCGCCTTGCCGATCGCTATGCTCTATGGTTTCTGGGACTCAGCCTCGCGATGGCAGGGCTCGCCTGGTACGTGTCGGGCGACCCGCAGCGCCTGCTCGCCGTTCTGGTCATCGCCACCCCCTGCCCGCTCATCCTCGCCGTGCCGGTGGCGCTGGTCTCGGGCATGTCGAAGGCAGCGCGTGCCGGCGTGCTGTTCAAGGATGGCGGCGCCATGGAACAGATGGCGCGGGTGGCGACGTCCATACTCGACAAGACCGGCACGCTCACCCACGGCGAAGCCGCGGTGCAGAGCATCCACACCAGCGACGGCATCGACGCCGACCGGCTGCTCCAACTCGCGGCATCCCTCGACCAGGCTTCCGGGCACGTCGTGGCGCGCGCCCTCATCACCGCTGCCCGCAGGCGTGGGCTCGCGCTGACCCCACCCACCGGCGTCATCGAGGACGCAGGAACCGGCATCGAGGGCGACGTGGGCACGACCCGCATCGTGGTCGGCAGCGCTTCCTATGTACGCCGGCGCTGCGGCTCCGGCGGTTACGTCCTGCCACGGGCCGAAGCGACATTCGGCCGGCTGACGGTTGCCGTGGGCATCGACGGCGTTTTCAGCGGCGTCATCGTCCTCGCCGATCCGGTGCGCGGCGACGCCGCCGCAACGCTCGATGAACTGCGGGCCGCCGGCGTGCGCCGTATCGTGCTCGCCTCCGGCGACAAGCACGACGTCGCCGAGGCGATCGGCCGGGAATTGGGCGTCGACCAGATATTCGCGGAGCTTTCCCCGGCCGGTAAGGTAGACACCATCGCCAATGAGCGTCATCGTGGAATCGTGATGATGGTAGGAGATGGCGTCAATGACGCACCCGCCCTCGCTGCCGCCGATATCGGCGTCTCAATGGGAGCCAGGGGCGCCGCTGCCTCGAGCGAGGCAGCTTCGGTCGTCGTCCTGGTAGACCGCCTCGAGCCCCTGTCGGGCGCCGTCCGTATCGCCAGCCGAACTCGCCAGATCGCCATAGAGAGCGTGGTGATCGGGCTCGGGCTCTCCATTGCCGGCATGATTGCCGCCGCATTCGGCGCAATCGAGCCCGTACCTGGGGCTCTGCTGCAGGAGGTCATCGACGTGGCGGTGATCCTCAACGCCTTGCGGGCGCTGCGGTGAGGGGCATGCCGTCTGGAGGGCGACACACGCCTGAAGCGGTCATCTTGTGCCAGCCGGGCAGGAACGTTCCGATTCGCCAACAAGGAGTTTGCCATGGAGATCCGGGTCATTCTTACCAGCCTCGACGTCGATCTTGAGCCACCCCGAATCCTCACGTGCACGGTGGATCTGGCGAGGCGGTTCAATGCCAGAATCATCGGCATGGCGGCGGCCGCACCCCCTACTGCGGCCGCTGGGTTTGCCAGCGCCTTCGCGGTAGCCGCCGGCTATGCGAGGGCGCGAATAGAGATCGAAGCGCGCCTGGCCAACCTTAGAAACGAGTTTCATGCAGCCGTGCCCCAATCGCTGATGCTCGAGTGGCACAGTCTTATCGAGTCACCAACCGCCGCTCTGCTCGGGGCCTGTCAGCAGGCGGACCTGATAGTCACCACGACGCGCGATGGCGACGCCAGTTCGCTTCGCAGCGTTGATGTGGGCGCTCTGATTGTCGCGGCTGGGCGCCCTGTGCTCGCCGTCGGGGCGGACGCATCGAGTGCAGATTTCAAGACGATTGTCGTCGGCTGGAAACAGACTCGTGAAGCACGCCGCGCCGTGATGGATGCTTTGCCGCTGCTCCGGCTGGCCGACGAAGTCGTGGTTGCGACCGTCAGCGAGGGCAACGAGACGGAGGAGCGAGCCAGCCTTGAGAAGGTGGTCACCTGGCTCGACCGGCATGGGATCAAGGCACGGAGCGAGGTCGTGTTCGCCAGTGTCCAGGGTGCCGGGGCTTCGCTAGAGAACATCGCCCGCATCGTCGGTGCCGATCTCGTAGTGGCCGGCGCCTATGGTCAGTCGAGGATTCGCGAGTGGCTGCTAGGCGGGATGACCAAGGAACTCCTCCAAGCCAAAACGATCAATCGTTTTTTTTCCAACTGACCCGGACCGCCCTCGGGTTGCGCCTTTACCGGGAAAGACCAGCCGGTTCGGCTTCATCCGTGTCGTCTCGACCTCGTCGGCGAGCCAGCGTGGTGGATGGGCCTGATCGTGGCTGTTCTCGGCAGCCTCACCGCGGTGATCGGCACCCCCTTCTCGCGTACTGCGCAATCGAGAATGTGGGGCTCATCTTCGTCAGCCTCGGGCTGGCCCTCGCCTTCAAGGCCAATGGCATGGTGGCAGCGCGGCAGCCATCAAGCGATCAAGACCGCATGTAGGCGTTTCTCGTTTATTCGCGGTCGCCGGTTGGGGTTCGTCGAGCGGTAACAATCTTCTTTCCTTCCTTCTTCCTATGAGTGCCCTGTTGCCGGCGAAGCCGCGTCACATCCGTTATCGCGCTGGAGACGACGTTGGACTGTGATTTCTGGCCCCACTCGAAAGGCCACCACTCAAAGCTGGAACCTAGTTGCGAAGGGGTGGAAGACGACTGTTCCGCCAGCCGGAACGTCACCTCCCTCTCCGCCAATCTCCATCAGCCCATCTGCAACGAGCAATGGCATGAGGGCGGCGGCTCCGTGCCCCAACGGCTCTACCGAGGGGCGACCGTCCTGGTGCCAGCCAACGATTCTTGCCGGCATGAAGTCCGCCCGCTCCGCCGGATGGCTGATTGCGCCACGCGACACAGCTGCTTGTCCAGGTGACCAAACGGGGTTCGCACCGGCTCGCGCGGCTAGCATCGGCAGCCCATACAGGCAGAGGTTGACCAAAGCGGCGACGGTGCTACCGGGAAGGCCGAGAAACGGTGCGGTCCCGATAGTCCCTGTCACCAGCGGCTTTCCCGGACGCTGCGCTATGCGAAGCGGGCGCGCTGTCCCACCCGCCATGACGAGCGCCGCTGCGATATGATCTGTCTGGCTGCCGCCGACTCCGCCCGAGGAGACCACCGCATCGACGTTTCCCGCCAGGTCCCCTAGCGCCTTCGCGAGGGCGGCGGTATTGTCGCCAACGATGCCGGCGTCAACCGGTTCGATCCATGGCAGGCGTAGCAGCGCCATAAGCATCGGCCGGTTGGCGTCGTAGATTTCCTCGGGCGCGACGTCCTCGCCAAGCGGTCCCAACTCGTTGCCGGTAGACAACACGGCGACACGTAGCCGTCGCACGACTTCGACCTGCGCAACGCCAACTGCAGCGAGCACCGCCACATGCCGGGCGTCGAGCAGCGCACCCGATTCAATCAGCCTGGCGCCAGCCACGATGTCTTCGCCGTACCGTCTGATATTCGCACCCTTGGCGATCTTCCCCTCTACGAGCACAACGCGGCCGTTCACGCGGCAGTGCTCCTGCATCACGACTGCGGCCACACCCGCCGATACCGGAGCGCCGGTTGCAAGCTTCACGGCTTTGCCGGGTGCGAGAGGCGCCACCGCGGCGTCTCCCGCTGCCACAAACGACGTCAAGTCGAAGCATCGCGACGCGTCGGTGGCGAGCCAGTCGTCGGGAATGCCAAAGCCGTCGACGGCCGAATAGTCGAACCGCGGCAGGGCCCCGGGCGACACCACCCGGGCCGCAGCAAATCTTCCCGCCGCGAGGGTGAGCGGCAAGGTTTCCGCCTGCCCCACCGGAACGACACCGTCGACAATGATTGAGAATGCGTCCAAAGGTGTCATCAATTCCCCCGAGAGTTACACGGCCATGTAATGACCGTCGAGTGGCGGCGCCTTAGTCGTCGGTAGCGAACGGACGGCATCGGCTTCGCTGGAAAGACGCTGCAATTGGAACGAGGCGGCACCATCCAATCAGTCTTACCTTATCAATTTCAACGAACCCTAGTCTGGCCCGTCGGCCATTGCGGTGGCCGAAACCAACCGATGGCCGGCTTCCCCATGCAAAAAGCCGTTCGAGAAGCTCGCGCCCTCATAGAGGGTAGTGAGTTCGGCCTGGCCCTCGCTCGGATCGAGCCGGCCCGCCGCCACGCGCCGGAAGGTCTCCGCCACACCAACCATGTCACAGCGCTGGGGCGAGAGGCGCAGGCCGCCGATGCCGGCCTCGATCAGCGCCGGCACGTCAGCGAGCAGCGACTGACAGGTGTAGGACATCGTTTGCACCCCGTTGAGGGCGAGGAAGTGCTGCCCGTCCAGCGTGTCGACCGGCAGACCGTCGGGATCGTCACGGCACACGAACTGGCAGGTATCCTTGGTTTTTCCCTTTACCCGCGCGTGGGCGCATCGCGCAGAAATCGCCAGCGGAATCCGGCCGAAGGCGAACACTTCGAAATCGATTCCCGGTGCGTCCCTCACGATTGCCTCTATCGAGGCCAACGGTAGCTCGGGCGGTAAACAGATCGTTCGGGCGCCCCGCGCGGCAAGCACCCGCGCCGCCATGCCGTTATAGACGTTGACCAATGGCCCGATCGCGTGCGGCCGATCCCGCAGGAGATGGTGCGCCGAAAGGTCTTCGGCTTCGACCTCGATTCCCTTGCGGGCGCAGAGTGTGCGCGTTGTGCGAACCTCGCGCTCGTTGGTGACGAGCGCGAGGCTCGCCAGCCGTACTGCCTTTCCTCCCGCTTGCAGGCGCACGGCAACCTCATCGACCAGCGCATCGTGAAAGTGCTGCCGCTTCGAACAGACCACTTCGCCGAGCACGACGCAGTCGACGTCCGCCTCATCGGCGATCCGAAAATAGAAGTCGCGCCACACCGGTGCCTCCCAGAGGAACAGCACCGGGCCGAGAACGAGCCGCGGGCCATGAGTCGGTCCCATCACCGCCACCGCTTTTCGAAGGCGCCCGTCGTCGTGTGCTGGCCTTCGCTCAGTCGGTCGAGCAGGCCGCGTTCGACGGCAAGCGGCGGCCCGTCCCCGCCGCCGCCCAGAGCCTTGCGCATCTCGGTGACCACACGGGACACATAGGCCCGGCCACGTTGCCGGCCTTCGATCTTCAGCGCCGCCACGCCCGCCGCCGCGAGGGCGTCGATCTGCGACAGCGCGTCGAGGGTTACCGGATCCTCGAAGATATAGCCGCGTTCGTCGCCGGCCGCGAAGCGGCCCTTGCACAAGGTCGGATAGCCGGCTGCCTCGGTCTTCGAAAAGCGGTTGATGGTGAAGTCGCCGAGCCCGGAAACGGTCTCGTCGCCCTCTCGCCGATAGCGCACGTGGCTTGCTGGAGAACACATCCCGTTCATATTGGGCGACAGACCCGTGGCGTAGGACGACAGCGAGCAGCGCCCCTCTTCCATCACGCAAAGCCCGCCGAACACGAACACCTCGGTTTCGCAACGCGCAGTTCGCGTCAGGGCGGCGATCTCGGCGACCGTCAGCACGCGTGGCAGCACCACGCGCCTGACACCGAAGGCCTCGACGACGAAATCGATGTGATCGGCGTTGGCGGCCCCGGCCTGTACGGACAGATGCCGCCGTACCTCGGGGTGCCGCTCGGCAGCATAGGCGAGCAAGCCGAGATCGGCCAGGATCAGGGCATTGGCCCCGAGAGCGGCGGCGTCATCGACGGCAACGGTCCACAGTGCCTCGCCGCCGGCCCGCATGAAGGTATTGATGGCGACGAACGTCTTCACGTTTCGACTGCCCGCATAAAGTATTGCCTCGGCAAGTTCGTCCCGGGTGAGATTGAGGCCCGGAAAATTCCGGGCATTCGTCTCGTCACGGAAGCCGCAATAGACGGCGTCGGCCCCGGCATCGACGGCATCGCGGAAGGCGGCAAGCGTTCCCGCCGGGCAGATCAGTTCCATCTTACGCCCTCGCTAGCCAGCAGCATTGCCCGCAATCGCGCCAAACGGGATTCCAGGTGCCTGCGCAACGGGCCCTCTCCAGACGCCAACTCTCGCGGCAGATCGATCGCGGCATCGTCGAGTGCGTTGCGGACCGCGAGGATGGCCTCCATGTCACCGGCGATTTCAATGCCACGGGCGAAGAAGGCGGCATCGCCATCGGCCTTGCCCTCGAGCAGGGCGAGCAGCAGCACGATCGGTGCCGAAATCGTCGCGTTGGCCAGCACCCGGGCCGTGTGACGCACAACGGTCAGTTGGCGCGTGCTCGGCGTTATGAGGAACACCCAGGGCAGATCTATCGGCACAAATGCGAACGTTTGGTTCGCGTGCGGGCCCATGCGTTCGAGCAGCCCCGGATGGTGACCGAGAACGGTGGCGAAGGCTCTATTTGCGGCGGCTTGGATGACCGGTAGCGGCACGGCGTTGGCGACCCAGAAAGCCGGCGTCGGAAGAGGCATTGGATGGCGCTCCGTTTCCATGGCGAAGCTATAGCGATGGCCCCGACGGCAGTTTGCGCTGGCGCAAAGACGGCTCGCATTGCCGGCGGCATGGATCGATACCTTGCCGACACCGAGTGTCTTGATGTCATCTCCCGCCGACCTTCGTACTTTCGTCGCTGAATTGGCGGAGCGAGGCCTGCTCGTGCGGATCGCGCGACCCGTTTCCATCGTGCACGAAATCACCGAGATCCATCGGCGCG
>Ga0134128_10002053_pt1 | contig 25185 bp, 19 predicted proteins | sample KB31754_FD_96462 | JGI IMG/M metagenome (GOLD analysis project Ga0134128, IMG submission 96462) | Terrestrial soil microbial communities with excess Nitrogen fertilizer from Kellogg Biological Station, Michigan, USA - KB3-175-4 | ecosystem: Environmental > Terrestrial > Soil > Unclassified ...
ACCTGCCGGTCGAACCTGCCCGGCCGCAGCAGCGCCGGGTCGAGGACGTCCGGCCGGTTGGTGGCCGCGAGCCGGATGATCTGCTGGCGCTGATCGAAGCCGTCCATCTCGACGAGCAGCTGATTCAGCGTCTGCTCGCGCTCGTCGTGCACGTTGCCGACCCCCGCGCCGCGCCGCCGGCCCACGGCATCGAGCTCGTCCACGAAGATGATCGCGGGCTCGGCCGCCTTGGCCTGCGAGAACAGGTCGCGCACCCGGCTAGCGCCCACGCCGACGAACATCTCCACGAACTCCGAGCCGCTGATGTGGAAGAAAGGCACCCCCGCCTCCCCCGCGACGGCGCGCGCGAGCAGTGTCTTACCCGTGCCCGGCGGACCGACGAGCAGAACGCCGCGCGGAATCCGCGCGCCGATCGCGAGGTACTTGGCCGGATGACTCAGGAAATCCACGACTTCCCGCAGGTCCTGCTTGGCCTCATCCGCCCCCGCGACATCTGCGAAGGTGACTCCCGGCCGGTCCTGCGCGTAGCGCCGCGCCCGATTGCGCCCGAATCCGAACATCCCCGATGATTGACTGCGCGTTGCCTGCCGCCCCATCCAGACGAGCACCCCCAGCATGAGGATGACCGGCAGACCATCCGTGAGCAGCAGCTCGATCCAGGGCGGCGAAGGCGACTTCACCTCGATCGTGACGTGATGCGCCCGCAGGAGCGGCATCAGCGCTGGATCGCCCACCTCCGCGGGATACGTGGTGTTGAATCGGGAGTACGCATGGGGCGGTGCTTTTCCCGAGACCGCATTGCTCGAGGCAGACCCGTGCATCGGGTAGACGGGCAAGGCGGGCTTCGCTTGCGCAGCAGGCTTCGCTTGCGCCCCCGGCTTGGCCGCCGCCTGACCGGCCGGCTTCGCCTTCGGCGGCGGCCAGGTGAGCGGATGCGCGAACCGGCCCGTGACGCTCGCGCCCACGATGGTCACCGCCGTCACGTTGCCGCTCGCGACCTGATTCACGAACGCGCTGTAGGGGAGCGACACCTCGACATTCCGGTGGGGCATGAAGGCCCACGCATTCCAGACGATGAGGAGTGCCAGGATGAGCCACGACAGCGGACCGATCCGCAAGGGCGCCGGGCCGCCGGGGCGCCCGGGCGGGATTCCCGGCCCTCCCGGGCGATGGCGGGATGTTGAGTTGTGCTTGGAGCCTCCGGGCTCCTGCGAGCGCAATGACGTCTTCTCGGCCATGACGGCCGTGCGGCAAGCACCGGTCCCGAAGGGCTAACCGCGGCTCTGCCTGAGCGTTTCGGCAAGCTCCTGGGAGAACACACCGGTGACGAGCAGCTGATACTCCGCCTGGTCCATGATCTCGATCCGATTGCGTCCCTTGGACTTGGCCCGATAGAGCGCCTCGTCGGCGAGCTGGAGCGCACCGCCCGGCGCGCGGCTGACCTGCGGCGCGACCACGGCAACGCCTATGCTCACCGTCAACACCGGACCGCTGCGCGAGGCCCGATGCTCGATCGCCATGGCCTCGATCGATTTGCGCACCTGCTCGGCGACTATTGCCACCCGCGCCGCGTCCGTGTCGAAGAGGATCGCGACGAACTCCTCGCCGCCATAACGCGAGACCAGATCGAGCGGGCGGCGAGCACAGGCCTGCAGGGCCTGCGCGACTTTGCGCAATGCGGCATCGCCCGCCTGGTGCCCGTAACGATCGTTGTAAGGCTTGAAATGATCGACGTCGATGAGCAGGAGTGCCAGCGCGCGGCCATCCGCCGCCGCCTGACGCCAGAGGCGCGGCAGATACTCATCGAATACCCGCCGGTTCTTGGTCCAGGTGAGCACATCGTGCTGCGCGAGCTCGGCGACCAGCCGGCCCTCGAGGAACGCCCGCCGTGAGCGCTTCTCGATCTGCTGCGCCGCGACGGCGAAGGCGACTATCGCGATCAGGGCGAACGCGCCGCTGTGAAAGGCGATGGTCGGCGGCAGGTGAAAGACGACCGCGGCAGCCAGCATCGCCGCTCCCGTGAGACTCACGATGAGCAGCGCCGTGCGGTAGCGCAACCCCATGAAGTAGAAAGGCCCGAGAAGGATCAGCGGAAGCAACATCACCACGTCGAGCTGTCCGTGCGCGGCCACCCGCACGAGTTGCACCGCCACGATACTGTTTCGCAACGGAATGAGGATGTGCGCCCAGGGCAGGTAACGACGCTCGTAACCGCGGCTCCAGGCGAGCCAGACGAGGATGAGCGAGGGGATGAGCACGCCCAGGAAGGCAGGTCCGGATGCTAAACCGGTGCCGGTGCCGATCAGGACCTCCAGGCCGCGCAGGGCGATGAGCAGCACCGCCAGCGTGCAGGAGAGTCGCACGAGCGTCCGGTTGTCGCGCAGATACGAGCGCCGATATTCGGCCTCCATGGCCGCGGCAAAGCGCGGTACGGGACGCTCCCTGCGCAGCTCCGCCGCGTAGGGCGAATCGTCCAGGCCCTCGAGGCTCGCCGGCGAACTCGTCATGCCGGGACAATAGGCTGCTTCAGGCTCGCCCGATGTGACCGGCAGCAAGGTATGACGGTCGAAAGGACGGCTGCGAACGGGCTCGGTGCCGGGCTAAGAACCCCAGCTCATCAGGGACTTATGCTGAATTCATTTCTCAAGGCTTGAGCTGCCCGCGGATCTCCCCGCCAGGGTGCGCCTTGCTGTGCACGTTGATGTAGAGATCGCCGGCCTGGAACGCCTGATACTGGTCCGCAGAGAGCTTCGAGCCCGCCGGCACGACCCAGGTCCCGTGGGGTCCCGCCACCAGAGCGATGACCGGCGGCCCGTCCTTACCCGCCGCCGCCTGGTGAATGTGCGCCATGGTGCCCTTGATCCCGCGCGTCATGATCTTGCCGCTGACCGTGCCATCGGCGGCGATTTCGATCACACCGTAGCCGCGCGCCAGCGTCTTCACCGGCGGCACCTCCTGGCTGCCCTTCAGGCTCACCTTCACGTGTGCCGTTGCCGCGCTCGCCAAGCCGACTGCGCCCGCGAGCAATACGGCCACCGCGACGACGGTCGCGCGTCTGAGGATGGATGCCATGGTGCTGCCTTTTGTTGGTGGCTCCTGCACCCAAACATATCACCCGCAGCAGCACCCGTCATCAGCAGCTCAGCTTGCCGCGCGCCCGTCCCGCCGCGTCAGGGCCACCACCACCGGCATCGCGAGCAGCACGAGCGGCAGCTGCACCAGAGCGCCCGCGATGATCGCGATGGCGAGCGGCTGCAGCATCTGATCGCCCGAGCCGCTGACCGCCGCGCCGAGCGGCACCAGCGCGAGGATCATGGCGATCGTGCTCATGGTGATCGGCCGCAGCCGATTTCGAGCCGCTTCGTACAGCGCCTCACGGGGCGGCATGGTTCTCTCGAGCTCCTGGTATTCCGAGACGAGGAAGATCGCCATCTCGGTGGAGATGCCGACGATCATCACCATGCCCATCATCGCCGTGATGTTGAGCTCGACGCCCGTCACCCAGAGGCCGAGGAACACGGCTCCGGTGGAAACGAGCGAGCTCGCGATGATGATGACCGGCAGCCAGAAGCGCTCGTACAGGAAGAGCAGCAGAATGAACTCCGCGATCAGCGCCGCCGCGAACACGCGGATCATGCCCTGAACCGCCTCCTGCTGCTGCTTGTACTGCCCGCCGAGCGTGTAGTGAACACCCTGTGGCAGCATTCCCGGCCGGGCGAGCACCTTCTTGATGTCCGTGATCGTCGAGCCGAGGTCGCGAGAGCCGCTGATCTCCGCCGTCACGGGCACGACCTGCGCCAGGTTGTCGCGGGTGAGCTCGGGCTGTCCGGCCACGAACTGCACGCTCGCCACGGTGGCGAGCCGCAGTATCTTGCCGCTCGCGGAGCGGATCGGCAGATTCCCGAGATCGTCACGATGGATCCGGCTCCCCGGCGGATCGAGCCAGAGCCTCACCCCAACGTCCTGGACCGTACCCAGATACTGCGTGGCGACGGAGCCGTAAAGGTAACTGTTGACTTGATTCGCAATATCCGATGCCGTAAGGCCTTCCATCGCCGCAGCCGCGGAATTCACGTCGATCTCCAACGCATCGCCAGCCGGCACGACGCCGTTGTTGACTGACGAAGGCTCGATACCCGGCACTTTCGAGATCGCATCCGCAACCTTGCTCGCCACGTCGCCGAGCACCGAGGGATCCTTGGCGCTCAACGAGACGACCACCGGCTGGGGCCGGCCGACCATGTCGCCGATCATGTCGCTCATCAGCTGGTGGATATCGATGTTGATTCCCGGTACCTGTGAGGAGACCTTGCTGTTGATATCGTCCATCACCGTCCAGATGGTCGGACGCTTCGACGAATCGGTCAGGCGAACGAAGAAGTCTCCTTGATATGCCTCCTTGAGATCGCCCCCGAGGCCCGCGCCGGTGCGCCGCGAGAAGGTATAGACATAAGGATCCTGTCTGAGGATTCCCTCCACCTGCTCGAGCTCCCGGTTGGTCTCGGCGAGCGAGGTACCGGGCGCGGTGTAGTAGTCGAGCACGAAGCCGCCCTCGTCCATCTTCGGCAGGAAGCCGCTGCCGACGTGCCGATAGGCGAGGATGCCGAGGATGAGCAGGATGGCAAGACCGGGTGCGAGCAGCAGCGGCTTGGCGAACAGTCTGCCGAGGATCCGCCCGTGCGTGCGCTTCAGCCAGTCGTCCTTGCCGTGCGCGGGGTCCTCGAACTTGCCGAAGTCGATGAGGCCGCTCGCCAGCAGGGGCACCGTGAAGGCGGTGAGGATGAACGAGATGATGAGCGCCGAGGCCATCGTGAGCGAAAGGAACTTGAAGAAGGCTCCGGTGATGCCCGAGAGGAACGCGAGCGGGATGAAGATGATGGTCGTCGCCAGGCTCGAGCCGAAGAGCGGGCTCAGGAACTCGCGCGCCGCATGCAGCACCGTCTCGCGCGGGTTCTCGACCTCCGGCACCCCGGCGCGGCGGGCGATGTGCTCGATCATCACGATGACATCGTCGATGAGCAGGCCGATGGCCGCCGCGATGCCGCCCAGCGTCATGATGTTGAAGGTCATGCCGAGGACCGACAGCACCAGCACCGTGATCAGCACGGACAGCGGCACCACCATCATGGCGACCACCGTCACCCGCCAGTTGCGCAGGAAGGCGAGCAGCACGAGCGCCGCGAACACCAGACCGATCAGGATCGCCTCCTCGAGCGCCGAGATCGAGGAGCTGACGAGCTGGGTCTGGTCGTACCACTTGTAGATGTGGATCGAGGCCGGTTGCGTCTTCATGAACGCATCCAGCTCTTGCTGCACCTGCTTCGCGAGGGTGAGCGAGTCGGCCTTGTCCTGCTGGTAGACGTCGAAGGTCACGGCAGGCTTGCCGTTGTCATTGACGAGCATCCACTGCGGCACCGAGCCCATCGTCACCTTGGCGATGTCGGCCAGGCGCACGATGCCATCGGGTCCGGTGCGGATGGCGACGTCACGGACCGATTTGATGGAGGTGAAGGCGTTGTCGTTGATCGCCAGATACAGCAGGTCGTTGTCCTCGAGCCGACCCACCGCCTGGATGGTGTTCGTCGCCGAGAGCGCCTGCGAGACGTCCGCGAGCGTCAGGCCGAAAGCCCTGAGCTTGTTGGGATCGACCGAGACCTCGACTTCCGGCGTCTGCCCGCCGAGCACGCCGACCCTCCTCACGCCGGGGATGCCGGTGAGGAGCGGCGTGATCTGGTATTCCGCGAGCTGCTTGAGGTCCGCGGCCGACACCGAATTCGAGATGAGCGCGTAGGAGACGAACGGCATGATGACGTTCGGGCTCATCTGGATGATGTCGTAACTGGTCCCCTGCGGCAGTGAGGGCAGCTGCTGGGCGAAGGCGGCATCCACGGCCAGCAACGCCTGGTTCATGTCGTAGCGCCAGGGGAAGTCGACGAAGATCTCGGCCGACCCGCGGGACGTGGTCGAGGTCACATCCTGCGCCGCGGGTACCGCGCGTGCCACGCGCTCGAGCGGCTCGGTGACATCGATCAGCATCTGCTTCGCCGGCATTGCGCCGGCATCGATCTCGATGCGGATGCGCGGAAAGCTGGTGACCGGGAAGAGCCCGACCGGCAGGGTGATCGCCGCGAAGATGCCCGCGAGCCCCAGTGCGAAAGCGACGAAAAGGAGCGAGCGCCGATGGTGCCCGATCCAGCCCGCAAAGCTCATGGATTTGCCTTGGCCGCCGGCGGATCCGAGAGCCTGACCTTCATGCCGTTGTCGAGCTGATAGTTGCCCGTCAACACGAGAGGCGCGCGCGCATCGAGCGCGCCGGCAATGACGTCCTGATCGCCGTGCGCACCCAGCACCCGTACGGGCACTTTCTTCGCCGTACCCCGTATGGCCTGCACGACGTACGGCGCGCCACTATCGTTCACCAGGATGGCATCGTGAGGCACGAGGTAGCCGTGCAACTCACCGGTCGTGATGGCGGCCTCGGCCATCTCGCCCGGAAGGAATTTCCCAGGCGGCAGGGCGATGTCCACCGGAACCAGCCCGGTGTCCGCCTCGGCCACGTTGCCGCGCACCATGACCCGTCCGACTGCCGACGCACTGCCGCCGACAAGTGTGACGGCGGCGGAATCATTGGAAGCGATCGCCGCCGCCTGGCCGGGCACCACTCCCACCGTCAGCACGAGGCGCCCGGGGGCGGCGAGATCCATGAGAGGAGCGCCCTCGGCGACGATGGCCCCCGAGGTTGCAGTCAGGGCGGTGACGATGGCGGGGAATGGGGCGCGCACGACCTTGGGCCCCGCCGCGCCCACCTTGTCGAGCGCCCGCAGCTGCGCGCGCGCATCGCTTTGCGACTTCCTGGCGTTCGCCAGGTCCTGTCCGGTGGCCAGGTGCAGCGCCACCAGCTTCTCGGTGCTCGCCACGAGCTGTTGCGCCACCGTCAGGGCGGATCTCGCCTGCTGGTAGGAAGCCGCGGACGCCGGGCTCGGCGCGAGCCGTACGAGCGGCGCACCCGCCGGAACCTGCTCACCCAGGCGCACGAAGATCTCCCCGACGATGGCCGATTCCGGCGCCATGACGGTCTCGCGCCCCGAGTTGGCGGCGCCGATGGTGCCGTAGCCGACCACCACGCTCGGCAGGCTCCCCTCCTTGAGGCGCGTCAGGGTAACCAGCACGCTCTGGTTGGAGTTGGAATCCCCACCGTCGTCGGCGTATGCGACAGTCAGCGTCATGGCGGCCGCGCTCAGCGCGATGCAGGCGACACCGGCAATCGATCTGCGAATCATAGTGTCCTCGATCTGGCGGCCGTGGCGATCCGGGTCTGCGGCAATCCGAGCCCCAGATCGACGGTCAGGGTGATGCGCGCCTCCCCGAGCGAGCGCTCGAGGGCGATGGCCTCGATGCGCCGCTGCAGCGCGGTGGTCTCGAAATCGGCGAGCGAGCGTTGATCCAGAGTGTCCTGCGCATACGCCTGTTGCGCGGATCTCGACTGTGCCTCGGCATCCGTGGCCGCGCGCTCGGCTTCCTCCGTAGCGCCCGTCAGCCGTTGGATCTGGCTGACGAGTCCTCTCGCGCCACCCACGGCGGCATCGAGCCGTGCCTGGTACTGCTCATGCAGCTGCAGGCGGGTGGCGCGCGCCTGGGCCACCTGGCCCTGGTTGCGATTGAAGACCGGCAGGTCGAAGCTCGCCGTCGGCCCCCCATTGCGGATGTTGCCATTGTCATCCTCCCAGGCGCCGCCGAGCGAGAAGACCGGGAACTGGCCGATGATCGCGCTGCGCACGCTCTCATCCGCCGAGCGGTAGCCCAGTTGCAGCGCCACGAGGTCGGGCCGGCGACCCGGGAGCTGCTCTATCAACGTGTCCAGGTTCGGCGGCAAGGGCGCCACGGTCGGCCGCGCGATGGCGAAGCGCACCTGCGGCTGCAGCCCGAGGAGCGCATCGAGCTGCTGCCAGCCCTGCAGCTGCGCCAGGTGCAGCGAAGCTGCGGTCTGCGCGGCGCTCGCGCGGGCAGCGAGCAGCGGCGCGAGCGCCGTGAGGCTGAGCGCCCCCGACCGGGTCGCGGCCTGCACTTCCCGCACCTCGCGGTCGAGGAGCTTCAGCTGGCGGTCGGCCAGGGAGACCGCGATGTCCCCCCAGTAATTGTCCAAGGCGAGGGTCCGCGCCTGCTGCGCCACCTGCCACTCCTGCCAGAGCAGGTCCGCGTTGACCTGCTCGAGCTGGAAGCGCGCCGCCTTCTTCTGCGTGTGATACATCAGGATCCCCCTGATGTCCTCCGTGAGGGAAGCCGCCCAGGCCGAGGTCCCGGCGCCGCCGAGCAGCGGCTCGAAACTCAAGCTGGCCGAAGGATTCGGCAGCAACGACGCCTGCAGCAGCCCCGCGCGCGCCGCATCGAAGCTGCCCCCCTCGGCACGCAGATCCGGATCGTTGAGCACTGCGAGGAGCCCGACATCATCGATGCCGAGCGGCCCATCAGTGGGAATGACCCGCTCCCCCTCGCCGGCGGAGGCGGGCAGCCGGTTGCGCAGCTGACTGAGCTGCCCCACGAGATCGGGGCGCTTCGGCAGCGGCAGGCGATGGTAGAGCGCGCAGCCGGCGAGCCATCCGGCGCAGGCGAGCGCGACCGCCCCCAGGCGCAGCGTAGGGTGAAAGAGTCGGGTGTCGGATAGCACGAATGAAGGCCCCCAGAGCCGGTGTGCCACAGGATGCTGCGGGATACTGACCAAGTCCTGACGAGGCTGCCCCGGGGACGGCCAGAGGCCGCACGCCAGTCAGCTCTTCGTCAGGTTGCGGCGATAATATGGCATCAGGCGCACCGTTCGCGCCGGAGTCGAGCCCGATGCGGGTGCTGCTGGTCGAAGATCACGGGGCGATGCGCGAGATGATCGCGGACCACCTGAAGGAGCGTGGCTTTGCCGTCGATGCGGTCGGCCGTGGCGATCACGCTCTGGCTGCGGCGGCGGTGGCCCGCATGGACGCCGTGATCCTCGATCTCGGGCTGCCCGATCGGGATGGAATGGAGGTCCTGAGCTCCCTGCGGTCGTCCCATCCGGAGCTGCCTGCGATCATCCTGACCGCCCGCGACAGCGTCGATGACCGGCTGCTCGGCCTCAACTCCGGCGCCGACGACTACATCGTCAAGCCCTTCAACCTTCTGGAGCTGGAAGCGCGCCTGCGAGCGGTGCTGCGGCGAGCCGGCAGCCCTCGCGGCACCACTTACTCCCTCGGCGGTGTCACTTTCGACACGGTCACCCGCGAGGCGGCGGCCTTCGGCAAGCCGCTCGAGCTCACGCGCCGCGAGGCGGCGCTGCTCGAGGAGCTGATGCGGGTGCCGGGACAGGTCATCACCAAGGACCGCCTGGAGGATCGCCTGTACGCGCTCGAGGACGCGGGCAGTGCCAACGCGCTCGAGGCCGCCGTGTCGCGGCTGCGGCGCAAGCTGGCGGCGGCACAGGCCGCGCTGCAGATCGAGACCAAATGGGGCATCGGCTATCGTTTGACCGGGGTGGCCGCGGGTCTGGTGGGCGGCGCGGCCGAAGGCGGTCCGGATTGAGCCACCCTCACAGCCTCAGGCTCCGCCTGCTCGGGGCGATGGTGGCGGTGTTCGTGCTGGGGTTGGTCGCCTCGCTCCTCGCGTATCGCACCGAAGTCCACCACATTACGAGCGACTTGCGCGCGACCACGCTCGAGAATCAGGCGCGCGAGCTGTTGCAGGCCATGCGGGTCCGCCAGGATGGCTCGCTCGAGGTCCGCGCGCCCGCCGACTGGCAGGCGGTCTACGACAGCCCCTCGCGCCAGTTCGTCTTCACTGTGTTCGATGCCGCCCAGCGCCCTCTCGCCTGGTCGGCCAACCTCGGCTCTCCCCTGCCGTACATCCCGGTGGACTCGCGCGGCAAGCTCGGTCCGGTCGAGTTTATCGGCGGCGGTCCGGCGCGGCGGGCCATCGTCGCGGCTCACGGGCCGCTGGGCACCACCGTCCTGGTCGGCCGCAGCGGCGGGGGCCGCGACCAGCTCGTCGACAGCCTCTTCGAGGAGGGCTCCGAGCAGCTCAGCGTCATCATCCCCTTCGCCATTCTCGCCCTCGTCCTCATCTGGCCGATCACGTGGTGGAGTCTGCGGCCCATCGCCCGCGCCTCGCGCGAAGCAGCCCTGGTCGGCCCTGGGCGTCCGGACCTGCGTATCTCACCCAACGGGTTGCCGCGAGAGATCCAACCGCTGGTGGAGGCCGTGAACGGGGCGCTCGATCGCCTCTCCCGCGCCTATGCCAGTGAGCGACGATTGACGGCGGATGCGGCGCACGAGCTGCGCACGCCGCTCGCGGTACTCAACCTGCGCCTGCAGCGCGCGCGGCTCACCGGCAACACCGACTGGGACGCCGTGGAGCGCGAGCTCGCCCAGATGGGACGCCTGGTCGATCAGCTCCTCGACCTCGCGCGCAAGGAATCGCTCGCCAAGGAGCGCCGCACGGAGGAGCTTCCCGTCGTGAATCTCTCGCGTGTGGTGCGCGAGGCGGCGGCGACGGTGCTCCCTCTGTTGGAGGCCGCCGGCCGCAAGCTCGACGTCGAGGCTCCGGCCACCGTGCAGGTCCGCGGCAACAGCGACGACCTGCGCGACATGGTGCGCAATCTTTTCGAGAATGCGGTCGTCCACGGCCGCGGCAAAGTGAGCGCGCGGATCGGCAACACCCAACAGGGCCCCGACCCCGTTGTCATCGAGGTGACCGACGAAGGCGCCGGCGTTGCGCCAGGTCAGGAAGAAGCGGTGTTCCAGCGTTTCCGCCGGCTCAACGTGGATAAGCCGGGCTCAGGCCTCGGCCTCGCGATCGTTCGTCACGTCGCGCGCAGCCACGGCGGCGATGCCCATTTCCTCCCCGGGCAGGGCCGCGTCGTCGTCCACCTGCCCGCCGTCGCCTGCGCCCACCCCCAACGGCATCGCGCCGCCGAGACCGAGCAGCCGCAGAGCTGATCGGCTTCGCTGCGGACAGGTCAGTGCAGTAGCTTCGCGATCGTGCAGGCGAGCGCGGTGCTCGCAATGCAAGTACCGATCAGCCACTTCAGCAGCGAGGCTTCTCTGGCATGTACTTCCGACCTCACGGCGTTGATGTCGGCCTTTAGGGCATTGACGTCTGCCTTGGTCGCCAGGTGCGGCATGACCGAAACGATGCTCGCCACCTGCGCCTTGATCTCAGAGACCGCCGATTCCACGGACCCTAGTCTTCTCAGCACATCTTCCATACTCGAGCCGCCCGCCGATGTTGCCGCGCCTGCGAAACGCGGCAACATTATACCGGGCGGTGGCGGCCGAGCAGCAGTCTTAAACCGGGTAAAATCCGCAATTACGCGTCATTTCACGTGTTTGAAACACGAAATAGCCTGCGTCATCGAGCGCGTCCGTGCTGATGGTCCTGAAGGCTTTCTTACTGCGGCTGGCCGTGATGGCCGGCCCTGAGCAGTGCATCGACCTCAGCCTCGGCGGCCAACCAATCCTCGACCTCGCCCCCCGGTGAGAACCCGCGCCGCTCGGCGCGCAGATACGCCGCCTGCTCGATCATGGCTCGCCGCGCGTCCTCGGAGACGGTAATGCCGGTGGCGGCGCCGGTCACGGAGGCGGCCTTCACGGGTGCGGAACGGCTGCGCTGCTGGGGAGCCTGGTCGGCGGGCGGCGCTGATGCTGCAGGGGGCGTTGCGGCGGGGCGAACGGATCCGGTAGGGCGACGATTGGCCATGCAAGATACTCCTTGAGAATGAGTGCGCTGCGCGTTCGCCGGGCCGGCGCGCGACCCTCCCGCCACCATTCCCGTCGATTCCTGCGCGCAGCGCTCGGGCGGGAGCTTGCAGGCTGTAGCCATGTCCTGCAAGCCGGGACCGAAGCGCGACCGCAAGTGGCCGCTCGGGTGTCCGCTGTCCGGCGGACGGACACGCCGAGCCGCGCCGAGCCGCCGCGGCGGAAGCAGAATGCTTTTTCGGATCAGTGAGTTGAGAATGCCAGGCGGTGTTGGCACACCGCCTGCAATGAGGCCGCTCGAGAGCCCCATGAGCATCATCAACCTCAAATCTTCCGCTCCCCCGACCGCCGCGACGACTCCGTTCCGTAACACGGCCGCGCAGGATGTCATGCGAGCGTCGTCCCCTCGGGCGTGGTACCGGCGCAAGATCCTTTACGTCATCGCCGGCGCCGTGGTGGGGGGCAGTCTGCTTCTTGCCTGGATCGCGCACGACTGGATGCAATCCGCCCACGTGGTATCGCGGCAGAGCCTGGAGATCGCCACCGTCACCCGCGGCAGCTTCGTTCGGGACGTGTCAGCGCGCGGCACCGTCATCGCGGCAATCAGTCCGAGCCTCTTCGCCACCGCCGCGGCGACCGTCCGTTACGCCGTCCACGCGGGCGATCGCGTGACCGAGGGACAGGTGCTCGCGCACCTCTCGAGTCCCGACCTCGGGAACGAGTACCAGCGCGAGCTCGCCACGCTGGACAGCATGGATGCGGCGCTGGCGCGCCAAAAGGTCGAGCTGCGGCAACATCTGCTGATGAACCAGCAGCGAGCCGATCTGGCCGCGGTCGAGATGAACGCCGCGCTGCGCGAGCTGCAGCGGGAGCAGGCCGCCTGGAAGCTGCACGTCATCAGCGAGCGCCGCTACGACGCCGAATTCGACGCCTTTTCGATCGCCCGGCTGGACTTCGAGAACGCTCGGGAGAACACCCGCCTCGGCCGTCAGCAGATCCTGCTCGACCTGCGTACGCGCACACTGGCGCGCAATGCTCAGGCCCTGCTCGTCGCGGGCCTGAAGGGCCGTGTCGATGCTCTCACGGTCCGCTCGCCGGTCACGGGCATGGTGGCCGCGCTGACGCAGACTGACCAGTCCTACGTACCGAAAGATGCGCCGCTGCTCACGGTCGTCGACCTGTCGGCGCTCGCCATCCAGTTCCAGATCGCCGAGTCTCTCGCCGACGGCATCGCCGCCGGCGCTCCGGCCGAGATCACCCTGAACGGCGAGACGGTGCAAGCCATCGTGACCGACATCTCGCCGGCCGTCCAGGACGGCTTTGTCACCGGCCGCGCGCGATTCGTCGGAACGCAGCCGCCGGGCTTGCGGCAGAACGAGCAGGCTTCCGTGCGCATCATCCTCGGCGAACATCGCAACGTGTTGAAAGTGGATCGCGGCGCCTATCTCGGCCCGCAGACGGGCTTCGTCTACGTGATCCGCGGCAACGAAGCCGTGCGCACTCCGGTCGCCCTGGGCGCGGCCTCCATCGCCGAGATCCAGGTCCTGCACGGGCTGGCTGCGGGTGATCGGGTGGTGATCTCTGATCCCGAGCCCTTCCAGGATGCGCCGCAGGTCCGCCTGTCGAGATGACCCCAACGAGGCACCCATGCTGAAGATGCGAGACATTGCCAAGATCTATCGGACCGACCTCATCGAGACGCACGCGCTGCGGCATTTCTCCCTCGAGGTCGGGACGGGCCAGTTCGTCGCGGTGAGCGGCCCCTCGGGCTCCGGCAAGACCACCTTCCTTAACATCGCCGGGCTCCTCGAGACCTTCGACAGCGGCACCTACGAGCTCGACGGCCGCGATGTCAGCCGCCTCGGCGACGATGCCCGCTCGCGCATCCGTAACGAGAAGATCGGCTTCATCTTCCAGAGCTTCAATCTCATTCCCGACCTCGATATCTACGACAACGTCGATGTGCCGTTGCGCTACCGGCGGATGAAAACCCCGGAGCGACGCAAGCGCATCGAGAGCGCCCTGGAGCTGGTCGGTCTCGCCTCGCGCATGAAGCATCTTCCCTCCCAGCTCTCCGGTGGCCAGCAGCAGCGGGTAGCCATCGCCCGCGCCATCGCGGGCGATCCGCCGTTGATCCTCGCCGATGAGCCGACCGGCAATCTGGACTCCCTCATGGCGCGGCAGGTGATGGACCTGCTGGAGAAGATCAACGACATGGGCACGACCGTGGTGCTCGTCACCCACGATCCCGAGCTGGCGCGCCGCGCGCAGCGCAACATCCACATCGTCGACGGCTCGGTACTGGATTCACCGGCCTATCAGCGCCGCGCGCCGCACCCGACTCCGCAGGCGGACGCGGCGGCCGAGTGACGCGAAAGAAACGCCCATGATCGGTTACTACGTCCGCCTGGCTCTGAAGAGCTTTCGCCGCACACCCGGCCTCACGGCGCTGATGGCCTGTGCGATCGCCTGCGGCATCGCCGCGTGCATCGTGACGCTGACCGTGTATCACACTCTATCGGGCAATCCGATCTGGTGGAAGAACGGTGTTCTCTACGCGGTCACCATGGATTCGTGGGACCCGAAGAGTCCCTATGACCCGGCCCAGCCGGGCTTGGCACCGGACCAGTTGACCTACCAGGACGCGACCTACCTCTTCGACTCGGACATTCCCCGGCACAAAGCGCTGTTGACACTCATCGGCGGTGCATTGAGCGGCGCGCCGGGGCAGTCGATTCCAGCCATCGCGTTCACGGATGCCACCACCGCCGGCTTCTTCCACATGTTCGACGTGCCGTTCGAGTACGGCGGCCCCTGGAGCGCAGCCGCCGATCGGGGCCCCGACCCGGTGATCGTGCTCAGCCGGAACGAGAACGATGAGCTCTTCGGGGGCGCCGACAGTGTCGGCCGGTCGATCCTCTGGAACGATCAGCGGTTTCGCATCGTCGGTGTCTTGGACCACTGGCGTCCGGAGCCGAAGTTCTACAGCTTGAGCGGCGGGGGAACCGGCGATTTCGGCGGCACCACGGACGCGTTCGTTCCGTTCCGTTGGGATGTGACCCAGCGCCACTGGCCTGCGGGCACCTTCGGCTGCTGGGGCTCATCGCCGACCAATACTTATCGGGAGCTGCTCGGCTCCGAATGCGTCTGGGTCACACTTTGGGTCGAGCTGCCTACGGCGGGCCAGCGCCGGCGGTTCCTCGACTTCATGAACGCCTATTGGGCTCACCAGCGCGCAAACGGCCGCTTCCAGCGGCCGCGCAACAATCATCTCTGGAAAGTCAGCCAATGGCTGAAGATGCATCACGTGGTCAGCGATGACAGCCGCCTGCTGCTGCGGCTCGCATTCGCCTTCCTCGCAGTCTGCCTCATCAACACCGTGGGTATCCTCCTCGCCAAGTTCCTGCGCGGCGCGCCCGTCAGCGGCATCCGACGTGCGCTCGGCGCGAGCCGCCGCCAGCTCTTCGAGCAGCACCTCGTAGAGGTCGCCCTGTTGTCGCTCGGTGGGTCGTCGCTCGGCGTGGCGCTCGGAGCGCTCGGGCTGCAAGGGGTACACGCCATGTATGCCGGAAGCGAGGCCGGCTACGGCGCGGCAGCCCATTTCGACGTGCAGGGCATCCTATGGGCGCTGGCGCTGGCCGCCCTGTCCACGCTCGTCGCCGGAGTCTATCCCGCGTGGCGCATCGGCCGGGTCTCGCCCGCGGCATATCTGAAGAGCCAATGAGCGGCATCGGCGCGGTGAACCCATGAGAATCGACATCCTCCCCCTGCTCTGCGCGCTGCGGCGTAATCCGACGGGCGCGGTCCTGGTCGTGCTGCAGATCGCGATCACCCTCGCCGTGCTGGTCAATGCCGCCTGGATCGTCAACCAGCGGATCGCGCAGATCGAGCAGCCGACGGGGCTCGACACGCCGGATACCTTCGGCATGATCGTCGGCGCGGCGTCGAGCGAGTTCAACGTCCAGCAAGCCGAAGCCGAGGATCTCGCCTACCTGCGCAGCCTCCCGGGCGTCGCGGCGGCGGCAATGACCGGCGGAATCCCCCTGACCAGCCAGGGCGCGATGGGCGCGACGCTCTGGCCACGGCCCGGCCGGGGCGGCGAAGCCGAAGGAACCAACTTCCTCAATGCCAGCGGAAATCTGCTGCAGACGCTCGATGTGCCGCTCATCGCCGGGCGCGATTTCAGACCGGACGAGATTCGGACACCGGTGCCTGGCAAAGGAGCTCAGCCCCCCGCCGAGATCATTCTGACCCAAGCGCTGGCGCAAGCGCTTTTTCCGGGAGAGAATGCCCTGGGCAGGGCGGTCTACACGGCCGACAGCTACCCGTTGACCGTGGTCGGCATCACTCGCAACTTCATGGACGCGGTCGGCGTCTCGGGCGGTCCGCTCTACCATGCGGCTCTCATTCCGTTCGCGCCCGGACAGCGGAGCTACTACGCTCTGCTGGTTCGCGCCCAGCCCGGGCGGCGCGACGCGGTTCTGCGCGCCGCCCGGCAACACATCGGTGCCTCGCATCCCGACGGTGTGATCGCCTCCTTGGAGACATTCAGCTCGGCGAAGCGGGCGTTCGATGCGGATAACCGCAACATGGCCGTATTGCTCGCCGTGGTCACGGCGCTCCTGGTGATCGTATGCTGCCTCGGCATTTTCGGACTCGCGACCTTCAATGTCGGTACGCGGACGCGGCAGATCGGTATCCGGCGAGCGGTGGGCGCCCGCAGGCGGGACGTCGTGACGCATTTCCTCGTGGAAAACGCGATCATTCTGGCGGCGGGCACGCTGCTCGGGAGCCTTCTCGGGCTCGCCGTCGGCGATTGGCTGAGCGCCCGCTACGGGCTGCCCCGGCTCGATCTCGCCTACCTCGTGGGCGGCATCGCGGGGCTCTGGGTGGTCGGCCAGCTCGCCGCCTGGCAGCCGGCGCGCAAGGCGGCCACCGTGCCGCCCTCAGTGGCGACTCGTACCGTCTGACCGGCCTGGGATAACATCGCGGGCCATGAGCGGCAGCGACGACAGGGCAGGCCGATCCAACCTCGAGGGGAGTGTCGTGCTCGTCGTCGACGACGGCGACGCGGTGCGCACCGCGCTCGAGGTGCTGCTCTCATTGCATGGGGCGCGGGTCGTGGGCGCCGCCTCGCCGCAGGAAGGTCTCAACCTGCTCGATCGCGAGCCGGTGGATCTGGTCATCCAGGACATGAACTTCCGCCGCGAGGCGACGAGCGGCGAGGAAGGCATGCGGCTCTTTCTCGAGATCCGCGCGCGCCACGAGTACATCCCGATCGTTCTGCTGACCGCCTGGACGCACCTGGAGACCGCAGTCGAGCTGGTGAAGGCCGGGGCCGCGGACTATCTCGCCAAGCCGTGGGACGATGCGCGCCTGATCACGACGGTCCGCAACCTCCTCGACCTGCACAGGGCGCGGGAGGAGAGCGTGCGGATACGGCAGGAAAGGCGGCTGGCCCGCCAAGCGCTCGGCCAGCGCTTCGACCTTCGCGGGGCAGTGTACGAGAGCGAAGCGATGCACACCCTGGTCGCCACGGCGACGCAGGTGGCGCATGCCGACGTGCCCGTGCTCATCACCGGACCCAATGGATCGGGGAAGGAGGTGCTCGCCGACATCATCCATGCGAATTCCGCCGTGCGCTCGGGGCCGTATCTCAAAGTCAACTTGGGCGCGCTGCCGCCGGAGCTGATCGAAGCGGAGCTCTTCGGCACCGAAGCCGGCGCGTTCACCGGGGCCCGCGCCCGGGTGGGCCGCTTCGAGGCCGCGGACGGCGGCACGCTCCTTCTCGATGAGCTCGGCAACCTGGCGCCCGCGGGGCAGACGAAGCTGCTGCGCGTCCTGCAGACCGGCGAGCTGGAGCGGCTCGGCTCGAACATCACGCGCCGAACGCGCGTAAGGATGATCGCCGCGACCAACACGGACCTGCGCGCCGCCATCCGCGAAGGACGCTTCCGCGAGGATCTCTACTATCGGCTCAATGTCATCGAGCTGGAGCTGCCGCCCCTGTCGCGACGCCGGGAAGACATTCTGCCGCTCGCGCGGCATTTCCTCGGCGGCGAGCGGGCGTTCTCGGCGCAGGCCGAGCGGGCGCTGGTCAGGCACTCCTGGCCCGGCAACGTCCGCGAGCTGCAGAACATCATCCGGCGGGCATCCCTGCTCTCCTCCACGAGGGTCATCGAGCCTGACGCCCTCGGGCTTCCGGCCCTCGAGCAGGCAGACCTCGCGGGCGAGCCCGCACTCGACCGCGCCGCCATCGAGGGGGCGCTGGCGCGGGCCTCGGGCGTGGTGGCGCACGCGGCGCGTGACCTCGGCCTCTCGCGTCAGGCACTCTATCGGCGCATGGAAAAGCTCGGCATCAAGTGCGACTGAATGCTGCCGAAATCGCTGTCGGAACGGGTCGCCGCAACGCTTGCGCTCGCCACGGTCATCGCCGCGGCGATCGGCGCGGCCGCAGCCCATGTGCTGGGATCGGCGCCCCTGGGCTGGCTCGCGGCAGTCCTGCTCTCCACTCCGCTGATCGCGTGGCTCGGAATGCGGCTCACCCGATCGTGGAGCCGCGTGCTCGAGGCGGTCAGCAGTGGCATTGCGGGCCTGCGGGATCGTGATTTCAGCGTCAGCATCACACCGCAGGGCGGCCGCGAGCTCGTCACGCTCGTCAGCGCCTACAACTCGCTCGGCGAGGTCCTGCGCCGGGAGAGGTTCGACATCTATCAGCGCGAGCTTCTCCTCGATACGGTGCTGCAGACGACGCCCCTCGCCCTTACCCTGACCAACGCCACGGGACGGATCGTCTACGGCAACTTCGCCGCGCGCCAACTCCTGCGCGGCGGGCGCAAGCTCGAGGGACTCTCGCTCGCGACGCTCATCGAGGGATTCCCCGCCGCGCTGAGCGAGGCACTCGGGAGCGGGGCCGACACGTTGTTCACCGTGGAGATCGGCGGCGAGCCCGAGGTCTACCATCTCTCGCGCCGCGGCTTCGTCCTGAACGGCCAGCCGCACGAGCTGCTGCTCCTCAAGCAGCTCACGCGCGAGCTCGCCGCGCAGGAGGTGATCGTCTGGAAGAAGGTCATCCGCGTCATCGCGCACGAGCTCAACAATTCGCTGGCGCCGATCCGCTCGCTCGCGCACTCGGGAACCCTGCTCGCCGCCCGCTCCGAAAGCGCCGAGCTCGAGAGGGTATTCGCCACCATCAGCGAGCGTGCCTCCCATCTGGCCATTTTCATCGAGGGCTATGCCAGATTCGCGAAGCTGCCCAAACCCCGGCCCGGCCCCATCGCCTGGCCGGCTTTTCTCGCGCGGATCGCGGCCGTCCAACCCTTCAGGATCGAGGGCCCGTTGCCGCAGCGCCAAGCCAGCTTCGATGTCGGCCAGCTCGAGCAGGTCATGATCAACCTCCTCAAGAACGCCGCCGAGTCCGGCTCCCCGCCGGAGGCCATCAGCGTTAGCGTCCACACCCGGGCGCAGGGTTTCGTAATGGAGATCGCCGACCGCGGCAGCGGCCTCTCCGAGCAGGTACTGCGTGATGCGCTGCTCCCCTTCTTCTCGACCAAGCCCGCGGGTACCGGTCTCGGACTCACGCTCTGCCGGGAGATCGTGGAGGCCCACGGCGGCCATCTCACTCTCGCCAATCGCCCTGACGGCGGCGCGATCGTCTCCATCCATTTGCCGTAGCTCGCAACGGCAAACGTCTGCCGGGTGCGCTAGGCTTGCGCCGGATGTCATCCCTCCGCGGCTCCCTGCGTGCCAGGATCCTGGCCGTTCTCTTCCAAACCAGGCGCGCCGAGGTCCCCTGGGGCGTGTTGCTGCGCAACACCGCGGCCGCCATCGTGCCGCTCGCCCTCGGCATCGCCACGGGCCGGGTGGGCATCGGCCTCTGGATTTCGGTCGGCGCCATCGTCACGATGTATTCCGATCAGCCGGGACCTTATCGGCAGCGCCTCATCCGGCTGCTGGCGGTGTCTGCGGCCGGCGGGTTCGCGGCCTTCGTGGGCCTGGTGCTCGGCGGGCATCTGGCGCCGCTCCTCGCCGCAACCCTGGTGATCAGTTTCGCGGGGGCGCTGCTCGTCGTCTTCGGGGATGCGGCCGGCCGAGTCGGGATGGCGGCCATGATCCTCCTCGTCATCACCGCCGCCGACCCGGCGAGCGGCCCCCTGACCGCGCTCGCCACCGCCGCGCTCATTGCCGGCGGGGGCCTGCTGCTCACCCTCTTCTCGATCGCCGCCTGGCCGCTGCAACGCTACGGGCCGGAGCGGGAAGCGCTGGCCGCCGTCTACCACGGACTCGGCGCGCTTGCGCGTCAGCCCGTTCCGGACAGTGGCACCGCCCCGGGCCTCAGCAGCGGCATGACGGAGTTGCAACACACACTCCTCGGGCCTCATCGTGCCCGCGGCGCCGTGATGGACAGCTTCGGCGTGCTGCTCGAGCTCGCGGAGCGCATTCGCCTCGAGCTGACGGCGCTCACGAGCGGCAAGTCCGACGGGAGCGGTTCCGCCGGCAAGCTCGACGAGGCCGACCGCGCGGGCGAGTCAGGCACGAGCGGCATCAGCCGGCTGGTGCGGGGCGAAGCCGCGGCGCTGTTGGACGACATCGCCCGATCCATCGCCGCGGCAGCAGACGTCGACCAGAGGATGGCCCGCTCCCTGCAGACGCTGCGGGCCGCCGAGACGGCAATTCCCCAGGCGCAGGCCCGCCACGTTCACGCCCTTTGCGGCCAGCTCGCGGCCGCCGCGCGCAACACCGGTCGCGCCAGCACTGCTGGCGTCAGGCGCGCCGCGGAAGAGGATCTGCAGCTCCCACGCGCGATCCGTCCGCAATCATCCCTCTCCATTCTCATCGCGAGCCTGACGCCAAGCTCGGCGGCGTTTCGGCACGCTATCCGGACTACGCTCTGCCTGACGGTGGCGTTGTGGATCGGACGGGCCCTCGAGCTTTCGCACGGCTACTGGATTCCGATGACCGTCGCGATCGTCCTGCGCGCAGACTACGGAGCCACCTTCTCATACGGATTGCTGCGCGTCAGCGGGACCGTCATGGGACTGCTGCTCACCACCGCGGTGTTGCACTTTCTGCCCCCCGGTCCATGGGCCGCGATTGCGGTGATGGCGGTGCTCTGCGCGGCCTTTCGTTACTTCGGCACCGTGCACTACGGTATCGCCGTCACGGCCCTCACAGGCATGGTAGTGCTGCTGCTCGCCTTCGCAGGCGAGCCGCCGGAGCCCACGATGCTCGCGAGGTTGATCGCCACCGTCGTCGGCAGCGCCATGGCGCTTGCCGCCTACGGACTCTGGCCCACCCGGGAGCATCAGCAGATCCGCCCGACCCTGGTGAATTTGCTGCGCGCCTACGCCGCCTATCTCGCGAGCCTGGGTGCCGCCCGTCACGCGCAGGAGCGGCGCGAGGCGCGTAACGGCGCCCGAGTCGCCCGTGCCAACGCGGAGGCGGCGCTTGCGCGCATGCTGGCGGAGCCCCACACCGCCCCGCCCATCGCGGAGTTGACGCAATCTCTCCTGACCAACAGCAACCGGCTCGCGCGCACGCTGATGACACTCGAGGCTTCCCTGGGCAGTCCCGCAGTGGCAGCGGCACTGGCACAGCGTCGCTCACAGGCGCTCATGGACCGAGGAGCCGCCTCGCTCGAGCAGATCGCCGACGCGGTGGCGCGCAAGGGCCAGCTCCGATGTGTCTCACCGCACCTGCGGGAGTTGCAACGCGACCTGTCACGGGAGCTGGCCGCATCCGGCGACCGCGAGGCCGCCGCCGAGCTGGCGACGCTCGGTGACCGTCTGGTGGACAACATCAATACGCTCGGCCACATCGTGGACCGGGCGCAGGCAGTCAGACCGTGAGGCTGCTTACAGCGCGGCGCGCCCGCCTTTGCGGCGTGCTGCGGACCCCCCCGCCTGCGCGCGCGCCCCGCTCCCATTGGTCGCGCGACGGCCACCGGTCGCGTCGCCTGCAGCCCGATTGCCGCGGCCGGCGCCGGTCCGCTCGCCGGCATCGACCGTGGCTCGTTGCATCGCGTGCCCACCCTCTTCCCTGAATTCCGCCGCATTGACGTCGAGCGCCTTCAGGTAGCGGCGAAAATCCTTCCCCAGGGCCGAATGGCCGAGCGCGTACTCCACCGTCGCCTGCAGGTACCCGAGCTTGCTGCCGCAGTCGTAGCGCTTGCCGCTGAAGCGGTAGGCGTATACCGCCTCCTCGCGCATCAGAGCCGCGATGCCGTCGGTGAGCTGGATCTCCCCGCCCGCGCCCTGCCCGAGCCGCTCCAGGTGCTCGAAGATCGCCGGCGCCAGGACGTACCGTCCCACCACCGCGAGGTTGGAGGGCGCCACGGCGGGCTTCGGCTTCTCGATGATGCTGCGCACCCGGCTGGTGTTGGACTTGTCGGCCTCCACCGCGACGATGCCGTACTTGTCGGTGTCGGATTTGGGCACCACCTGCACCCCGAGGACACTGGCGCGCTTGGCCTCGTAGACATCGGCCATCTGCGCGAGGCAGGCCACCTCGCTCTTGATCAGGTCATCCGCGAGGTGGACGAAGAAGGGCTCGGCGCCGACGGCCGGCTGTGCGCAGAGCACGGCGTGGCCGAGCCCGAGAGGGGCCGGCTGGCGGATGTAGATGCAGGAGGCATAGGAAGGCAAGACGCTGCGCAGCTGGTTCAGCAGGTCGCTCTTGCCCTGCCGCTCGAGGAGCTGCTCGAGCTCCTGGTCGGAATCGAAGTGGTCCTCGATGGCGCGCTTGGAGGCGCCGGTGATGAACACCAGCCGCGTCGCGCCCGCGGCCAGAGCCTCCTCCACCGCATACTGTATGAGGGGTTTGTCGACGACCGGCAGCATCTCCTTGGGGCTCGCCTTGGTGGCGGGCAGGAAGCGAGTGCCGCGCCCGGCCACCGGAAACACGGCGGTGCGGATCACGGACTTCGGGGTCATCCTCATCGGGACTCTCCGGGAAAAAATCGTGGCTTTGTTGCCGAGTGTACTTCGCAAGGCCCATGCCGCGCTTCAGGAAAGCGCCTTGTCCTCGCTTTTCTCCGCCCATTTGAAGACCGCCGGGCGCATGCTGTCCCAGGAGCGGCATTTGGGGCAGCGCCAGTACCAGCCCACGCTGAGCAACCCGCAGTCCTCGCACTGATAGCGCCCGCCGGTGTCCCCGATGCGCGTGAGCAGGGCCCCGAGCGAGCGGGCATCGGCCGCCGATCCGGTCTCCGAGCCCGCCTCACCGGCGATGTCGGGCAGCCGGCGGACTTCCTGCGGCGGCAGCGCGGTCGCGAGCAGCCACGCGAGCTGCCGGGAGCTGATCGTGCCGTTGCGGCGCAGCCGCAGTGCGATCTCGGAGAGCACATCCTCCGGCCGCGCCTTTCCCCACAGCCCCAGCACCCGCGGAATGATCTCTAGCGCCAGCTCCGGGGACTCCTCCAGCGCCTTGAGGTAGAGGCCGAGTGCCCCCGCGGAATCGCCCGCGAGCTCCGTGATGCGCGCCGTCAGCACATCCGTGCGCGGCAGATCCTCCTGGTGCGTGCGCGCCTGGCGCAGGAGGGTCCCCGCCCGCTCCGCATCGCCCTGCACCAGCGCCTGCTCCGCGAGCTCGCAGAGGTAGTGCGCCGCCACCCGCCGCCGCTCGAGCTGCACCGGCTGCGGCAGCTCATGGAAGATCTTGAGGGCGTTGGCCCAGTCGCCCTGCGACTCGTAGATCCGCACCAGGTGATCGAGCGCCGCCTTGCGGTACTCCCGCGAGGCCGAGAGCTCCTCGAGCAGCCGCTCCGCCCGATCCATCAGCCCCGCGCTCAGATAATCGAGCGCCAGCGCGAAGGCCGCCTTGTCGTGGAGCGAGGCGCTCCCCTGCTCGCGCATGCGCGAGTGGATGGCAATCGCCCGGTCGACCTCACCCCGCCGGCGAAACAGGCTCCCGAGCGCGAACTGAATCTCCGCCGCATCCCCGTCCGCCTCCGCCATGCGAGCGAAGATCTCCACCGCGTGGTCGAACCGGTCGTTGATGAGGTGATCGAGCCCAACATAGTAGTCGCGCGGCAGGCGCACGGTGCGCGCCGCGCTGGCGCGCCGTCCGAGAAAGAAGGCCGCGACGCCGACAGCGACGAAGGCCAGTGCAAGCAGCAGGGCAGGCAGCTCGATCACGCCGGTATCTTATATCGGCGCAAAGTCCGGCATCCTGCCGCTTTGCGCGGCCAGGCCCCGTTACAGGGATTCACCCCGCGGTCCAGGGAGCGGCCCTGGGCCGCTTACCGGCTTGCTTTCGGACTAATCCCGTATGGGATTATCCGCGCCATCGTTGACGCGCTCGCGAAGGTCCTTGCCGGGCTTGAAGTGAGGTACGTACTTGCCGGAGAGCGCCACCGCCTCCCCCGTCTTGGGGTTGCGTCCCTGGCGCGGCGGCCGGAAGTGCAGGCAGAAGCTGCCAAACCCGCGGATCTCGATCCGATCGCCGGTGGAGAGCGAGTCGCTCATGATCTCCAGGATCTGTTTGAGCGCGAGCTCGACATCCTTCGAGGGCAGATGCTTCTGCTTCGCCGTGATGATTTCGATGAGCTCGGACTTGGTCATGCTTTTATTCAACAGCCCCATCCGGGGCCGCCGCGGCTGCGGCGGCCCGGGAAATGAGAGCGTTCAGACGATCAGCTGCGATCCCCGATGTGCTCCTTGAGCAGGTCCCCGAGGCTCGTGCCCGTGGGCGCCGCCTCCGAGGAGCGGTAGCTCTGCACTGCCTCCGCCTCCTCGTGCGCTTCCTTCGCCTTGATCGAGAGAGTGATCGCGCGCGACTTGCGGTCGACACCCGTGAACTTCGCTTCGACCTCGTCGCCCACCTTCAGCACCGTGCGCGCATCCTCGATGCGGTCGCGGCCGAGCTCCGAGGCGCGCAGCTGACCCTCGACCCCGTTGCCGAGATCGATGAGGGCGCCGCGGGCATCCACTTCCTTGACCACGCCCTTGACGATGGTGCCCTTGGGGTTCTCGGCGATGTAGCTCGAGAACGGATCCTTGGCGAGCTGGCGAACACCCAAGCTGATGCGCTCGCGCTCCGGGTCGATCGACAGCACCATGGCCTCGATCGTCTGGCCCTTCTGGTAGTTGCGCACCGCTTCCTCCCCCGGAACGTCCCAGGAGATGTCGGAGAGGTGCACCAGGCCGTCGATGTTGCCCGCCAGGCCGATGAAGATGCCGAAGTCGGTGATCGACTTGATCTGCCCCGACACCTTGTCGCCGCGGTTGTAGTTCTCCGCGAACTCCTTCCACGGGTTCGCCTTGCACTGCTTGAGCCCCAGGGAAATGCGCCGGCGGTCCTCGTCGACGTCGAGCACCATGACCTCGACCTCCTGGCCGGTGTGCACGACTTTCGCCGGGTTGACGTTCTTGTTGGTCCAGTCCATCTCCGACACGTGCACCAGGCCCTCGACGCCATCCTCGATCTCGACGAAGGCGCCGTAGTCGGCGATGTTGGTGACCTTGCCGAA
>Ga0134128_10002054_pt1 | contig 25183 bp, 30 predicted proteins | sample KB31754_FD_96462 | JGI IMG/M metagenome (GOLD analysis project Ga0134128, IMG submission 96462) | Terrestrial soil microbial communities with excess Nitrogen fertilizer from Kellogg Biological Station, Michigan, USA - KB3-175-4 | ecosystem: Environmental > Terrestrial > Soil > Unclassified ...
CGCCAAGGTATTCGCCTTCGCTTCATCCGCCCTGGCAAACCCGTCGAGAACGCTTACATCGAGAGCTTCAACGGCAAATTCCGCGACGAATGCCTGAATGAGCACTGGTTCACGAGCCTTGCAGAGGCGCGCATCCTCATCGAAGCCTGGAGGATCGAGTACAACATCGAGCGGCCTCACAGCTCGATCGGCGATGCGACGCCGGCTGAGTTCGCCCACCGCTGGCTTGCCGGAGAGGGTCAAATCAAGTCAAATCAACCCGCAGATTCCGGATTGAATTCGTACTAATTCCGGGGAGCAGGTCAGAACATTACGACTACTCCAGCGAAGCTTGCGGGAAGTCCCAATATGGGACTATAATGTGCAATGCGGCTCATTGCGCTGAAGACGATCAAGGAGTTCATCGAGAGCCGCCCCGAATACGCCGATGCTCGCGAAGCAGCCTTGGCGTGGTATCGGCAAGTGCTGAGGGCCGACTGGTCTTCGCCAGCCGAGGTGAAGCGGGAAATTGGCAACGCGAGCATTCTCAGGGACGGCCGAGTCGTCTTCAACGTAGCCGGCAACAAGTATCGAATCGTCGTGTGGATCAACTTTCCGTATCGCGTCGTCTACGTGCGTTTCATAGGGACCCATCGACAATACGACCGAATTGATGCGCAGTCTGTGTAGAGGAGGTGGCATGGAAATCAAGCCGATCAGGACAAGGAGGGACTACGAAGCGACCTTGGCGGCCATCGAGGAACTGATGGATGCCAAGCGCAACACGCCCGAGGGCGACCGTCTCGAGATTCTGGTTACCCTGGTCGAGGCCTACGAAGCGCGGCATTTCCCCCTCGACCTACCCGATCCGGTGGCGGCGATCAAACTGGTCATGGAGCAACGCAACCTGGGCGTGAAGGATCTTGTGCCCTATATCGGACAGCCCAACCGGGTCTACGAGATCCTCAACCGGAAGCGTCCCCTGACCATGGCCATGGCGTGGAAGCTTCACCGGGGCTTGGGAATCCCGGCCGAATCCCTGATCAAGCAAGCAGCCTAGGCTTCCTCGCACGCCCCCCTTGCGGCGCGGCGCTTCCCGTCAAACTACAACTACTTCCGCGATTACGATCCGAGCACCGGCTGAATCGCCCCGGGTTGAGTAGACACCTTGGAGTCGTAAACTTACGACCAGGGGAGGCTACATGGCAACGGGCAATCGGCACGCGCGGTACACAGAGGAATTCAAGATCGAAGCGGTCCGGCAGGTGCGCGGGCATGGCCATTCGGCGTACGAGGTGTCCAAACGTTTGGGGATCACCACGGATAGCCTTTATCGATGGGTGAGGCAGTACGGCAAGCCCCAGGCCCAGCGCGAAGAAGAGCGTTCACAGGCCGAAGAGATCAAGCGCCTGAAGGCGCAGTTGCAGCGCGTCACCGAAGAGCGCGACATCCTAAAAAAGGCCGCAGCGTACTTTGCAAAGGGATCTCGGTAAGGTACGCGTTCATTCGCGCTCACGAGGCGCTTCATTCGGTCCGCCGCATGTGCCGAATGATGGAGGTCCACCCCAGCGGGTATTACGACTGGAGATCGCGATCGCCGAGCCGGCGCACGCGAGAAGACGAGCGCCTGCTTGGGTTGATCAAACAATCCTGGCTCGAGAGCGGGGCTGTCTATGGCTACCGGAAGGTGCATCGCGACCTGCGTGAGCTGGGAGAAGTCTGCGGCAAGCATCGAGTGGCTCGTCTTATGCGCCGTGAGGGATTGCGCTCGCAGACCGGCTATCGCAGACGACCTGGGCCGCGCGGCGGAGCTCCCGACATCGTTACACCGAACCACTTGAAACAGAATTTCGATGTTCAGCGTCCCAACGAGGTCTGGGTCACCGACATCACCTACGTTCGCACGATGGAAGGTTGGCTCTATCTGGCTGTCGTGCTCGATCTACCAAGGCAGCCAATTCACGAGCCACGATTGGCAGTCCTTCCTCAAGGCACATAATCTGCGCTCGAGCATGAGCCGGCGCGGCAATTGCCACGACAATGTGGTGGCCGAGAGCTTTTTCCAGTTGCTGAAGCGGGAGCGAATCCGCCGGAAGACCTACAACACTCGTGATGACGCGCGTCAGGACGTGTTCAACTACATCGAGCTCTTCTAACCAAAGACGCCGGCACGGCCACAGCAACGGCCTGTCACCGATAAACTTCGAAAAGCAGCACGACACACGACTCACAAGTGTCGGCTAAACCCGGGGCGATTCAGAAGACGGCGAAGTTCAGGTGCGTGCGTGAAGACAGTTCGCCTTTCCCAGCTTAGTATCGCGTGAGAATAAACCCGAGCCACGTCGTCGCTCAGCCTTGGACGCGCGGCTTCCCATGAACCGCCCGGGCGATCTCGAGGTAGAGCTCGCGCAGCCACACGTTCCCGAGGTCCTTGTCGTAGCGTTCGTGCCAGTACAGAGAGATGCGCACTTGGGGCAGCTCGATGGGCGTTTCGAAGAGGCGGATGCGATCGCGCGGCATGGTCTCCGCAAGGCCGCGGGGCACCGTCGCTACCAGATCGCTGCGGCCTACGATCGCGGCCACCGGGTGGAAATGTGCCACCTGCACGGCAATCCGTGCGTCGACCCGTCGGCTGCGCAATGCGCGTTCGATGACCTGCCCGTGCTTCACCGGCCCGGTAGGCATCACGAGCAAGTGACGTGCCTCGCGGAACTGCGCCAACGTGAGACGGTTTCGGATAGTCGGGTGGCCGATCCGCGCAACGGTTGCGTAGCCGTGCTCGACCACCAGCGCATCGCGGAAGGGTGCCGCCGAGCGCAGGTTCACCGCGAGGGCGAGATCCACCCGGCCGTCGGCCAGGGACGCCCGCGCCGCGTCGGGAGCCATCTCCACCGCCCGTAGCCTGACTCCGGGCGCACGCTCCAGAGCCGCCAAGAGTGGAGGCAAATGGGCCACCTCGCCGATGTCGGACATGGCGAGGGTGAAGAGACGCGTCGAGGTGGCCGGATCGAACGTCTTTCGTTCGAAACCCCGGCGAACGATGGCGATGCCCTCCGTGACGTGGGGCGCAACCTCGTCGGCGAGGGCAGTGGGCTCCATTCCACGCGGCAGGCGCACGAAGAGCGGTTCGCCAAACGTCCAGCGCAGCCGCGCCAACGCGTGGCTCATCGCAGGTTGGCTGAGGCCCAGCTCCTCCCCCGCGGCGGTGAGGTTGCGCCTACGATAGATGGCCTCGAACACGACCATGAGGTTCAGGTCCAGGCGGCGATCCAAGGCACTCACTTGCTGCTTCATGGCGTTTCCTCCCGGCCAAAGCGTACCATCGACATCGATACCGCGAATATCTGCCATGCCATCAATTCATTGGTCGTTATGGCTGGGGGGCCGTACGCTGCTTCGTCCCCATGCCGGAGCGCCCCATGAACCGCCTCGCCCGATCCCTCCTCCTCGTTGCCGCGGTGCTCGCCGCGGCACCGGTCGCCGCACGCTGGCCCGAGCGTCCCGTGAAGATCATCCTTCCCCTTCCGGCCGGGTCCTCGGCCGATGCCGTCGCCCGGGGGCTGGCGGAACAGCTCTCCGCGCGTTGGGGACAGCCGGTCATCATCGAAAACAGGCCGGGCGGCGGAACGATCGTCGCGACCGATCGGGTGGCGAAGTCCGGTGGCGACGGATATACGCTCGGCTGGGTGATCACCGCGCATTCAATCAACGCGACGCTGCAACCGCACCTGCCATACGACTCCGTCGCGGATTTCTCGGGCATCACGCTGCTCTATCAGCTCAAGGCAGCGATCGTGGTGAGTCCCACCGTGCCAGCCTCGACAGTGGACGAGCTCGTAGGGTGGATCCGCGCCCAGGGACACGCCGTGAGCTACGGGTCGCCCGGTATCGCGACGGGGCCGCAACTCCTCGGCGAGCTTTTCCGGTTGCGCTATGGGGTGGACATGCAGCACGTCGCCTACAAGGGAACCGGGCAGGCCTATCCCGACCTGATGGCCGGGCGTCTTCCGATCATTTTCGACACGCTGCCGAGCGCGCTGCCCCTCGCGCGCTCCGGTCATCTGAAGCTCATCGCCGTGGTGAGCGACGAGCCCATACCGGGCGAGCCGGACCTGCCGCTCCTTTCCGGGCTACTGCCCAAGGACGCGATCATGGGCTGGAACGGGATCGTCGTGCCCCGCGGCACGCCGCGCGACCTCGTTGCGCGCCTCAACGCGGACATCGTGGAAGCGGTGCGTTCGCCGCAGATCCAGGCGCTCTTCGCTCGCTTCGGCGTTCAGGCGCTCACGACCACTCCCGAGCAGTTCGACGCCTTCATCCGCACGGATATCGGCCGGTGGGCCGACGTCATCTCCCGAGCCCACGTGGCGGGGGGAACGTGACGATGCTGCGCTATCGCCAGCTCTCCTCGGTCACGCTCGGCGTGACGGATCTCGCGCGCGCCAGCGGCTTCTATGCGCGCCTGCCAGGGCTCGAGCTGGTGCCGGGCGGCGCTCCGGGATGCGTTCGCTTCCGCGTAGGGAGCGATTGCGCGACGCTCGAGCTCGGTGCGACCGGACGACCAGGTCTGCGCCGCTTCGGGTTTCAGATGGAGAGCGCCGATGCGCTGGCCGAGCTGCGCCGCGTCCTGTCCCGTGCGCGCATGCCGTGGACTGAGGTCGGGACGGGAATTCGCATCGTCGAATGCCATACCGGCGCGCAGGTGGACTTTCAGCTCGCCGCTTCTGCACCCGCGTGCGCAACCAGCACGATCGAAGGCTTCGGTCACGTGGTCGTGCGCACGCCCAGCTACCGGGAGGCGACCACGTTCTGGCGCGACGTTCTCGGATTCCGCCTCTCCGACGAGATCGAGGGTCGCATCGCACTGCTGCGCTGCTTTCCGAATCCGCAACATCACTCTCTCGGCATCGCCAAGGGCGAGCGGCGCACGTTCCATCACCTCAACTTCCGGGTCCGCGCGGGAACAGATCTCGAGGCGATCGCGCGGGACTTCGAGGCGGCCGGTGTGCACATCGCGAGCGGGCCCGGCATCCACGCGCCGAGCGGGAACCAGTTCCTCTACTTCTACGATCCCGACGGGCTGACTCTCGAAATCGCGACGGTCGCCGAGCACTTCGCCGAGGGGCGCGAGCGCGCGCCACGCCTGCTTCCCGACCGGCCGGAATCCTTCGCGTTGGGCAATGTGCGGCGCGACCCCGCGATGTACACAGTGGGCGAGATCGAAGCGCTGGACTGAGGTCGATCTCGATGCTGGCGGCGAGTGGCACCGACGGATATACGCGGCACCTCGGCTAGGGCCCTCCGTCTACCAGCAGTTGAAATTGTGGCGGCGATGGAAGCGGCAGAAGCTTATGCCAAACTTCACCGTGAAATGACTCTCAACAGCCCGAGTGTCAGGTCTGCACCGGCCTGGATTCTTGGGGGCATGTCAAATCTTCGTTAGCGTCGGGCGTAGCCACCTTTTCGAGTCACTCCCCGACCCAGGCGGCCGGCAAAACTACAACTACTTGCGCGATGCGGAACTACGGCCCGCTGTAATACCGCTTGACGGTAGTATCGCAGAGCGGTAGTATTGCCGTGAATGATCCAGTCCTTCGCCGACAAGGCCACGGCTGCCGTCTTCTGCGGGCTCGAGGTTCGGCGCTTGCCGCTCGAAGTCCAGGCTGCCGCCCGAAGAAAACTGAAGGTGATTGATGCTGCCGGCTCTTTGGAGAGCCTTCGGGTTCCTCCGGGAAACCGGCTCGAAGCCCTGCGCGGCGACCGAAAGGGACAATGGAGCATCAGGATCAACGATCAATGGCGAATCTGCTTCCGCTGGATGCAGGGCGACGCGTTCGACGTGGAGATCGTCGATTATCACTAGGAAGCCATGACATGACCATCAAGCGCAGTGATCTCCGGGCAATGAAGTTCGGAAAGATCATTTCCGGCCGCCACTTGGCTCCCGTCCACCCTGGCGAAGTCTTGCTTGCGGATTTCATCGAGCCCCTGGGCCTCACGCGCTACCGTGTGGCGAAGGCAATCGGCGTTCCCCAGCGCCGGATCGATGAAATCTGCTCGGGAAAGAGGGCCGTCACGGCGGATACAGCTCTTCGCCTAGGGCGCTTCTTCACCGTCGAGCCCCAGCTCTGGATGACTCTGCAAGCGCAGTATGACTTGGAGATTGCGGAGCGGGAATGGGCGAGGGCGGCGAACCTAGAGATCGTGCCTCTAAAGAACGCGGCGTAGCGGTCTCTACGGAGGCTGCATGGTTGAACTCGATCGGGGACAAGGCGGCCCAGGCACGCGTTCGTGTTCGCCTGCGTCGTCTCGAAGGAAGCCCGCATCCATTTCGCATCACGCCGTTGAAATTGAAGAGCTGCGTGCCGACCGTGGGCTCGCCGTCGAATATCTCGCGAAGCCTTGTATCGCTCGCTCTCGCCATCTGGAAATCCGACACTCAAGACTCTCCTTGCAGTGCTCAGCACGGTGGGCATGCGCTTGTCCATCGAGAATCACGCATCAAAGTCCGAGCATTGCCTTCAGTCGGGCACGAACCGCGAGAAGCGTCGCCCTAGGAGAAGTCGCGATCACCCCGGCATTTCTCGCAGTCAGATCAATCGTTCGCACCTGATGGACAAGCACCAGTCATGGTGCGGTCTGGAAAGGGTGGCCGCGATCGTGTCGTGCCGCTGGGTGTCGTCGCCCGATCGTGGATCGAGCGCTATCTTCGCGAGGTGAGGGCGCGACTGCAGGCGGGCCTCGATCGCGGCGAGCTGTTCCCGACCGACTATGGCGAACCGTTCGGCAGGAACCGGCTTGGCGACACGATCCGGCGCTACGTGGCGCGGGCGGGCCTCCCGGGCGCCTGCCACCTGTACGCCACCTGGGCGTGCCGCGCGCGACAAGGAGACCACCGCGCGGCTCCTAGTCGAGCTCGGCAACGATGCCCATCTCGGCGCCGCATCGGAGGGAATCGGCAACGAATCGTGCCGGCGCTTCGCCGCGTCGATCTCCTGACCGCCTTTGCCGGCGCCGGCCGCCAGAAAGGCGACGCCATCCGGCGACACATTGCACCCGTGAATGCGCGGTAGCAGAATCGTCGCTCGCCCCCGTCCTTTCCCGGAGTCCCCCAATGAGCACCAAGATGAACGTGAACGGCCGTGTCCGCACCGTGGACGTCGAGCCGGAGATGCCCCTCCTTTGGGTGCTGCGCGACGAGCTGCAGATGGCCGGTACGAAATACGGCTGCGGCATCGGCATGTGCGGCGCGTGCACGGTGCTGGTCGACGGCCAGCCGATGCGCTCGTGCAGCGTCCCCGTGGCGAGCGTCGCCGGGAAGAAGGTCACCACCATCGAAGGGCTCGCCAAGCCCGGCCTCACGAAGGTGCAGATGGCATGGATCGAGCACGCGGTCCCGCAGTGCGGCTACTGCCAGTCGGGGATGATCATGGCGGCCACGGCGCTCCTCGAGAAGAATCCCAAGCCGACGGATGCCGACATCGACGCCGCCATCACGAACCTTTGCCGCTGCGGCACCTACGTGCGCGTGAAGAAGGCGATCCACGCCGCCGCCGGCGAGAAGGTCGAAGGAGCGCCGCAGGCCGCGCTCGCCCCCAACGGCCAGAAAGTGTGAGGAGGACGCCATGACCCTCGCCATCGATCGCCGCCAGTTCCTGAAAGCCGCCGCCGCCGCGGGTGGAGCGCTCGCGCTCGAGTTTTCGCGGCCCGCCGCCGCCGGCATCCTCGACATGTCGAAGGAAGGTGAAGGGCCGGAGGTCACGCATTGGATCGTGATCCATCCGGACGACCGCGTCGTGATCCGCATCGCACGCTCGGAGATGGGCCAGGGCAGCATGACCGGCCTCGCGCAATTGGTCGCCGAGGAGCTCGAGTGCGACTGGCACAAGGTCTCCACCGAATTCGCCTCGCCCAACGAGCAGATCAAGAGGAAGCGGATCTGGGGCTCCATGTCCACGGGCGGAAGCGCCGCCATCCGCACCTCGCAGGAGTACCTGCGCAAGTCGGGCGCGGCCGCGCGCGAGATGCTGGTCGCCGCCGCGGCGGAGCAATGGAAAGTGCCGGCGAGCGAATGCACCGTCTCGAAGGGCATGATCGCCCATGGCCGGCGTCGCGTCTCCTACGGCAGGATCGCCGCGCGTGTCGGCAAGGCCGCGGCGCCCGCCGAGCCGAAGCTGAAGGACGCGAAGGACTGGACCATCGCCGGGCAATCGGTCGCGCGGCTCGATATCCCCGACAAGGTGATGGGCAAGCCCGTCTTCGGCGTCGACGTGCAATTGCCCGGCATGCTGATGGCCTCCATCGTCCAGTGCCCGATCTTCCTCGGCAAGGTGAAGGGCGTCGACGATTCCGAGGCGAAGAAGATGCGCGGCGTGAAGGGCGTCGTGCGCGAGGAAAACTTCGTCGCCGTGGTCGCCGACAACTGGTGGCGCGCGAACCGGGCGGCGAGGAAGCTCAGGATCGAGTGGGATGGCGGCAAGTACGCCGAGGCCTCGAGCGAGACCATCCTCGCCTCGTTCAAGGAAGGGCTCGAGGCGAAGGACAACGCCGTCGCGCACAAGGTGGGCGATGCGGATTCGGCGATGCAGGCGGCGGCCAAGGTGATCGGTGCCGAGTACGACTCGCCCTACCTCAGCCATGCGACGCTGGAGCCGATGACCTGCACCGCGTGGTTCAAGGACGACGGCCGCCTCGAGGTGTGGACCTCGACGCAGAACGCCGAAGCCTCGATGGCCACCGCGGCGGAGACCGCGGGCATGCCGCTCGAGCGGGTCGAGGTGCACAAGCCGTTCCTCGGCGGCGGCTTCGGCCGGCGCGGCGCGGCGCAGGACTACGTGAAGCAGGGCGTGCTGATCGCGAAGCGGTTCCCCGGCAAGCCCGTGAAGCTGATCTGGTCGCGCGAGGAGGACATGCAGCACGGCTTCTACCGTCCCGCATCGCTCGTCCGCATGCAGGCGGGGCTCGACGCGAACGGGAACCTCCTTGCGCTCCGGTCCACGATCGCATGCCCCTCGATCCTCGCGCTGCTGCGGCCCGAGGCGATCAAGAACGGGATCGACTTCACCGCCGTGCGCACGCTGAGCGACGCGCCCTACACCATCCCGAACCAGCAGTGCAACTACGCGATGCGGAACGGCCACGTGCCGGTCGGCTTCTGGCGCGCGCCCGGATTGCAGAACGCGTTCTATCGCGAGTGCTTCCTCGACGAGGTGGCGCATGCCGCGGGGCGCGATCCGGTCGAGCTTCGGCTCTCGATGTTGAAGCAGGGCGACAAGAACCGCGGCGTGCTCGAGGCGGTGGCGAAGGCCGCGAAGTGGGGCTCTCCGCTTCCACCCGGCGTCCATCGCGGCGTCGCGGTCTCCGACGGCTTCGGCAGCTACACCGCGATGGTGGCGGAGGTCTCGGTGAAGGAAGGCGAGATCCACGTGCATCGCCTGGTCTTCGCGATCGACTCGGGCTATGTCGTGAATCCCGACGCATGCCGCGCGCAGGCCGAGGGCAACGCCGTCTTCAACCTGGGCCAGCTCTTCCAGGCGAACACGGTGAAGGACGGGCACATCGTGCAGTCGAACTTCAACGACTTCCCGCTGCCGCGCATGCCGATCGCTCCGAAGGTGGACGTGGTGCTCGTGCCCACCGGCGGCTTCTGGGGCGGCCACGGCGAGCCGGGCGCGCTGTGCGTGATGCCTTCGGTGCTGAACGCCGTCTTCGCCGCCACCGGCAAGCGCATCCGCTCGCTGCCGATTCCCGAAGGAGCGCTGAACACTTGATCGTCATTCCCGCCCCCGACGGAAGCGCTCGAGGGCGGGCTCCGGCGGGAATCCGTGGTTGAACACTTGATCGTCATTCCCGCGGAGTCCGGAATCCGTGCATGAGCCACAGATCGACCGGGAGGAACACGGATGAGCGCGAACGGCGCGTTCGTCCTCGCTCTTCTCTTCAGCATGGCGATCCCGGCATGCGCGGTCGCGACGCGCGGTGATGCGATCGAGAAGCCGTTCGCCGCGAGCGGCGATCCCACCCGCGGCCGCGCGCTCTTCGTCGCCCGCGACGGCGGCCATTGCGTGCTCTGCCATGCCGCGCCGGGCATCGCACCTGCCGGCAACGTCGGTCCTCCCCTCGCGGGCGTCGGCTCGCGGCTCACCGAAGGAGAGATCCGCCTTCGCATCGCCGACATCACGCGCGTGAACCCGGATGCGGCGATGCCGACCTTCCATCGCGTCGCGGGAATGAAACGCGTCGCCGTGCAGTACCGGGGGAAGCCCGTGCTCGACGGCCGGCAAGTGGAGGACCTCGTGGCGTATCTCGCGAGCCTGCGATGAAGCGGCGTGCGTTTCTTCGCCTTTCCACGCTCACGGTCGCCGCGGGCGCCTTGCCGGCCGATGCGCAGGAAGTGCGAGACATCGCGCCGCTCATCCAGGCGATCACGCACGGGGCGACCCCGGAGGAAGGCGGCATCGAAATCGGGTTGCCTCCGATCGCGGAGAACGGCCATTCGGTGCCGCTCACGCTGAAGGTCGCGAGCCCTATGACGCAGGCGGACCACGTGCGCGCGATCCACGTCATCGCGGAGCGCAATCCGCGCCCGGCGGTCGCCACGTTCCATCTCGGGCCGTGGTCCGGGCGGGCGGAGGTCGCCACCCGCATGCGGCTCGCCGGGACGCAGAAGGTGACCGTGGTCGCGGTGCTTTCCGGCGATCGCTTCCGCATCGCGCGCAAGGAAGTGGTGGTGGAAAGCGGCGCCTGCCTCGACGAGGGCTCGCTCTGATGCTCCTCGGCCGCATCCAGGTGCCGCCCTCGGTGAAGCGGGCCGCGGTCTTCGAGGTGCGCGTGATCGTGCAGCACCCGATGGAAACCGGCTTCCGCCGCGATTACGAGGGCAGGATCATTCCGCTGCACATCGTCCAGCATCTCGCGTGCACGTATGGCGGGCGCGAAGTGTTCCGCGTCGAGCTGGGCTCCGGCATCGCGGCGAACCCGTATTTCGTCTTTCCCGTTGTCGCGTCCGAATCCGGCGAGATGGTGGTCGAATGGAGCGACGACCGCGGCGAGTCGGGCAGCATCTCCGCGATGGTGAACGTCGCGTGACCAGGCGCGCGGGGCCGATGCAGCGTGGTTGCGTTTTCGCCCTGTGCATTTCCAGCGCGGCTCTCGCCGCCGATCCGCCGCACGCCGGCCGCGCGAGGAACGGCAGCGAGTTCCAGAGCGCCGACGTGCGCGCCCTGCAATCCGACGATTTCGCGAACCCGATGGCGCTCTGGGTCGAGCGCGGCGAGGCGTCCTGGTCGCGCGCCTACAATGGCCGCTCGTGCGCGGGCTGCCACGGCGACGCGCGCAAGTCGATGAAGGGCGTCGCGGCGCGCTATCCGCGCTACGATGCCGGCGCCGGCGAGGTGATCGACCTTTCGCGGCGCATCAACGGCTGCGTCGTGGGCGGCCTCGGCGCGCGGAAGCTCGAAGCCGAATCCGACGAGCTCCTGGGGCTCGAGGCGTACATCGCGCTGCAATCGCGCGGCATGCCGGTGAACGTCGCCATCGACGGTCCCGCCCATGCGACGTGGGAGGCGGGCCGCGAGCTCTACTTCACGCGCATCGGCCAGTTGAACCTCGCGTGCACCAACTGCCACGATGCGAGCTGGGGGAAGACGCTGCTCGCCGAGACCATCAGCCAGGGTCAGCCGACCGGATGGCCCGCATACCGCCTCGAATGGCAGCGGCCGGGATCGTTGCAGCGGCGCCTGCGCGCATGCTTCAACGGCGTGCGCGCGGCCATGCCGGCGTACGGCTCGCACGATCTCGTCGCGCTCGAGCTCTACCTCGCGTGGCGCGCGCGCGGCCTTCCCATGGAAGCCCCCGCCGTCCGCCGATGACAAAATCGGGGACGTACCCCGTTTTCTCTTAGGCGGAACGCGCGTTCCGCCTAAGAGAAAACGGGGTACGTCCCCGGGAACGGCCGGCGGTCGCGTAGCATCTCTCTATACGGAACAAGCAGCCTTGGACGGTGTTGACCTCGCCATGCGGAACCGATTGCGCCGCCTTGCCGCGCTGATCGCCCTTCTCGGAGTGGCGTGGGCGACGCTTTGGCCCGCGGTCTCGGCGGGGCACGCGCTCGCCGCGCACGAGGCCATGCCGCTCTGCCACATGGCCGGCATGATGGTCGATCCCGCCGACGGCGCGCCGCAGGATTCCGTCGGCACGCCGATGCCCGGCGAAGGCGCGCACACGCACTGCCCGCTCTGCATCATGGCGTTCTACGTGGTGTTCCACGCGACGCCCGAGCCGCCGCCCTTCACGTACTCCACCGCGTTCGTCACCTTCGACACGCATTGCGCCGCGATGCCGTTCGGACTCGAGGTGCACCTTCCGGAAAGCCGCGGCCCGCCCACGCGCTCCGCGTAACGCCGCGCTCGCTCGCCGCAACGCCCGCGAGCGTCTTCCATCGAGCGTCGAGTTCGGCCGCGCGCAGCGCGCGGCCCATTCGCGCGTGGATCGCATCCATTCCGGAACACGAACGACAATGAAGCAGTCTCACAGATACGCCCTGCTGGCGGCCGGCCTTGCGCTCGCCGGCACCCCGGGCGCGCTCGCCCACGGCTTCGCGGGCCAGCGCTTCTTTCCCGCGACCCTCGCGACCGACGATCCCTTCGTCGCCGACGAGTTCTCCTTCCCCACGATCTCGCGCCGCACGCTCGCCGCCGAGGAGGATTCGCCCGCGGTGCGCGAGACCGCGGCCTCCGTCGACCTCGCCAAGCGCATCACCTCCAACTTCGGCATCGAGGTCGGCGCTACGTGGCTCGACCAGCGCACCGCCGAGGGCACGCGGCGCGGCTTCGACAACTGGGCGCTCGGCGCGAAATACCAGTTCCACCTCGACGAGCGGCACGAGAGCATCGCGTCGGTCGGCGTCGACTGGGACATCGGCAACACCGGCGCGAAGAGCGTGGGCGCCGAGACCTTCAGCACCGTGACGCCCGCGCTCTTCGTCGGCAAGGGCTTCGGCGACCTGCCCGACTCGATGCGGTACCTGCGGCCGCTCGCATTGACGGGCTCCGTCGGCATCGGCATCCCGAGCCGCTCGAGCACGACGACGGTGGACGAAGACGGCAACGCCTCGACCGAGCTCCATCCGCACACCGTGAGCCTGGGCCTCGCGTTGGAGTACAGCCTTCCGTACCTGCAATCGTTCGTGAAGGACGTGGGATTGCGGGAGCCCTTCAACCGCATCATCCCGGTGGTCGAGCTCGACCTGTCGAAGCCCTACGATCGCGGCGCCGGGCCGTGGACCGGCACGGTGAATCCGGGACTGCTGTGGGCGGGCCGTTACGTCCAGCTCGGGCTGGAGGCGGTGATCCCGGTGAACCATGCGACGGGCGGCGGCACCGGCGTCCTCTTGCAGCTGCACTTCTTCATCGACGACCTCTTCCCGAAGAGCTTCGGGAAGCCGCTGCTATGAACGCGGCGACTCGCGCTCTTCGATCCGTCATCGCGGTCGTGGCGCTCGTCGCGGCGCATTCGGCGTTCGCGCACGCCTTCCTCGACCACGCCGATCCGCGGGTCGGCAGCACCGTGGACCAGGCGCCCAAGCGGGTGACGCTCTGGTTCACGCAGGAGCTCGAGCCCGCCTTCAGCAAGGTGAAGGTGCTCGACGCGAAGGGCAACGAGGTCGATGCGAAGGACGGCGCCGTGGATGCGAAGGACCACACGGTGATGCATGCGAGCGTCCGCGACCTCGCGCCGGGCAAGTATCGCGTCGAGTGGCGCGTGCTCTCCACGGATACGCACGTGACGAACGGCAACTTCACCTTCGAGGTGCGCCGCTAGGCGCGCGCGAGCCCCATGGACCTCGTCCTCACGGCCGTTCGCGCCGTCCACTTCGCGGCGTGCATCGTGCTCTTCGGCGAGTACGTGTACGCCTACCTCGTGTCGCCCGACGGCCGCCCGCGCCCGCGTTTCGTCGCGGTCGCGGCCTGGAGCCTCGGCATCGCGGTCGCGACCGCGGCGGCGTGGCTCGCGATCGAGGCCGGGCACATGAGCGGAGAGCGCATCGCGCAAGCGCTGGGCGACGGCACCTGGCGGATCGTCCTCGGACAAACGCTCTTCGGGCACACGTGGCTGGTGCGCGCGGCGCTCGCGCTCGTGCTCGCGCTGTCGCTGATGGCGGTGGCCGGCGAAGATCGAGCACGCATGACCGTCTCCCCCACCCTCATCCGATGGGGAGGCAGAACGGCGCAGGCGATCGGCGCGGGTTGCGCGGCGCTTCTCCTCGTGTCGCTCTCGTGCGCGGGGCATGCGGCCGGGGAAGGCGCGCGCAAGGGCCTCGCCCACATCTGCGTCGACGGCTTTCACCTGCTCGCGGCGGGCGCATGGCTGGGCGCGCTGTTGCCGCTCGCCGCCGTCCTGCGCGAATCGTCGCCCGGGAGCCTCGCGCGCGCCTCGCTCGCCGTGCGCCGCTTCTCGCTGCTCGGCATGGCGTGCGTCGGGGTACTGGTGCTCTCGGGGCTCGTGAATACCAGCTTCGCGGTGCATGAGTTGTCGCAGCTCTTCGATTCGCGCTACGGCAACGAGCTCCTGGTGAAGCTCTCGCTCGTCGCGGCGATCGTGGCGCTCGCGGCGGTGAATCGCGTGCGGCTCACTCCGCGGCTGGAATCGGGCGATGCGCGCTTCGCGGCCGCGGCGCAGCGCTCGCTCCTCCACAATGCCCTCGCCGAGGTCGCGCTCGGCTTCGCCATCGTCGCGATCGTGGGCAACCTCGGCATCACCATGCCCCCGATGCACTGACGATCGGTACCGGTAGCAAGCCCGTCTGGCTTCCATCCGTGTTCATCCGTGGTGGCTGCGCCTTGCAGCGTAGGCGAAGCCGTAAAATGCAGGTTTTGCCACGGCGAAACCGAGCATGACCGTCATCACGGACAAGAAGGCCTACGAGAAGGCCGTCCCGATCCTCGCCACGGACGAGAAGCGCCTGCCGCGGCTGCTCGAGTCGCTCGCGCCGGCGGATCGGCGCTGGGTGGAGGCGGCGGGCTTCGACGGCGCGCCGGAGACCTGCGTGCTCGTTCCCGACGGCAAGGGCGGCGTCTCGCGCGTGCTCGCGGGCGTGCGCGACGCGGCCGATCCCTGGGCGCTCGCGTTCCTGCCGCTGCGGCTCCCGCGCGCGCGCTACACGCTCGGCAAGGGACCGCTCGCCATCGCGGCCGAGGATGCGGCCTTCGCATGGGACCTCGGCGGCTACGAGTTCGCGCGCTACCGCAAGCCGCGGCGCAAGGCCGCCGACCTGCAGCTCGACGCCTCGCCGCGCGTGGCCGAAGCGCTCGAGATGGCGCAGGCGGTGCGGCTGGTGCGCGACCTCGTGAACACGCCCACCGAGGACATGGGTCCGGAGCATCTCTCGGACGTGGCGCGCGAGCAGGCGGAGCTCTTCGGCGGCGAGTTCGACGAGTGGATCGGCGACGAGCTCCTCGCGCAGAACTTTCCCGCGATCCACGCGGTGGGCCGCGCGGCGGCGCGCGAGCCGCGCCTCCTCGAGATCCGCTGGGGCGAGGAGAAGCATCCGCGCCTCGCGATCGTCGGCAAGGGCGTCTGCTTCGACAGCGGCGGGCTCGACATCAAGAGCGCCGACGGCATGCGCCTCATGAAGAAGGACATGGGAGGCGCCGCGCACGCGCTCGCCCTCGCGCGCCTCGTGATGCAGAGGAAGCTCCCGGTGAACCTGCACGTGCTGGTGCCGGCGGTGGAGAACGCGATCTCCGGCAATGCCTATCGCCCGGGCGACGTGGTGCGCACGAGGAAGGGCCTCCACGTCGAGATCGGGAACACCGATGCCGAGGGACGCGTGATCCTCTGCGACGCGATCGCCTACGCGTCGGAGGGCAAGCCCGCGACGCTGATCAACTTCGCGACGCTCACCGGCGCCGCGCGCGTGGCGCTCGGTCCCGAGCTCCCGGTGCTCTTCTCGAACGACGATGCGCTCGCGGCGCGGCTGCAGGCGGCCTCTGAGGCGTTGCGCGACCCGATGTGGCGACTCCCGCTGTGGCGCGACTACCGGCGCCTCTTCTCGAGCGACATCGCCGACTTCTCCAACTCCGGCAAGGGCAGCTTCGCGGGCTCGATCGTCGCGGCGCTCTTCCTCGACCACTTCGTGCCCGACAACGTCCCGTGGGCCCATTTCGACGTGTACGCGTGGAACGACGTCGCGCGGCCCGGGCGGCCGGTGGGCGGAGAGGCGCAGGGATTGCGGGCGGTGCTGGAGGCCGTTTCTCACACGCCGGGTCAAGGCAAACGAGCTCCCTCTCCCCTGGGAGAGGGTCGGGGTGAGGGTAGCAAGCCCAAGCGCAGCCGCTCGTGAAAAAGCTCCTCCTCGTCCTCGCCGCGGTCGTGGTGCTCGTCGCCGGCGCCGCGTACTGGGCGTACCACTCGCTCGACCTCATCGTGCGCGTCGCGATCGAGCACTACGCGCCGCAGGTGGCGGGCGTCCCGGTGAAGGTGGGCAGCATCGACATCTCCGCGGCGGACGGGCGCGGCGTCGTGCGCGATCTCGAGATCGGCAATCCGCGCGGCTTCAGCGCGCCCACGGCGGCGCGCGTGGGCGAGATCCGCGTGGTCCTCGATCCGGCGACCGTGACCGAGCCCCTGGTGCGCATCCACGAGCTCACCGTGCAATCGGCCGTGATCACGTACGAGCGCGGCGACCACGGCACGAACCTCGACGCGATCCGCAAGAACATCGAGGGCTACATCGCCTCGAGCGGCGGGCCTTCGGAGTCGCGGCCCGCGGAGGCGAAGCCCGGGCGGCGCAAGTTCGTCGTCGACCGGCTCGCGATCCGCGGCGGGCGCGTCACCATGACCAACCCGGCGCTGCACGGCCAGGGCATCAACTTCAACCTGCCCGACATCGAGCTCTCCGACCTCGGCAAGCGCCAGGGCGGGCTCACGGCAAGCGAGATCGGGCGCATCGTGACCGCGGAGCTGGAAGCGCGCATCGCGCAACGCGTGCTCACCAACATCGAGCTGCTGCGCAAGGGCGGCGTCGAGGGCGCGATCGATGCGCTGAAGGGGCTCATCCACTAGTAGACACGGCCGGCCGCGGCGTCGCCGTCGCCCGACAGTGGGGAACTCTTTCCGGCGCCGCGCGTCATTCCGTGGGTTTGCGGCTATGCTTTCTCTTTTCGAGGCATTGCAGGGAACGCCATGTTGAAAACGCTCTGCCGCTCCGCCGCGGCGCTCGTCATCGCCGCCGCCTTCGCGCTTCCCGCCGCGGCGACCACCTATTCCACCGATTACACGGACCTGTGGTTCAACCCGAACGAATCGGGCTGGGGCCTGAACCTCATCCAGCAGGGCCAGACCATGTTCGGGACGCTCTTCGTCTACGGCGTGGGCAACGTGCCGCAGTGGTTCGTCGCCGACGACATCGAGCCGGTCGGCACCAGCCAGACGCTGTTCACGGGCCAGCTCTTCCAGACCAGCGGACCGTACTTCGGCGCCGGCAGCTTCGATCCGAGCGCGGTGCATGCGGTGACGGTCGGCAACATCACCCTCACGTTCACGGACGTGAACACCGCGACGCTCGTGTACACCGTGAACGGCCAGCAAGTGACGAAGACGGTCACGCGGCAGACGTTCCGCAACGACAACCTCTCGGGGAACTACCTCGGCGGACTGACGGCGATCGGTTCCAACTGCTCGGGCGTCAGCAACGGGCCGATCCTCATCTTCCAGACACTCGCGGTGCAGCACTCGAACGACCAGATCTCGATGAACGTGCAGTTCAACGCCACGACCGGGCCGTCGCAGTGCACGTTCGCCGGCACCTATACCCAGCACGGCCGCACGGGGTCGGTTTCGGGCAACTTCAACTGCAGCATCCCGAACGCGACGGGCAACACGGGGCCGTTCACGATCAGCTCGATCAACTCGAGCCCCGACGGCTTCATGGGCCACTTCAACGGCCACGACCAGTTCTGCACCTACGACGGCCAGTTCGGGGGCGTTCGCGACGTTCCGCTCTCGTAGCCCTTCGGCTCGCCGACCCGGTCGGGTATCATGCGCGCAAACCGCGACACGGCGCGCGACCCATAGCCACGACCGGGGAGGTAACGATGCGCAACATCCGGGCCCTTGCGGGGGCCGCATTCGCCGCGGCGGCGCTCCTGTCGCTCACGGGGCGCGCGGCCGAGGAACGCTTCGACGCCTGCGACATCTTCACCCAGGCCGATGCCGAGAAGGCGCTCGGCACCGCGGCCGAGGCCGAGCCGCCGAACCCCAAGGTCCGGCGCCCGAAGGTGATCACGAGCTGCGCGTACAACGGCTTCAAGGACGGCAAGCCGGTCGCCGCGAGCGTGCAGTTCCGCTTCGGCCGCAGCGACGAGGAGACGCGCGACGCGTTCGAGAGCGCGCGCCTCCAGTACCAGACCAAGCCGATGCTCATTCCCGGGACCGGCGGCGTCTTCTGGAGCGCGAAGACCGGCCAGCTCAACGTGCTCAAGGGACGCGCATGGATCACGCTCACGGTGGGCGGCGCGAAGCCCACCGATCGCGACGATGAACAGGCGAGGAAGCTCGCCGAGGCGCTGGCGCCGAAGCTCTAGCATTCGAATGACGAAAAGGAAGACCGCATGACCGCCATCGTCGAAGTCGTCGCGCGCGAGATCCTCGATTCGCGCGGCAATCCCACCGTGGAGGCCGACGTGCTCGTCGAATCGGGCGCGATGGGCCGCGCCGCGGTGCCCTCGGGCGCCTCCACGGGCTCGCGGGAGGCGATCGAGCTTCGCGACGGCGATGCGCAGCGCTTCTTCGGCAAGGGCGTGCAGAAGGCGGTGGAGAACGTGAATACCGAGATCTGCGAGGCGATCCTCGGCCTGGACGTCTCGGAGCAGACGCACATCGACCGCGTCCTCGTGGAGCTCGACGGCACGGACAACAAGTCGCGCCTGGGCGCCAATGCGATCCTCGCCGTCTCCATGGCCTGCGCCAAGGCCGCCGCCGAGGAATCGGGACTCTCGCTCTACCGCTACTTCGGCGGCAGCGGCAGGAAGCGCATGCCGGTGCCGCTCATGAACGTCGTGAACGGCGGCGCGCACGCCAACAACTCGCTCGACATCCAGGAGTTCATGATCGTCCCCGCGGGGCTGCCGAGCTTCCGCGACGCGCTTCGCTGCGGCGCGGAGATCTTCCAGACATTGAAGAAGATGCTCGACAAGGAAGGCATGTCCACCACCGTGGGCGACGAGGGCGGATTCGCGCCCAGCCTTCCCAACAACGAGAGCGCCATCCAGTGGATCCTGCGTGCGATCGAGGAGGCGGGTTACCTCGCCGGCTCCGACGTGCTGGTCGGCCTCGATTGCGCGGCGAGCGAGTTCTTCCGCGACGGGAAGTATCGCTTCGAGTCGGAGAAGCTCTCGTACAACGCGCAGCAGTTCGTGGACCTGCTCGCGACGTGGTGCGACAAGTACCCCATCGTCTCGGTCGAGGACGGCATGGCCGAGGGCGACTGGGAAGGCTGGGAGCTCCTCACGGACCGGCTGGGCGACAAGGTCCAGCTGGTGGGCGACGACATCTTCGTCACCAACACGCGCATCCTCGCCGAGGGCATCCAGCGCGGCGTGGCGAACTCGATCCTCGTCAAGGTGAACCAGATCGGCACGTTGACCGAGACCTTCGAGGCGATCGAGATGGCGAAGAACGCGGGCTACACGGCGGTGATCTCGCACCGCTCCGGCGAGACGGAGGATTCGATCATCGCCGACATCGCGGTCGGCACCAACGCGATGCAGATCAAGACCGGCTCGCTCTCGCGCTCCGACCGCACCGCCAAGTACAACCAGCTCCTGAGGATCGAGGAGGAGCTGGGCGAGAACGCCTCCTACGCCGGCCGCGATGCGTTCTACCAGATCCGCTGAAGGCCTCCCTCGGGGGAGGGTTGGGGAGAGCGTCGCTTGAAAATCCTCGCCGCCATCCTCGCTTGCCTGATCGTCGCGCTGCAGTATCCGTTGTGGCTCGGCAAGGGAAGCTGGCGCGCGGTGTGGGATCTCGACCGCAGCCTCACCGCGCAGCGCGCGACCAACGCCGGCCTCAAGGCGCGCAACGACGCGCTCGACGCCGAGGTGCGCGACCTCAAGGAAGGAACCGAGGCGATCGAGGAGCGCGCCCGCATGGAGCTCGGCATGATCAAGCGCGACGAGATCTTCTACCAGGTCGTCTCGCCCGCTTCGCGTTGAAATTCAAAATGGGGTCAGATTACTTTTTCCGCCGGCAGGAAAAAGTAATCTGACCCCATTTTGCCTTTAGTCCTGGCTTCCGCGGCGCGCGAGCCAGATGCCGGCGAGCACCACCGCGCCGCCGAGGAACTGCTGCGGGCCGACCGGCTCGTGGAACAGGATCCACGCGAAGAGCGTCGCCATCACGGGCTGGATGAGCAGCGACACGGAAGAGAGCGAAGCGGGCAGGTGCGCGAACGCGTAGGCGATGAGTCCCTGGCCGAGGATCTGCGACACCACGGCGAGCGCGACGAGCACCCACCATTTCTCCGCGACCTGGGGCAGCATCGGCTGCGGCGAGAAGTACGCGACCGGCAAGAGCGCGATCGCGGTGATGGTGGTGCTCCACGCCATGAGCCGCACCGTGGAGGCCTTCGCGTCGCGCGCGCTCTTGATCGCGAGCATGTAGCCCGCGTAGAACACGCCGGTGAGCGCGCCCAGCGCGTCTCCCAGGAGGCGCGTGCCGCCGCTCGCGAAGTTGGGCCCGACCAGCACGAACATGCCGCCGATCGCGAGCACCATGCCGGCGAGGAAGATGCGCGTCACCGACCGTCCCCACAAGAGCCAGCCGGCGAGCGTCACGAAGATCGGCGCGAGGTTCGCGAGGAGCGTGGCGTTCGCGACCGACGTGTACACGATCGACCAGTGCCAGACGCCCAGGTCCGCCGCGAAGAAGAGGCCCGCCGCAACGAGCGCGCGGCGCGAGATCGCGACCGGCTCGGCTTCGCGCGAGGCCGGACGCGCGAGCCACAGCCACAGCAGGGGAGCGGCAAGCGCCGTGCGCCAGAACGCGCTCGCGACCGGCCCGGTATCGGAAAGCCGCACGAGGATCGGCGCGAAGGCGATCGCGCAGCCGCCGGCGAGGAGGCAGAGGAAGGCTACCTGGCGCATGGAAGGCGCATATCATATCGCCTCCATGCCGGGCGAATTCCTCTCCGCGATCATTCTGCTGCTGCTGGTGGTGGACCCGTTCGGGAACGTCCCGGTGGTGAACACGCTGCTCGCCGACGTGCCGGCCCCGCGGCGGCGCCGGGTGATCGTGCGCGAGTGCGGCATCGCCTTCCTCCTGCTCGCGGCGTTCATGCTGTTCGGCCCGGAGATCCTGGTCCTCATGCACCTCTCCGAGACGTCGTTGTCGATCGCGGGCGGTGTTATCCTTTTCATGATCGCGATCCGGATGGTGTTCGCGCATCCGGAGGGCGCCTTCGGGCTGGAGCCGCGCGGCGAGCCCTTCATCGTGCCGCTCGCCATCCCGCTCATCTGCGGCCCTTCCGCCCTCGCCACGGTGATGCTGCTCGCCTCGAAAGAGCCGCGCCAGCTCGGCATGATCGCCGGCGCGCTCGTGGTGACCATGGCGATCGCCACCGTCGTGCTCCTCGCGGGCGACCGGCTGCAGCGCTGGATGGGCGACCGCGGCATGCAGGCGATGGCGCGCCTCATGGGGCTCATCCTCACGGCGATCGCGATGGAGATGCTCCTGGGCGGGATCCGGATGTTCGTGGAAGGATTCAGGTGAGCAAGGCGTTCACGCGCGAGGACGGCGAGAGTCTCCCCGACGACGATCTCGACGGCGAGGATGCGAACCCGATTCCCGCGGGCTCGAAGAACTACCTCACGCCGGCGGGATGGCGGCGCATGCGCGACGAGCTGCAGTGGCTCGTGAACCACGAGCGCCCGGAGGTGACGAGCGTGGTGTCGTGGGCCGCGAAGCTCGGCGACCGCTCGGAGAACGCCGACTACCAGTACGGCAAGAAGCGGCTGCGCGAGATCGACCGGCGCATCCGCTACCTCACCAAGCGCCTGGAGATCGCCGAGGTGGTGGATCCGGCCACGCGCGAGGACACGGACCAGGTGTTCTTCGGCGCGACCGTGGTCTACGCGAACCAGGCGGGGGAGGAGAACACCGTGCGCATCGTCGGCATCGACGAGATGGATCCCGCGCGGAACTACGTGAGCTGGATCTCCCCCATCGCGCGCGCGCTCATCAAGGCGCGCGAGGGTGACACCGTGCGCCTGCGCACGCCCGGAGGAGAAGAGGAGATCGAGATCCTCGAAGTGCGTTACGAGGCGATCGCGATGGCGCCCTTCGAGCCGGTGAAGAGCCAATGGAGCCCCAACGCGAAATGACATTGCCCGCCGTACTGAAGCGCCTCCTCGTCGCCGCCCTCGCATTCGCCTCGTGCGATGCGAGCGCGCAGAACTTCCTGTGGCGCGTGGATTCGCTCACCAACCACGTGTACCTCTTCGGCACGGTCCACGCCGGCAAGCCCTCGTGGTATCCGATGCCCAAGGCGGTGGAAGACGCGTACGCGGATTCGCGCTCGCTCGTCGTGGAAGCGGACGCCACCAACCAGAAGGCGATGGAGCAGTTCGCCCCGGCGATGACGTACGCGCCGCCCGACAGCCTGCGCAAGCACCTTCCGCCCGCCGATTACGAGCGCCTGCTGCGCATCCTGCCGCGCTACGGCATGCACGATGCGCAGGTCGCGCAGATGAAGCCGTTCATCGTCGCCTCGCTTCTCGTGTTCGCCGAATGGACGCGGCTCGGCTACCTCCCGCAGCTCGGCGTGGACACCTATTTCATCGACCGCGCGAAAGCGGAGCAGAAGCCGATCGTGGAGCTCGAGGGCGTCGCGACGCAGGCGCGGCTCATGGATTCGATCCCGGACGCGCAGGCGGTGACGCTCCTCGAGGGCACGCTCGACGCGATCGAGAAGGGCCTCACCGGAGAGCAGATCGAGGGCGTCGTGCGTTCCTGGGAGGTCGGCGACACGCAGCTCATGCTCGACATCGCGCGCCGGTACGACGACAAGGTGAAGGGCGCCGCGGAGTTCGAGGATCGGTTCGTCTGGTCGCGCCACGACGCGATGATACAGAAGATCGCGGCCTGGCTCGACCAGGGCGAGACCACGCGCTTCATCGCGGTGGGGGCGCTCCACCTCGTCGGCCCGAAGGGGTTGGTCGAGCGCCTGCGCCAACGGGGATACACCGTGCGCCGCATCTTCGTGGCGCCGGAGGCCGCGCAGGGCGAAGGGGAGAAGAAGAGTGAATGATCGCGAAGGCGGGCGGCTCCTCGTCGAGCAGCTCGCGCTGCAGGGCGTCGATCGCGCGTTCACGGTGCCCGGGGAGAGCTTTCTCGCGGCGCTCGACGGCTTCTACGAGGCGCGCGAGAAGATCGCGCTCGTCGTGTGCCGCCACGAAGCCGCGGCGGCGAACATGGCCGAAGCGTACGGCAAGCTCACCGGCAAGCCGGGCGTCGCGTTCGTGACGCGGGGTCCCGGCGCGACGCACGCTTCCATCGGCGTGCACACCGCGTTCCAGGACTCGACGCCGATGGTGCTCTTCGTGGGCGACGTCGGCAGCCGCTTCCGCCACCGCGAGGCGTTCCAGGAAGTCGACTTCGCCGCGATGTTCGCGCCGCTCGCGAAATGGGCGGTGCGCATCGACGAGGCGGACCGCATCCCCGAGATCGTCGCGCGCGCGTTCCAGGTCGCGACCTCCGGGCGGCGCGGGCCGGTCGTGGTCGCGCTGCCCGAGGACATGCTCACGCAGAAGTCGAAGGCGGCGGATGCGAAGCGGCACGTTCCGGCCGAGGCCCATCCCGGCGCGGGCGAGCTCCTCGAGCTGCAGCGGCTGCTCGCTTCCGCCCGGCGTCCGCTCGTGATCCTCGGCGGCACCGGCTGGACCGCGCAGGCCTGCGCGAGCATCCGCAAGTTCATCGAGGCGAACGAGCTCCCCTGCGGGTGCGCGTTCCGTTTCCAGGATCTCTTCGACAACCGCAACGTCCACTACGTGGGCGACGTCGGCATCGGCATCAACCCGGTGCTCGCGGAGCGCGTGCGCATGGCCGACGTGCTGCTCGTGATCGGGGCGCGGCTGGGCGAGATGACGACGAGCGGCTACACGCTGCTCGAATCGCCGGTGCCGCGGCAGAAGCTGGTGCACGTGCATCCGTCGGCCGAGGAGATCGGGCGCGTCTACCAGCCGGAGCTCGGCATCGTTTCCTCGATGGCGCCGTTCGCTTCGGCGGTGGCCGCGCTCACGCCGGTCGAGAACCCGGCGTGGAAGGGCGCGGTCGCCGAAGCGCGCGCCGACTACGAGGCATGGAGCGGGCGCCGCGAGATCCCGGGCCGCGTGCAGATGTGGGACATCGTGGATTGGCTCGACCGGCACATGCCCGAGGACACCATCTATTGCAACGGCGCGGGCAATTTCGCGACCTGGCTGCATCGTTTCCACCGCTACACGGGATTGCGCACCCAGCTCGCGCCCACCTCCGGCGCCATGGGCTATGGCGTCCCCGCCGCGATCGCCGCGAAGCTCGTGCATCCCGAGCGCAAGGTCGTGTGCTTCGCGGGCGACGGCGACTTCCTCATGTCCGGGCAGGAGCTCGCGACCGCGGTGCAGCACGCGGCGCCGATCGTGGTGCTGGTCGTGAACAACGGCATGTACGGCACCATCCGCATGCACCAGGAGAAGCACTATCCCGGGCGAGTGATCGGCACCGCGCTCACGAACCCGCATTTCGCGGCGTTCGCGCGCTCCTTCGGCGCGGTGGGCGAGATCGTGGAGGAGACCGCGCAGTTCGGCCCGGCGATGGAACGCTGCCTCGCCGCCAACAAGCCGGCCCTCATCGACATCCACATCGACCCGCAGGCGATCACGCCCAACACCACGCTCGAGAAGATCCGCGCGGGTGCGACCGCAGTGGCTGGCGGGAACAAGAGATAGGAACCACAGATGAACACGGATGAACACGGATGAGGGGCGTCGAAATGAAATTGCATTGTGGCCATGGTCCCCCCGTATTGCAGTTTTCACGGACATCTGTGTTCATCCGTGTTCATCTGTGGTTCCTGCTCTAACAGCCGCCGTCACGGAACTGTCACACTGCGAAAATAGAGTGCGCGGGAGAGCCGCCATGACCGAGCATACCGCCAGGCAGTACGACC
>Ga0134128_10002055_pt1 | contig 25180 bp, 23 predicted proteins | sample KB31754_FD_96462 | JGI IMG/M metagenome (GOLD analysis project Ga0134128, IMG submission 96462) | Terrestrial soil microbial communities with excess Nitrogen fertilizer from Kellogg Biological Station, Michigan, USA - KB3-175-4 | ecosystem: Environmental > Terrestrial > Soil > Unclassified ...
ACGATGCAAAGCAATTGCGCACGGCCCCGAGCAGCGCCTGCTCGCCGCGGATATTGAGATACGATTCATGCTGACCGGCGAAACTCGCCTCGGGCAGGTCTTCGGCGGTAGCGCTGCTGCGGACAGCCACGTCGACTAAGGCGTCTCCGCTGAGTTCTTTATAGGCATCGACGATCGCCATCGAGAGATCCGGCGGCAGATGGGCCTCGGTGATCAATTTCCGCGCCGCGGCGCCGGTCGCCGCCAAATTGGTAAAATTCTCGCAATCCAGCCCGCCGAGCAATCCTTGCAAAGGTGTGCGCAGCTGGTTGTGATCGATAAAATACCAGTAGGCATCGGCCGTGATGGCAAAACCATCCGGTACCCGGATGCCTTTGTTATAGAGCCGGGAGAACAGCTCGCCAAGCGAGGCATTCTTGCCGCCTACCAGCGGCAGATCGGATAAGACGATATCCTTGAACTTTTTTATGTATATGGGCATAACAGTAAAATTTTTGATGGAAGCAAATTAGCGCGGCCCTGCCGGGATTATGCTGACCCAGATCACCCCGCCTGTTGACAAGCATCATGGGCGAGTGCGAGCCATTTATTGCGGTGAAGCAGCGTCTGCTTATAGCCGATGTCGAAGAGCTCGTCGGCCCGGTGCGTGTCGAAGATGCCAAAGGCGGACATGCCCGGATGATCCAGAAAAAGATCGCAGCCGGCGGCCTTTTCGTATACATTTTTCGCGATGGCCAGATGAAAACAGCGGTCCAGGATATAGGCCTTGTGCCAGGGATGATCCGCCGGCAGGAACTCCGCCAGCCGGTTCACATGCGATCCGATCACCACATCGCATATGGGGTTCAGCGGTTCAACGGGGAAATTGTTCACCACGCCACCGTCGACATATTGATGCCGGCCTATGGTCACGGGTTCGAATACTACCGGCATACAGGCCGAAGCCAGTAAGGGCTCGATCAATGGTCCCGAAGAGAAGCATTGAGCGTTTGCGGTGCTCAGGTTGGTTGCGGTGACGAAGAGAGGTATTGGCAGGTCTTCGAATTTTGTGATCGGCAGGTGTTCCTTCAGCAAGTTGCGAAAACCGTCCATATTGAAGACGCCGGGTTTGCCCAGCAAGAGATGCGAGATGCCAAAGAAGGCGGTATCCTGTATGAGACGTTTGATCTCCAGCGGGCTATGTCCGGCGGCGTAGAGCACGGCGATTATCGCCCCCGCGCTGGTGCCCGATAGCGCGCCGGGCCGGATGTTCGCTTCTTCAAGCGCGGCCAGCACACCGAGATGTGCGATACCCCTGGCGCCGCCACCGGAAAGGACAAGACCTAAGCGTTTCATGTCGTTGATTTTCGTAAAACTACCGGCCGGCGTGCTATTGATGCGCAATAAAGATGGGCAGATTGACCGTCTTGACCAGCAGGTTGGCATGGCTGGGGCGGAAGAAATTGGAGACCTCGTTGCGGCCATAGGCGCCCATGACGACGATGGCATTCTTTTTCTCGATGAGGTACGCGAACAGCTGGTCGGAAGCGCCGCCGCCATGCCGCACCTCGAAATGCAGGTTATCGAAATGGGCCTTGAGCCACTCCTTCATCTTGAACTGTTCCTCGATTGCCAGGTCCTCATCTTCCCTGATGCTCACGATCTTCACCGGCGTAGTACGCATTCCGGGGAAGAGATGCGCGAACTGCCGGATGGCAAAGGCGGAGGAAGCGGAGCCATCGTAGGCAAAGACAATCTCCTCCATATCGCTGCAGCTATAGGGCGCGATGATCACGGGGCATTCCACCGAGCGCAGGACATCCTTGACAAATCTTCCGGGACTCAGGACATCCTTTCTGTTGAAGGCCGTTTCCGGATCGACGATCATGAGGTCGGCGAAACGGCTTTCTTCGACAACCTCCTTTAACGGCACGCCCCGGTCCCGGTGGACCAGCGAAAGGGTTTCGCGACAGACACAGGCTTCCCGGAACCGGTGGATATTGGTTTCTATAGTAGCGGTGCCATCCCCTGAGGCTACAGGCACCGGCCGGTCTTCCTGGAGTCCTTCCAGAAAGATGCCCGTCAGCCGGGAATGTGTAAACCTGGCGATGTAACAGCCGAAATCGATGGTGTTCATATTCAGGCTCATTCCGTCCAGTGCCAATAATATCTTTTCCATAATCACTTTTTTGTAAAGTACCGCAACAGCATGGTCCTTTCCAATGATGACGATCATTGCCGGAGATGAGGATACTCATGGGAACCGGGCTGGCTCGCCGGCTATCTTTGTTTCAAACAGAAGCCCATGAACATGTCCACTCTTACCAAAGAACATCCGCTATTGCAGGCGCCGCCCGCGGCTGCGGAGCCGTCGGTAGCGCTCGTATTCCCGTTCGATCCGAAAATGACACCCAAAGCCGAGCTGGAGCTCTCGATAAAACGGCTTTTGGGAAAAGCCGAAAAACAGCTGCTGACACGTCATACCGGAGAGGTGGCTGTGCCTTTGATCAAACGGTTACAACAGGCGCTCCGCGGTTTGAACTATTCCACGCATAAACGTAGTGTAGCCTTATGGGTATCCCCGTCGAAAACCGGGATCACCTATATGGATTTTGCGGTTGAAGAACGGTCGTTCGTGGATCGGCCCTTCAGGGTCCGCGATCTCGCCGACTGCAAGCCTTCCGGCAAGGAATATTTGTTGCTGTTGCTGAGCGGAACGGAATCCAGGATGTACCTGCACAACGGGAGCGGGCTGAAGCTCATCAAAAGCAATGGGGCTCAATCTATCTATGCGTATCTCAACGAGGTACCGGAGAGAGCGGGGAATTTCTCCGATCCGGCGGACCGTCGTGAGGTCATGCTCAATAAGTTTCTGCATCACATGGACCAGGGGCTCGGGTATGTACTCAAGGCCTATCCCCTACCCGTATTCGTCTCCGGACCCGAACGGGTTGCCGGACACTTTTCCCGCATCACCCGCCATTCCGGTAACATCGCGGCTTATATCTATAAGAATTGCGTTCATAGTCCCGAAAATGAGCTGGAAGCCTTGTTGCAACCCATCCTCGGGGATTGGCGCCGGCTCCGTCAGCAGCTGCTCTCCCTGCAACTGGAGAAGGCTTTCGAAGCAGGCAAACTGGTTTGCGGGATCGAAGAGGTACGAAAGGCGGCGCGTTGCAGCAATTCCCGGCTGATAGTATTCGAAGATTCGGAGGCTGCCCCCGGCGGTTTCTTTACCGATGGTCCCTTGGACACTATCGCGGCAAAAGTGCTGGAGAATGGAGGGGATGTAGAAAAGCTCGATATCGGCGATATGGGACGATTCGGGCCGATTGCGCTGATCCGGTACTATTGAAAACGCGGTAGCGTTTTCGTCGGGAGATTTGTACATTTAGGATAAATTCGCCCCACGGCATGTTCAAAGAAAAATCGACACACATATTACTGTTCTGCTTCATCGTAACTGCCTGCACCGCGGTCCTTCAGTATCTGAATCCAACCTATAGCTTTTACGACGGCGGCCTTGTGGCGGCCGTATTACTAACGGTCTTCCTGAAGAACGACCTCTATACGCGTTTGTTCGGATTCCTGGGTGGCGTGCTGGTAGTCGCCGCCGCCTTCTATCCCCAAGATTCCATGGCGCTGTCGCAGGCCCTCCTACAACATCTCTTTTCGCTGATCATCGTGATCATCGCCACGATCTTCGTCTTGTATGTCAAAAAATTATACCGGAACATTGAAGCGGAGCAGCACCAGGTCACGGCGCTTTTCGAGCACGCTACGGAAGGCATCGTCCTTACCAATGACAAGGGGAAGATCGTGCTGCTGAACCCGGCCGCTTACCGGCTGTTCCAATACGAACAGGGCGAACTGCTGAATCAGACAATCGATATCCTGATCCCGCAGCGGTTTCATGCACGGCACGTAGCGGACCGGGAAGGTTTCTATCATCATCCCGGCAACCGAACCATGGGCCATGGCCGTGATCTTTTTGCCCGAAAAAAAGACGGCAGCGAATTTCCAGTGGAGGTTAGCCTGAGCTATTACCGGCAAAAGAATGTCATGTTCGTGATCGCCTTTATCGTCGACATCACGGAGCGGAAGAAGGCGGAGCGGGACCTGTTGCAAAAGCAGGAGCAGCTGAGGCGTGTCAGTGAAGACATCGGAAAGCTAAACACGGAGCTGGAGACAAAGGTAGAACAGCGCACGCTGATCCTGCGCGAAGCCCTGCAGGAGCTGGAACGTTCCCAGGGCGAGCTCAGTGAGGCACTAAGCAAGGAAAAAGAGCTCAGCGAGATCAAATCCCGCTTCGTCTCGATGGCTTCGCACGAGTTCCGGACGCCGCTGAGTACGGTGTTGTCCTCGGCCGCGTTGCTGAGTCGCTATACCTTGACGGAGGATCAGGAGAAACGCGACAAACACATCAAGCGCATCAAAGATGCCGTCAAACATCTCAACGACCTACTGGAGGACTTTTTGAGCCTGGGCAAGTTGGAAGAAGGCAAGGTCATGGCCGACCCTGCCGAGTTTGTGGTGGGCGAATTCCTCGATGAGGTCGTCGAGGAGATGCGGCCGCTGGCGAAGCCGGGTCAACAGATCCATTGCGACTATGTCGACGGAGAGACGTACATCTCCGATAAACGGCTGCTGAAGAACATCCTCATCAATCTGCTGAGCAATGCCGTGAAGTTCTCGCCCGAGGACGCGGGCATCTGGCTGCGGGTAGCGCACCCTTCGGGTGGCGGGCTGAGCCTTGCTGTAAAGGACCAGGGCATCGGCATCTCGCGCGAAGACCAGCAGCATCTTTTCTCGAGCTTCTTCCGCGGTGGCAACGCCCTTAACATCGAAGGCACCGGCCTCGGGCTGCATATTGTCAAGCGGTATGTCGATCTGCTGGGCGGCGATGTCCGGCTCGAGAGCGCGATTGGCGAGGGGACCTGTATCACGGTCGAGTTGCCGGGTGCGTTGCCGGGTTCGGATCCGGCTTCGGGCCCGCGTCCGGCGGAAAAATCGTAAAATTACAGATCGCCGTGGGCATGTTCCTTGGTTCGCCTGCGTTTGTGATCTGGCTTGTGTATACGGTGATCCGGCATGGCGGACCCGCTTCGCGTGAGCTTGGAGCTGACGAAGAGTTTGGGTATGGGGATCGGGGGCTATAGCCAGCCGGCTTGTCCCTGCTAGTACACCACCGGCCCTTTGGGCATATCACACGCATATTCTACGATGGCATTGGGACCAGAATTTGGTTCCAAGAATGGCCAGTAGTTCAAGGGTTCAAGGTTATCGAGTTGCAAAGGAAGTCCGAAAACATTGTACTGCGGCAAGAAACCGCCGGCAGGACGTTGGAGGTTGTTACGACTGTAATCCTTGTATACGAACTGCCATGTCTTGCTGGTGCGGTATATGTTCACCTTATTGTCATACGACAGCTGCGGGCTGGGCGGCGTGAGGTTGCCATTGGCATCATAAACGAGGGTGCTTTCGAGCGAAGGGGTGTTGGGTGGATCGATGGGTATCGACCAGACCTTTACGATCCTGTCCAGTCTATCCAGGCTATAGGCCTTGATATAATATTCGAAGGTATTTTTTGCTATGGGCGAAGGTCCGTAGACATAGCCTGTCTCATAATACATGGCGGTATCGATCACATAGTCCGGCCTTGCATAAACATACTTATGCCAGGCCACAGGGTAGAGGCTGGGGGCATACGTTTGCATATAATCCGACACCCTGCCCTGCTTGTCATATCTGAAATACTGGTCAATGCCAACGGGATAATAGCCCTCGGAATCCAACATAGAGATAGGGTTCCCTTTTGCATCGTAGGAAACGACATAATTCGCCGGAGTTCCGGAGACATTTACCTTGAAGCTCGTCACGCGGCAGGGAGGAACGTATGCATTTGGGTGTTGTTCGATGTAGTCGATGGCCTTTTGACAAGACGTGAACAGCAGCGACAGGAGCGCCATTGCGGCGGCCTGGACGAAGAGTTTAGGTTTAGACATAAAAAAAGGTTTTAGGTTGTTGATGAAAAAACAATCTGTGGCGGGTGGGAAGTGGGTGGATGCAAAGGGATATTTGGGGGAAGGATCTAGATAAGCAAAATTAGGCAAAGATTCCAGTAAAAAAAATGTTCCTGATCAGGCGGCCAGATGATGCCGGTTAGGTCGATGGGAATAGCGCTTATCTTATGGCAAACCGAAGCAACCGAACATCCGAATATATTGCAGAAATGCAGCGTGTCAATGGCACGAGATCACTTTCCCCGACGCGGCAGCCATCGCGGGACTAAGGAAGGGGACGCCGAGATCGAGGCCGCGGAGGATGAGCAGCAGGCCGATGGCGATCGTGAGCACGGGGATGGCGCGGCGCAGGCGGGCGCGGGCGGGAAGGGTGAGCTGGCCGCCAGCGTATTGCAGGGCGAGCAGCAGGGGTAATGTGCCGAGGCCAAAGCAGGCCATGAAGCCGGCGGATTCGAGGACACTCGTTCGCGTGAGGGCGCCGGCAATGGCGAGGTAGACCATGCCACAGGGCAAAAGACCATTAGCCATACCCAACAAAAAGAATTTCGCGCGGCCCGGCGCGGTCCAAAGTCGTGTGATCGTGCGCTTCAAGCAAGCGAGGAAGCCGGGGCTTGCGGGGCCGAAGTGTGGACCTGATGGGTGAGACTGCCGGGTGCGTCGGTTGAACCAGGCAACCGCCGGACCGAGCCGGTTGAGCAAAGCTAGCGCGATGATCGCCACCCCCAGCAGGATCGAGAACTGCTGCTGCCAGCCGGCCAGATACACTCCACGGCCAAATAACCCAAAGATGACGCCGTCAAGCGTATACACCAGGATGCGGCCGCCGTGATACATGCCCCATGCCCTCGCCCGCCGCACGGGTCTCAGGTCGCGGGTAGGCAAGGCCAGCGCCAGCGGTCCGCACATGCCCACGCAATGCAGGCTGCTTACGAGACCGAGAAAGAATGCAGATGTCCAGGCTTGAAACATTATGGTACGATAAACGACTGTTCGGAAAAATAGCCGATCCCTGCGGCGGTCCAGGCGATCTTAACGGTATAATGCCCCGACCGCAGATCCGCCACCGCGATGTCTTCACGCCCACCGCGCTCTATAGACAACGGCAGATGGCGATCCCGGGCCGCATCGGACGGACAATAGAATTCGATATTCCCCCGCACCTGCCGGTCGCGCATCTCCGGCGGCAGTTGAATGCAGATTGCCCCAGCCGTAATAGTCAGCCCGACCTTGCCGGAAAGGGCGTTAGCCTGACGTGTGCCGTCGATCACCTGCTGGTAGGCCAGCTCGTCCTTGTAATAGTGTTCGGACACGAGGTTGACGGGTGTTTGCATACAGCGGTAGACCATATAGGAGATGCCGCTGCCAAAAACGACGAAAACAAGTAAGAGTTTATTTCCCCAGTTCATAACTTTAAATTTATTTATTCTGAATCGGGTTGCGGCCCGAGAAAATTGGTCCGGATGACGTCGAGCTTATTATTTCCTTCGTACAAAGCGATATGCAATTCGGTCTTCCGCGAGCGGATCGCCTGTTTCGGCAGGATCACGAAAAAATTGCCGCTGCCTTCCTCCTCTTTGCGGACGGGGATCACATTGCCGCCTATGATCTGTATGGAACCGGCGGCATCCTCCAGCCGCAGCTGCAATGGCACCTGCCGGATCGTTTTGTTGGCGATCTTGATGGTATAGAGATTCGAGATGCTGTCGGTCCCGCGCTCCTGATAAAGCATACCCGGCGTCCGCATAATGGTGGCGTCGACATCCTTTCGGCTGACCAGCAACGCGGCAAGGATCACGACCAACACGCCGAGGAGTCCGGAGTAGAGCTTCATCCGCATGGTATACTGCAAGGGCTCATGGCCCGCAATGCCATTCTCGGAAGCATAACGGATCAGGCCTTTGAGCCTGCCAGTTTTTTCCATCATATGATCGCAGGCATCGATACACGCGGTGCAGCCAACGCACTCCATCTGCGTACCGTTGCGGATATCGATCCCCGTGGGGCATACTTTAACGCACTGAAAGCAGTCGAGACAATCACCCAGGCCGCCGTCCTTTTGCTTCGTAAATTTTCCGCGGGGCTCGCCTCTTTTGTAGTCATAGGCCACGATCATCGAATTCCGGTCCAGCAGAACGCTTTGCAGCCGCCCATATGGGCAGACGACGGTACAGGCCTGCTCGCGGAAGAAGGCATAGACGCCATAGAACACACCCGAGAAGATCAGCAGTGCAGAGAGTCCGCCGAGATGCTGGCTTAGCGGCCCCGTGATGATACGCCCCAACTCCCGCACGCCGATGATATACGCAAGGAAATTGTTGGCGATGATAAAGCTCAACACAAAGAATACCACGTGCTTTAACGCAACCCGCAATCGCCAGCCGGCGGTCCGGTGGCCGCTGCGGGCAAGCCGCTGCTTTGCGGCATCGCCCAGTATCGCATACTCCACCTTGCGGAAAAGCATCTCCATAAAGATGGTCTGGGGACATACCCAGCCGCAAAATAACCGGCCAAAAGCCGCGGTGAACAGGATCACGAAAACGATAAAGGTCACCATCGTCAACCCGAAGATGAAGAAATCCTGTGGCCAGAAGACCTTGCCGAAAATAATAAACCGGGCGCCGGGGATGTTGAACAGGAACAGCGGCTGCCCATCCACATAGACAAAAGGGAGTGCGAAGAAGAGTACGAAAAAGCCCCAGCTGATATAGGTTCGAAGGCTATACCATTTGCCGCCGGGTTTTTGAGCAAAGACCCATTTGCGGCGCCCTCGGGCATCCACCGTTGCCAGGCGATCACGAAAGGACTGGTCGGGAACGTTAGGAGAATTATCCATGGGCATCAGGGTTTGTAAACCGTTCCCTGGGGCGGCTTAGGGTTATCGGGATGGGTGCCGCCAAGGCTTTTCACATAGCTGGCGATCTGGGCGATCTGCCGCGGCGAGTAGTCGTCCTTCCAGGATTTCATGCCCTTATCGGCCCAGCCATATTTGATGGTGCGGAAGACATCGTTGACGCTGCCGCCATGCAGCCAGTAGTCGTCGGTAAGATTGGGCCCCACACCGCCTTCGCCGTTCTTACCATGACACGCAAAGCAGGTGCCCTGAAAAACGGCCTTGCCGGCCGCGAGGTCGTCCGGAGAGGTCAGCAGCTTGACGGTATTTTCGTCGACATTGTCGGCGGTCTTTTTGAGGTATTCCGCCTTTCGGATCTCGGCTTCATGTACGGCAATGGCGTATTCCTCGGCTGGCAGCGGGGCGGTGTGTGCTATATGGTAACGCCATAGATAAACCACGGCGAAGACAATGGTGCAATAGAACCCATAGAGCCACCACGGCGGCAGCCGGTTGTCGAGCTCGCGGATGCCATCATAGTCATGACCCAGGTCGAGGTCTGCCTCCTGCTCCACGGGTTTGAACCGGTTGAGACGGGTCCACCAGGTGACCCGGGGGACCTTCGACGCGGCGGGAATTGCGGCAGCGGCCCCCCGCCGCCATGACAAACCCAGCGTCACGCGTAGATTGTACAGCAGCGCCATGATAATGAAGACTTCGAGGGCGATGACGCTCACGATCAGATAGAATGCCGTATCGGATATCCCATTTACGGCGGGTACGCCGAGGGCTGCGCCGACGCCGGCCAGGGTTTGATCGTGAGCAGTCGCGGGATGCCCGTCCGATGAACCGGGGTTGCCTGCGTCGGACTCCTTTGTCTTATATTGGACCGCACTCAACAGCACATTGGCCAGCAGGCTGATCGCGATACCCAGGATGAAGATCACCACGAGCATGATCACGACAAACGGATTATCTGTAGAAGATGTCATATTGTTGAACGTTAGTTTAAGGGAATATTGCTTATTTCCCGGATCATTTCCTTATCTGCTTTTAGCGCCCACACCAGCATGATCACGAAGATGGTGGTGAACAGCACCAGCGAGGACAGCCCATAGATGCTTACGCCGCTGATCTTTTCCAGGTAATTGATGAATTTCATGTTGATCTATTTTTTAATTTCCCATAACGGCATGGCCGTCGTTTGCCGCAGCCGTTTGTTCTTTTGGTGCCGCCTTGATATCCTTTCCCAGCCGTTGCAGATAAGCGATCAACGCGACGATCTCTTTGTTGGGGCCGGTGGAGATCTTGTCCGATTTTAAAGACGCCTTGATCGCCCGCTCCTGCGCCACCACGTCTTTATTGGCTTGTTGCGCATATCCATCCGGGTATGGTACGCCAAGGGTTTGCATCGCCCTGATCATTTTATAGGTATGTACCGTGTCGATCTCGTGGTCGAAGAGCCATACATAAGAGGGCATTATCGACCCCGGCGACATCGAGCTCGGGTCCAGCAGGTGGTTATAGTGCCAGCTGTCGGGATATTTCCCGCCTACCCGCGCCAGGTCCGGACCGGTGCGTTTCGAGCCCCATTGGAAGGGGTGATCGTAGACGAACTCTCCCGCCTTGGAGTACTCGCCATAGCGCGCCACTTCATCGCGGAAGGGACGGACCATCTGCGAGTGGCACAGGTAACAGCCTTCACGAACGTAGATATCGCGGCCATGGAGCTCGAGCGGCGTATAGGGTTTTACGCTGCTGATAGTAGGGATATTCGATTTGACCAGGAAGGTCGGGACCAGCTCGATGAGGCCGCCGATCGCTACGGCGATCAGGCTGAAGACCAGCATCTGCAAGGGCCGCCGCTCGATCCAGCGATGCCAGTATTGCCGGCCATGTGTCGCAGCGGTCTCGGGAAGCGGGGCTGCTTCCGCCGCCTCGTTGGCGACGAAGTTGCCGCCAAGGATCGTCTTGCGCAGGTTGTAGATCATGACGAAGACGCCAGAGATATACAGGGCGCCGCCGATACTGCGGGTGACATACATGGGGATCACGTGTGTCACGGTCTCGAGGAACTGGAACTTCAGCTGTCCTTCATCGGTGAATGATTTCCACATCATGCTCTGCGTGAACCCGGCCCAATAGAGCGGAACCGCATAAAGCACGATACCGATGGTCCCGAGCCAAAAGTGTGCACCGGCGAGCTTCTTGTTATACAGCGAGGTATTCCACATTCGCGGGATCAACCAGTAGAGTACGCCGAAGGTCAGGAAGCCGTTCCAGCCCAGGGCGCCGATGTGTACGTGCGCAATCGTCCAGTCCGTAAAATGCGAGATGGCATTGACATTCTTGAGGCTCAGCATGGGTCCTTCGAAGGTGGCCATGCCATAGCAGGTGATCGCCACCACGAGGAATTTCAGCACAGGGTCCTCGCGGACCTTGTCCCAGGCGCCTCGGAGGGTGAACAGTCCGTTGAGCATACCACCCCAGCTGGGGGCGATGAGCATCACGGAGAAGACCACGCCAAGGGACTGGGCCCAGTCCGGCAACGCGGTATAAAGCAGGTGGTGCGGCCCCGCCCAGATATAGATAAAGATCAGTGCCCAGAAGTGGATGATCGAAAGCCGGTAACTATAGATCGGCCGGTTTGCCGCCTTGGGAAGAAAATAATACATCAAACCCAGGTAGGGCGTCGTCAGGAAGAAGGCGACGGCATTGTGCCCGTACCACCATTGCACCAGCGCATCCTGCACGCCGGCATAGTAGCTGTAACTTTTCCACAGTGTCACCGGCAGTTCGATCGAGTTGACGATATGCAGCATCGCAACGGTAACCCAGGTCGCGATATAGAACCAGATGGCCACGTAGATATGTTTCTCGCGCCGTTTGAGCAGGGTACCGAACATATTGATGCCGAAGATCACCCAGACCACCGCGATGGCGATATCCAGCGGCCATTCCAGCTCGGCATATTCCTTGCCGCTGGTCTTGCCGGCCCAAAGCGTGATGGCGCCCACGAGGATGATGGACTGCCAGCCCCAGAAATGCAGCTTGCTCAGCGTATCGCTGTACATCCTCGTCTTGCACAGCCGTTGTAACGAATAGTAGACGCCCATGAAGATGCCGTTGCCGACGAAAGCGAAGACCACCGCATTGGTATGCACGGGACGCATGCGTCCGAAGGTGGTTGCGGGGATACCCAGGTTGAGGGCCGGGTAATACAGGCAGATGGCCGCCCACAGCCCGGCGAGCATGCCGACGACGCCCCAGAAACACACCGCATAGGCGAAAAATTTAACCGTCTTGTTATCGTAATAGAACTTTTCTACTTGCATGAATCTTTATTTCGAGGTTAGTTTAGCGTGATCGTTATCTGGCGACGGGGGCTGATCGTCGAAAAGGATGCGTCTTGGCGGCGAATAATCGTCGTCGTACTGTCTGTCGCCGACGCTCCAGAGAAAGGCGCCGAGGAAGATCAGGGCTATGGACAAGCTGGCGAGCAGCAATAAGATAATGACACTCATGGTATCGGTATTTACCGGGTAAAAGTATTCCCGCCTGCTTCGCCGGCGGATGAGCTTTGTCAATGTATGTTATGATCTTCCTCACGCAGGAGCACCCGTGCGAGCACATTGCTGCTCCCATAGGTCACCAGCAGGATCGACAGCGAGCTGGCGGGCATCAGGATCGCCGCCACCAACGGCGAAAGGGCGCCATGCACGGCGAACCACAGGCCGATGATATTATATAGGATCGAGAGCACGAAGCTGGCGAGAATGATCCACCGGCCCGAACGGCAGAAGCGGATGAAAGCGGGAAGACGGATGAGCTGGTCTGCCCGGAGGATGGCGTCGCTCGAAGGGGTGAAGTTGCCGCAGTCGGCGGCGATCGCAATGCCTGCATCGCTTTGTCCGAGGGCGCCGGCGTCATTGAGACCGTCACCGACCATCATTACCTTGTCACCCCAACGTTGCAAATGGCGGATATACTGGGTCTTTTCGTGCGGCGACCGGTCGAAAAGCAGGTTCACGCCATCGCCAAGCAGGGCCTGCAGCCTGCGGCGCTCGTGCGCGTTGTCGCCGGAGAGAACCGTGAGCTTATGATGTTGTGCTAGGTCGTTTGCGAGCGTGCCGAGACCCGCGCGAAACCTACCGGAGAATTGGTAGGCGCCGAGGAGATGGCCGTCGCACGCGACATAGATGGCGGCGCCGGGCGTGACCTGACCCAACTCTTCGCGCTTTCCTCCCGCGGTTTGCGACTGTACGAACGCACGTGATCCATAAGTCCATCGCCGGCCATCGATCAGCGCATCGAGGCCGCCACCGGGCCGCTCGATGAAGCTGCTGATATAAAGCAACTCCGAAGTTGGTCGGAGATGAGCTGCGAGGGCGCGGCTTAGCGGATGTGTCGACTGTGCGGCAAGGGTTGTGATGGACCAGCGTTCAAGCTTCGAAAGCTGGCGCCCCTGCCAGCGAATCTCGGGGGCTGTGGTATCGGTAAGCGTGCCGGTCTTGTCGAAGACGATATGCGTGGTACCCGCGATGTGCCCGATGGTTTCGGCGTTGCGGAGATAAAAATGATATTTAGCCATGATCCGCAGCAGGTTGCCGTTGGTGAAGGTGCTGGACAGCAACAGGGCGCAGGGACAGGCCACGATGAGCACGGCCGTCACGGCATTCCAGGTCCTCGCCGGGTCGACCAGCTGCCAATAAAGGGCCGCCGAAGCGGCTACGGCAAAAACGATAATCGTAAAATAACGGCTGAGCGTATGGATAAACGGGCGACGGGCAGCCGTAGTCTTCCGGGGCTGTCGGTTCCACAACTGCGTGAGATAGCTTTGCGCCACTTCCTTGAAAACGAGCAGCTCGATGGCAGCGCCCGTTTGCCGTCCGCCGGCATACACGATCTCTCCCATCTCGCGGCACACCGGAAGCGACTCGCCGGTCACAAAACTATAGTCGATAAGGGCGTCGCCACGGGTAAGGATACCGTCGGCGGGGATCAGCTCACCGCTGTGGATCAGCAGGGTGTCGCCGCAACGGACGTCAGGAAGGGCTGTGGAGACCTCGCGGGGCCCGGAGGTCGGGCCTGTGGAATCGACCGGGCCAGCCGGGTCACCGGCTGTCGAGTATTCCAGCACCGTCACGGCCATGGGAAAATAGGCCGTATAATCGCGATCGAACGAAAGAGCCCGATACGTCCGGTCCTGCAGTACCCGACCAGCCAGCATAAAGAACACGATCCCGCTCATCGAATCGAAATATCCCGAACCAGCGCCGGAGGCGACTCCCCAGACGCTGCGGAGAAAGGTCACCAGGATAGCCAGCGCGATGGGGGTATCGATATTCAGGAACTTTGACTTAAGCCCGCTCCAGGCCGAGGAAAAGAAGGGCTGTGCGCTATACAAAAGCACAGGCAACGCCAGCAAGAGGCTTAGGTATCGAAAGGCCTGCCGGAGCATCGACTCCGATCCATCGATACCCAGGTATTCGGGGAAGCTCAGCAGCATAATGTTGCCGAAACAAAAACCGGCTACTCCCAGCCGGTAGATCAAGCGGCGATTGGGTTCCGGCCGGGAACCTCCCAGGTCGCGCATAGAGATATAGGGTTCGTAACCGATGGCCGTGAGCAGCTCAGCCGCCTCCCGAAGCGAGATGCGATGGTGATCAAACGCCAGAAAAACGGTCCTGGCGGCAAAATCGACCCGGGAAGAGAGCACGCCGGGATGTAAGCGATGAAGGTTTTCAAGCAGGTAAAGACAGGAGCTGCAATGGATCGCCGGAAGATAGAATGTCGCATGGGTCTGGTCCTCGCCCCGAAAACTTATCAGCGCATCGGCCATTTTTCCCTGGTCGAGAAAAGCGAACTTATCCTTACGGACCGGGGTACGCCGGCTGACACCCGGATGCGCATTGAGCGCATAATAGGTACAGAGACCTTTGCGGTTCAGCAGCTGGTAAACGAGCCGGCAGCCTTCGCAGCAGAAATGGCTTTCGCCAAGGACAATCTTATCGTTGGGGCAGGGGTCGCCGCAGTGTTCGCAAAGGAGGGCGATATTGGTTTTCTCCATTCTGCAACCTACTCCCACGCTCAAAAAGCCTTTATGACCGGTATCAGGGTAAGAACTGATTTTCCTCAGTTGCCCGGATGATATGAATTCCGTAGTATTGTGTCCAGCTAAAATATCCTTTTCATGCGCAGATTACTGGTAATCGATGATCACGATGATATCCGCGAAAATATTGCCGAGATCCTCACGCTCGCCGGCTATGAAGTGTTTACAGCCGAAAACGGCAAACGGGGCGTGGAAACGGCCTTAAAAGAGAACCCCGAGCTGGTGATCTGTGACATCATGATGCCCGAGCTCGACGGGTATGGCGTCTTGCATCTCCTGCGTAAGAATGAGGCAACGGTGAACACGCCCTTTATCTTCCTCACCGCCAAAACGGAGCGGACCGACTTCCGTAAAGGGATGGAGATGGGGGCGGATGACTATATAACCAAGCCCTTTGATGATATCGAGCTGTTGAATGCCATCGAGATCCGGCTGAAGAAATATGATATCCTGCAACAAAAATATGCGGGAGGCGAAAAAGGCGCCGGAGAGCTCATCAACGAGCTCAAGGCCGCGGGCATGCTTGACCTCGACCCCAACAATTACGAGACCGTCGAGCTTTCGAAAAAACAGCAGCTCTACCAGGAAGGTCGAAGACCCAAATATGTCTACTATCTAATCAAAGGGAAGGTAAAGGGGTATCGCATCCACGAGGATGGCAAGGAATACATCACCAATCTCTATGCCGCCGGCGAATATATCGGCTATCTGCCGCTCCTCGAGAACAACGCCTATGAAGATTCGGCCATAGTGCTCGAAGATGCGGAGCTGGCGCAGATCCCCAAAGACGAATTTCAGCGCGCTTTATACAGCGACATCCGCATCGCCACCAAATTCATCCGCCTGATCGCCCAAAACGTGGAGGAAAAAGAAGAACGGCTTCTTCAGCTGGCCTATGGCTCGCTGCGCAAGCGGGTGGCCAAGGCGCTCATCGATATCCATAAAAAATATGCCGGCGCCACAGCGGCGGTGACGCTGGACATCTCCCGCGAAGACATTGCCCAATATGTCGGCACCGCCACCGAATCGTTGATCCGGACGCTGAGTGACTTCAAATCGGAAAAGCTCGTCGATATCCGCGACGGCAAGATCCGCATTGCGGACCTGCAGAAATTGGAAAATCTTTTGTATTAAATGAGGCTCGCCTGCCCGGAGGCGAGCGGGGTTAAAGCCCCGCTGCAGGCTCCGGCCGGGGTTCGGGATGCTGCGGCACGGCGGTATGATGATATCGCGCATAGAATGCCCGGTCGAGCCACTCGCGATGTTCGGGGTGTGCGATGCTCACGAGCGCCGCTGCGCGTTGTTTCAGGTTCTTTCCGAAGAGGTTCACCTTCCCATATTCGGTGACCACCCAATGTACATGTCCGCGGGTGGTGACCACGCCGGCGCCCTCTTTTAAGAAGGGTACGATCCTCGACAGGCCGGTGGAGGTCACGGAAGGCATCGCGATGATGGGCAGGCCCCCGTCGGAGAGGGAAGCGCCGTGGATAAAATCCATCTGTCCGCCGATGCCGGAGTATTGATAGCTGCCCATGGAATCGGCACACACCTGGCCCGTGAGATCGATCTCGATGGCACTGTTGATAGCCGCTACGCGCGGGTTCTGCCGGATGACGGCGGTGTCGTTCACATAGCCGATATCCATTACCCTTATCTCGGGATTGTCGTCGACGAAGTCGAACAGCCGCCGGGTGCCATTGACAAACGAAGTGACCGATTTGCCCCTGTTGAGCTTTTTCCGGCTGTTATTGATCACCCCTGCTTCGATGAGCCCGATGACGCCATCGGAGAACATCTCGGTGTGCAGGCCGAGGTTTTTATGATCGTACAGGTTCTTCAGCACCTGGTCCGGTATATGTCCGATGCCCATTTGCAGGGTCGCCGCGTCCGGTATCAGCGAGGCGACATTTTCGCCGATACGCTCTACGATCGGGGTGGTTTCGCCGCCATAGTTGACCTCGGGCAGGGCCATGTCCTGCCACACCAGCGCATCGATATCGGAGACATGAACGAAGCCATCGCCATGGGTCCGCGGCATCTGCGGGTTAACTAGTGCGATGATATAGCGCGCGCAATCCACTGCGGCGCGGGCAATATCCACGCTTGTACCCAAAGTGCAAAAGCCGTGTTTGTCGGGCGGCGAGACCTGGATCATCGCGACGTCGATCGGCAGGATATTTCGCCTAAAGAGTTGGGGGATCTGGCTGAGGAAGATCGGAACATAGTCGCCGTCGACGCTATTGGCAATCTTTCGGTTGCAGGCGGAAACGAAAAGCGAGTTGACGAAAAAGCTCTCGCGCCAAAGCGGGTTGTCGAAGTCCAGGTTGCCCATAAGGGTAATGCTCACGAGCTCCACGTGATGAAGCTCGTTGTACCGCTGTTGCAGGGCCTTGACCAACGGCACAGGTGTAGCAGAGCTGCCATGGATAAATACGCGGTCGCCGGTTTTAATGACGCTGACGGCTTCTTCGGCGGAGATATAGCTAATAACAGACATCGGAATGATTTTTTGTAAAAGTAGGCAGCCATGGTTTCAAGGTCGCTGACGACAGTCATTGCCGGCCGTGATAAAGATCATGGCCGCGGGCACGGCTTGGGTGTAGCTTAGCAGAAACATTTCCACTATGCGATCCATCGTAGTCCCTGTAAATTTCGCCCCCAACGCAGCCAATGCGGCGCGGTATGCGGCTGATATAGCCCTTGCCATCGGGGCGAATCTCCATCTTATCTATGTCATGCAAATCCCCGCCAGCGTGTCGGAAGTGCCTTTGCCGGAATCCGTATTCGACACCATGCGGGACAGCGGATATGAACTGTTGACCGATTTTCAGACTAAGCTCACCAAACGTACAGGCGGGAAGGTCGGCGTCGCCACAGACCTGGAGATCGGCGGTACGGAAGCCAAGATCGAAAGTTACTGTAAACAGATAAAGCCATTCATGGTGATCATGGGCGCCTCGGGGGATACCCTTGCGAATGTGATCAATGGCAGTACCACCGTCCGGGCGATCCGGCACCTCCCCTATCCTGTGCTGGTGATCCCCGGAGACGCAAAATTCGAGGCGATCAAAAAGATCGTGGTCGCCTGCGACAAAGAAGATATCGATAGCGGCATGCCCGACAATATGACCTTTCTCAAAGAACTCAGCGAGCTTTTGAAGGCCCGGCTCGTCGTGGTACATGTGCTTACCGATAGCGAGGAAAGTTCCGCGGAGGCCATCGAAGAATACAATGTCTGGAAAAAAGGGGTAGCGGCCTTCAATCCCGAGATGCATTTTGTCCGTCGTCCCAGGGTGGAAGATGGGATCAACGACTATCTGGCTTCCCACGAAGCGGATTGGCTGATGGTCTTTCCGAAGAGTCATAGTGTGCTGGAATTCCATAAAAGCCGTACCAAGCAGATCGTTCAGTCCTGCACAGTGCCGGTGATGAGCTTACATGAATAAGATCCATGGAGTTTGCTTTTTTTATACGATAAGGTTTAATGATAAACGCGGCGCCCCACCGCGCGGGCGATCAGATCGCATTGCTGAACAATGGCTTCGTCGTTTCCGCGGGGCCGCAGAGGGATATGCCCTCGCGGACCTTCTCGTCGCGTAGAAGCCGGAGGTCGAATGCCTTGCAGGCATGCCGAAGGAAGGGTCTGCCGGCTTCGGTAAGAGCTAAGCCGTAATCGTCGAGGAGTACCAGTCCATCTCTTTGCAGATCCCGCAACCTCGGGATCGTCCATTCGGCATAGGCCGCCGTATAAGCCGGCTCGAATGTCGTATAACCTTTGCAGGCGATATCGAGGATATGGCGGCGAAAGACCAGGTCCTCCGCAGCAAGGTAGCAACTTCGCGAGATCGCGAGCCCATCTTCCCGGATAGCCCGGTAATAGTCGCCCAGCTTCTTTTCGTTCTGCGCATACGCCGTTCCTGTATCGCTGATGGCGGAAACGCCGAGGCCCAGCAACATGCCGCTGTTCTGGGATGTATAGCCCATGAAATTACGATGCAAACGCTGGTGTTTCCAGGCGATGTACAGTTCATCGTGCGGCAGTGCGAAATGATCCATCCCGATATTGGCATAGCCGGCTTCGCCCAGCAACACCTTACCCAACTGATGCAGGTATAGCTTTTCTTCCACCGATGGCAGCTGCGCCGTGTCGATGAGCCGCTGCGAGCAGTTGATCCAGGGCGTATGGGCATAGCTATAAAAGGCAATGCGGTCGGGCCGCAGGCTTACCGACTTCCGGATAGTTTGGCTCAACCGCTCCGGTGTTTGAAGCGGCAGGCCATAGATGAGATCGAAATTCACGGCGGTAAAACCGGCAATGCGCGCCTCCTCCGTGGCCGTTTTAAGCTTTTCGAACGACTGGATCCGCCCGATGGCCTGCTGCACCTCCGGGTTGAGGTCCTGCACCCCGTAACTGATGCGCCGGAAACCCAGATCATACAAGACCTCGAGGTGCTCCCTTGTCGTATTGTTCGGATGCCCCTCCAGGCTGAAGGCGTGGTCGGGATGTACGGTCGCACGGGCCAGGATAGCGGTGATCAGCCGCCGCAAATTCGCAGGCGAGAAAAAGGTAGGAGTGCCACCACCGAGATGAAGTTCCCGGATCACGGGGAGTTCTCCCATGATCTCGCGGTACATGCTCCATTCTTTCAGCACAACCTGTAGATACTCTTCTTCTACCTTGTGGTTCGTGGTGATCTTTTTGTTACAGCCGCAATAGGTGCAAAGCGATTCGCAAAACGGCAGATGGATATAAAGGCTGATCCCCTGTTTCTCGTTGGCTTCGGCAAAGCGCAATGTGAAATTATCCTTCCATCGGGCGATATCCGGCGCATCCTTCCAAAAAGGTACGGTAGGATAGCTGGTATAACGCGGGATGGGCTGGTTATACCGGTATAACAAAGCGGTTTCCATGGTTCTTTTTCGCGAATGTAGGGAAGCCCGTGTAGCTCGTGCATGACCACCGTCACCATCGCGGATGATGCTGATCACAGAACATTTCCTATCCGTGCTCTAGTTTAGCCTGGAAAATTGGCATCCTATGCTCCTACCAACCAAGTTCCGGCGCTTCCTCGAAGACACCGGCCTCATCACCCGGTTTGCGGGACATTATTTCAGCCAGGGCGTCAAACCACGGCTGGAACTGGCCGAGCTTATCCGTCAATGTTATATCATCGGGTATAGTTCGCTGGGGCTCGTCGCTCTCACGGGTTTCATCATGGGCCTGGTGCTCACCATGCAGCTGCGGCCCGCGCTGGTGAATTATGGTGTGGCTTCGCAGCTGCCCGTGATGGTGGGCATCGCCATTGTCCGCGAGATCGGTCCTGTGATCACCGCGCTGATCTTCGCCGGCAAGATCGCCAGCAGCGTAGGTGCCGAGCTCGGGTCGATGAAGGTCACCGAACAGATCGACGCCATGGAGGTCAGCGGCACCAACCCCTTTAAATACCTCGTTGTCACCCGTGTGGCGGCCTCCACTCTGATGCTGCCGATCCTTGTGCTGGTAGGCGATGCCATTTCGTTGGGTGGGGCCTTTATCGGCGTCAATATAAAAGGTGTTACCAGTCTTCACTTGTTTTTCCGCCAGATACTGGACAACCTGAGCTTCGGCGATGTCCTGCCGGCTTTTATCAAGACCTGGTTCTTTGGCTTCGCCGTGGGTGTCGTCGGTTGCTATAAAGGTTATACGTCAAGCAAAGGGACCGAAGGCGTGGGCCGGGCGGCCAATTCGGCAGTGGTGTTGAGCAGCATCCTGATCTTTATTATCGATCTCATCGTCGTCCAGGTCACCGATGTCATGGGATTAAACTAACAATATGGAAAACGTGATCGTCATAGAACATCTCTGCAAACGTTTCGGGTCAAACATCGTGCTGGATGAATTCAGTCTTACCGTGGGTAAAGAGGAGAATGTCGTCGTCATGGGTAAATCCGGCGCGGGCAAATCGGTGCTCATCAAATGTATCATCGGGTTGTTGAAACCGGACAGCGGCAAGCTGATGGTCTTCGATCAAAATATCCCGGAGCTCGATCACGAGGAGCTGGACAGGGTACGCGCCCGGGTAGGCTTTCTTTTCCAGAGCAACGCCTTGTATGATTCCATGACGGTCCGCAAGAACCTCGAATTCCCGCTTCGGCGGCATTGGATCAGGATCACCCAAAAAGAGGTAGACGACATGGTGAAGGAAGTGCTGGAGAATGTCGGTCTGGCCGATGCCGTCGACAAGCTGCCCGAAGAGCTCAGCGGCGGCATGCGCAAACGGATCGCGCTGGCGCGGACCCTTATCCTGAAACCCGAGATCATCCTCTACGATGAGCCCACTACCGGCCTGGACCCCGTGACAGGCAGGGAGATCTCGCAGCTGATCGTAGAGATGCAGAAGAAATATCATACGGCATCGATCATCATCTCGCATGACATGCATTGCGTAAAGCTCACCGCCGACAAGGTCTCCCTGCTGATGGACGGCAGGTGTTATGCCGAAGGCACTTATACGCAGCTCGAGCAATCCACCGACCCAAAAATCAAACAATTCTTTGAATAAAAATAGTAATTATGGCAGCCTCCCTCTCCAATAATGTCAAATTAGGATTGCTGGTACTTTCCGGCATATTCGTTCTCGTCGCTTCGCTGTATATCATCGGCAAGAATGAGAATTACTTCGGCTCGCATTTCGAGCTGCGGGCACGTTTTGTGGATGCGGACGGGCTTGTCAATGGAGACAATATCCGCTTTTCCGGGCTGCAGGCCGGTACGGTCCGGAGCATCCGGGTGATCGACGACACTACTATCGAAGCGGTGCTGCTCGTCGACAAGGCCATGCGGCCCTACATTCACAAGAATGCGCAGGCCTCGATAGGCACCGAAGGGCTCATCGGTAACAAGGTCGTCAACATCCTGCCGGCCCGGGAACCCGCCCCGCTCGCCGGGGATGGGGATCTGCTGCCCACCCGGGACCAGCTGAATACCGATGCCATGCTCCGGACGTTGAATAAGACCAACGAAAATCTCGTCCGGATCACGGATGGGCTCAAAGCGACGGTGCAGCGGGTCAACGAGAGCGTGGGATTGTGGAATTTGCTGAACGACCGCCGGATGGCGGCGAACGTTTCGGCTTCGATGGAACATGTCCGTAAGTCGAGCGAAGAGGCGGAGGCGATGCTGCGTGAGTTGCATGCGTTGGTGAGCGCGGTAAAGCAGGGGCAGGGATCGGTGGGAACGCTTCTCACCGATACACAATTCGTCCATCATCTCGATGAAGCGGTGGCCCGCATCCGGCTTGCCGGGGACAGGATCTCCGCCGCCGGCGATTCGGCCGGGGCGCTGGCTGCATCGGCCCGGGGATTGATCACGGATACGGCCTTTGTCCGCAACCTGAACTCCAGCCTCGAAAATATCCGGAAGGGGACGGCGGCTTTCCACGAGGATATGGAAGCGTTGAAGCACAATTTCCTTCTCCGCGGCTATTTCCGCCGCCGGGAAAAAGCTGCGGCGAAAACCAGGGCGGACAGTCTGAGAACAACCGAACAATGGCCCTTAGACCCGCTTTCGATCCCCTCGTCTCGCGGATTTGCCAATCCGCATGATACCGCTCAGCTGCGACATTGACGATTATCAGTCCGCAGGCAGCCGCACACAATTTATTTGCTGGGCGCTGGTAGCCGTACTTGCGATGCAGCCTGGTTAGCCGATGCCCTTGACGCCCGGCTGACGCTCATGAGCGCATGCCAGGCAGCACCGCTGTTTGCCGGCACTTCCATACCCGAGTCATCGGCGGACCGGCTGCCCGAGTTGGTTTACCGCCGGCTGGAGGAAATCGCGATGAAGCTTGGAACGGTGGGTGGCCAATCCATAAGTCTCCTCGCGCTGCCTGGTGACCCGGTACCCGCGATCCTTAGTGCGGCGTGGGAGATCGACGCAGACCTCATCGTAGCGGGCAGAGCAGGTGTAGGCCATGCATACCCTTCAACTTTCGGTACTACTGTCGTGTCACTCGCCAGAAAAACGACAGATCAACGACCCCGAGCATCCCGATCTCGAAAGGCATAATCAATTGCCGACCTGTCCGGCCCTGGTATCACGCAAATTCGATCCTGAATGGTATCTTAGCATCCTAAGATCTCGACATCATGCGAATACTCGTCATCGAGGACGAAGAAAGAGTAGCCACCCTGATCAAAAAAGGGCTGGAAGAGCTGGGTTTCGCCGTCACCATCGCCGGGGAAGGGGCGATAGGGCGTCAACTGGCCACGGGCGGTCTTTTCGATCTCGTGATCACCGACGTCATGCTGCCCGATATCAACGGCGTGGAGGTCTGCCGGGCGATCCGCCGGGAGCTGCCGGACCTTCCTATCATCCTACTCACGGCGCTGGGCACCACCGATGATAAGGTCGGCGGGTTCGATGCGGGGGCCAACGATTACCTCGTGAAACCTTTCGATTTCCGCGAGCTGTATGTCCGCATCCGCGAGCTGCTCAAACGGGTACCCCCCGGGGGCGCCAGACACAAAAAGACGATCCTGCGGGCGGCCGACCTGGAGATGAATCTCGAAACCCGGATCGTCCGCCGCGACTCAAAGGACATCAATCTGACGCCCAAAGAATTCCGGCTGCTGGAATACATGATGAACAACCAGGGACGGGTGCTGTCGAGAGCTGAGATCGCGCAGCAGGTATGGGAGACGGCCTTCGACACCGGCACCAATTTCATAGACGTCTACATTAATTACCTTCGGAAAAAGATCGATAAAGGCCATGCCGTCAAATTGATCCAGACCCGGCCCGGTATCGGGTTCATCTTTAAAGAACTGGCTTGAAGATCCGAATAAAACTTACGTTGTTGTTTGCGGGGCTTTTTGCGGTCCTGCTGGCGGGCTTTGCACTGGCCATCTATTTTACCAATGCCAACCAGCGCGAACAGGAATATTTCAAACGGCTCAAACAGCTTGCCATCACCAAGACAAACCTGCTGCTCGAAGCCGGCGTTCCGGAAAATGTCTTGCAGACGATCTATGAGAATTCGCTGAGCACCCTGCCGCAGGAGGAAGTAGCCATTTTCGATACAGCGTATCATTTGCTATACCATGATGCCATGGATGTAGACAAATACAAGGAAACCGACGGGCTGCTCGATAGTATCCGAACACGACATGAGCTCCACTATTACTACGAAGACTTGCAAGTCAATGGCTTTATTTACGTATTCAGGGGAAAAACGTATGTGATCACTGCCGCAGCACGCGACGATGACGGCTATGCCCGGCTGAAAGCGCTGCGTATCGAGCTGGCCCTGGGTTTCGGGATAGCGATCCTGCTCACCTTGCTGGCAGGATTCCTGTTCTCGCGGAAGGCCCTGCAGCCTGTCACCCGGATGGTCGATAGGGTCGCCGAGATCTCCGCCTCCCGCATGGACCTGCGGCTGAGCGAAGGCAATGGCAAAGACGAGATCGCGGAACTGGCCATGACCTTCAACCGGATGCTCCAGCGGCTCGAACAATCCTTTGACGCCCAAAAACAATTCGTAAGCAATATCTCGCACGAGCTGCGCACGCCGCTCGCCGCCCTCATCGCGGAAGCCGAGGTCTCGGCCATCAAAGGACGGTCGCCAGAGGAGTATCGCGCCACGTTACAATTGCTGTTGCAGGATGCCCGCCGCTTGTCAAGACTCTCCGGCGATCTGCTCGACCTCGCGAAGGCCAGCTATGACACCTATGGCATCAGCTTTAAGGAACTCCGGCTCGACGAAGTGCTCATGGATGCCCGGCAGGTCGTCCTGCAAGCCAACCCCGCTTACCGTGCGGATATCGTCTTCGAAAAAGAGATCGAGGACGGCGATCGCATCGTGATCGTCGGCAACGAATACCTCCTGAAGGTGGCTTTCTCCAATCTCATCGAGAATGCCTGCAAATTCTCCGCCGACCACCGCTGTTATATCCGCATCGGGTTTACCCGCGGTCAGACGCTGCTGACCTTCCGCGACACGGGCATCGGCATCGCCCCCGGCGATCTCGAGCATATCTTCACGCCCTTCTTTCGCGGCGGCAACAAACGCTATGCGCCTGGTAATGGTATAGGCCTTTCACTCACCAAACGGATCATCACCATGCACCGCGGCGCTCTCGCGGTGGAGAGTACAGTTGGAGAAGGAACTGATTTTAAAATCAGTTTTTCTCCAGAATTTTCTTAAGATTTTCTAATTTTTTTATAATTGGTCTATAACCGGCTTCCCCGTGACC
>Ga0134128_10002056_pt1 | contig 25176 bp, 23 predicted proteins | sample KB31754_FD_96462 | JGI IMG/M metagenome (GOLD analysis project Ga0134128, IMG submission 96462) | Terrestrial soil microbial communities with excess Nitrogen fertilizer from Kellogg Biological Station, Michigan, USA - KB3-175-4 | ecosystem: Environmental > Terrestrial > Soil > Unclassified ...
CTGGCTGCGGGGGCGGTCACGCTATTGGCGCTAGAGCGGCAGCTTGATCGCGGCTCCCGTGCGAGCGGACTTATAGACGGCGAGCACGACTTCGAGGGCGGCCCGGCCCTGGGCCCACTGATCAAGGACCTTGGCCAGCGCCGGAGCCTGCCGCCAATAGCGCCCTCCTTTGCTGCGCCATCGCCCGGCTGCGCTCGGCCATCGCCCGGTTCCGGTCGATCCGGGCCGTCACGTCATCCGGGTGCTCTGCGGCATAGTCCAGAGCTACGCGAATCAGCCTAGGGTGGAGGTCTGACTCTTTACTGAGCAAGCTGATCCGCTGCTCTTCTGAGCCGTCGAGCTCTCTAAGGCGAGCCACCACCTCCCAGATGTCTGGACCGGCCGCAAGAGCCGCCCGACGATCATGGGCAGGCCCTCAGAACACCACACCCGGGTGATCCAATTGGTCGATTCCCTCCGTGATCAGCCGATCAAGTAGCGCGGTTGCAGTGATGCCATCACTGACGGCCCGCTAGTTCGCCTTGTTCGCGGGCGGCCATCAGGTCCGCGATCTCGTGAGCTTGCGGGTTCGGTTCGGACTGGAGCGCGGCGATTACGTTCGTGCGGTCCTGCTCGGGCCGGTTCTGGCTCAGCTTGTCCTTGGCCTCGATCTGCTCGATCTGCAACTCCATGCCGACGATCGCTCGGAGTTGGCCGTCGATGTACTTCTCCGGCGCGTCGGTCACGTGCCAGCGGTCTTCCCGGCCGGCCTCGTGGCGGTCGGTGAGCCTGGTGACGATGTCGCGCAGCCACTCGGAGTCCCTGTGGAACGTGACCCGGCCGGTGAAGTGGACCGTGGTGTAGTTCCAGGTCGGCACCGCCCGGCCGTGCTCCTTCTTGCTCTCGTACCACGACGGCGAGATGTAGGCCTGCGGCCCGTGCACGATGGCCAGCCCCGGCACGTCGATGACGGTCGTCTTCCACTGCGGGTTGTTGAGTGCGATGTGCCCCAGCAGTCGCCCGGGCCCGTCCTCTCCGGCCGGCGGTCGTTCCCAGATCACCGGCAGCAATGTCGCGACCGGCCTGGTCCCGTCGAACGTCACGAGGTCGGCCGCACCGGCCCTTTCGACGAACTCGGCGACCTTGTCGAGGTCACCAGCAGCAAAGTGCGCAGGGATGTACATATCCCCAGGCTAACCCGGCCGACTACGGCGACCCTGGCCACGTCGGCTACCGGGTTCGCTACGGGGAGCGTTGCCAGCGGCGGACGGCCAGGATGCCGGGGATCGTGACCAGGACTATTACCCAGGCGGTCAGGAGCAGGGCGGGGCCGGCGGCCGAGCCGCCGGCGGCCAGGGACCTGATCAGGTCGGCGGCGGCGGTGACCGGGTTCACCCTGGCGATCGGCTGCATCCAGACGGCCAGGAACGCGACCGGCGCGAACGCCGAACTGACGAAGCTGAGCATGATCGACGGGAAGTACATGACCCGCTCGGCGGTCTCGGCGTCGTGGATGGTGAGCGCGAGCCAGGCTGAGGCGACGCTGATGCTCAGGCCGAACGCGACCGCGATCACGACGATGCCGATGGCGCCGGCCAGGCCGGAGCTGATCGAGAAGCCGAACCCGAGGGAGGTGATCAGCAGCAGCGCGGCCTGGGCGGCGAGAACGATGGCGTCGCAGATCAGCCGGCCGATCAGCACGGCCGCCCTGGACATCGGCAGTGACCTGAACCGGTCGGCCAGGCCGCTGCCCGCATCGCGCAGGAGGGACAGTCCGGCGATCGGGGCGGTCAGGGCCGCGTTCTGGATGATGATGCCCGGGATCAGGAACTGCCGGTAGGCGCCGACCTCGGGGTGGCCGCGCACGGCGAGGTTGCCGAACACGGAGATAAACAGCACCAGCAGGATGAGCGGCTGAACGAGCGGGTAGATGAGGCGGCCGGGGTTGAGCCACAGGACCCGGAGGTAGCGGCCCGCGACCAGGCCGCTGTCGCGTAGCGTCCGGCGCAGCGAGCCGATCTCGGCAATCTCCGGCGCGGTCGCCGCGCTCATGACTGCGCCCCCGTCAAGGCCAGGAACGCCTCGTCCAGCGAGGCTTGCCGCAGGCCCAGGTCCGCGATCGCGACCCCGGCCGACCTCAATGCCGCCGCTGCCCTGAGCAACGTATCGGCGCCATCGGCGCCCGCCCCGTCTCCCACGCCAAAGGTCAGCTGACCGGACCCGGCTTCGACGTGGATCTGGCTCTGGCTGAGCGACAACGCACCGGCCAGCAGCCCGACCGCGGCCGCCGCGTCGTCCGGCCGTCCCAGCCGGATCTGGACGACGCGGTCCGCCACCTTGTCCTTGAGCTGGCCGGCCGTCCCGGACGCGATGATCTTGCCGTGACGCAGGACGTGGACGGCGTCGGCGAACCGGTCGGCTTCTTCCAGGTACTGGGTGGTGAGCAGCATCGTGGTGCCATCGGCGCGCAGGCCGGCCAGCGCCTCCCAGAGTTGCTGGCGGCTGGCCGGATCCAGGCCGGTGGTGGGCTCGTCGAGCACGAGCAGCGGCGGTCTGGTCATGAGGCTGGCGGCCAGGTCCAGGCGGCGGCGCATACCGCCCGAGTAGGTGCGGACCGCTCGATCCAGCGCGTCGGCCACTCCGAGCAGTTCGGCTAGTTCGACCGCGCGCGTCTGGGCCGCCCGGCGGTCAAGGCCGGCCAGGCGGCCGATGAGCATCAGGTTGTCCCGGCCGTTCAGCGCGTCGTCCAGCCCGACGTACTGACCGGTCAGGCCGACCCGGGCGCGCACCTGAGCCGGAGCCTGCACCACGTCGATTCCGAGCACCCGCACCTGGCCCCGGTCCGGCTTGGTCAAGGTCGCGATGATCCGGACCAGGGTGGTCTTGCCCGCGCCGTTCGGCCCGAGAAGCGCCGTGATCGTTCCCGCCGGGATCGTCAGGTCCACTCCCCCAAGCGCGGTCACCGAGCCGAAGTTCTTCGCGACGCCGACGGCCTCGACGGCGGGCACCGTCTTAGACTGGCTCATATCGTGAGGCTAACACTTAGTGAGGCGACCGGACAATATGGCTTCCTCAGGGGTTTCGAGCCCAGGCGCGGGCGAGGCCGGCCCGGATGACCGGGAGGCCGACAACTTGCCGATCAGCGTGGTCGGTCTGCTGTTCCGGCTAGCCCCGAGACTGGTCGAGCTGATCGACCTAGGCGAGCGTGACTACGGGCTCGGGTTCGCCCGGGGGCGGGTGCTCTGGTCGCTTCGCGAGTCCGGGCCGGTCGTGATGCGCGCGCTCAGCGACGCCCTCGGCGTCTCGCCGCGCACGGTCACCGGGCTCGTCGACTCGCTGGAGGCCGACGGCTGGGTGACTCGGAGCCCGCACCCGAACGACCGCCGGGCCACGATCATCTCGCTCACCCCGGCCTCGGAAGCCACGCTGATCAAGCTCACCGACAGCTATCGCGCGCTGGCCCACGACCTGCTCGGCGACGTCGACGACGATGACCTGGCCCGCTGCCGCGCCGTGATCATCCAACTCGAGCACCGGCTCGATGAGTCTGTCGCGCGCCGGGTCTCGGCGTTCGAGGCCAACCAGGCTTAGCCCGGAGGTCAGGCTTAGTTATCGCGGCGAGCGGGGAGTAGATCAGGAATCGGGGGAAGGGGATAGGCCATGAAGGCTGCAGTCGGAGACGAGCTGACGGTCAAGGGACGCCACCAGGGCGACGGCGACCGTCACGGGGAAATCGTCGAGATACATGGCGACGAGGGAAGCCCGCCGTACGTCGTCCAGTGGACGGACGGTCACGAAAGCGTGTTCTTCCCGTCCGCCGACACGATCGTCGCGCGGCACCGGCCCGCCCGGAGGCGCCGCGCCAGCAAATGACACAACGCGGAGGTCAGCTTGATCAATAGAGCGTCGATCACCAAGACTGTGACGGATGACCTGCGCGGACTGCTCGTTCCGAATACGACGGTCATCTCGCTGTACCTGAACGTGCCGCTGGACCTGGCCGAGCACCGCGGCTTGCTCACCAGGGCCCGCGAGCTGATCAAAGCGGCCCAGGGCGGGCCGCCAGGGCACGCCGCCGGCTCGGACGTCGAGTCGATCACCGGGCTCATCAGCGACCGAAGCCAGGACTGGCTCGGCCGGACCGTGGCCATTTTCGCCTGCGGCGAGGTCGGCCTGCTCCAGGCGATCCCGCTTCGCGGCCCAGCGGCGGACCGAGCCATACTGTCGAACCGGCCCTACACCAGGCCGCTGCTGACCGCACTTCAACGGCATCCGGACTATCAGATAGCGGTCCTGGACACCAAGCACGCCTGGATCTTGTCCGTCCATGACGACGACGTGGACATGCTCTTCGAGCGAACGGGCCCTGACCTGCCCAGCTCGGCCTTCGCGGGGTGGGCCGGCCTTGAGGCCCACCGGATGCAGCGGCGGATCTTGAATCTGTCCAAGCAGCATTACCGGGATACGGCCGCGATCCTGGAGCAGACCACCGCCGCCAGCCAGCGTCCGCTGGTGATCGGTGGTCATGGCCGGCAGATCAGCCATTTCCTGGGAATGCTCAGCCGGACGGTCAGCCAGCGGCTAGCCGGCAGCTTCGCCGTCGACCTGAGCTCGGCCACTCCGGCCCGGGTGCGCGACCTGGCGAAGCCGGTGATGGCCCGCTGGTCCGAGTCGGCCGAAGCCGAACTGGTCGCCGAGGCGCTCAGCGAGCCGCCGGATCGCACGATCACCACGGACCTGGACAGTTGCCTGGCCGCCGTCCGGTCCGGTGCGGTCTCCCAGCTCGTGCTGGCCGATGACCAGATGGTGCCCGGCCATGTCTGCGACACCTGCGGCGGGCTGGCCGCCGGACCGACGCCGATCGAGGCCGGCGCGGCCGGCTGCACCTGCCCTGACCCGGGCAGCGCCGCTCGCCCCGTGCCCGACGTGCTCGATGAGCTGGCCTGTCAGGCGCTCGACCGCGGCAGCGAGGTCACGGCGGCGCGGGAGGCTCCGTTCACCGCTGCTGCCTGGCTGCGCTTTCAGCCGGCTGGAACCAGCTGACCCGGGCCACCACCGGCCACAGCACCAGCAACAGCCCGAACCCGGCCGCCGCGAGCGCCAGGCACAGCCATAGCACCTCGGCCGGCAGGACGGCCAGGGCCAGCTGGTGGCGCAGCCACGGCCACGCGAACAGCGCGGCGAACCCGGCCGCGAGCGCCAGCACCATCGCGCCGCGCCAGCTCATCAGCGGCCGCGCGAGCGCCGCCAGGACGGCCAGGCTGAGGCAGGTCGCAACCACGGTGGCGCCGGTCCGGGCGGGACCGAGCCCATAGCCGAGGTCTCGCACGATCAGGAACGACAGGACCGCTGCCGTCGCGATCACCAGGCCGGCCGGGATCGCGAAGCGCAGCGCCCGGCCGAGGAAACCAGGCGCAACCCGGTCGGCGTTGGGCGCCAGCGCCAGGAAGAAGGCCGGCACTCCGATGCTCAGCGTGGAGATGACGGTCAGATGCCGGGGGTAAAACGGGAACGGCGCCGCCGCGGCGGTGATAGCCAGCGCGATCAGCAGCACGTAGCACGCCTTGGTCAAGAACAGCCGCGACACCCGGTCGACGTTCCCGATCAGCCGCCTTCCCTCGGCGACCACGGCGGGCAGCGTCGCGAACTTGTCGTCGAGCAGCACCAGCCGGGCGACGCCCCGGCTGGCGGGAGTGCCTGAGCCCATCGCGATTCCTACATCACAGTTCTTGAGCGCGAGCACGTCGTTGACGCCGTCGCCGGTCATGGCCACCACGTGGCCGCGACGTTGCAGCGCGGCAACGATCGCCTGCTTCTGGTGCGGCGCCACCCGGCCGATCACGGTCGATTCGCCGATGGCATCAGCCAGCCTGGCCGCACCGCCGGGGTCGCCGGGGTCGGGGAGTTCCCTGGCGTCGATCGGATGCTCGGCTCCGGGCAGGCCGAGCCTGCGGGCGATCGCTCCGACGGTCACCGGGTGATCGCCGGAAATGACCCGGACCGAGACGTTCTGGCTGGCGAAGTAGCTCAGCGTGGATTCGGCGTCCGGCCTGATCCGCTCGGCCAGCGCGACCAGCGCGATCGGCTCCACGTGGTCGGGCAAGTTGTCGTCGTCAACCGCTCCCGGAGAGCTGGCGAGCAGCAATACCCGGTACCCATCGGCGGCCAGATCTCCGGCTCGGTCGAGCGCGCTCTGCCTAACCACAGGCTGGTCCTGGCCCTCAGCCAGCAGCATCTCGGGCGCGCCGATCAGCCAGTGACCGTGCTCGTTGAAGCTGGCCGCGCTCCACTTGCGAGCCGAGGAGAACGCGGTCGTGCTCACCGGCCGCCAGCCGGGATCGGCGAACCGGTCGGCGAGGGCCACCATCGTCGCGTTGCGGCGCGGGTCGACGACGGCCAGCGCACCCAGGGCGGCCTCCACTCGGCTTCCGTCACCGAGTGGGTCGACCGAGACGACATGCATGCTGCCCTCCGTCAGGGTCCCGGTCTTGTCGCAGCAGATCACGTCGACCCGGGCCAGTCCCTCGATCGCCGGGAGATCCTGGACCAGCACCCGCCTAGCCGCCAGCCTGACCACGCCGACGGCCATCGCCACGCTGGTCAGCAGTACGAGCCCCTCGGGAACCATGCCCGTCAGCCCGGCCACCGAGCCGCGCAGCGCCTCGGCCGTGGTCTGGCCCGAGCGCAGCTGGGTGATCAGCAGCAGCGGCCCGACGATGACCAGCAGCCAGCTGATCCAGATCAGCACCCGGTTGATCGCGTCCCTGATCTCTGACCGGGCCGGCGAGTACCCGCGCGCCTGCGTGGTCAGCTTCGCCGCGTAGGACTCGCCGCCGACCTTGGTCGCCACGATCCGGCCTGACCCGGCGACCACGAAACTGCCGGACATCACCCCGTCGCCCGGCTCTTTGCTGACGGGATCGGCTTCGCCGCTGAGCAGCGATTCGTCGATCTCGAGCCCGGCGCTGCGCAGCACCTGCCCGTCGACCACGACCTGGTCGCCGGACCGCAGCTCAAGGACGTCGTCGAGCACCACCTGCCCGGCCGGCACGGTAGTGCTCGCGCCATCGCGCACCACGCGGGCGGTCGGCGCGTTCAGCACGGAAAGCTGGTCGAGAGTGCGTTTGGCGCGCAGTTCCTGAATGATCCCGATACCGCTGTTAGCGACCAGAATCAGGCCGAACAGCGCGTCCTGCAGCGGCCCGACGATGATGATCACTACGAGCAACGCCAGCAAGATCGCGTTGAACCTGGTCAGGACGTTGGCCCGCAGGATCTGGGCCACGGTCCTGGTCGGCTGCTTGCCCTGGTCGTTGGTCAGGCCGACCTCGCGCCGCTCGGCCACCTGGTCGCTGCTTAGCCCCGTGGTGGCTGGCGCGGCACCGGCCAGAGCGGTGCTGGCCAGAGCGGTGCTGGCCTCATTTAGCGCGACGCTGCTGACCTCCCGGCTCATCTACCTATAGTGCACTAGGAGTAAGACCGCGCAGCTAGGCCAGGGTCAGGAACAGGCGCTCGAGTTCGTGTCGCAGTCGGTCACGCCATTAGCTGCCATCCGCTGACCCAGCTGCCGCGTGACTGGCCCCGTGCTCGGCGATGTCGGACCGGACCTTGTCCATGTCCACTTCGCGGGCCTGGCTGACCAGGTTCTCCAGCGCGGGCTCGGGCAGTGCGCCCGCCTCGGCGTACAGGACCACGCGGTCCTTGATCACCACCAGGGTCGGGATCGAGGTGATGTTGAACGCCTCCGCCAGCTCCGGCTGCGCCTCGGTGTCGATCTTGGCGAACACCAGGTCCTTATGCTTCTTGGAGACCCGCTCGAAGATCGGGCCGAACATCCGGCACGGACCGCACCAGGATGCCCAGAAGTCCAGGAATGCCACCTCGGCGCCGCTGACGACCTCATCGAAGTTCTGAGCGGTCAGCTCGACTGTTGCCACTGTTTTCCCTCCATCTCGGCATAACCACAAGCTCGGTTATACCCTTGGGGGTATCAACCACCCGCCTGTCGCCGGCATTCCCGGCGATACCGCAGTGCCTACCTTGGGATCAACTCGGCGCCGCTGGCGCGCATTTCCGCCAGGGCCTTGTCCGTAGTGTCGGCCGCTACTCCGGCGGTCAGGTCGACGAGGACTCGGACGGTGAATCCGAGACGGAGCGCGTCGCGCGCGGTGGCGGCGACGCAGTAGTCGGTCGCTATGCCGGCGATGTCCACGGCGGTTACCGCGCGCTCGGCCAGCCAGTCGGCGAGCGTCTGACCGTCGCCGGCGGTCCCCTCGAAGCCGCTGTAGGCGGCGGCGCGCTCGCCCTTGCGGAAGACCTCGTCGAAGCGGCCGGCATCCAGGGCGGGATGAAACGCGGCCCCCAGCGTCCCGGCAACGCAGTGCGCCGGCCAGCTGTCCAGGTAGTCCGGGTCGGCGGAGAAGTGAGATCCAGGATCGACGTGATGGTCCTGCGTGGCGGCAAGATACGCGTACTGCCCTGCGGCCGGGCTGGCCAGATACCGGGTGATCGCGGCCGCGACCAACTGCCCGCCGACCACGGCTAGCGAGCCACCCTCGCAGAAGTCGTTCTGTACGTCGACTACCAGCAATGCGCGCGCTACCTGCCCAGTCACATCCGAAGGGTACGCGCACGCCGCCAACGGTCGGCTAACCGGCCAACCCGCTTGCCGCGATCAGGGCACCCACCTGCTGGAGCAGCTCCTCCGCCCTGGCGATGCTGGCGGCCTGGTCGGGCTCCAGATCGGTCAGAGCGTAGACCGCCGCGAAGCCGGCGGCGGCTGCGTCCTCGGCGCTGAGCCGCACTTGACCAGCCACAGCGACGGCCGGCACCGCACGCCGGGCAGCGGCCCGGGCAACGCCGATCGGGGCCTTGCCGCCAAGGGACTGGCTATCCATGCTGCCCTCCCCGGTGATCACCAGCCCGGCGCCGGCCAGGGCGTCGTCGAAGCCGATCAGGTCAAGCACCAGGTCAACGCCGGGGACGAGCTTGGCCCCGAGGTAGGCGAGTGCGCCGAAGCCGGTACCGCCGGCCGCGCCCGCACCGGCCGCGCTCGCCAGGTCGAGGCCGGTCACCGAGGCGGTCCCGGCCGCAAAGCGGGCCAGCGCGGCGTCCAGGATCTCCACCTGGGCCGGCGCGGCGCCCTTCTGCGGCCCGAACACGGCGGCCGCGCCGGACAGTCCGAGCAGCGGATTGTTCACGTCGCTGGCGACGAGCACCGTCGAACCACCGCCGGCCCGCAGCCGCCGGTCAAGTCCGGCCGGGTCAATGTCGACCAGCCCAGCCAGCGCGGCCCCGCCCCGTTCCAGGTCAGCGCCGTCGGCGCCGGTCAGCCGGACACCGAGCGCCTGCAGCATCCCGGCGCCGCCGTCGGTGCTCGAACTGCCGCCGATGCCGAGCACGATCGTGGTCGCGCCGCCATCCAGTGCGGCGGCGATCACCTGACCGACGCCGTACGTCGAGGCCGTCAGCGGAGCCTTGCCGCCGCCACCGCCACCCGGCAGCCGCCGCAGCCCGGACACATCAGCCAGCTCGACGACAGCGGTGCCGTCCAGGATCGCGAAGCAGGTATCGACCGGTTCGCCGGTCGGCCCGTCGGCCCGGACCGGCACGATCTGGTAACCCGCAGAGACCGCGGCGTCGACGGTCCCCTCGCCTCCGTCGGCGACCGGCAGCGGCAGCACGTCGAGAAAAGGCCGCTCGCTCAGCAGCCCGGCCCGGAGCGCGGCGGCAGCCTGCGCCGCCGTCACGCTGTCCTTGAACTTGTCCGGCGCGACCACCACCCTCGCCCCGTGGTCAGGCATCCCGATATCCCCCACTAATTCGACTCGCTCAGCCCGAGCGTCGCGATCAGGCCGCGCGCCGCCACGCCGCCGGCCTCCTCGGCGATCCGCAGCGCGCTAGTCACGTCGAGCTCATCGAGCAGGGCATCGGTGATAGCGGCCGACGCGGCATCGGAATCGGAGCGCCGTCCGGCGGCCACGTACAGCCGGCCGAGCTTGGCGGTGGCGGCATCAAGCTCGGAGACCGAATAGTCCCAGCCCGCCGACCAGGGCCGGTCGATGAGGCAGAGCCGCAGCGCCGCCGGCGGGTGATCGGCCAGCACGTCACTGACCAGGACCAGGTTGCCGGTGGACTTCGCCATCTTGGCGCCGTCCAGGCTCACCACGCCGACCCGGAATCTGGCCCGCGCGAACGGCTTAACGCCCGTCATCGCCTCCGCCATCGCGATCTGGTAGGCGTGATGCGGAAACCGCAGGTCGTGGCCGCCGCACAGCACGTCGACGGCGAGGCCGAGCACCGAAAGCGACATCGCCGCGCACTCGGCGTGCCAGCCAGGCCGGCCGGTCCCCCACGGCGACGGCCAGCCCGGCTCGCCGTCGGCTGACTGGCGCCAGATCGCGACGTCCAGCTTGTCGTCCTTGGCCGGGTCATCGAGCCGCGCGCCGTATTCGGCGGCGAGCGCGAGCGCCTCGTCATCGCTGAGTCCAGCATCGGCCGCGACCCGCGCTCCCCGGAAGTACACCGAGCCATCGCGCAGGTACGCGGCCTGCGAGCCGAGCAGCGCCTCGGCCAGCCGGATCACCGGCCCGATGTTCCGCCGGGCCCGGGGCGCGAACTGCGGCTCGCGCACCCCCAGCGCGGTCATGTCCTGGTCGAACCTGAACTGCTGCACCGAGGCGAACGCGTCGAACGCCGACCCCGACCTCTGCGCCGCCGCGAACAAGACGTCGTCCACGTCGGTGACATTGCGGCACAGCTGCGTGTTCACTCCCAGGGACCCGAGCACCCTGGTCAGCACGTCGGTCCAGACGAACGTCGCCGCGTGCCCGAGATGGGTGACGTCGTAGGGCGTGATTCCGCAGCAGTAGATCCGCGCCCGGTCGAGCACGGGCAGGTCGCTGCCGCCGAGCCGGAGGCCGGTGTGTTTCTCGCTCATAACTGCAGTATCGCGACTGTGGCTTGGTACTACGTGGGCTAGGGTCGCGAACGGACACCTGCGATGGGACGGACAGGACAACAGATGACTACTCCGCTGCGAAGCCGGCCGGCCTGGGCGGCGCTTGCCGAGCACCACGAGAAGATCAAGGACCTGCATCTGCGCGACCTGTTCGCGGCCGATGCGGACCGGGGCGAGCGGCTGACGATGGAGGCCGCCGGGCTCTTCCTCGACTACTCCAAGAACCGGGTCACCGACGAGACTTTGGACCTGCTCTTCGAGCTGGCCAGCCAGTCGGGCCTGGCGGAGCGGATCGAGGAGATGTTCAGGGGCGACCGGATCAACACCACGGAGAACCGCTCGGTCCTGCACGTCGCCCTCCGGATGCCGCGCGATGCCACCCTGGTCGTCGACGGTACCGACGTCGTCGCCGAAGTGCACGAGGTGCTCGACCGGATGAGCGCCTTCGCGAACCAGATCAGGTCCGGGCAGTGGCTCGGGTTCACCGGCCAGCCGATCACCGCGATCGTGAACATCGGGATCGGCGGGTCAGATCTGGGTCCGGTCATGGCCTACGAGGCGCTGCGTTTCTACAGCGAACGAACCCTCGCAATGCGTTTCGTATCAAATGTTGATTCAACCGATTTCGCCGAGGCCACCAGGGACCTCGACCCGGCGCAGACCCTGTTCATCATCTCGTCGAAGACGTTCACGACCCTGGAAACGCTGACCAACGCGAAGGCGGCGCGGGACTGGGTCGTCGGTGCGCTCGGCGATGAAGCGGCCGTGGCCAGGCACTTCGTCGCGGTGTCCACGAACGCGGAGAAAGTGTCGGCGTTCGGGATCGACACCGCGAACATGTTCGGGTTCTGGGACTGGGTCGGCGGCCGGTACTCGATGGACTCCGCGATCGGCCTGTCCACCATGATCGCGGTCGGGCCCGGGCAATTCGCCGAGATGCTGGCCGGCTTCCACGAAATGGACGAGCATTTCCGCACCGCGCCGCTGCGGTCCAACCTGCCGGCCCTGATGGGGCTGCTGCAGGTCTGGTACACGGGGTTCATGGGCGCGGCGAGCATCGGCGTGATGCCGTACGAGCAGTACCTGAAGCGGTTCCCGGCTTACCTTCAGCAGCTGACCATGGAGTCCAACGGCAAGCACGTCACGCTGGACGGGCAGCCCGTGGACTACCCGACCGGCCCGGTGTTCTGGGGCGAACCAGGCACCAACGGCCAGCACAGCTTCTACCAGCTGATTCACCAGGGCACCGAGTTGATCCCGGTCGACCTCATCGGCTTCGGCAAGTCGCTGAACCCGATCGGCGACCAGCACGACCTGCTGACCGCCAATGTGTTCGCGCAGGCGCAGGCGCTGGCGTTCGGCAAGACGCTCGAGCAGGTGCTCGCCGAGGGCACGTCGCCCGAGGTCGCACCGCACCGGGTGATGGAGGGAAACCGTCCGACGAACGTCCTGATGACCGAGATCTTGACCCCGAAGGTACTCGGCACCCTGGTCGCGCTCTACGAGCATTCGGTGTTCACGGCGGGCACGATCTGGGGTATCGACTCCTTTGACCAGTGGGGCGTCGAACTGGGCAAGGTGCTCGCAGCGGCGATCGCCCCCGAGCTGATCAGCGCGGACGAGCCTTCGCTGACTCATGATTCGTCAACGAACGCTTTGATCCGCCGCTATCGAATGATTAAAGACCAAAGATTTAAGGGGTAGAAAACATGGCCACGGATTCTTCGATGCAGCTAGGCATGGTCGGGCTCGGGCGAATGGGCGCCAACCTGGTCCGCCGGCTGATGCGAGACGGGCATCGCTGCGTCGTCTACGACGTGAACGCCGATGCGGTGGCCGGCCTGGTCGCCGAGGGCGCGACCGGCGCGGACTCGCTCGCCGACTTCGTCGCCAAGCTGGAGGCGCCGAGGGCGGCCTGGCTGATGCTGCCGGCCGCGATCACCGGCAAGATCCTGGACGAGCTGGTCGAGCTGATGTCGCCCGGGGACACGGTGATCGACGGCGGCAACTCTTACTACCGCGACGACATCGCCCGGGCCAAGGCGCTGGCGCCGAAGCAGATCCACTACATGGATGTCGGCACCTCCGGCGGCGTCTGGGGCCTGGAGCGCGGCTACTGCCTGATGATCGGCGGCGAGGACGGGCCGGTCGAGCGGCTCGATCCGATCTTCCGCACGATCGCACCAGGGCTTTTGGCGGACACGGTCGAGGCTACGCCGAGCCGGAAGCCGGGCGGCACCGCGCAGGAGGGCTACCTGCACTGCGGGCCTGCGGGCGCCGGTCACTTCGTCAAGATGGTTCACAACGGCATCGAGTACGGCATGATGGCCGCGATCGCCGAGGGCCTGTCGATCGTCAAGCATGCCAACGCGGGCATGGAGGAAGTCGAGACCGACGCCGAGACCACGCCGCTGACCGATCCGGCCGCCTACCAGTACGAGATCAATGTCGGCGAGGTAGCCGAGGTCTGGCGCCGGGGTTCGGTGGTCAGCTCGTGGCTGGTTGACCTGACGGCGAGCGCGCTCGCGAAGTCGCCTGATCTGGCCGACTTCGCCGGACGGGTCTCCGACTCGGGCGAAGGCCGGTGGACGGTGCTGGCCGCGGTCGAGGAGGGCGTGCCGGCGCCGGTCATCACGGCGTCGCTGTACCAGCGGTTCGAGTCCCGGGCGCTCGGCCTGTTCACCGACCAGCTGCTGTCGGCCATGCGCAGCGAGTTCGGCGGCCACGCAGAAAGGAAATAACCGCGAACCGTCTGCGAGATCTATGGCGTGTCTCCCGGCCTGCCGTGCCATGCTCGCCCAATGACTGTCGGACCGCCTGATTACTCTGGCGACATGCCCGCTACTGAAGCTCAAGTTGACAGCCTCAAAGAGGACATCCGAGCCTTAAGCGACACCGTCTCGGAGATCCTCGTTACCGTCAATGGCCTCGTTGTCACGGTCAATGACCACGGCATCCGCCTCGACCGGGTTGAAGGCCGGCTCGACAAGGTGGAAGGCCGTCTCGACAAGATGGACGGCCGTCTCGACAGCATGGATGGCACGCTCCAGGAAATCCTCACGCTGGTGAAACGCGGATCGTAGTACGCGGGCCCGTCCGGCGGCCGGGCTGCTGTCGGCTCGACCAACCGATACTTAAGCATGCGCTTGACCGTCGTGCCGCAGGCGACCGACTCGGTGAGTACTGCGGCGCCAAGGCACCACCGACATGCTCGACAACCTCACCGGCTACCTGGCCAGGTAAGCCGGGCGGGCCAGGCGTCAGCGCAGGATACGGTGCTCGACCGAGTTGTCGCCGCCGATCAGCACGTCCGAGGTGATCGCCGGCTCGAACAGGCCGTGGCCGACGACGCCCGGGATAGCCGCCAGCCAGGCGGCCGCCTCGGCCGGGTCCCCGATCGGCCCGTGGTAGTCGGCGATCACCCCGCCGTCCGGACTCGCCGGAGCTCCCGGCCGCACTACCCCCGCCTCGCCGAGGTGCTTCAGCGTCGCCGCGAGGCCGAAGCTCAGCAGCTCCAGCGGTATCGGCGGCCGGAGGGCCTGCACCGGCTTGGTCGAGTCGGCGATCACCACGAACCTGGCCGCCGAGGCGGCGACGACCTTCTCCCTGGTGTGCGCACCGCCGCCGCCCTTGACCAGCCATCCATCGGGCGTGATCTGATCCGCGCCGTCGATCGCGATGTCCAGCATTTCCAGGGTGTCCACCGAATCGACGGCGAGACCGAGCTCGGTTGCCTTCCGCGCCGTATCCATTGACGTGGCGACGCACCGGATCGACAGCCTGCGCCGAGCGAGGGCCGGCAGCAGATAGGCAACCGTCGACCCGGTGCCCAGGCCAACCGCCATGCCGTCTTGCACTAGCTCCGCGGCCGCCTCGGCGGCTAGCTTCTTTTCCCGGTCGATACCCGACTGTTCACTCACTCGTCCAGTCTGGCCGATGGGAGCTGCCGAAGCGGGCATCGGGGCCGAACTATGGCATGGCACTATGGGCGCATGCAATCCACTGCGCACCTGGCCACTACGCACCCAGACGACCACGTGATCGTGATATTCGGCGCCACCGGCGACCTCGCCAAGCGCAAGCTGCTGCCTGGGCTGTTTCATCTGGCGAAGTCAGGGTTGCTTCCATCAGGTTACCGGGTCATCGGGTCGGCGCCCGCTCAGTTCGCGCTGAGCGAGGACGAATTCCGCGCGCACGCCAAGGCGGCGTGCGCCCAGTTCGGGCTGGCCAAGCCCAATGGCCAGGCGTGGAAGGAATTCGAGAGCCGGCTGCATTTCGCGGCGGCGGATCCGGACAATCCTAAGCCGCTGGTCACCGCCGTTTACAACGCGGAGCAGGAGATCGGCAATAACCCGCGCCGGATCTTCCACCTGGCGGTGCCGCCGTCGGCGTTCGGGTCGGTGGTGACGATGCTGGGCGACACCAAGCTGTGCGAGAACGCCAGGGTCATCATCGAGAAGCCGTTCGGCTACGACCTGACGTCCTGCCGCCAGCTCACCGAGACGGTGCACAAGGTCTTCTCCGAAGATGAGATCTTCAGGATCGACCATTTCCTGGGCAAGGAGTCGGTCGACAACATCCTGGCGTTCAGGTTCGCCAACGGCTTGTTCGAGCCGATCTGGAACCGTGACCACATCTCGCATGTGCAGATCGACGTACCCGAGCGGATCAGCATCGAGGGCAGGGCCGATTTCTTCGAGAAGACCGGGACCTTCCGCGACATGATCGTGACGCACCTGTTCCAGGTGCTCGGGTTCGTCGCGATGGAGCCGCCGACCCACTTCGACGCCAAGGCACTGCGCGATGAGAAGTCCAAGGTCTTCCAGGCCATGCGGCCGATCGACCCGCACAAGGTGGTGCGGGGCCAGTACACGGGCTATCGCGGCGAGAAGGGCGTGGACCCGGAAAGCCAGACCGAGACATTCACCGCGATGCGCGTAGACATCGACAACTGGCGCTGGGCGGGAGTGCCGTTCTACCTGCGCTCGGGCAAGTCGATGGCACAGCGCAGGCAGACGGTCACGCTCGGGTTGAAGGAGCCGGTGCTGCGGATGTTCCCGGTCGCCGCCAGGACCAGGCAGGATCAGCGCAGCAACGAGGTCATCATCGACTTCGACGATCCCGGCTGGATCGCCGTCCAGTTCATGACCAAGCAGCCCGGGCCGCAGATGAAGCTCAAGGAAGTCGAGATGATCTTCAAGTACTCCGACTCGTTCCACCGGATGCATGAGCTTGAGGGTTACGAGCGGCTGATTCTGGAGGCGATGCTGGGTGACCAGTCGCTCTTTACCAGGTCAGATGAGATTGACCGGCTCTGGGAGGTGGCGACGCCACTGCTGGAGAACCCGCCGTCGGTCGAGTTCTACGTGCCGGGCACCTGGGGACCCGAAGCGGCGATCAAACGCCTGATCCAGCCCCATCACTGGCACCTGCCCGACGGGCACAGCGTCTAAGCACAAATAATGGGCGTCTGCGAGGCCCGCGAGCTGGCGCTGATCCGGATGCGGAACGAGACGCCTGGGCCAGGGCTCACATGACCGGCCAGTCGTGGACCGGCTCGCCCTCGTTCATCAGCTCGATGTAGTCCTGGGTCATCAGCCGAAGCGCCTCGTCACGGTCGATGCCCTGCCCGGTCAGCCGCCGCACCGAGTCGACCTGCCAGACGGCTCCGTTGACGCCGGACACGCAGCGCTGCTCGATGATCGACAGCAGGCGGCTGATGTCGGCCGAATCGACGCCCCAGCGGGCGAGGCCGCGAGCGGCCATCGGCAGCAGCCGGCGCAGGGTCAGCTCCGCCACCGGCACCATGCCGACGCCCGGCCAGTAGACCTCGGCGTCGATGCCGAACCTGGCCCCGGCGGTCAGGTTCGAGGCGGCGGCCGAGAACGACATCTGCGACCAGATCGGCCGCTCGGTCTCGGCCAGTTCCCCGACCAGGCCGTAGTAGAAAGCCGCGTTGGCGACCGAGTCGAGGACGGTCGGCCCGGCGGGCAGTACCCGATTCTCGACCCGCAGGTGCGGCTTGCCGCCAGTGACCGCGTAGATCGGCCGGTTCCACCGGTACACGGTTCCGTTGTGCAGGGTTAGCTCGGCCAGTTCCGGTGCGTCGCCGCGTTCGAGCACCTCGACCGGGTCCTCATCCTCGCTGAGCGGAAGCAGCGCCGGGAAGAACCTCAGGTTCTCTTCGAACAGGTCGAACACCGAGGTGATCCACCGGTCTCCGAACCAGACCCGCGGCCGCACCCCCTGCTCTCTTAGTTCCTCCGGCCTGGTGTCGGTCGCCTGCTCGAACAGCGTGATCCTGGTCTCGCGCCACAATTCCTGACCGAACAAGTACGGTGAGTTGGCGCCGAGGGCGACCTGGACGCCGGCGATCGCCTGAGCGGCGTTCCAGTAGCTGGCGAAGGTCTCCGGGCTCACCTGCAGATGGCACTGCAGGCTGGTACAGGCCGCCTCGGCGAGAATCGAATCCACATAGGTGAGCAGCCGGTCGTGGCCCTCGATGAGGATCCGCATTTCTTCACCGCGAGCGGCCAAAATCTGGTCATTAAGCAGCCGATATCTCGGATTAAAGGAAATGCACTCGACGTCGACATCGGGTTCGCGAAGGCTCGGCAGGATCCCGATCATTGCCAGCCGGGTGCCGCCCGGCTCCACCTGCTCGGCGACCCGCGTCAGGATGCCATTGAGCGAGGACTGCATCGAAGTGAACACTCCGCTGCCGAGCGGAAGTGGCTCGGCGGCAAGCTCGACGTTGAACTTGGCTAGCTCTGTGCCCCAGGAGTCATCTGCGATCGCCGCGAGCACGTCGGTGTTGGTCATCGCCGGGTAGCCGGCCTTGTCCACCAGATTGAACTCGATCTCCAGGCCAACATGGTGGGCGTCCGATTCGAACCTGGACTCGTGCAGCATCCTCGCGAGCACATCAAGGCAGGTGCGTACTTTCGCGCGATATGCGCGTCTATCCCGGCGACTAATTGTGATCGCCGGCACATCCCTGCCCATCAAGCCTCCAGCTGCGATCAGCCGCCCCTGCATGTTGTTTAACCAGATTTACATGGATAGGACAGCCTGACCAGGCCCTATATCTCCGGGGCTAGCCGCATGGCTCGGCGGAGGTAGCTTTCCGTCCTCAGATGGTTACCCCCAGGCGGCGGCGATCAAGCCGGTCGTCAGCTTCGACGGACGGTTGCCGTCCTGCGAGACGTACAGGTCGTGGTCGGCCAGATACAGCAGCCAATGGCCCGACGAATCGGCCGAAAGGCTGACGTGATCGAGGTCAGGGAAGCCGATCGCGACCTGGTGCACCAGGCCGCCGGCGGGCGAGACTTCCCACATCAGCCTGGAGGTGTTGTGGATCGGCACGCCGCCGCAGCAGGCCCGGCTGATGAACAGGTTGCCGTCGGGCAGGTAGACCCCCTCCCTGATGTAGCTCCGCTGGGCATCGGGCGAACCAGTGACCGGCACCGCGGTCACCCCGGTGCTGGAGTCGGCGTAGTACTGCGCGGTCGAGGGGCTCACCAGGTTGACTCCCCAGCCCTCGTTGTCGGCCACCGCCGAAGTCGAGACCGCCAGCATGGCGGCGTCGGCCGACCAGGACAGGTGCGAGATCGGCGGCAGCAGCCCGCCGTGCCGCACCTGCGCCGGCAGCCCGAGCGACTGCTCCGCGCCGCCGCTGAGCGTGCGGATGATCAGCTTGAACTCGGCGGCCACGCCAGGCTTGGACGGATCGGGCACGCAGGCGTCATTCATCACCGGCTCTGAGGTGAAGGCCAGCTTGGTGCCATCAGGACTCACGGCCGGGAATTGTCCCGGCGCGATCGCGGTCAGGTTGCTGCCGCTGCTGCTGACCGACTCGACCTCGGCGTGACAGCCGGCTTCCTCGGTGAAGTAGACCGTCGACCCGTCCGGACTGACCGAAACCTCGTCCCCGGCTACGCCGTTGGGCACGAGCGTCTGCGTGATGCTGCCGTTCGAGGAGTCGATTCGCACCAGCGCTCCGGCCGTGGTGACCCCGACGATGCCCGGTTCGGCACCTGAGGACTGCGCCGGCGACGAGGCACCGGCCCCGCCGCCAGAAGCCGAGCCCGAGCCGCCCCCTGAGCTAGCCGGAACGGTCACGGTGACCACGGGCGTTGGCGACGGGCTGTTGGAACCGCAGCCTGCGGCAAGTGCGGCAGCGATCAGAGCCAACGCAGGCATCCAGGCATAGCGAGCTGACATATCGGACCTCGGAGGACGTAGGGCGGGAGGATCACGATAGTGACAGGTCGCCACCTAACCGGCAAGCACCCGAGCCAGTCCTAAATCGACGCCGCCATCCTCGTCACGGCCTCGGTGATCAGCTCGGGCGAAGTGCCGATGTTGAGCCGCGCGAATCCCAAGCCCTGGGCGCCAAAGTACGGTCCTTCGGTCAGTGCGACCTTGCCGCGTTCCAGGAACGCGGTGGCCGGGTCATCGCCCAGGCCGAGCTTGCGACAGTCCAGCCAGGCCAGGAAGCTGGCTTCGCCGGGGAGGTAGCCAACCTCGGGCAGCCGCTCGCGCAGCAGCCTGGCCAGCAGCTCCCGATTCTCGATCAGCTGGCGACGCACCGCGTCGAGCCAGTCGAGCGAGCGGGTGAACGCCGCGACCGAGGCGAGCACCCCGTGGTGGGAGGCCAGCAGCGCCTCCCACCGATCGGTGAGCAACTTGGCCGCCGCATCAGAGCCGGCCACCGAAAGCCCGCACTTGAGCCCGGGGATGTTCCAGCCCTTGGAGGCGGAGTTGAACGTGTAGGCGCGCTCGGCCATCGGGTGATCGAGCGAGGCGAACGGCACGTGCTGGGCATCGGCGAGCACCAGCGGCGCGTGGATCTCATCGACGATCAGCTCGACTTCATGCCCTTGGCACAAGTCAGCGATCGTGAGCAGCTGGTCCTTGCGCCAGACCTGGCCGAGCGGGTTATGCGGGTTGCACAGCAGGTAGGCGCTGACCCCAGGCTGAGCCAGGGCGGCATCGAGCGCGCCGAAGTCCAGGTCATAGCCTCCGTCGTCGCGGCGGAGCAGCGGCGCCTCGACAACCTGGCGGCCGATGTAGCCAAGCCGCAGGAAGAACGGCCCGTACACCGGCGGGTTGAGCACCACTCCCGAGCCGTGCGGCGTCGTCGCCACCAGCACCTCGGCGATGCCGGTCATCACGTCAGGGACCGGGAAGACCCGCGCCGGATCGACCCGCCAGCCGAGCCGGCTTCCGGCGAATGAGGCGAACGCCTCCCCCAGATCACCGACGTACGGATAGCCAGTGTCCCCGAGCGCGAGCGCCCCCCTGACCGCCTCGGCGATCGGCTCGGCGATCATGAAGTCCATCTCGGCGACGAACGCGGGCAGCACGTCGGGCGGATACGTGCGCCACTTGTGACTCTTGCGCTTGACGAGCTGATCGAGCGAGCAATCTCCCAGCAATGCCTCCACGTAGGAATGCTTAACCCGTAAGTGCGCATCAAAACCGCCCAGACCGTGCCTGCTAGTCAGGCAGGGTTATTTCGCCACTCAGGTACCGCTCGAGCGTCGGCCCGATCGAGGCGGCCAGTTCGTCGATGCTCGCGTCCGCGATCGCCGGCAGCTTGAGCACCAGCCTGGCCACCGCCAGGCCGATCATCTGGCTGGCGACCAGCGCGACCCGGTACTGCACCTCCTGCGCACTGCCGCTGATCCTCGTCACCCGCGCGATCGTGCCCAGGATCGACTCGGACAGGAACTCGCGCAGCATGACCGCCGCGCTCTCGCTGGTAGTGGCGGACTTGAACAGGCCGAGGAAGGTGTCCTTCAGCTCGGCTGACTCCCATAGCGTGAGCGCGGTGCGGACGATGTGCTCGCCAAGCCCGGGAGCGTCCCGCCCAGCCTCGAGCGCGGCGCCGATCACCTGGCTGGGCACGATCGGCAGCTGCATCGCGGCCGCGAACAGAGCCTCCTTGGTTCCGTAGAAATGGTGCACGAGGGCCGGATCGACCCCGGCCTTGGCCGCGATCGCCCTGATCGTCGCTCCGCGATAGCCGTGCTCGGCGAACTGCGTCCGCGCGGCCTCAAGGATCGCCTCGCTGGTGCCGCTCTCCCCGGCCCGCCGCCCGGCCCGTCCCGTCATGACCCCTGGACCAGCTCGAAGAATCGCTCTTCCAGCGTGGCGGGCACGTCCTGGACTACTGCGGGCAGATCCCCGAGCGCCCGCTGCACGTCTTCAGAGCGGGCGCCCGGTACCCGGACTCCGCGCCCGGCGAGAGAGACCGGCAGTCCGGCGTCCTCCAGGCGGCCGAACGCGTCGGCCCACGACTGGGCCAGTACCACGACGGCCTGGCTGGTCCCGATGATCTCCTGGGCGGTCCCGGCCGCGACCACGGCGCCGCCCGCCATGATCACCAGCCGGCTGCACTCGCTGGCCTCTTCCATGTAATGCGTGGTGACGAGCACACCCGCTCCGGCCTGCGCCGCCCCGGCGATCGTCTCCCAGAGCCTGGCCCGGCCGAGCGGATCGACCCCTGAGGTGGGCTCGTCGAGGATCAGCAGATCGGGCTCGTGCTCCAGGGCCTGCGCGAACGCCACCCGGCGCTGCACCCCGAGCGGCAGCGCGCCGATCAGGTCCTTGCCGTACTGCTTGATCGCATCGGGGATGGCTGTGTCTTTAACCCCTGGCTTGCCGCCGAACGCCGCCGCGCTGAACTCCAGGTTCTCCATCGTGGTGAGGTCGTCGTACAGGCCGAGGCTCTGCGGGACGTACCCGAGGCGACGGCGCGTCTGCCGCGACGGCGGCTGTCCGAATAGCTCGACGGTGCCTGCGGTCGTGCCGATCAAGCCGAGCAGCATCTTGATCACGGTAGTCTTCCCGGCCCCGTTGGCACCGAGCAGCCCTACGATCTCACCGGGCTCGACGTTCAGATCCACGTCCTTGACCGCGGTGAACTCGCCGAACTTCTTGGTGACGCCGGTCAGCCGCGCGAGCGGACTCATGACCTGACCTCCTTGGCGATCGCCGCGACGGTGACTGCGTCGGTGAGGTCGGGCTGGAAGTCACCGGCGGTCGCGTCCGGATCCCAGACCCGCCACTGGCCGCCGCGCCTCCAGGCGCGTGAGCCCTCCGGCCGGGCAGTGCTGGCCCGGGGGGACGACCCCCCGGAACCCCCCGCGTTAGCACTACGCAGCGCTCCGGGCATGGCAGCGATGATCTCATCGCTGGTCCCGGTCGCGAGGACCTTACCCTCATCGAGCACGAGCACGGACGCGCAGCGTTCGGCCTCATCGAGGTAGGTCGTCGCGAGCACGACGGCGCAGCCCTCGGCCGCGGCCCGGGCGATCAGCCACCACAGGCCGCTGCGGCTGACCGGATCGACGCCGGTCGTCGGCTCGTCCAGGACAAGGAGTTGCGGCTTGGGCAGCATGGCCGCGATCACGCCGAGCTTGCACCGCATCCCGCCGGAAAGCTGACCCGCCAGCCGGTCCGATGCCTCCGTCAGCCCGGCCTGTTCCAGGTACTCGGCGGCCCGCTCACGGGCCGCCGACCGCGCCAGCCGGTACCCGGTCGCGCGGAAATCGAGGTTCTCGGTGACGGTCAGGTCGGGGTAGACCCCCGAGCTGGACGGCAGATAACCGACCGCCTCTTTGGCCGGGCGGCGCACCGTCCCGGTCAAAGGTGCCTGCGCCCCGGCCAGGCATCGCAGCAGCGTTGACTTCCCCGCGCCGTCCCCGCCGACCACGGCCGTCACCTGGCCGGCCGGAGCGTCCACGCTGACGTGATCGACCGCGACCGTCTTGCCGTAGCGAACCACGAGATCGTCGGCACCCCAGCTCATGCGCCGACCTCCTGCGCCCGCACCGTCTGCGTCGACGTGTCCGCTGACGAACCCGATCGACCGCGCGGCCCGCGCCGCTCACGGCCGGACGGCGCGAGATAGCTGCGGAACCTCAGCGTCGCTCCCGTCACCACCACGAGCCCGAGCAGCGTCAGGAACACGAACGGCTGCCAGAGCGGGCCGATCGGCTCGGCCCGCAGCATCACCCCGCGCGAGATCTCGTTGAAATAAGTCAGCGGCAGCAGGTAGGCGATCCACCGCACCCCGGCCACGATCGAACTCAGCGGGAAGATCAGCCCGGACAGCAGCACCTGCGGCAGCAGCGTCATCATCGCCAGCTGAATCGCCTGGCCCTGGTTCTGCGAGACGCTCGAGATCAGCACCCCGAAGCCGAGCGTGACGAACAGGAACAGCAGCGCCCCGAGCGCGAACGTGAACGGCGAGCCGCGGAACGGCACGCCGAAGACGGCGATCCCCACGGCCAGCACGATCACCAGGTCGACGGTCGCGACCAGAAAGTACGGCACGATCTTGCCGAGCACCACGTCCCTGGGCTTCAGCGGCATCACGGCGAGTTGCTCGAGCGTGCCCGACTGCCGTTCCCGGACGACGCCGAGGCTGGTGATGATCGTCCCGATGAAGACCAGGACGACGCCGCAGAGCCCGGGGATCATGATGTCCGAGGTGGTCAGGTCCGGGTTATACAGCACGGTCACCTGGGGCTTGATCGCGCCGCCAGCGCCACCTGGTCCGGCGGGCCCTTGAGTTCCCTGGGCGTGACTGGCCAGCGCGGTCAGAGCGGCCCGGGCCGAGAAAAGCTGACTGCCGTCGATCAGTACCAGCGGGCGGGCGCCTCCCGTCACCACCGCCACGTCTGCCTGACCGTCCCTGAGCTGATCCGTAGCCCAGGCACGCCCCTGCGCGGACTCGGTTTCGGTTACCTTGAACGGCGCGCCCAGCAGCTTCTGGACGGCAGCCGCCTGCGGCCCGGCGACGGCGACCGAGATGGACTTCACATCAAAGCTCGCCGCGTAACCGAGAACGACCAGCAGCAAGACCGGCAGCACGATCATCATCGCCAGCGTCCGCCGGTCCCGGCGGACCTGCCGGAACTCCTTCACGATCATCGCCCACATGGCTGTCTCCCGAAGTTAATTCAACGTCTGTTGAACTCTACAATCGTTGAATTCTCTTGGTCAAGACTGTCAGTACCTTCGGGTAGAACGGAGACATGGCACTGACTCGGCATGCCGGAGAGCTGACCATCGAGGACAAGTGCTCATCGCCCTGGCACTACCTGCCGGTCGAGGTTCCGGCCGGGTCGTCGGCCTTAAAGGTCGAACTGCACTACAAAGCGGCCGGCACCGCCGTCCTTGACCTCGGCTGTTTCGACCCGACCGGATTCCGCGGCTGGTCGGGCGGAGCCAGAAGGTCATTCCTGATCACCGCTAAGTCAGCGACCCCGGGCTACCTGCCGGGCGAGCTAGCACCGGGCACCTGGCAGGTCGTGCTCGGACTGCACCGGATCCCGGCCGACGGCGTCCGGTACGAGCTCACCGCCGAGGCAACCAGCGCTGGCGCGGCGGCCCTGCTCGGCTCGGACGAGCGGATCGAGCCGCCGCTCACCGAACATCCGCCCCACCGCGACCTGCCGGCCCCGCCCGGCCTGCGCTGGCTCGCCGGGGACCTGCACTCGCACACCGTGCATTCCGACGGCGTGCTCACGGTCCCCGAGCTGGCCAGGTTCGCCGCCGGGCGCGGCCTGGACTTTCTCGCCGTCACCGATCACAACACGATCAGTCACCACCACGAGCTGCCAGCGGCGGCCGATGCCTACCAGATTGCCCTGGTACCCGGCCAGGAGGTCACCACCGAGCAGGGCCATGCGAACGCGTTCGGCGACCTGTCCTGGATCGACTTCAGGGAGCCGCCCGACGCCTGGCTCGAAGCCACCGAGCACGGCGGCGGCCTGCTCTCCATCAATCACCCCTACGGCGGCCAGGTCAGCTGGACCTCCCCCATGCGACGGCGGCCGCCGCTCATCGAGATCTGGCACTGGAGCTGGCTCGACCTGCGCTGGACCGCGCCGCTGAGCTGGTGGCTGGCCTGGCACCCGGACGCGATCGCGGTCGGCGGCAGCGACTGGCACCGCCCCGGCTCGGACGCGCCGCCGGGCTCACCGACCACCTGGGTGCTCGCCGAAGAACCAGCGACCACCCCGATCCTCGATGGCGTCGCCTCAGGCAACGTCGCGATCTCGGCCAGCCGGGACGGCCCGCTGCTGTTGCGGGTCGAGGGCGAGCTGGTCGCGGTCAACGCCGACGGCGCGATCCTGGTCAATCAGGAGGGACCGATCCGCCGGGTCTCTGGTGATCTGGCCACGCTCGGTCACTCGCCCGGCTACCACCGCATCACCGAC
>Ga0134128_10002057_pt1 | contig 25174 bp, 26 predicted proteins | sample KB31754_FD_96462 | JGI IMG/M metagenome (GOLD analysis project Ga0134128, IMG submission 96462) | Terrestrial soil microbial communities with excess Nitrogen fertilizer from Kellogg Biological Station, Michigan, USA - KB3-175-4 | ecosystem: Environmental > Terrestrial > Soil > Unclassified ...
CAGATCCAGCGGCATCGTGGCCGGGTTCAGCGACGACACGTCCATCATCGGCATGCCGAATTCGAGCGACGCGATGCGGGTCAACTGCGCGTTGTCGACCAGGTTCTGGTCAAGCAGCCAGGAGCCCAGCGGCAGCTTCCGCTGGGCGCTTTCGACCATTGCCTTGCGGACGTCGTCCTCCGGCAGCAGCCCCTCGGACACCAAGCGGCGCGCTATGCCGGACAGGCCCGCGAGCGACGGTTGCGGTTGAGAAGACATAACTTACGTGACCCATTCCCTGTATGTGGTTGAATCTACCGCAGTCTGGCGCCTAGGTCACCCATTGTTTGCGGCCTTTGGCAGCGACAGGGTGATGCGGCGCACAAGTTGCGATGCCTCCCCAGCCAAGCAGGGATCGGGCCAGAGTCGTGCCAGCTGGTTCCGGCAGCAGGCCTGGATCGGCGGTTCCGCATGTCCGAGATGGGTTGGGCTGATCCGCAAGCAGCCATTCCTTGCCCGCAATGAACGCCCCCCTGTCTCCGGATTCCCGGCGCGCTGGGGAGCGCGCCTGCCATCGCCAACCCCATCCCGGCCTTCACGTTATGATCCCCCCTTCTCCGGGGAGCCCACTCTTGAACCAGCTCAGCATCATCCTGCCCGCCAAGAACGAGGCGCCTGCGCTGACGGCCTTGCTGCCGCAACTGCGTGCAGCCCATCCCGATGCCGAGATCATCGTGGTCGACGACGGTTCCACGGACGACACCCGCAGCGTCTGCAAAAGCAGTGGTATCCAGTGCCTGTCGTCGCCGTACTCGATGGGCAACGGCGCGGCGATCAAGCGCGGCGCCCGCGCCGCCAGCGGCGACATCCTGGTGTTCATGGACGGCGACGGCCAGCACGATCCGGCCGACATCAAGCGCCTGCTCGACCAGTTGAACCGCGGCTACGACATGGTGGTCGGAGCCCGCGACTGGGGCAGCCAGGCCGGTGTCGGCCGCGGCGTGGCCAACACCTTGTACAACTGGCTGGCCACTCGCATGACCGGCCACCCGATCCTCGACCTCACCTCAGGCTTCCGCGCCGTGCGCGCGGACAAGTTCCGTGAGTTCCTGCACCTGCTGCCGAACGGCTTCAGCTACCCCACCACCAGCACCATGGCGTTCTTCCGCAGCGCCTATCCGGTCGCCTACATCCCGATCAAGGCCGCCCAGCGCGTCGGCAAGAGCCACATCAAACCGCTGCGCGACGGCGTCCGCTTCCTGCTGATCATCTTCAAGATCGCCACGCTGTATTCGCCGCTGAAGTTGTTCGTGCCGGCGAGTGCGATGTTTTTCCTGCTGGGTTGTGCGAACTATGCGTGGACATTCGTCCATTACGGGCGTCTTACCAACGGCAGTACGCTGTTGTGGAGCGCCGCGGTGATCGTGTTCCTGATCGGGCTTATCTCTGAGCAGATCACGGGGTTGATGTACCGAAGGCATGACTGAATCGAGCCTGCCCACCTTGCTGGTATTGGCGTCGACCTATCCGCGCTGGCGCAACGATCCCGAGCCGGGTTTCGTTCATGAGTTGTGTCGTCGACTGACGGATCGCTTCCAGGTGATCGCGTTGGTGCCCGACGCCCCCGGGGCGGATTCCGACGGGATGCTTGACGGCGTCGAGGTGATCCGTTTCCGCTATGCACCGCGTCGCTGGCAAACTCTGGTCAACAATGGCGGCATCGTGACGAATCTGCGGCAGTCGGGGTGGAAATGGCTGCTCGTGCCCGGTTTCGTGCTGGGTCAATACCTCGCCGCGCGGCGCCTTCTGCGGCAGCGCCGGATCGATGTGATCCACGCGCATTGGCTGATTCCGCAGGGACTGATCGCCCGCCGCCTGAAATCCGCAGCGGCCATTCCCTACCTGGTGACCTCGCACGGCGGTGATCTGTTCGGCCTGCGCGGACGCCTGTTGGAGATGCTCAAGCGGCGTGTCGCCGCTGCGTCGTCGGCCATGACGGTGGTCAGCACCGCCATGCGCGATGAAGCCGCGCGTATCGGCCTGCGTCCGCCGGAGCTCGCCGTGCTGCCAATGGGCGTGGATCTGCGTCAACGCTTCGTGGCCGATGTCCAGGTAGAGCGGGCTCGTGATGAGCTGCTGTTTGTGGGCAGGCTGGTGCCCAAGAAAGGGTTGTCGCACCTACTCGATGCCATGCCCGCGGTGCTTGCAGCGCGGCCCGGGGTTTTCTTGAACATTGCCGGGTTCGGGCCCGAGGAATCGTCGCTGCGCACGCAAGCCCGGCAGCTGGGCATCGAACAGCAGGTGAACTTCCTCGGTGCCATGCCACAGGAAGCGCTGCCGGCCCTCTACCGTCGCGCCAGCATGTTTGTCGCACCGTTCATCCGTGATGACTCGGGCAATCAGGAAGGCTTGCCGGTGGTGCTGATGGAGGCGATCGGTTGCGGTTGCCCGGCGGTCGTGGGTGAGGTTGCCGGTGTTCGTGACCTGCTTGGTGAGGCAGCTGATGAGGTGTGTGTCGATTCACGAGACACGCAGGCGCTGGCGTCGGCCATCATCGCCACACTGGACAACCCTGCCGGCGCACAGGAGCGGGCGCAATCGATCCGCCTGGCTGCTGCCGGTCGGGTCGACTGGCAGGTGATTGCGGACGGTTACGCTGTCCTGCTTGGTCGCTGCGCCCGCGGGGTTGTCGCGCCGGATGGCCAGGCATGACGCGCGTCCTGGTCTGCGGTGGCGCCGGCTACATCGGGGCGCACATGGCCAGAGCACTGGCGCATGCCGGGCACGAGGTGACCGTATTCGACAACCTGTCGACCGGCCATCGCGCCGCCGTGCAATGGGGGAGTTGATCGAAGGCAACCTGCTCGACCGGGAATCGCTTGCGTCGCTGTTCCGTGCGCATGACTTCGACGCAGTGATGCATTTCTGCGCCTTGTCGCAAGTGGCCGAATCGGTACGCGACCCGTACGCCTACTACCGCAACAACGTCGTTGGCACGCTGAACCTGCTGGAGGCGATGCGTCGCGCCGGCGTGCAGCGCCTGGTGTTCTCGTCCACTGCTGCCGTCTATGGCGTACCCATGGCTGACAAGCTGGACGAGTCGCAGCCGACTGCGCCGATCAATCCCTACGGCGCCAGCAAGCTGATGGTCGAGACCATGTTGCAAGACGCGGCCCACGCCTATGGGCTGCGCTCCGTGGCATTGCGCTACTTCAATGCGGCAGGCGCCGATCCCGCAGGTGAGATCGGCGAGTCACACACGCCGGAAACTCACCTGATTCCCAATGTGTTGCGCCATGCGCTGGGCATCGGCGAAGACCTGAAGGTATTCGGCGACGATTACGCCACACGCGATGGCACCTGCGTACGCGACTACGTTCACGTCAATGACCTGGCTTCGGCGCATCTGCTGGCCATGCACTACCTCGACAAACACGAAGGTGCACACCGCTTCAACTTGGGTAGCGGCAGCGGCTATACCGTCATGGAAGTCATCCAGGCCGCGCGCGAAATCACGGGCAAGCAGATTCCGTTTGCCCTGGCGCCCCGGCGCGCGGGCGATCCGCCGGTACTGGTGGCCGACAGCAGGCGTGCTGCCGAAATCCTGGGCTGGTACCCGTCATTCAACAGCATGTCCGCCATCATCGAAACCGCCTGGCGCTGGCATCGCAAGCCCCGCTATTGAGCAAGGTCATTCGATGAAGAAGCAACCCAAACTGATTCTTCGCGAAAGCTGCGTGTACGACGTCAGCAAGTCGTGGCCGCCGGGCCGCTTTGTCGAGATGGGTGCGGGCACCGGTCACATGACCAGGATTTTCCTCGCCCGGGGTTTTTCCGGCGCGTGCCACGATCTCGGTGACGACAGCCGCCGGATGATGCAGGAGAACCTTGCATATGCAAGCGACCGCATGGTCGTGGTCGATGACTTGGCGGCGCTGCCGGATTCATCGTTCGACTACCTGCTGGCGTTCGAGGTGCTTGAACACATCGAGCACGACGCGCAGGTGCTGCGCGACTGGGTGCGCCATCTCAAGCCGGGTGGCCGTATCCTGGTCTCGGTACCCGCGCATCAAAGGAAATACGGTCGTTCGGATGAACTCGTCGGCCACGTGCGCCGCTACGAAAAGGCTGCCCTGCATGCATTGCTGGCAGGTGCCGGATTCGAAGATATCCGCATCGTGAACTATGGGTTTCCGATCACCGAACTGACCCGCCGCCTTTCGAATCGCATCGTTCGCGACGATCGCAGCTACGAGGGCCTGAGCCCCGAACAGCGCAGCATCCGCAGCGCCCAGGCCAAACCCAGGGCAATCAATCGCGTGCTTTCACTGGTCAGCGGCAGATTTTTCCTGCCGTTCCGAAGCGTGCAGCGCTGGTTCTATCGCCTTGATCTGGGCGATGGCTACGTGGCTTGCGGCGTCAAGCGGTTCGACTGATCGTCCACGAGCGCCCGCAAGCGCGGTTCCAGCGCTCCGATCAGCTGAGTCCAGTCCTCGATCGGCACATCGGCCACGACGGGATGATCGAGCTGGGCGAGCAGGGCGCGGGCAAGGCCCTGGGCATCGTCGGCGTCGAATTGGGCCGATGGCACATTCGCCAGCAACTGATTCATCGCGCCGACTCGTGCCGCGGCCACGGGCAACCTGCAGGCCAGCATTTCGTAGGCCTTCTGCGGAAAACAATAGCGGCCAAATGTTGTGTCACGGATGCAGATGGCGCCCACATCGAGTGCATTGAACAGTTCGGCCGTGCGCGCATGGGGCAACATGCCGAGCGCGTGGATGCGCGCGGCAACTGGCGGTGGAAAGTTCGGATCCACCGGGCCGGCGAGCACCAGGTGCACGTCGGGCCGCTGCTGCGAGATGAGGTTCCACGCTTCGTACAGCGTGCCGACGCCCTTGTCCCGATACAGCCCGCCCGCCGTGCCGACCAGCTTCGCGTCCGTCGGCAGCGCCAACGCCTGGCGGCAAGTGGCCTGTTCCATCGGCCGGAACACCGCCCTGTCCACCGTGCTCGGCATGGCGATGACTTCGCCGCGTGCGCCGTAGTCGTCGACGACCAGATCCTTCAATGGCTGACTGGTGGTGGTCACCAAGTCGGCAGCGCACACCGCACGACGCAGCGCCGTGACCATGCCTGGGATGCGCGCCTGGCCGAAGCCCTCGAAGTTGTCGTACAGATCGACGGCAAGAGGAATGCGCAGCCGTTGCGCCAGCCACGCCGACAGCGCGACATGCGGGATGTCCGAGGCGCCAATCAACAGGTCCGGCGCGAATTCGCGCAGGCGACGGAGCATGCCGTGTGGATAAGCAAGCAGCGCCGGTACACGCAGATGCCCCAGCGAGTGCGACTCCCAGGTCAGCGTGCCGGGCCGCGCATCGTGTTCCCAGTTGCCTTCGTCGTGGCCCTGATAGCTCAGGCAGAACCCGCCGACCGCGTGCCCCAGCCGGGCGAGCTGGAACGGGATCTCGTACAAGCGTGCGTATCGGTCGGCAATGACGTCCTTGCCCATGTACTTTCGTTTGCAGAGAAAGGCGATGCGCATCCCGATCAGGCCTCTGGCGGTGCCAGCAGAGCGACGGTTGGAAAGTAGGCGCGCATGCGTGCGGTATCGCGCGTCAGCAGGGGCAGTTCGCGTACGGCGGCATGGGCACCGATGAAGAAATCCCGCAGCACGCTGGCGCGCGTTCCTCGCCGCGCCCGGTATTGGCGGAACGCCTTGCCCGCGAGGAACAAGGCCGCGCGCGGCATTTCCTCGAAGGCTACGCCAAAATCCGCGAGCACATGATCCAGCCTCTCCAGGTCGTCGTACCACACCGAAAACTCGGCATAGACGATAGGGTTGATCAACAGGCCGCCACGTTCCGTCGCGCGCTCCAGTTGCTCCTGCGACCAGTCCCCCCAGCGCGCATCCGCCTGCACCACGTCCAGGAGTACGCAGGTATCGACCAGGATCATTTCAGGCCGGGATCGCGCGCGTCCGCTTCGTAGCCACGCAGGAGGGACATCAGCGCATCGGTGCTCTTGCCGGTGTCGAGACTGCCTCGCAATGCATCGAATCGTCCCTTGCCGCGACGAGGTTTGTCGACAGCCGCCGGACTTACGATCACCTCGCCGTGGGCGCCCAGCGAGAAGCCCACGGGCGAACCCGGCCGCAGGCCCAGGTAGTCGCGAAACTTCTTCGGCAAGGTGACTTGGCCCTTGCTGGTAAGTGTCGAAGTCATGTGGGCTTCTCCAAAAGTATTACCAAACACGATCATGGTAATACCTGCGGTGTTGGCGTGACAACGATGCCCTCAACCGATCAGCCGCTTGGCGGCAGCCAGCGCAGCGCCCACCACCTGGTCCATGTTGTAGTAACGGTATTGAGCAAGCCGTCCAACGAAAGTCACGTTCGCTTCCTGCTTCGCCAGCTCCTCGTAGCGCTTGAACAGCGCCTCATTCTCCGCGCGCGGTACCGGATAGTACGGTTCGCCATCCGCCTGCGGATACTCGCGCACGATCGAGGTGCCTGTGTGCTGCTGACCGGTCAGGTGCTTGAACTCGGTGATGCGAGTGTAAGCATGATCGTTTGGATAGTTGATCGTGCCGGTCTCCTGATACTGCGGCACATCCGCCAGGTGCTCATGTTCGAAGCGCAGCGAACGATAGGGCAGGTGGCCATAGCGGAAATCGAAATAGGCATCGATCGGTCCGGTGTAGACCAGGTGATCGTAGCCGCCGCGCTTGCGCACGTCGGCAAAGTCCACACCCAGCTCTACCGAAATGTTCGGATGATCGAGCATGGCTTCGAACATCTTCGTATAGCCGTGCAGCGGCATGGCCTGGAAGGTGTCGGTGAAGTAGCGATCATCGGTATTCGTGCGCACCGGGATGCGCGCCGCCACGCCGGCCTTCAGCTCCGACGGGTCCAGCCCCCATTGCTTGCGGGTGTAGTTGAGGAAGAACTTCTCGTACAGGTCGCGTCCCACCGAGTTCAGCACCACATCCTCACTCGTCTCCACCGGCTCCCGAGGTTCGCGCACTCGCTCAAAGAACGTCGCCGCGCCAGCTTCGTCCAGTTCCAGCCTGTACAACTGGTTCAACGTATCGCGGTTGATCGGGAAAGGGTATGCCACCCCATCCACCACCCCTCGCACGCGGTGTTCATAAGGTCGCCACGCAGTGAACCGTGAAAGGTACTCGAAGATGCGCTCGCCATTGGTGTGAAAGATGTGCGGCCCGTAGCGGTGCACCAGCACGCCGTGCTTGTCCAGCTCATCGTAGGCGTTGCCGGCGATATGGGGGCGCTTGTCGATGACATGCACGCGGTGGCCGGCGTCGGCCAGTTCGCGGGCCATCACGCTGCCGGCGTAACCGGCGCCGACGATCAGGGTGGTGGAGTTCATGCAGGGCTCGACAAAGCCGTTATCCGGCCAGGAATTGTTGGGGAGTGGAAATACGGATACCCAAGTCGGATTGCAACAATCGCTTGTCGCCCGTCACGAGGATCAAGTCATCGCGCGCGGCCAGCAACTCCCACAGGTGCTGGTCGCCGGGATCAGGTGCCGGCATCGCGGTAACCGGTTGCAGCACGATGGCATGTTGCGCCAATTCCACCACAAGTATTTCCACTTCGGCGACGGAAAGTCCGTGCAACCTACGCAGATTGGCGCGGGTCAGCACGTCGCGGTATTCGGCCAACAACGCGGTGGAAACCACGTACGGGAATGCAGCGGCCAGCATGCCGTCCAGGATGCGCGCGGTTGGCGCCTCGGTTTGGTGTGTCAACAGTCCAGCCACAACGACATTGGTGTCGATGACAGCGGGTGCCTTCATGCGCGGTGCGCCCTGATTTCCTTCTCTGCCAGCGTCATTGCATCGCCTTCATTCATGCCGCTGCGTTTGCGCGCACGTTGCACCAGGTCCCGCGCCTCCTCGCGGGTCTTGATGCCGTAGAACTCCAGGCTCTCGTCGATCAACTGACCGATCGGCTTGCCGCGTTGGGCGGAAGCTTCTTTCAGTGCTCGGTAGCGTGGTTCGCTCAAGGTGATGGTCAGACGGTTCATGATGGTGTTTTGGTGTTTTGGTGTGTGTTCACCATAGCACATGCCCTGCCGTCGGGCCATTTTTCGCAGTTGTGGTGCCGCTGGTGCAACTGGCGCCCCTGTCGACGAGGGTTTTATCGTGCATGGCGCGCCTCAACCTCGGACTTCGCGTCAGTCGTGGTGGGTGGTTCAATCCTGATTCGTTCGCCGAAAAGATGAGACTTGATGAGCCGTCTCAGAGATCTCAGTTTGCGAACAAGATCCTTCAGGAGTGGCAGCCTCAAACCGAATCTGACCGCCAACCAAGTCATCCAGCGATCGGATCCACATAATTTGGAGGCCACTTCGTCATGGAATCGGCGCCTGTCGTCCTTCGAGCCGGGCAGGCGTACGAGAGGATCGGAGTAGTACTTGCTGATCATCTCGCGCGTAGCTGCATTGAAGCGGTTGCCCGTCTCCGCTGAGAACCCGGAAAACATGGCCTCGATCTGACGGGCATACTGCATGCGGGAAGTGATGTCCGGCACGTATCGCTTAGTCCACGAGTGCGGCACATTAGTGCGATAGACCGACATGATCCTGTCGAGATAGGCCACCTTTCCGCCCAATGCGGCTCGCAACGCCAGCGGGTAGTCGCCGACGGGCGCCTGGCGGCACCAAGCCGGCGAGTCGAACGCAATCTCTCGTCGGACCAGAATTGAAGCCGTTGGCATGAGTCCGCCATCGCCGAGGATGACCTCCTCAGTGCTGAGAATTCGCGAAAAAAGCGATTGTCTGCTGGTGCGCGTCTGGTTGCCGGTCTCATTGTCGATATAGGCGGCCGCGTGGAAAACTAGCGTGCACTCCGGATGGGCGCGAAATATAGCCATCTGGCGAGCCAACTTGGTTGGGTCGCACCAGTAGTCATCACCTTCGCAGATCGCAATATACCTACCGCGTGTTGCGGATTGACATCGACGTGTATTTGCGTGAGATCCGACGTTTCCTTTGGCAGTTAGAATACGAATGAGGTGCGGAAAACGACGTTGATAGTCTAGGGCAATTTCACGTGTTCGGTCAGGCGAACAATCCTCGCCGATTATCAGCTCGATGGGAAAATCACGCCGTTGGGCGATAACACCTTCGATCGCTTGGGCAATGAACTTTTCGTGTCGGTACGCAAGCGTATATACACTCACCAAAGGATCAGCAGGGAGCTTGTTCCAGTCAGCGACTTCGATGGTGGCGGTGTCGTCAATCATTCGTTGCGTTGTCCTGATTAGCCCTGACCCTCGGCTACGCGTCACGTGATTTGAGACGGCGTTGTCCGAGGACGGCGCCGCCTTCGGGAACGAGAGTGCATGTCATGGCGATGAATCTTGTGCGATTCCAACCGGGTCTGTCGATGGTGGAGTTCATGCAGCAGTACGGCACCGAAGCGAAGTGCTGCCGCGTGCTGTATCGCGCGCTGGCCACAGGGCTTTAGCTGTTCGGCCTGCAACGAACACCCGCGTTGCCGGTTCCGCCGCGGCCCGCAGATCTACTACCAATGCCGTGCCTGCCAGCATCAGACGACCCTCGTCAGCGGCACGGTATTCCAGGCGGCGAAGCTGCCGCTGCGCACCTGGATGCTGGCCATCCACTTGTTGACCTTGACCAAGACCAACATGGTGGCGCAGGAGCTGATGCGACATCTGAGGGTGAATTACAAGGCGGCCTGGCGCATCAGGCACAAGATCACGCATGCGATGACCGAGCGCGAAGCGCCGAGTCAATCGCCGCTTTCGCCTGCGCGAGATGCTTCCGCGACTGGCCCGGGCTATGATGATGTGCAAGCACCATTCCGAACCGCCTCTGCGTATGGCTACTAATTTTCATGGCTGGGGAATGGCCCTAATCAGTTGCGTTGTTGGTGGGTGTGAGCTGGGTCATATCACGTATCAACGCAAGCAATTGTACCCATGCTGGAATCCTAAGGCTCGCCGCCAAGCCTACGTAAACCAGTGTCGCAACAAGTACCGCCAGAACTGTCATTGGAACGCTGGACATCGTCCAATGCAAAATGGCCCACGCTGGTAATGCGGCGATGAGAGCGAGTAGGAAAGTAGCGCGCTGATCTTTCAGTTGGGCAAGCATTCCATAGTTCAACATCCGGTGCGTATACCAAGTGTTCACAGCGACGCCGCATAACCCGACGATCAGCATTGCACCGGCCACCGCAATCGTTCCGAATGCCACTGATGCGATGGTAGCGATTACGGTAATGATGTTCTTCAAAATCTCTAGGTAGAAGAAACGATTTGAGTGGCCCTGTGCACTCAATGCTGCTAGGTTCAGCACATGTAGTGGCCATAGCGCACCTCCAAGCGCCAACAATGAAACAATCGGGGAGGCGGATTCCCAGCGCATGCCGTATACCGAATTAATCAACGGCCGCGCGACGATGGCAAGTCCGACCATGCATGGCACGAATACGAACATCGAAACGCCCAGCGACGTGCGAAGCGCCTCACGCAGGCGCTGCTTGTCATCGGCAAGTTTCGAGAAGACCGGTAGTCCGACGCGTGATAACAACGCACCGATAAGCGACGTAGGCGCGCTGGTCGTGTTTTGCGCGAGGGAATAATAGCCTAGCGTTCCGGAGTCGAAGAATTTTCCTATCAACAGGGATTGAAGCCGCACTGAGACGGTATTGAGCAAACCGGACAACAGCATGAAGCCGCCGAAACCGAACAGTTGTTTGAAGGATCTGGTGTTGAAATGTCCAGAAGGGCGCCAGCGCGAGAATACCCACAGGCATGCCGTTCGAAGGCCGCTCGCGATCAGCGCCTGAATAACCAGGCTCCATACTCCGAAGCCTTTGAAGGCGGCAACGACGGCGACAAGCCCAGATACAACCGAGGATACTATCTGTGCTTTCGCACGGGCGCGGAACTCCAGCTTTTGCGTCAATAGAGCATCCGGTACTGCACCCAAAGCACTGAGTGGAAGCACCCACGCGATAGCGCAGGTCAGCTGCTCCAATTCGCGCTGGTGATAGAATGCCGCGATGCCGTGCGCCGAAATCCACAGTATGCCGCCGCCAAGCAGTCCCGCGCACACATTGAAAATGAAAACTGTAGTCTCATCGTCCTCGCTGGTCTCTTGCCTCTGAATCAAGGCCGTGCCGAAGCCAGCATCCATAAGCACTGCACCCAAGCTTGTGAATACCAGCAACATCGCGATCAAGCCGAAGTCGCCGGGCGACAATAGGTGTGCCAGGACGATAGTTACGACGAGTTGGAAGCCGTAGCGTGATGCGATTTCGATCGCGCTCCACAGCGTAGCTTGTGTTGTGCGTTGGCTCAGGTTGGCCATGCGTTCGCTTTGCTTCTGTAGAGCCTGACCTGATGTGGAAATTTATGGCCAAGCAGGCGGTGAGTCTGGGATGCTTAGTTCAACAAATCAAAGCGGCGCACGGGTAAGAAAACATATCTTCAAAATGGCTACGCGTTTTGGTTCAGGTCACGCGAGCGTACGACGTTCAACTGCGGCCAATTAGGGCCGATCGCACAGAAATCAACACTCGGCTATCTATGCTACGGTTAGGTGCGAATTCGTCCGTATCTTATCTAGAACGCTTTTTGGATCGTTCCACATCAATACATCTAAGATGGAAAGACCGTTCTCGTACCGGTATGGCTGTGTTTCATATACGAAGTTGTCAAACTGCAGGAATTGCAGCGAGATATTTCGTTCTCGGAAACGCAATGGGTCGAAAAGATGCTTTCCACTGATGGGGTTTAAATATTCGCTTGCGCCAAGCATGGTAGATATTTCGCGTGCCCATTCCCCAGGCCCAAGGCGGGGTGGAAGTGGAAGTTCTAGCTCGGAACAGACTCGCGCGTGAAAAGGGATGTCGAGATACTTGGAAACCGAATTCAAGGTTTGTGTGTTTAAGCCGACGAGTGAATCGTTTCCCAGTGAGGCGAATACTTCATCAACGATTCTTATCACATCATCGAAATAGGGTGCCTTGCGCCGATAGTGGCTAAGCTTGCCCAAGATGGTTTTATGCGTTGTTGCGAGGTCCAGGACGCGCGCGTCGCATGTCTTGATATTGATGGAGGAATTTGAAAGCGGTACCGAGATGTAATTCCAGCCTGTGGTCGGGTGCAACACTCGATTTCGGCTCATCCAGGTCTTAGGCGTGTATTGTGTTATGTCGAACACTACCCAGGCGTCAGCGTGTGCGATTAGCGCGAAATGCCCCAAGTAGGGAAAGAAGTAGGGCTGCATGATGCCGAGGCGCATGTTAGGAGGAGGCTTTTGCGAGCGCGGTGGCATGGATTTTCGCTGCGGCGATAAGGGTGCATACGCGATCGACATCCTGTGTGGAAACGTCAGGGCCAAGTGGCAATTGCAGATGATTGCGCATTATTTGGGCGGCACGAGGAAGGTGCGTCACGCTTGTTGGACAGGTCATGGCTGTTTCAAAGGACATAAGATGGCGCGCATTGACGTTATCCGCTTTCAAAACAGAAACTAGGCAATCTCTGCTCATTCCGAATTCTGATTCGTCGATTTCGCAAATCAGATATGCGTAATTACTGCTATCGATGCCACTAGGTTTCAGCAGACGTATACCGAGTATGCTTCGAAGACCGCTTTCATACCTCTGAAACAACTTCGTATTTGCCGATTGCAGTCGCGGAAAGTCATCTAGGTGCATTAGCCCAAGTGCGGCCTGTGCTTCCGACAATCTGCCGTTACTGGTCTTCGACACGGTTACGGGAATGCCAGCACCGTAACTGCTGCGAATGTTGCGCAGTCGTCCAGCCAAGCTATCGTCATTAGTGCAAAGATAGCTGCCTTCCGCGCCACCCATGATTTGCCCACTGTGGAGTGAGAAAACCTCTATATCGCCCTGACCTCCGATTGGCGCGCCATTGACGATGTTTGCGAATGCATGGACAGAATCAAAATACAGACGAACCTCGAATTGATGAGCCAAGTCTCGCAAAGCCGCCGTATCGCATACGCTTCCCCATTGGTTGACAGCTAAGATGGCTGCGATGTCGCTGTGTCCCTGATTCAGTAGATCAGCCGCGTAGTCGGCGTCAATCTGATGAGTCCTCGGATCCACATCGCTGAAAAGCGGCTCGAGCCCGGCCCAAGTCAATGACTGCAAAACAGAGACGGATGCCAATGCCGGAACGATGACTCGACCGTGCAGCCCCATCGCCTCCGCCGCCATGATCAATCCGATCGTTGCGTTGGTGACACATACCGCGTGCCGAACTCCGTGGAAAGCCCTAAGGCGCTCTTCTAGCCGGGAGGCCAAAGGGCCTTGGTTCGTATAGTACTGCCTGGTAAAAATGTCTCGAAAAGCGCTTTCGTATCGCTCCGGCGCAGGCAGGTAGGCTTGATCGCCTTCCAGAACAGTATCGAATCTGGGAGAGCCGCTTAGTATTCCAAAACTTTCAATAGGTAGTGTTGTATTCATTGTTGGCGTAGTTGCTTCGTGATCGGATCAGCATGATCCTGCATGAAGTGAAGCAGCGATACGATAAGCGCCGTGTCTTCGTCGTCGACGAAATATCCGCAAGGCAACAGCATGAACTGCTCGGCCAGACTTTCTGTCAGACTCAGATTGCCCGCGATAGTAGGGTACGCTGCGCGCTTCTGATGTAGTGCCGGCGAATAATATGGACGCGCGATCACCCGTTCACCATGAAGGACGCGCAAGGTGTCTTCGCGCGTAAGCGGCCATTCCGGGGACAGCCGCACGACAATGTTTTTGTAGCTGCACTGCTCAGCCTCATCGAATGTGAGTAGGCTCAAGCATGGCAGAGAATTCATCATGTCCCGGTAGGTTTCGTAGCGATGACGATTGCGTTCGATTTGTGCTGGTAGATCGCTTAGGCCGGACAGGGCCATGGCGGCATGCACTTTGTTCATGGTGGCGTCGATGCCGTAAGGGATCGGACATCCATCATCTAGCAGTCCAAGGTCACGCATTCTGACCAGCTTTTCCGCAAGCTCGGGATCATTGGTAGTCAAGTACCCACCCTCGAAACCATTGATCAACTTGCTGGCATGCATGGAAAAGCATTCAGCGTTTCCGAACGATCCAATCTTCTTCCCACGGTATGTTTCATATGCGGATTCGACCGCATCGACGAGCAGAGGAAGATTCCTGCGTTGTGCCAGATCGGCCAAACTATCGACTTCGCAACAGTTAACTATAGGGTGCACAGCGAGCAGCAGGGCAGTATCTTTGTTGATGCATCGTTCCACAGTCGCGGCGTTTGCACCGAGAGTGTGTGCATCCACTTCACAGAAGTGAGGCACCAGTTTCACCCACGCGGCGATGTCGGCCATGCGCCGGTACGTTAACGAGGGCATCACGATCTCTGTTTTACCTGGCAAGGCTAGGCACTTCATGGCAAGCGCTAGACCCCAGAATCCATTGCTGAAGGCGACGCAATGACTTGTCTTGTGAAGCGACGCCAATTCCTGTTCAAGCAGTTCGACCAATGAACATTCGTTGGGCCCACCTTTTCTTTCAAGGATCAATTTGGAGTGGGATAGAAATGTGTCGATGTCCGGACGCACCAGATTCGATGTGGAACGGGGTGTGGCAAACAGGGCGGTGCCGCCAAATACTGCCAAATCGTGTATGTCGCTTTTATTGAACACGTGGCTCACTCTACTCGTGAATGGAGCGGTTCCAATATAGCATCGAAGCGATAATGAGCAGCGAAAAACTCATTTGGCATCAACTGGAACCGAATACCCCAGCCGGTTTCGGCTGCAAGTTGTTTCCACTCTTTACGATCGCGCCATATTCCAATTTGCGAGGCATGGTTGGAAAGTTCTTCCGCATAGTCTTTGCCTTCCGGATAGAACGCTTTGGCGCGATCTTTGTCTGGCAAGTTGCCAATGTACAGGGTCTTGATCTTCGTGAATCTGCTGGATAATCCCTGCAGAACGTCGCGGGCATCGGCAGCCGTGAAGAACGAGAAGCTGCCGTAGCAAAGCGCTTTGGTGAATCGGTCGGGGTGCCGCTCGGCGTGAACGTATTCAGCAGCTCCACTCAGTGTAAAGTCGAATTCAGGCGGCCTTGCGAAGTTTTCCAGCGCAACCGATATTAGGTATTTTGAATTGTCGACACCGAGAAATTCGGCAACATCATCAAAAAGTAAGCGTGAAAGTGCACCATTACCGCAGGCTACATCCAAAAGGCAGTCGCCTTCGCGAAAATCAAGCCCGCTCTTGATGGCATCGACAATGAGTTGTATCTGATCTTCGCTTATTGGTTTGCCATGGACGGTGCGTCTGACTTGCCCCCAGAAATCATCCGGCCGGAGCGTCTTGGGATACTCCTTGTAGTCCGATTTGGAGAAATTCATGGTAATCCTTCCGCGCCTGCAACGCCGGATGGCTGAGCAAGTTGCGTCTGCGGTTCGTCGACATGTGGCTGATGGTGGTTGGCGTGCTGGAGCACTTCAATTACGCTGCAGATCCACTTAATGTTGTCGTGAGTTAGTGTGGGGCCGGTGGGCAAAACGACTATGCGCTGCGACACATCGTGCGAATTCTGCAGCATCAAGCCCGCATGCGGGAACAGATCGCGGTAGGGCTGCATCTTGTGGCACCCCGGCCAGAAATACTTGCGTGCCAGTATGTTCTCGGCGTGCAGTGCGGCGACGATGGCATCGCGTGAGATGGGAAAGGTGTCGTCGACTTCAATCACGATGTAATGATGGCTGTTGCGCTCGGCTGGAGCGTAGTCCAGCAGTCGGATGCCGGGAATTCCGCTCAGTGCCTGCTTGTAGGCGGCGTGGTTGCGGCGGTTGATTGCAAAGATCTCGTCCACGCTAACGAGATTTGTCAATCCCATCGCCGCGCACACCTCGATCATCTTGCCATTGGTGCCGGGGTGGATGACGTTGTCGTAGCCCTTGAAGCCGAAGTTGCGCATTAGGCGCATGGTCTCGGCCAGTTCATCGTCGTTGGTGACAACCGCACCGCCCTCGAACGTGTTAAACGACTTGGTGGCGTGAAAGCTGAGCACCTCGCATGCCCCAAACCGGCCGATGGTCTGCCCCTTATAGGTGCTGCCGAAGGCGTGCGCGGCATCGAACATCAGCTTCAGCCCGTACTCGTCGGCGATCGCCTGCAACTCGTCGATGGGTGCAGCGCGACCCCAAAGGTGCACGCCGATGATGCCGCTGGTCCGCGGAGTGATCATGCGTCGCACAGCCGCGGGATCCAGGTTGTGCGTGGCGGGGTCGATGTCGGCGAACACCGGTGTGATGCCTTGCCAGTACAGCGCGTGCGCGGTGGCGACGAAGGTCCACGACGGTATGATCACTTCGCCTTCGAACCCTAGCGCGCGAATGGCGATCTCGAGCGCGATGGTGCCGTTGCACATGGCGATGCAATGTTTGACCCCGAGATGGGCAGCGATGCGCTGCTCGAACTCCTGAACCATCGGCCCGTTGTTGGTCAACCACTGGTTGTCCAGGATCTGGTTGACGCGCTGCAGGAAGCCTTCGCGGTCGCCGATATTTGGCCGCCCCACATGTAGCGGCTGGTCAAACGCCGGTGGCGCGCCATTGATGGCGAGATCAGCCTTGCTGCGAATGATCTTGGTTGGCACGCGTAGATCGCCCCTGAAGTCCAGTTATTGTGATTCGAATCAAGCGTATCGCAACCGACTACGTGGTAGTTACACCACGCCTTTCTCGACGCTGGGTTCTTGGTTTATTGCAACCCCGGCAAAACACGCAATTCATTCAATGTCGAATCCAACCGTCCACCGATATCAAGCGATTGCAGCGCCTTCAGTGCCGCATGCGCTTCGTCCCTGCGTCCCTCCGCCGCCAGCATCCGCACTAAGGTTATGCGGTACGCCGGTTCATTCGGCGCTGTCTTCACGGCATCGACGGTCATCCGTTCGCCGAGCTCGTGGTCGTTCAACACGTTCCAGGCATAGTCCCCGTACATCGCCAGCAGCCGAGCGCTTGGATTCGGGTGTGACAGGGCAGCCAGGTAGGCCTCGGTCATGCGTTGTTTCGAAAGATCGCAGCTGTGTTCGCGGTCGCATTGGGTCAGCGCACCCAGTGAACTTTCGTCCTGCACGCCGGGTCGGCGTGCTTTGAGCTTCGTGATCATGCTGTCCCACCAGGCATCCCTGATCGGCAGATGCATGCGCGAGTTCATGAAGATCAGCGCCTGCTGAGGCAGGATCGACGATTCGGGGAGCGCGGCGGCCTTTTCCAGCGGAGCGTAGGCGAGCTTGGTGAAGGGGGATGTCGGGTCGTACTTGGAGTAGATGATGTAGGTGCGGCCCAGTTCGTACTCGGCGCGTGGCGATTGCGGTGCGCGGCCGGCCAGATCCTCTGCCAGGCGCAGCGGATTGCCCCACGCATAGGCCGTCAAGGCCGTCAGCGTGGCCCAGCACAACAACAGTCCGCCCAGCAGTACGTGACGTGGAAGTGCCAAGGTCTCGCCTCGCGGTGCCGCCAGTAGCGGCACGATCGCCAGCAGGAGGCCGAAGCTGGCGAAGTAGTTGCGGTGTTCGTAGATCAGCTCAAGTGGCAGGATGGTCCCGGTGAGCAACTGGCAGCCGAGGAACAGGCCGATCCCGAGTGCTGCCAATGGGTGGCGTTTGCGCAGCCACACCATCAACGCGACAACGGCACCCAGGAACACGATGCTGGCCAGAGTCGTCCATGGTTTCAGCAGGCTGGTCGAGATCGGAAAATCGTCGTGGTAGAACGACAGCGCATCCGGCGTGGGCAGCAAGGTCCAGCGGATGTACTCGACCACGATGCGCGCTTCGCTGAGCAGACGCGTACGCAGGCCGAAATCGCGGGTCGACCAGTAGCCGGGGTTGAATACCTGGGGCAGCAACCAGACCAGGCCGACGATTATCGGCAGCAACAGCACGACGATGAACAGGCCGATCAGGCGCTTGTCACGTCTTCCGGTCTGGGTGCGGAATCCGAGCATCAGCCACTCGATGAGTACGGCATACAGCGGCAGCATCACCGCTGTCTCCTTGGCCAGTACACCCATGCCGGTACATGCCAGGATGCTGGCTACGCACAGCACAAAACCACGGGTGGTCGATGACGTTGCCGTGGCCGCGTCCCCTTCGGACGACACGAACAGCATGCGCCGGCGCCCAGCGACGTAACCGAGCAGGCCAAGCAGCACGAACAGGTTGGCCATGCTCTCCATGCGCTGCACCACGTAAAGCACGCCGGTGAGGTTGATCGGCAGCAGCATCCAGCCTGCCGCGATCAGGGCGGCGATGACGCCAGCGCGCTGGTCTGTCGAAACGGCGGGAGATATTTTCAGCAATGCTCTGGCCAGCAGAAACACCAGCAACCCGTTCAACAAATGGATGACCAGGTTGGTCAGCTTCATCCAGTACGGGTCGATGCCGCTGATCAGATAGTTGGCGGCGAAGCTCAACGAGGCCAAAGGTCGTTTGAATTCACTTGAAGGCGAGGAGAGAGCTGCGCCCACTAGCGAGGAAAAGCTGGCATCCTGCGGCTGCACGCCGTGGTTGTCGACAATGTTCGGGTAGTCGTCGAAGAGAAATCCGCCAGACAGGCCGGGCCAGTAGATAGCGAGGGTCACGATGAGGGCGGCAAGCAGCAGCCACCAGCCTTGGCGGTGCGAGTGCGCTGCGTGCGGTTTCGGTAGCGTTTGGATCATTGTGCAGTCTGGGCCTGGCGCGCGGCGTCGTCGTGCAGTGTAGCGCGCAGCCGCGCCAGCTCATTCGGCCAATAGTGCTGGTGTTGCAACACCCAGGCATGGATGCGTGGCATGCCGAAGCCGGGTTCATAAGCTTGCGTGGGTTCGGCGTCGAGATGGTTCAGATGGGCCAGGCCCCGTTTCGGGAAACCGTTGGCACCCAGCAGTGCCGCCTGCTTGAGGGCAGCAGACACGCGCACTTGCAGATCCAGCGCCTGGTTGAACTCGGTTAGTGCCGAGTCCGCATCGTTTTGCGCCAGGGCGAGGCGGCCCAGCAGATAGTGAATGTCCTGCTGTCGCCCGGGGTTGGTGGCCAGGTGCGGGTTGGCCAATGCCGCCTGTAGCAGGCTGGAAAGCGTGGCATAGCTCAGCTGGGGACAGGGCGCGTGCGCCACCTGTTCGATCGCGCGCTCGAACCAGCTCACCAGCAAGGCGCCGGGGTCGCGGGTAGTGCGCAGTGCTTTGCGCGAAGCGGCCAGCGTGGCTGGATCAATCTTCCCCATCTGGCACTGCGCGCCAAACAGATTCAGCGCCAGTTGCACTTCTTCAGGTGCCTTGCTCATGAGTGGCAGCAAGCGCCAGACTGCCAGCTGCGGATGTCCACTATTCATTTCCACCTGCGCGGCGTTGGCCTGGGCGCGTGGTGAATCGGGATTGAGCGCTGCCCACAGCAGCGCTTGGTCGTGGCTGTTGCCCCACAGGCTGGCGCGGGCGTGGGTCATCACACCCAATCCCAGCAGGATCAATGTTGCCAACGCGAGCTTGGCTACCCGCACCGATCTACCCGCAGGAGCGCCTTCAGGCGCGATGGCACCATCAACCTGCGTTGTACCGGGGTGAATACGCACACTGCACAACCACAGTGCCAGCGGCCAGAACATCAGCATCGCCGGAAGGTAATTGCGATGTTCGAAGTACAGCTCCAGTGCCACCGTGCTGGATTCCAACGATTGACCGACGAAGTAGAACAGGACCGCCAGCGCTGCTGCCGGCCAGTGGCGGCGCAACAGCCAGGCGCCCGCTATCAGCGCGACGACGGCCAGCAACGCAGTCAGCGTCGTCGCCGGCGACCACAGCGAGGTCGATGCCTGGATATGGTCGTTGAACAGTCCCGGCGTGAAAGGTCGTGGTAGCCACAGCAGATCAAGGTAATCGAGCAGCACACGCGGCTCGGTCAACAGTCGTTGGCCCAGCGTCCACGGACGCACTGAAGAGATGCCGTGAACCGTGCCGCTCCAGCCTTGTTGCAGCAGATAGGCAGCGACCAGCGTCGTCGGCAGCCATGCGAGCGGCAGCATCGCGCGCCGGTAAATGCGCTCGTCAGTTGAGGTCGAGTTCGTTGTTCCTTGCTGGCTGTGGGCGCGCAAGAAGACATATTCCACCACCAGTGCCAGCGACGGCAGCAGAATGCCATTGGCCTTGCTCAGCATGCCAAGCAGGGTGCACCCACCCAGGCCCACACCAATCCAGACTGCACCGCCCCAGCGACGTCCCTGCAACATCGCCCGGCGACCACGCAACCAGGCCAGCAGGCCGAGCAGGGTAAATGTGGCGGGCAACATCGCCTCACGCTGCACGATATACAGCGTGGTGGAGACGAACAGGGGATGCAACAACCAGAAACCGGCACCGATTGCAGCGGCAAGATCGACGCGATTTCGGTCCACCAACTTGAATGCCTCACGGCCCATCCGCCCGAGCAGCAGCGCGAGCAAGCCGCCGTTGAGCAGGTGCAGAATCAGGTTGGTGCGCTTGAATGAGTAGGGATCGACTGGCCAGTTCCGGGCATCGATCAAGAACGTGAGAAGAGTAAGTGGTCGGCCAGTGGGGTCGGCTGCGCCCGAGGTGATATAGCGCCAGAACGTCGCCCAGTGGTCGATAGGGCCAGTGGCGCCGAGCGCTGGAAGATTACTGTAGTCGTCGAACAGGAAGCCGCCATGCAGACCAGGTGCGCAAGCAATCCAAGTCAGCGCCATGAGCAGCGGGAAGACAAGCAGCGTCGGCATTGCAGCGCGACTTCTCATCGGGGGTCCAGAGATAAAAAAGAAGGGCCGCAAGAGGCGGCCCTTCCAGATGTCAAACGTGCCGGGAATTACGGACGGCAGGACGTGGGCAGATACTTGGCGTCGACTGTGCCGCCCGTGCAATGCCACTCGATGCTGCCCCCGTTGGTCACAGCAGAGAAGATCAGCGTCTTTGGACCGGTGCTGATGGCAACGTTGGCTTTCGCGCCGCCGTAAGAAACGGTGATCTTGCCTTGGGTCGTGCCCACATCGACCTGGCTCACATACTGGCCCTTGATACTGACGTTTGTCGCGAGACCCGCCGAGCCATTCGCCTGCGGGAAATGACCCGTATTGCTGTAGAACTCGGCCATTGCCGTCTTTGCGCCATCGGCAAGTACGGCGCCTTCCGACACCTGCGAGCGAATCAGGTAATCCTGGTACGCCGGGATGGCGATCGCGGCAAGGATCGCGATGATCGCAACCACGATCATCAGTTCGATCAGGGTAAAGCCCTTCTGCATCTTCTTCATGGTGGTTCCTCTGTAGTGGTTAGCTAACCGTTGATGCCCCCTGAGCCCCAGTCCTGGATCCCCCTAGGCAGGATCGGACCCATACTCATGGTCAGGAACGACCAGGAAGCTCACGGCAGAGTGAAGCATGTTGTATGCCACATCTACCGCTGGCGTATTGCCGCATACCGCAGGCTAGGAGATTGTGCCTTTCGTCACGAAAGGCCGCAAGCATTGGTATATCTGGTCTGGCCCTGTTTGCTCTTGTGTTGCCGAGCGAGCCTGAAGGCTGGCGCGGCGGGGCAATTAGTGACGCGTTTTGTCAGTTTGTGTACGTGGTGGCTGGCTGGGATGACCTGTTTCAAGAACGACAGGACGTAGGCAGATACTTGCCGTTGATCGTACTAGAAGCGCAGGTCCACATGATGCTGCCAGCCTGGGTGATAGGCGACAGGATGACGTACTGGCTGGTGGGTTGAATCGCCTGATTGGCCTTTGGGCCGGCAAACAAGACCTTGATCACGCCGTTGGTTACGTCGACGCTGGACACATACTGACCCTTGATCGAAACGCTGTTGGCCAGCCCTGCGGACAGATTGCTGGGCGGAAAACGACCTGTATTGGACACGAAGTCCCAATCGGCGGCCTTGGCGCCCCCCGCGAGCACAAACCCTTCGGACACTTGTGCCCGGATCAGGTAATCCTGATAGGCCGGAATGGCGATGGCAGCAAGGATGGCGATGATCGCCACGACGATCATCAGTTCGATCAAGGTGAAACCGACGGACAGGCGCTGGCGTGACATGGTGGATTCCCCTGGAGTACTGCGTAGGGAAAAGCACGTTATGTACCAACGTCGGAGGGAATCCCGTGGACGGATCGGTGCTCCAGCGGGAGTGTGAACGCCGTCACCGAACCAGTGGGGATCGGGTGTTCCGCCCTGCGGTGTCGAGTCGGATCGTCATCGTGCATTGCTACTGGAGGTGGCGGCCTCCGAGGGAGACGCGAGGCCCAGTCGCTCTTGCAGGGCCGGCCCCAGCGCTTGCATGAAGCTGGCGGTGAGGTGTTGCGAATCCCGGAATACCACCTTGCCATCCCGCTCGGCACGACATTCGCCGTTCGGGCAGATCAGCGGATTCATGTCGATCGTGGTCACGTTGCCGAAGTGGACGGTGGCCTGCTGCAGCCAGCGGTAGACATCTTCGTCGTGCACGTTGGAGGCCGGCGCCTCACAGCGCCCCTTGGCCGCGTGCAGCCACGGCAGCCAGTTCCTTGCAGCAAGGCAATCGGGCCCATCGAATGGCAAGTGTGGCGTGCCGCGGATGATGTAGACATGGCCACTGGCAGGGCTGAGCGCACCCAGGACCCGCTCGGTGCCTTGCACCCATTGGGCTTGCGAGAAGTCGTCGGACTGGACCGTTCCCAGCATCACGATGTCCGGCTTCATCGAGGCGATCTGCAGCAACGCCTGCTTGCGCCAGTTTGTGCATTCGACATATTCCCTGCCGATGCGCGCGTAGAAATACGGTTCGTCCACCATCGGGCAGGACGACTTGGTGAGCACCATCAATCGCCAGCCTGGCCGGTTGAGTGCTTCCGCCAGCGCGGGAAACCACTGCGCTCCGATGCTGTCGCCCATCAACACGGCGGTATGTCGGGCGTCCTGCGCTCCGAACGCGCAGATGCGCACCCTGTCGCTGTGATACCAATCGTCGCAGCCCATCGAGTAGATGACCGGTGCGTCGACATGCGCCTGTCGGTAGCGCTGCTGGTCGGGACTGTTTTGCCAGGCGGTGGCAGCATTGAACCAGCTGATACACGCCACGTTCGCAGCCACCATCAAGGCAAGCGCTGACCAGATGGTCACGCTGGGGCGGGCCACCCAGCGTGACTGGTGTCGAATGGGTGACTCGACCCAGGCATAGGAAAGGACGGCCAGCAGCAGGGACAGCGCAACCAGGCCGACGCGATACAGGCCGGTGTCATGGGCGATGAGGGCTGCGCCAAGCAAGAGCACAGGCCAGTGCCACAGATACCAGGCGTACGAAACGCGCCCGATGGCTTGCATGGGACGCAACGAGAGAAGTCTTGAGACGCCGCCATTGAGGTCATGCCCGCTTGCAGCCAGGATGGCTGCCGCGCCGGCGGTGGGCAACAGTGCTCGCCAGCCGGGGTAAGCTACGTTCGCGTCGAACCAGACGCCGCTGAGCAGAATCAGTGCAAGGCCCGACCAGCCGGTCCAGCGCCGCGCGATGATGCCCGTTGACGCGGGTGTAGCGCTGCCGGTGCGACCGCCGAAGTACAGCCATATCAGCGCGCCTGCCGCGAATTGCCATGCGCGGAGCGGCATCAGATAGAAGGCCATCTGCGGCGCACTGCGGGTCAGCATCAAGCAGGTCAGCAAGCTGGCGATACCGACCACGAGCATCGAGAGTTTCAGCCGATCTGGCTTGGTGCCGTGGCCATGTTTCGCGGCGAAGGTCCAGAGCACCAGAGCCGGCCAGATCAGATAGAACTGTTCTTCGACGCCGAGCGACCAGGTGTGCAGGAAGAGGTTGGTGCCGGCGCCTGGGCTGAAATAGTCGAGCTTCGCAAACGCGAAATGCATGTTGCTGAGCCAGATCGATGCCGTCGCTGCCGCCGTCGCCTGACGTCCCTGGTCGCCAGGCGCGAGTATCGCGATCGCGAACAGGCAGGTGACCACCAGCATGGTCACCAGCGCCGGAAGCAGCCGGCGGAGCCGCCTGGCGTAGAAGTTGGCGAAGCCGAGTTTGCCCGTTGTGGCAACTTCGCGCGTGAGCAAACCAGTGATCAGAAAGCCGGAGAGGACGAAGAACACGTCCACACCGACAAAACCGCCCGGCAGCCAAGGCACCCCGGCGTGCGCGGCAATCACCAGCAGAATCGCAACGGCTCGCAGGCCTTCGATGTCGCCTCGGTAGCCAAGCCGGTACTCGTTGTTTTGCAAGCCCTTCCCCCGCGTGCCGAGCGCGCAACGGCACGCCGAAGCTTCGGATGATACACATGTGATGCAAGGCAATGCTTGCCTGGCGCGCGCGGCCGCCTTACCGTCGGCTTTCCGATTATTCGCATGGAGCTGCCCATGAAACCTCTTATAGCCGCGCTGCTTCTCGCCCTGGCGACGTCCCCTGCGTTGGCAGGCGATGTCGTCGACACCAGTTTCGTCAAGGCCCAGGGCTCGCATGCGTTCAATGTGCGCGACATGGTGATGATGGATCGGGTCAGCGATCCGCGACTGTCACCCGACGGACGCTACGCTGCATTCAGCGTGCGCAGCACGGATTACGCGGCAAACAAGGGGGTCAACGCGATCTACGTGCTGGATCTGGCGAGCAGGAACGCCAGGCCGGTGAAGGTGGTGGACAAGGGCTCGTCGGCGCGCTGGTCGGCGGATGGGCGCAGCCTGTATCTCATCGCGTCGGCGAGGGATGTGGCGCAATTGTGGCGGATCGACCTGGGCGGCAAGGGTGGCTTGAACCTCGCCAGCCATGCCGCGGCGGTGCAGGTGAGTCACGGGCCGCTCGACATCAACGACTACAAGCTGTCACCGGACGGCAAGCAGGTTCTGCTGTCCTATGAAGTGTTCACCGACTGCGCCAGCCTGGCCTGCACCGAACAGCGCATCGAGGCGCGCAAGCAGGACAAGGCCAGCGGCACGCTGTACAGGAAATTGTTCGTGCGGCACTGGGACACCTGGGCGAATGGCCGGCGCAATCAACTGTTCGTGGGCACGTTCGGCGCCGATGGCCAGCTGCCCGCCGAGCCGACCTTGCTCAGCCGCGGCATCGACGGCGACGTGCCGAGCAAGCCGTTCGGCGACGACAGCGAGTTTGCGTTCGCGCCGGATGGCAAGAGCGTCTATTTCGACGTGCGCATCGCCGGCACCAGCGAGCCGTGG
>Ga0134128_10002059_pt1 | contig 25166 bp, 30 predicted proteins | sample KB31754_FD_96462 | JGI IMG/M metagenome (GOLD analysis project Ga0134128, IMG submission 96462) | Terrestrial soil microbial communities with excess Nitrogen fertilizer from Kellogg Biological Station, Michigan, USA - KB3-175-4 | ecosystem: Environmental > Terrestrial > Soil > Unclassified ...
ATTTGGATCTGTTTTAATGAATGGAAACGTGAGCAATTCTGTAGCACAGCTTTATTCTCGAGCGCGAGTTCAAGTGGGGACTGTCGGATCTCCCGTTTCTCCTGTTCCTGGAACAATATTTAATGTAGGTCAATTATTTTCTATTGGCGATGAAATATTCACGGTTTATCAAACAGGAGCTCCCGCTTCAATGCTAGCCAATGTACCGGATATTGTTGTGGGAACAACTGATGGATTGGGAAATGCGGCAGGAACAACAGCAAGCGGAAATGGAGCGCTTGGTCAGAAATTTATCATCGGATCCCAAACTTTTACCGTTACACTTGTTTCTGGAGCACTGACAACTTCAGGGCCCGCAACAGGAACATTTGATACCACAACTGGCGCATTCACATTCACCGGAGCGACGGCAAATACAAGTATTTTATGGACAACCAATGCAACAGGAACATTTGATACCACAACTGGCGCATTCACATTTTCACAAATAGGTCTTGATCCATCAACGCCAATATTTTGGTATCCAGCTCAACCAATTATGGGAATAGTGAACTATTTTGATGGCGATCCCCTTGGAGAGCCCACATTTGTATTTGATACACAATTTTCCTATTCATATACCGGTTCTGCGTGGCAAAGGCTAGGAATGGCGCAATGGACGGGAAGCGATTCTGATTTTTTCTGGGCAACTACTTGGAGCGGCGCACTTCCTGCGGATAAGATAATATTTGTAGTTAATAATGTCGCTGCAGATGGTGTTAAATATTGGGATGGAACAACTTGGACAACGCCAACCTTTGCGGTCACTAATACTATAAATATTGAAACAGCACTCATGGTTGTTGTATTCAAAAACCGTGTAATTTTGCTCAATACCCTTGAGGGTGGACAGCGATATACCAATAGAGCTCGATGGGCTGCATTTGGAAATCCGCTAGCAGTTAATGCATGGAGACAAGATATTCCAGGCAATGGTAACGCTATTGATGCTGGTACCAATGAGAATATTCGGTCATGCTCGTTTGTTCGTGATCGCCTTGTAGTCTTCTTTGAAGAATCTACATGGGAATTAGCATTTACGGGAAACCAAGCGCAGCCATTCACGTGGCAAAAAATGAACTCAAACCTTGGCGCAGACGCAACTTTTTCTGTGGTTACTCTTGATAGAACTGCACTTGTTGTTGGTAATGTGGGGGTTCACGAAACAGATGGGCGAGGAGTTGTACGGGTTGATGAAAAAATTCCAGACTATGTATGGGAAGTAACTGCAACAAATGCAGGAACTGAACGAGTGCATGGTATTTATGATTATTTTGCTGAACAAGTCTATTGGACATTCCCCAGTGTGGATACTAGTGAATTTAGCAACACCTATCCCAATAAAGTTCTTGTATATAATTATGTCACCAAGTCCTGGGCATTTAATAATGATACATTTACCACATTTGGTTATTACTATGCAAAAAGCGCATCTGCTATCGATTGGGATAATATAGATATTACATGGGACGATAGTTATGTGAGTTGGGATTCTGGTATTGGTCAACCCGGTAACCAAGATATTCTTGCGGGAAATCAAGAAGGATTCATATTTATCATCAATCCATTTCAGACAAGAAATGCACCCTCATTACAGATCACTAATATTACATTAAGTGGTGGAAATGTTCTCATTACCGCAATAAATCACAATCTTAATGTAAGTGAATTTGTAAACATAGAGAACGTTGGCGGATTAAGGGGAGATACTAGCGGATCATTTAATACAACCGCTATAGTAAATGCCGATCAAATTATTGTACAGGCTCCAGCAATACAAGCTGCTTTGGCGGCAGGAGATGTATATACCGGCGGTGGAACTATGGCTCGAATTTCTCGAATAGACTTACTCACCAAACAGTTCAACTTTTATATTTCAGAAGATAGAAATGCATATATACAAAAAGTGAATTTCTTAGTTGATAGAACAGATTTTGGGCAAATAACCATCGATTATCTTTTGGGATCAAGCCCGAATGGAAGCCTGGATGACGCGAGTAATAGTGGCTCACTTTTAGGAACGGGCGTACTGGAAACTTCTCCTTATGCACTCTATCCCCAAGAGCAGTCCCAAGAGCGCGTGTGGCATCCTGTATATTTACAAGCAGATTCAAATGAAATTCAATTGAGAATTTATCTTTCAGATGATCAATTGTCTGATCTGTCTATAGCAAGAAGCTGGTTCCAAATGCATGCCATGACTTTCTATGCAACTAAAACATCTTCACGAGTGGAGTAATTTATGGCAAATGGAGAAGTACAAAATTTTGGATTTTATCTACCGACCACTACTATCTTTGATGCAGAGCTAATAAAAGATATCGAAGTTACCTCGGATGAGTTTAAGGAACTTATTATTCAACTTTATCAAACAGTTAATAATATAGCTTTATTGGCTAATGCTAAAACGACTGGATTTTATTTTTTGCAGGAATTTAATACCGGAGAGCAACTTTTTAACGCAAATGATGATATTAATAATCTGCGTCCCATGTTTTTTACGGTAGTTAATTTTGGCGCATTGCCCGCTGCGGGAACAAAATCAGTTGCGCATGGTATAACAAATATAGATTTAAATTATACACCGATTGTTGTATCGGGAGCATCTGTTAATCCTGCAACTGTAACTTGGATACCAATACCATATACTTCTGCTTCAGCAATCGCTAATAATTTAGAGATAACGGTTGATGCAACTAATGTTAATATTACTACTGGCGGAACGGATTATAGTGCTTACACGCGAACGCTGGTATTGTTAAAATATGTTAAATATTAGAAGGAACTACGATGGGATGTAAAAGCGGTTCTTGCAAGGCAAAAGGAAAGAAAAAAATGGAACAACCAGGATCATCTCAGCCATCAGGCGGATCACAAGGGTTCAATAAGGATGCATCAAAATCATCGGGATCAACGGGGGTTGCTGCAATTCAGAACGCTCAACAATATCAACCAACATGGAAAGAGCGATTTAAAAATGCACTAAAATCAGCTGCTCAAGCGGGGTTAATTGGCGCGGGAACTGGATTTTTAGCAGGAGGACCGCTTGGTGCATTGGTTGGTGGTGGCATTGGTGCAATTGGGGGCGGCGCCTTTGGGGCAACTGCTGGATCAGACAAAACACAGGGTGGAGAATCTACCGCGGCAGATGATCTTTTTTGGGGAACCCCAGAAGGATTGCAGATGCTTGAAAGATTCGATCCTGCACAAAGAGAGGCAATGATTCAAGCCCTAGAACAAGGTGTTAAAAATGTTGAAAATCCTTATTCGGGATTTGATGCAATTAAACAAGATGCATTAAGAACATTCTTTAGCGATGTTGTTCCAAGGCTTCAAACAATGTTTTCTGGTAGTGGAAATAATTCGGTGAGTTCTCCCATATTACAAACTAATATTTCAAGCGCAGGAGCAGAGCTCGCATCTCGATTGGCCGCTCAACAGGCACAATATGGGCAAACAAATAAAGAATTCGGACTTCGCCAACAAGAGTTGGGTCTACAGCCTCGTTATAGCGGAGGCCAATATACCCCTGGACAACCAGGCCTCTGGTCTTCTTTAGCCTCTAATGCAGTTCCTCAAATAGCACAAACAGCGGTAAGTCGATTGTTTGAGCCGAAATAAAAAGGATTAATATGAATAATATATGGGGAAGACTTGGAACATCGCTGGGTAGTGGTATAGGACAAGGTATCAGCTCAGGACTTGAACAAATAGCACAAAGAAGATCCGCAGAATTGTCTAAAAAACAATTTATTAAAGATTTCACTGATGCGGGATTATCTCCTGAGGAAGCGGCATTAATACTCAATTTTCCAGCCAATCAAAGATTAGAAGCATTTCAATTATTGGCATCACGCAATGCTCCATATGAGCCATCGCAAGCAAATTTCCAAGATATATTGAATGCAGAGCGCGGGGCGCCATTGCATACTCCCAATATTAGTGAGTTGCTCTCGCCGCAAATGACGCAAAAAATATTACAACAGCCACCCGCAGAATTGCCATCTTCTCCAAAAGAGGAACAAGCATCGTCATTAAATACACAATTAGAAAAAGCTCCACGTAAATTAACCGCGGCAGAAAAGCTTGCTCAAAATGGTGGCCTTACTGCAAAAGAAGCGCGTAAAGAAAAAATGGAAGAACAAAAGCGTATTGATAAAGAACTCAAGCCATATCTTGATAAAATACGCACAGAAAAAGATGCTGCTGATTTTTCACAACCTCGCCTTAATAAGATGAAGCAACTTATTAAAAAGGGAAATCTTCCTGTTTCATCTATTTATAATGTTTTAAAAAACATAGAAGATCATGTTGGCCTTGGTTCGGGAGCGGCAGCAGGAGCTGCGGCAGGAGCTGCGCTAGGAGCATTAGGAGGGCCAATTGGAGTATCTGTAGGAACTGGAGCGGGAAGTTTATTAGGCGCGGGACTTGGCGCTCTCATCGGACCAATTTCATCATTATTAAGGCATGCCCAAAAAACAACAAGTCCAGATACCGAATCATTCGAAAAATTATCTGCCAGCTTTTTGCGCGGCGCTAAAGATATATTCGGTGGTCGATTTACCAATGAAGAGATGAAAGCATATCTTGCAAGCATTCCAACACTCGCGCAAACCGATAAAGGTAAATTAGACGTAATTAATGACATGGAGCTCTTTAATAAAGCGGCAAAAATCAAATACAATGCAGCACAAAAGATCATTAAGCAAAATGGTGGAAGACCGCCTGCTAATCTTCCTGAACTTGTAGAAAATGAAGTTCGTGGGAAATTAGATGATCTTTCTGAAATATTTAGAGAAGAAAATCTTTAATTACGCTTGATGTAATACAATTACAAGGATGATGGCGAATATCAAAAGTATCACATCATCCTGTTTTTTTTGATATTCCCAGATTTCTTTTTGAACCGACTGCGCTTTCTTAAAAATCTTATAAAGGCCATAAAGCGGAAATCCGATTATCAAAATCATCACAAAAATATCAAATCCAATACCAATTAAATTCATGATGTACCCCTATACAGTATAAATATAAGGGTTTTTAAGCGAAATTGCAAGAAATTAAGTGTTTTATTTCATAATTTCTTCTTCTGTTGTTCTTAGATATTGATAAATTGCCCGGTGTATCAAGAGGCTCATCGATATATTTCTTAACGCGGCGGCAACTTTAATTTCTTTATGAAACTTCTTATGTACGCGCAATATTATCATTGATCGCTTTGATTTTTCTTTATCTTCCATATCTCTCCTTTGTGCTATCAAGATAGCGTTTTTATTGTAACAGATATTGCATCGAATGGCTGCGCTCTTTTTAATGGAGATAAATATTTATATCTTCTTTAGGAGAAACCGATGGCTGTTAAGTTATCAAGAAAACAAACCTCATATGGATATCCAAATCCACAGGCTAACTTATTTCCAGATCCAGTAGTAATTAATCGCGCTCCGACGGGTGCTGATCAAGGTGAAATTGGTCAAGAATGGATTGATACTTCTGCTAATGGCGTATATTTCCTCACCAGTATTGCCAATGGACAATCCGTATGGACGAGTTCATCTGGTGGAGCCGGAGTATTTAGCTCTCTCGTTGTAACCCCTGGGCCAATTACACTAACAGGAACAACGCATATTAATAGTGCGGGAACAGCGACAACCAATATTGGTAATGCTACCGGTAATACTGCCATTGCAGGAACGCTTAATGTTTCTGGGACAATTAGCACTACCGACGGATCAATTGAAGCGGGTAACGATGATGTTGGTGTAAACTCAAGCGTTTTCCAAGTATTAAAAAGCCGTGGTGGTGGCGTTATTACTTCGGGCGACGACCTTGGAAGCCTCATTTTCGCTGGATTTGATGGAACTGGCTATGAAACAGCTGCGGTTATATCTTCTACCTCAAGTGGAACAATTGGCGCCGGTCGCGTAGCGGGAAATCTTGCCTTTTATACTCATCCTGATAGCGCAACTCCTGCTACTTTGCGCATGAATATTTCTGCAGCTGGTAATATTGCTATGGCTCAAGCCGATTCTGGCAATACATTAACTGTTGCTGGTGCAACTAATGCAATATTTGCATCAACGGGCGATATAACTATTGGAACAGGAGATCTCAATATTAATACGGCAGGCCAAGGTATTAATCTTCCTGGACCAATACAAATTATTACTGGATCCGGAGTCCCAGCTAATGGCTTAGCGTTACATGCGGGAGATCTTTATATAAATACTACTCCAACGGTTGCTACAGATCGTATATTTGTTGCCACTGGAGTTGGCGCATGGACTAATGTGACTTGCGCTGCATAACAAGCATAGTAATAATACCCCTGGAAAATGAAACTTATGCCCAGGGGTATTCATATAATTAATAGAGAGGAAAAGAAGATGGATCAAAAATTAATGATTAGTTTTGAAGCAACAAAAGAAGATAGAAAATATACTCTTTTAGCCCCCATGGGAGCTCCAGCGCAAGAGATTTATGATTTTGCGCAAGAAATCGCGAAATACTTAATAGAAGTATCAAAGAAAAACGCTGAAGAGTCTGCTCAAAAATCAGGAGAATAATATGGCAATTGGAGGCGCGCGCGCATTATGGGAACCAATCAGATCATTAGCATTTGGGAGTATATCAGGAACATATACAGCCATAGGAACAGCAACTAATAATCCCGCAGTAATGGTTGCAATAACAAATAATACTGACGCACTTTTAACATTCTCATTTGATACAACCAATGACATTATTGTAATTCCATCAACAACCGCACGCATATGGGATATTGGGAGCAATACTATAGATGATTTTGCGGTTCCGGCAAAAACAACCTTCTATGTAAAGGGGTCCCTAACGGTAGGATCTGTTTATGTTGAAATAACGTATGCCGCCTAAGGAGATAGTATGTCACAAATTACTAAATTAAGCGGATCTGTAACCACAACAACATTTATCACTTCTGGCACCTGGACAAAGAGGCTCGGAACAAAAGTTGTTACTATTTTAGGTTATAACGGGGGCAATGGCGGAGGATCGGGCGCACAAGGATCGTCGGCATCTTCGGGAGGGGCTGCAGGAGGAGCCGCAGGAGACGTTTTCTATTATTCAACGCTTGCTTCTAATATAGGTGCAACTGCAACTATTACCATTGGCGCAGGTGGTAGTGGAGCAGCTTCCCAAACAAATATTGATTCTAATGGAATAAGTGGAACGCGTGGTGGCATAAGTTCTTTTGGCAATATTACGACATTTGCACAAAATCCTGCCCAGGGAGGAACCAGAGTGGGAACAGTTACCGGAACCGGCAATATTCAATATGGAACATTCGGTGGAACATCTGGTAATGCAGGATCAGGAACACTTACTAATGGAGGAAATGCTGGTACTGCTGGAGCAAGTAATAATACCATGAGCCCTGCAAGTGGTGGTGGCGGTGGGGGTGCAAGTTCAAATGCAACTGCATTTACAGGTGGCAATGGTGGCGCTATAGCAACCGCGTCCGCTTCTACACTGGTTCTTGGTGGTGCAGGCGGAGTTACTACGACTCCCGATGGAGCAAATGGTAATCCGGCATCCTCTGTTTTAAACGGACTTATTTTTGGTGGAACAGGCGGGGGAGGGGGAGCCGGACAAGGATCTGGAAATGCTCCTGGTAATGGTGGTAAAGGAGGATTCCCTGGGGGGGGTGGCGGCGGAGGTGGTGGATCCATAGATGGAACAAATTCTGGAAAAGGGGGAGATGGGGGCGATGGAATGATTATTGTTATGGAATTTGCCTGAGGTATAAGATGAGATATGCCGTAATAGATAAAGATCAAAATGTTATTAATGTAATTATTTGGGATGAATTATCCAACTGGGAGCCGCCTTATGGATGTTTTTTAGTAAAAACAGATGTAGGAAATATTGGCGATACATATGATATAGATTCCAATACTTTTTCTGCTCCCCACGGCGAAGGAGAATAAATAATGTATTTAAATGCACAAAGAATGAAATGGGAAGATTTACGTTCAATAGGATTTGCCGATATTTCAGGAACCTATGCGGGAATAGGTACGGCCCTCGAAAATCCATCTCGACTGATTAAATTTGTTAATACCACAGATGTTGATGTGATTCTTTCTACCAATGGTGTCGATGACATGGATATTGTTCCCGCTGGCGGATTTGTTCTCTATGATGTGATGTCCAATAGAAGTAATTCTGGAGGAATTCTTGTTCTTGATCAGGGAACTCGGGTTTATGTAAAAGGATCGCCAACCAAAGGAACTGTATATTTCGTATCAATTTATGCTGCAAGTATTTAGAAAGGGCACAACGTGAGCCAAGCAGGAAGCAATAGCGGTGGTGGTGGCGGTGGATCATCAATTCTTCAAGTTACTACTGATGCAGGAATAGCAACCCCAATTGCGGGTAATATTAATCTTAATGGAGATGGTGTTCATATAACTACCTCCGCAGTAACCGATACCATAACAATAACAGGCAATGGCATAATAACTATTGATGGCGATACTGGATCTATAACGGGAACTACAGTTGCATTTAATGCCAATGCCACGGATAGAGCGGGTAATTCAATTTCATTTGTTTCCAATAGTCCAACACAAATGGTCTTACAAATGACGGATTCCCTTCAAAATACACTTATTGGAAATACCTCGGGAAATGGAGGCATAACGGGAACACAAAATACAGCTCTAGGGCAAAGTACTCTGCAAAATATAACTACCGATCATGATTGCGTGGCGGTTGGATTTGAGGCCCTCTCGGCTCTTGATGGCTCAGGGGGGGTTAATACTGCCATTGGTTCACTTTGTATGCAAAATTTAGTCTCAGGAGAGGCGAACACAGCCGCAGGTTACTTTGCACTCAATGCTTCCCAAACTGGGTCTAATAACACGGCAATGGGATTTCAATGTCTTGCTTCAAGCACGGGAGATAATAGCAACACGGCCTATGGATTCAATGCGGGCAATCACATTAATGGTGGAAATCAGAATACGATTATAGGACTTGATGCTCTATTTACCGCAACCACAGCATCCAATAACGTGTGTCTTGGTTACGAATCTGCATTTTCATTGGCAACCGGGGTCGACAATATCGCCATCGGATTCCTTTCTGGGGGCTCTTGGACAACCAATGAGAGCGATAATATTTGCATTGGTTCTGTTGGGGTTGTTGGCGATCAGAATACCATACGCATAGGAACGCAGGGATCTGGCGGTTTTGAACAAAATCAATGCTTTATAGCAGGCATAGCAGGTGTTACTGTTTCAAACCAACAATTTGTAACTATCGATACAACTACAGGTCAATTGGGATCGGTTGCAGGTGGTGGTGGCGGTGGAATAACCACTATCGATGGCAATACTGGATCGGCCACGGGAGCCACGGTTACATTCCAGGGAACTGAAGGATTATCAGGGGGATCGGTTACCTTTATAGCATCAGGATCTCAGGTTTCATTGAGCTTATCGGATGCACAGGCAAGTACATACTTAGGTAATGGCGCAGGTAATTCAACATCTACATCCGTTGTAGGAAGTAATACTGCTGTCGGCCAGGTTGCAATGCAGGCTATAACGAGCGGTGGAGCGAATAGTGCCTATGGTGGTGGCAGTTTAGATGCATTGCTCACCGGAAACTATAATACTTGCCTTGGTTACAATTCAGGCGGCGCATACACGGGAGCAGAATCATCTAATATTGCAATTGGATATGGAGCTGGTGGAGTTAACGGAGAAAGTAATACCCTGAGAATTGGTAATGGAACTGGAACTGGGAATGGTCAAATAAATCAATCATTTGTAGCTGGAATTCAAGGAATAACTGTTACTGGTACGGCAGTCCTTGTCTCTACTTCTGATCAACTGGGCATTGCAGTATCTTCTCGTAAATATAAAGAAAATATTGTCGATATGGGATCGGCTAGCGACGATATATATAAACTTCGCCCAGTTACATTCACGCTTAAAGATAATCAAGATCAATCGATTCAATATGGTCTGATTGCAGAAGAAGTCGCAGAAGTTATGCCTAATATTGTAGTGATGGATAAAGAAGGAAATCCACAAACAGTTCAATATCATAATTTGCCAGCATTGCTGCTTAATGAAATACAAAAATTGCGCAAAGAAATTGATGATATTAAACAAAAGATTAAACAATAGATCTTATTTGTTAAGGAGAAAAAATGTCTAATGCGTATGGCGGAGTTGGCGTCAGTTTAAATTATCGTGGAACCAATGCCACTCAACCACCAAACTATACCTTTGCCAAAGTAGATCCAACCCCACAAACAAAAGGAGGTGCGACGCTTGGCGATTTATATATGAACACAGAAACCCAACAAGTATGGATATTGGTTTCTCTTTCAGGAACGGTGGGATCAGGAGGCATGGTTGCCAAATGGGCGCCAATTATTGCCTCTGGTGGGGTTGGGCCTATTTCTGAATTGGGCGGCGATACAGGAGTTGCGGTTCCAAATTCGGCTGGTTTAATAAATATCATTGTTGGGACTGGTAATGGCACCCCTAAATTCACTGGATCAAGCAATCAATTACAACTTTCATTCGATACCGGCGCCGGAAATTTAGGCATTGGATCTGGTTCAGTAGGAAGAGTGGTTACCAGCGGGGCCAACAATATATGTATCGGACAGCTCTCAGGATTTGCGATAACGAGCGCCAGTGACAATTCTGCCCTAGGAGCCCAAGCGTTGATTGGTAATATTGATGGGGATGGTAACACGGCAATTGGTGTAGCCGCTATAGGAAATGCCGCCCATCCGGCATTTAATACGGCCCTTGGAGGACTCACTGGAGATAATTACACAACTACCGAATCATCAAATATCTTAATGGGATATAATGTTGCCGGCACTCTAGGAGAAAGTAATACCCTTAGAATTGGCGTTGGCACGGGGACTGGGAATGGCCAATTAAATAGGGCATTCATACAGGGAATAGCTGGTGTATCGGTTTCAAATAAACAGATCGTAACAATTGATACCACAACCGGACAACTTGGATCTGAATCATCTGTGTCCTCTACTGCATATTTCTCTGCATATAAGAGCTCAACATCATCATCTGTTACTGGTGATGGCACCGACTACACCATTATATTTGATACAAAATTGGCCGATCCAAGCTCAAGCTACGATGATACAACGGGCATATTTACCGCTCCCGTTACTGGGATGTATGCATTTAATGCTTCAGCATTTATACAAAACATCGGTGCGGGGCATACGCAAATTAGCATGGCGGTTAATACAACAAGCGCTAATTTTGTGGGGCCACTTTATAATCCAGTTCCAATAGCGGTTGGCGGAGTATTAATAGCAATGGTACAGGCGGCAGCGTTTTTAAATGCGGGAGATACCGCTCAAATCATCGTCGCTGTTGATAATTCAACAAAAACTGTTGACGTGGCAGGCCAAGCGCTTGGTTCAGGAGTTATCACCTATGTTCAAGGCTATCTAGTAAGTTAGGAGATAACTATGGCAAATAGTTTTGGCGGACAAGGAGTTGGAACAAACTATCGTGGTAATAATGCGCAACAACCACCAAATATGACCTTTAATTCAAGAAATCCCGGTCAATATGATACTAAAAACGTATCATTGGGTGATTTTTGGATGAATACCGAAACAGAAGAACTTTGGGTATTGATGAGCCTTCAAGGGAATTCTACATCTCATGGAATGCTTGCCGATTGGGCATTAGTAACCGGTGCTACTGGAACAGTTAATACGATTACCAGCAATTCTGGTGGCGCTGTAGATCCTGATGGATCAGGTAATATTAATATAGTAGGTGATGGATCGACTATCGTCGGCACTGGATTTCCCGGAACCCATAGCATTCGATTATCAACAACCGGAGCTGTGGCAACTACGTATGCGGCTGATACGGGAACCGCTATTCCATCTGGTGGCGTATTGAATATTGACGGCGGCTCTAATATAAATACTTCTGCATCAGGAAATACTGTTTCTATAAATCTTAATGATAGTGTCACCATTACCGGATCATTTGCATCGGCAAGCGTTACCACAACTTCAGGCAATATAATTTCTGCCGCGAACATATCAACTGCCGGGGGAGATATAATTACCGGAACAGGTGATATAACAGCCGCAACGGGAACAATATCTGCAGGAAGTAATATTATTTCTACATTGGGAAATATATCTGCAACCTCAGGAACAATAACTGCGGGAACAGGGCTATCGGTCCTTTCTTTTGGGGCTGGGATTGTTCAATCTGATGCTGGTGGAACACTTTCTTCATCAAATGGAACTAATGGGCAAATTCTTATTGGGGGTGGCACTGCTCCTGTGTGGGCAACGCTTACAGCAGGATCTGGTATATCAATTGCAAATGCGGCAAATTCTATAACAATATCAGCAACAGCTTCAACTACAACGCCATTATTCCAAGCGGTATTTGGCAGCGGAGTTTCAAATGTTACTGGGGATGGAACGCTCTATACGCTTTTATGGGATACTGCGGTATTTGATCAGACATCAAGTTATAATCCCGCAACGGGATTTTTTACCGCTCCAGTTAATGGATTTTATGTATTTTCTGCATTTTTCTTAGTTACTGGATTAACAGCATCATTTACTGGTTTAAACGCATATATCTATACAACTTCTAGAAATTATCTAACAACTCTTTTGAATCCCGCCAATTCGTTTAGCGGAAATCAATATTTGGTGCATGTTCCAGCCACTATATGTCAAATGTCTGCGGGAGATACTGCATCTATTAGATTTAGCGTTGGAGCTTCAACAAAGACCATAGGTATAGTTGCTCCCGGTTCATCGGCATTTTCTGGGTATTTAATATATTAAAATCTTCTTTCTCTATCTCTTCCACTCTCTTCTCAATATCCACAGCAGCATAAAATCTGCTGTGGATATCAGTGTAAAAAAGAAGGTGCTTTATTATCTTTCGCTATTCTTTATAATCTCGGTGATCTTTATCAGCGGATCCTCTTCTTTATGCTTGAATGCGCGCAGGCACTCAGTAATAAATTCTTGGTTTTGAAAAAGATCTTCAAATGCTCGCTCAAGAAGATATCCCATGCGTTCCCAGCGAGGATGGTTTTCATCTTCACTAAGCTGGATATATTTCTCTTTGATCTTGTCTTCCATAAAGATCCATTGTTGGGAATAAGGGGCAAAATCATACGATGAAGGGCGCGTATATTTGATCAGTGGTGAATGTAATGGTTGCTCTGGTTGGTTGGTTTGCATTACGTTACCCTCTAGTTCTTAATGATGTTGCTTCAAGCTTCTCGATTCTTTGAGTTAATTTAATCAATTCATCAGATTCTGCCCAAAGCATACTCTGCATGGCATCTTCATTTTCACTAGTAAGAATATTTATAGTTTCCTCGAGCCTGATAACCTCATTTTTTAGTGAATTATATCCAATTGCGAGGATAATAATGATTGCACATAATAATCCGATAACGATGTACTCAGAACGTTTATTTTCTGCGTTCATTCTCTTCCACCTTTTTGATACGACGTATCTCACCCATTGTTACATGATATACACTCTCAGGCAGGTCAGCCAAGGTCTCAATGCCATGCTTATTGAGAATGCTTTTAACTATCCTTTCATAACCATCAAGCTCAATCAAAAGTTCATTGTACTGATGATTGGTAATTGTTTTTTCTCGGTAGTCTTTTTCGGAAAATCGAGACTCACGTGGCTTTTTAAGTTCATCAATCAATTGTGATTCTGATTGCAATTCAGCATTATCATCAAACAAGAATGGATCATTGGTGGTCGGAGCAATTCCGAGTAGCTTCAGAGCTTGTTGCCGAGCAATGAATTCTTTAATCACCGCAGTTTCCTTTGCTGATTTTTCTGATACCAATCGAGCCCATGAGCTGATCCACTGCCCACTCTCATGAATAAGCATTGATTTAAGGATGTCAGCACCACTACCCCCATCAAGCAACTCATCATATTGATAAAAGTAGATCCCATTACTTGATAAGGCTTCACGAACCGCGATCAAAATCGCATCCAGATTTGCGTAAACCTCTCCCTTGTACTTCTGATTAGGCTTGAGAGTTTTGTACGCACCTTGAGCCTTTGCAAGGGCCCCCGCAATTTTATCTATGCACTCACTGCGATATGCATTCATAGTGGTACCTATCTAGCAAGGGGTGATTTATTTCTAGCAGCTTCAACATCGGTTGATCGGATGATATTTGATTCGTTATCAATACGAGATGCGCCCGCATTTTCAAGATTTTTAATGAATTTCTCGTATTCAGCGGTCATATTAACTGCCATTTGGTATCGCGTAGCAATCCAGTTTAAGATGGGATGCAACTGATAAGTAAAAGTATCTTGTATTTCTTCAAGAACTGCATTTACTGCATCTCGATTATCATTATTGAATATAATTTCTTCGGGATCATTATCGCTCGCAAATTGATAAAGCTTTTTATGGGCATCAAAATATGCTTTTTGAACATCCATGAAATGTTTTTCAAGATTCTGTGCAAACTCAAATGATATGGTGGTTGGTTTTTGTTTTTGCTTGCGTACCTTTTTCTCTTTTTTTACTTCTTCCATCTCAAATCCTCTTTAATTAAAACTATTAAAATACTCAATTGTGATCATGATGATAACTATTATTAATGCAATCATCGCTCCTATCGATATAACCGATCCAATCCATCCAAGCGAACCATCAATTGGAAGTTGTATCTCAGGGCTATCCAATAATAACATTATCACCCCTTATTGTTCCTTATAATCATCTATAAATGCTAATACATCATTAAATTTGCGCCAAGGTATATTAGTAAGATTTGGGAATTTAAATTGTTCTAATATCTTATCAGCTAGTTCTTTATTGCCATTCAATTTTGCCCTGAGCAACCCGCATTGTTTTTCGCTGATGAATTCATTGGTGATCATAGCAACATTTTGTGACATAGTTTGTTTTGCTTCAGGTATAACATCAGTATGCCCTTCATTAAAGTCAGTCGGATCGTCGGCGGCAGCCAATCCACAGATCATCAAGGCATTATATCTTCTATGGTAGGTTGTTGAGCCACCCCACGCTTGATCTGGATTGCTGTTAAGCAGCGCTGAGCAATAGCCATTCCATTGAGATTGATCCATGCGAGCGACAATGTAATCAGGGAGCACAGGGATTGATTTTGGAGTTAGGGTTGATTCAATGCATTTCCACTGACCACTTTCTGGATGATCCAACCGCGTGAATATAGTTCCTCGATCGTATCCCCCATCAACACCCTCAGTAAGAATAATGCCATAAGGAGAGAGCATTTTTTGTATTTGGCTCAGAATGCCAGGAAGCGTGGCGTAGGTATTTCTATTGGATTTTGAATCTTTTCCAATCACTACACCATGTTCTTTATGCATGGCAAGCAATTGTCCCATGAGTATTGATATGTCTTCTGATTGATTGTGGTCGCTTCTGTACATGTACTTATTTCCTATTACTTAAAAACTATTTTTTAATTGTTTTTCAGCTTGTCCCCTAAGATGCATTACGCGTTGATGAACCATAAGGGACAAGTGTTAAGTATGCACAGATTAATGATTCGATTTTAGAGGTATTTACATTATTGCGCACATACTTAATCTGTTATTCAATTTTCCAATCCTTACCCGATGCAATCTCATATATTTTTATGCCAATAGCAATAAACAGTAAACAATCTCCAGCAATTGCTCCACCAATCTTCCAATATTCTATTGGTATAAAAAATAGTGTTCCCATCAGCTAAAATGCTTTACTAGTAAACCAACTCCAGCTCCAATACCAGCGGTACATCCAGCAACCAACCAAATACAACAACATCGCTTCCTGCGATTAATGCGATCTCGTTGCTTGGCTGTTCTATAAATATCAGGATTAATATATACCATGTGATTTCGTGGTGGTCGGGGCTCAAAGACAATCATTGTTCTTGTTGATGTGGTATGAATTACCGGCTTTGATGCCGCGGGCATAATTGGCGGGAATATTGATGGAAATACGCCCATAAAGAACATCACATATTTCATATTCATAATTCATACCCCTAACTATTGACACAATGTATATACACTAAATATAACAAATATAAGCGAAATTGCAAACAATTAAGCGAAATGTTACACTATTAAGTGTATTTATATAATCAGGAAAGGGAGTTTTATGGATTATCGAGAAAAACTGAGAGAGAGATTTATGGCTATTTTGAGCCACAAGCCACAAAATATGACCGCTATTGCCAAGGATATAGGAGTAAGCAATGAGCTTGTTCGCCATTTTCTTGGGGGAGCGCGCAATACGCAACTTAGGTCCGTATCAAGAATTGAAGCGTGGATAATTTCACAAGAAAAAGCGATTAAAAAGTGAGCTGTAGACAAATTGGCAACGACTGAAATGTCGATTGGGCTTGATTATTCAATAAAATGTCCGTACAATACTGGCACCTAATGAAGGTGTTGCGCATCTTCAACGGAGAATAGTATTACCATTAAGCAGTAAATCCCATATCAGTTAATACAGGATTTACACTTAATTTTAACAACCAGAAAGTTATTAATGGGTCCTTGTTATTGTTGTATCACGAGCAATATATACGCACATAAACCAACTCTCACATCGATTTTTTGTTTTGTATTAACGCAAGTTTCAAATCAAACTAGCCAAGTCAATCATCAGTCCCAGAAGACCTTAATTTCGGCGTTTCAATTTGTATTAGATTCAACAAAGCTAGGCTTTTATCGCATAATTCGCAATAACCGTGCCGTGCCAGGAGATTTTAGTATATGAGAGTGCGTAAACAAAATCAAGCGTTTTTAAGCGAAATTGTAGAAGTTTCCGCAAAAGTGCGGGAAAATCCTCGTGCCTATTTTGAATCACTCACGCTTAAGCAGCGCAAACTCCTCAACGGGATCTTGAATTATTATTACCGCAAGGGTAAGGCGTATATGCGTCAAGATACGCTTGCTAAGTTTGCGGGATATAAAAGCCGTCAGCATGTGAATATGTTGTTGGGTAAGTTTATTGAAGATGGAATTATCGCATCAAATTATCGCCATATGACATCATGTGAGTACAAAGTCGCACCATTCTTTGATGACTTCAAAATTCGGGCACTTTTAAGACCACTTTTGTCAGCCTTCGTAGTGTTCCCAATTCATCTGCTGGACGCGTTTTTAGGACTTCGGACACAAAATGTTAGTAATTATATTTATATAATCGATCGATCGAATCAATTTGATCAAAAAGTTATAAACAGCGCGCGCGCACGTACGCGAGGGGGCACAGTTTCGACCGATTTGAAAAAAAATGGAGCAAGTAGAATGATTGCCGACTATGTAAACGATATCGATTCGATCGAATTGAGCATTGCAGATAAGATCGCACTGTCTCGTTACAGCAAGCAAGCGGTTGAGTATTCCTTGATGCAGCTCAAGAAAAAAGACGGTGTATCCAACCCTGTGGCATACATGGTTGTTTGTTGTAAGTCATTTCAAGAGAAGAAGGCCACTGGCAAGCAAACTAAATCAACCCAAACTCGTCCACAGCGCGCCCCTGAACCGCCAAGAGAAGTGCGAGATACTTCTTTCTGGAAAAAAGACTCGGATAACATGGCACACATTGATATTGTTTCCATGGCCGCGCATTTACAGAAATCTGAAGGCATCTTGGGCAAATCCTGGACCGCTATTTACATGGACAAATACCGAGCCGCGCTTGCCCAACACGATCAATCAACCTGTCACCTGTGCTTAGATCATGGCCCGGATTATCGCAAGTCTATCGAATCCCATAAAGCGAGTGGTGATCCCAAACCGTCATTAGAAGGGCCAACATCACCTGCTTTTTCAGTCAACCAAACACCAAGAGAAAAAATGGCCGAGCTGGCCACCCGCGCTCTCGAGAGACAAAAATCAGAGAATATGCCAAACTTGACCATGGAGAGACGTGCAGTAGGGGCCCCCTCGCCAATGACCCACTCGCTATCCGCCCGAACGCCCGAAATCCAATCGACGATAAATTTGGATGAGCCGGAACCAAGTGGAGGATATGATGAGTCTGAATATGAGGAAATCTTCTAACTCAATCGAAATTCAAGAGCCGATTATTTATACGATACCCACGGACCCAATTGCCTGGGCCCGGGCGGTACCTACGCGGCGTCATGCCATGTGGGATTCTCAAAAGCAACTCAAACTCTATCTCGGATTATTTATCACCAAGTGCCACGGAGACCGTCCGTTTTACCAAGGACCACTCCAACTCAACGCCACGTTCTTCATGCCCATGAACCAAAAGATGCTCAAGTATGCAGATAAATATGAAAACAGTTGGTATGATCAGCGTCCCGATTTTGATAATCTCATCAAGCTCATAGCGGACACTTGCAATGGCATTCTCTATGAAGACGACAAAACAATATGCGCATCCAACATCAAGAAGGTCTATAGCGCTAACCCCAGAACAGAATTTACCATCATACAACTCACTCAATAACACGCATATTCACTTAAAAACATTGAAAAACGCTTAATAATGCGTTATTATATATAAGGATATACATGGCCAGACCCAAAAAAGAGAAACTTGTTCATCATATCTCAACTGACAAAGAAAAGACAAAAATAGTTGATTTTTATACAGATATGTTATTTTTCAAAGAAAAGCCCGTATCTGAGGCATTTATTGAAAGACTCGCCCAACAGATGGTTGATTGGTCAAAGCAAGAGGATTCACTTCGCATAACTCAGTTCTTTAATAAGTGCGGTATACCCAACAGCATGCTGTATAAATGGATGGATCGATTTCCTGTGTTTAAGGCAGCCCACGAGTTCACCATGTCAGCACTTGCGGATAGAAGAGATATTGGCGCTCTTACTCGTAAATATGATGGTAATTACATAGAGAAATCTCTGGGAATGTATGATCCCGAGTATAGAAAGTTTATGGAATGGAGAGCGTCTTTAGCAGATAAGAATAAAGATGCTCAGGGTACATTGATGGTACAGATGATGCCCGCTCCACAGACAGAGAGAGTGCCAATGAGAAGAAAGAAAGATGAGAATTGATAATGATGGACCTTTTTTTACATGTCATAAATGTGGTAATGGGTTTAGAAATTTTGGAGGATGGGATTATATCGAACCAATGAGATTACTTCGGTATGAAATAGAATCCTGGTGGCTTGGTCATAGTGCTGACATAACAAAATTTTATGGCTTTAGATCATGCCATGGATGCGAAGATTTTTTTTGGGGCTTACATGAAAGAAGTTTGCAATTTCGGTTTAGCCGTATTTGTTTTATTGGAAGAGAAAATGGAGCATCTCTTAGTTATATATTGAGATCCTGCATGAGAAGAAATAAGTTTGCATTGAGATGTTGGATAAGAGAAGAATTGGGAATTAAACTATGAGTTCAATAAACAAAAATGCCAGTAAAATTGATTTCATAAAATCAATCATAAAAAATTTACAGAAAATAACAACGGATCAATTGCCGGTTGTGGATATATGTAAAAAGGCAATAGAAGAAGCTGGGTGTGATATAAGCTGCAAGGCGACTTGTAAGGCTGATCAGTGCGATGTTCTTAATGATATGAATTTAGCCAGAATTCATCTAAATAGGCATAGTGATAAATTGCATACCATTATTAGTCAGGTTGAATTGTTAGAATCATGCATAGGGAAACTATATGAATAAAAATATACATATGCCTTTAGTTATTACTCAATCACCAGGCGATTATAATTTAAAAAATATCTCTGAGACTAATCAAACACTTCCAATTATGAAGTTCAATAGATATGGAGATAAACAATTTTTTATTAGCATCACCACATGGACGGTCTTTATTATCGTTGTGGCTCTTTCGGGCATTCTTTTCATTAAATGGTTGCACGCATATATCAAGAATTCTATTCATGTTATGAGTGAAAACAGAGAAATAGATAAAAAAGAGCATGAACTGCAATTGGCTGAATATGAAATAAAAATGCAGAAAGAAAAAATGTATTATGCCGCTAATGAAGAAATATATTTTAGAAAGTCCATGGCGGAATTTATACAGCTAGCTAATCAGCTTAAGATTGAACTTGAAAATGATAAAATGTCCAAAAATTCAATAGAGGTAGTATTTATTAATCGTTTAACAACCCTCTATAAATCAATGGGATCTCGTAGAGATGAGATGTTGATTTATGCTCCTCAGCATGAAGATGTAATTAAAACTTGCAGGATAAGATTGGGATATAAAAATTAGAATCTGCTCCATGGAAAGAAGTAAAAGATGCAAGAAGAGTGTGATCGCGCAGTATGTATGAATCCACGCAAGATTGTAAAAAAAGAAGATGGGTCTGTAGATTATATTCAAGTATGCGAAGATTGCATGGCACGAGAAAAAGAGAGAATGTTTTACTTTGAATGTGTTAACCTATAGGTGTATCTTATAATCGATGAGGTGCCCTATGAATAAACTGATCTTATTGCTTCCACTTCTCTTATTTACATCGCTACGTGCAGACAAAGAGCGTGAGCGTTGGGAGAAAGAGCTTCGCGATAAAGAAGAGCGTCGCCAGGAATTAAGAAGCACTTGCTATAAAGTAGGGGCAGTATCAGGCATATCTTCCTTTGTGGGAGGATCTCTGGCCGCATGGTTATTCTATTTCATACAATCCCGTAAAGACTGATATATCAAAACAATGCGCGTATTTCTCTTGTTGTTCCTCTGTACCCTAAACTTGGCAATAAGAGAGATGCGCGCAGCTCATCATCAAAGAACATATGCGGTTGATTTCTCTCTTGAGATAACAGAGATTGCCATCGATAATATTCGAACCCTCCGAGCCCCCACCCCACTTCCTATCGCCCTTTCTCGTCCAGTCGTCGTTCGTCGGTCGGGATCATGCATATTCAGAGTCATATCTTTCTGTTATTGTGCGGGAGCCATAGCGGCAATTTCTTTCCTGTCTTGGAAGTATGGACACACTTGAGTCTGATAATTTTCAAAGACTCTCATTATTTGCATTTTGCTCGCCTTATTTTTTTTATAGGGGTATCATGCTGGTGGGTAATTGGAGGAGTTGTTAATGATATTCACAATTGTTTGTCTTATTTTTATTCTTGCTGCGGCAACTGCGATCTTGATGGATTACATGGGATTTGTGGGGGAATAAAATGAGGCGCGTATTAATCATATCCTTTCTGCTGCTTTCAATGCAATTCAATTTATATTCCCAATCAAAATCAATCACCAGAAATTCAGCTCCTTATGTTTTTACAGCATCGATCATTGGTGGCGGAATCGCCATTTCTTCGATCATTATGTATATATTTTTATCCAAGAGAATAGACAAGAGATTTGATGATTTGGTTAAAAATAAAAAGAGAGATCAATGAAGATTGATGTAGAGAGTATCGTTACTTTAGACAAATTCAAATTGCGCTGGTATCAAGAACCTTTATGGGATGCCATTGAGAATAAAGGCTATCGCAAAGTTCTCGCGGTAATGCCACGGCGTTGTGGTAAAGATATCACTGCATGGAACTTATGCATTCGCCAATGTTTAAAAAAGATTTGTTTGGTGTATTATGTTCTCCCTACATATTCTCAAGCGAGAAAAACTGTTTTTGATGCGATTTCTTCTGATGGGGATAAGTTCCTTGATTTTATTCCTAAGAAATTAGTCGAAGCTATTAATATTGCGGAGATGAAAATCCGTTTTAAAAATGGCTCGATACTGCAATGCATAGGGGGCGATTCTTATGATACGTCCTTGGTAGGAACGAACCCCTATGCCATTGTTTTCTCTGAATATTCCCGCATGACACCCAAGGCCTATGAATTTGCGCGCCCTATTCTTGCTGCTAATGGCGGTTGGTGCATGATGCTCTCGACTCCCTTTGGAAAAAATCACATGTGGCATCTGTGGAAGGTTGCCCAAGATCTTGATGATTGGTATGTGTCACACATGAAAACATCAGAGATTGAACATATTGATCGGGATGTTCTTGAACAAGAGCGCTCACAGATGTCTGAAGAGCTCTACATGCAAGAGTATGAATGCTCATTTGATCGCGGTGTTGAGGGGGGCTATTACTCCAAAAACCTCGAACAATTGCGACAAAATGGTCAGATCACTGCGGTTTCTTGGGAGCCGGGCCTCCTTACCCATGTGGCCATGGATATTGGAGTGAATGATGCAACAACACTCATCTGGTTTCAGGTTGTTGGTGAAGGGACCGTTATTCGCATAATAGATTGTTATAGCAATACCGGGCTCGGGCTCGATCATTATGCAAAAGTATTGCAGGAGAAGCCCTATAAGTATGGGAAGTATTTTGCACCACATGATATTAAGGTCAGGGAATGGGGTGGTGGAGCAATTAGTCGCTATGAAAAAGCGCGACAATTAGGAATAGAATTTACCCTTTTAGATCAAGCAGGAGTTCATGATGGGATTGAAAACGTATGGACTCATTTTCCTAAGTTTTGGATTGATGAAACAAAGTGTCGCTCCCTCATTAATGCACTTGAAAACTATCGACGAGAATGGGATGAGTTGCGACAAGTATATAAGGATAAGCCCATACACAATTGGGCCTCTAACTATGCCGATGCTTTGCGCTATCTCTGTATGTCTTTACACAAGACGAAAAAGGGAATGTCCTCAGAGGAATTTGAACGCAAGAAAGCTGAGGCTTTATATGGTAGCAATGGATCCCTACCCCGGTTCTTCGACAAAAATATTAAGTATCAGGGATTTAGATAGCGGAGATATCCAAGAAAGGTAATGCTATGTACCGATTATGTATTGTATGGGCTTTCATGAGTTTCATATCTATTAATTGCGTACAAATATCACGACCAATAGTCAGAAGTTATGTCATTTACTTTCATTTGGGATACCGTCGGTGGCGCCCAACGAATATTATTATTCCTCCCAAGACAATCGGCAAGATAATTCCCAAGAAAAAAAGAAAAATCTGCGGTACATTTAATTCATTTACCGTATAAAAGTTGAGTGGAGAGACGAAGATTTTATGATGAAAAAATTAGTTCGCCGCGGCGCTTCATTGGCGATAGTTATACCCGATGCATTGCTACACAGCGTGGGCATCACACTTCAAACCACACTCTTGCTGTCGGAACAAGATGGCACCATAGTTATTACCCCAATCCTTCAACAAGATCCTGACCGAGCGGCACAATATAATCGACCCTCCCCTGAAAAAGTAGCCATTAAACAACGATTATCAACAAAAAGAATGGGCGGAAAACAACTATATCAATAATAATAGTATTAACTTGCCCTACATAAGCTCCTGATTTACTCTATGGGAATGAAAACAATTTTTATAGGGAGATAATGGTACTATGCTCATTCGACCACAAGAATATATCGGGGGCGATTTTAGTCCCATTAAAAAGAAAATAGATGCTGCATACAATGCAAATCAATCTATTTGGCAAGTATTTTGGACAGAAGCGACACTCGATACACGTCTTGAGGCAGGGGATACTTCCTTAATGGCGGAAATAAATAGCAATCTCACTAACAATGGATCTGCTTCGTATTATTTTAATCGAGTTCGCCCTCTTTTAAGCATGGTTTCCGGTCGACAAATAGATAATCGAAAGTCGACTATTGTTGTCCCACTTGAAAATGGAGATCAAGAAACCGCGGATCAGTGGAGTAAGATACTTCTCCATATTTATAAAAAAGAACATGTGTATCAAAAAATATCCCAAGCATTTCATCAGGGCGCCTGTATTTCAGGAATGAATCTCTTGCAGGCATATATAGATTTTAGCGATGATCCTATCTTTGGGGACATTAGGATTAAGAATCTTCCCTATAATCAATTTTTTATAGACCCCTATTTTAGGCAAAAGGATCTTTCTGATTGTAATTTTGTATGGGTTCGTAGTTATCTCACGCATGCAGCAGCGGCCCACTTAATGCCAGAATATTATGATGCAATTATGGCTCTTCCGGGAAATCCTACAGGAACGGGTCGCGACGGCAGATTCCAATATATGCCAGAATCATATGGGCAAACCCAGTCCAATATGTTGGCCTATGATGAATTTTATTACCGAGATTTCCGTAAACGAAAAATTGTTATCGATAAGGCAACCGGGGATTGGCGAGAAATAACACAAGAAGAAATTGATACAATAGATTTTGAACGATTCAAGTCAGAAAACCCTCAAATTGAATTACAAGATCAAGTGGTACCAACTGTTCGACTTGCAATCATGATACAAGATAAAGTTTTTTATGATGGACAGAATCCTTTTGGTATTGATAATTATCCTTTTGTTCCGGTTATTGGCTATTACAACCCAATGATGCCTTATTTCTATTCTCGCATTCAGGGAATAGCCCGATCGCTTCGCGATCCACAAATGCTTCTTAATCGTCGCATTATTTTATCTGCAGATATGCTTGAGTCACAAGTTAATTCTGGATTTATCTTTAAGGAAAATGCGGTCATCGATGTTAAACATCTATTCCAAACTGGACAGGGTCGCATCATTCCATTAAAAGCTGAAGCTCAGATGACAGATATCCAGCCGATACAACCACCACAAATACCGCCATCATTCTTTGAGCTACAAGAAACATTCTCTAAAGAGCTCAACATGGTTTCCGGTATTACCGAAGAAAACATGGGTCATGTGGTTGATGAAAATGCTTCGGGATTTAAAACGGCCATCAGACAAAACGCGGGATTTGTCACCCTCAAGCCACTTTTTGAAAACCTTGATGATTCACAGAACCTGTTGGGCAATATATTAATGGATATGGTTCGATCAAATTATGGACCAATCAAAATTCAAAATATTCTCGAGGGGCAGCAACCCCAGCCACAATTTTTCAATAAAGCATTCGGCAAATATCATTGCATGGTTCAAGATGGATTTGACACGCTCTCTCAAAAACAAATGCAGTTTGCGCAGCTTTCTTATTTGCGTGAAATGGGAGTTCAGATACCAGATAAGACAATGATTGAAGCAGCGACTATTCAGAAGAAAACTGATCTTATGCGAGAAATGGACGAGCAATCTAAACA